>Ga0307515_10003186_pt1 | contig 34717 bp, 31 predicted proteins | sample 17_EM_MG_FD_194513 | JGI IMG/M metagenome (GOLD analysis project Ga0307515, IMG submission 194513) | Populus trichocarpa ectomycorrhiza microbial communities from riparian zone in the Pacific Northwest, United States - 17_EM | ecosystem: Host-associated > Plants > Roots > Unclassified | place...
TCACCAAAAGAAACCCTGGTGTAGTCAATGAGATGTTCGAGTTTTTCAAATGCTTCCCCACCCATACTCGGTACGCTATTTACGCCGATTGGTACGTCGGCCCGGTTTCAAGGCTCCCGGATATGAAAGCAGTATTCACTCAAGTGCGTTCGGAAACACGGGATGTCCTGAAACGCATTAGTCGAACTAATATCAAGCCAATGGCGAGGGCGCTAGCCAAGGCGGCATATGGCTCACCTGGAATTGTTTTCCAAATCGCACTTCACCAAATCGAATCCTATGAGAACTTGATCGACGTCGTTGTCGAATGTGGAAGATATTTTACCTATCTCGCATACGACGTCCTCACCTGGAGTCTCCTGAATTCCCTCGACGGGGGTGGAAGAGAGCGCGTCCAGGCTGATGGCATGCTTACCAACTCATGGTTGAGAGCATTGGCAGCATTTGCAGGAAAGGTGTTCAAACGTTACAATGTCATGAGCCCTACACCAGTTTTGCAATACGTCAGTCACCAGCTTCGGCTCGGAAGCCCCACAGACCTCGAGGTACTCGAGCAGATTCTAGTTTCAATGGCTGGGATAAGATCCGACGTCGTTCTCAATGATGCTCAGATACAAGGAATGTCGGGTGGCGAACTCCTCCGGGCACACACCCTACAATATCATTTGGGTGATAAGCGACATGAAGCGAAGTCTCCTTCTAAGCGCCTTATGAGGTCCTTAATCGACACTGGACTTGCTGCTCAATTGCTCATCGCGATTGCCCAAGAGCGACAGGCGTACGCTTTCCGCGAAGCTGCAAGTGACGCCCCGTTGAAGGTTCTAGGCAGTAATCTTGATAAAATCCACCAACTCTTTGCTCAGTTTCTTGATGTGCTCAGAAGCAATCTTCCAGTCAAGGATTTCGACGCTGCAGTACCTGATGTTGTCAGCTTGATCTCTGAATTTGGCATCGAACGTAGCATCGCTTTCACTATATCTCGCGAAAGCATTGCCCATGCAGTCGCAGAATCTGCTGCAGAGGCTAGAGCCGAGAAGGCTGAAAAGGAAAAGGCCAAGAAAGAGAAGCAGGCACGACGCGCAAGCCAAGACAACCCACAGACTAACGGCGATGTTGAGATGGGTGATGCTTCAGGATCTGGGGTAAATGGAGAAATTTCAAAGAGCGAAGAAAGCGCTGCGGATGCAGATATGAAAGATACCCCCAATACTACGGAAAGCGCATCGCCGACAACTACGACTCCAGCTCCTATAACAAATCTTTCGGAGGACCCTTACAATCCTGTCCTCAAAGGGTTGATGGATCGACTAAGACCCGTTGTACCAAGCGATTTCGAGCAACGCTTCAGTCTCTCATTCTATGTCACCTTCTGGCAGCTCTCGCTACATGATCTGATCCACCCTACAGTTGAGTACGAAGCGGCCATCAAGTCGCTACGAGACATGATGCCAAACAACGAGAATCGCCGGGACGTTAGCATCCAGGGGGTGAGGAAGCGAGATGCTGAGAAGAAGCATCTCTTGGATGCACAGGATCAGATTAGATTGGAAATGAAGGCTCACATTCAAACCTACTCAGAGGTCAGGAAACGTCTCAAAGATGAGAAATTCCACTGGTTCGATGGCTTCCCTATGGTCGACACCAAATCAGAAGCTCTCCACGATGCGCTTATCCAAGATTGCTTCCTACCGCGAATTATGCTTTCTTCTCAAGATGCGCACTTCTCCTTCATTATGATGAAGTATCTTCACTCTTCAGGCGTTCCTGGGTTCAGGACCATGAAATTCCTTGACCAGTTCTTCCGACAAAAGCAGCTTACCGCCCTCATATTCCAATGTACGGCAAGGGAGTCAGAGAATCTTGGTCGCTTCCTGAACGAACTTCTCAAGGAATTGAAAGGCTGGCACGCGGACAAAGCCGTCTACACTCAACAAGCACATGGTACCAATCAGGAGCTCCCGGGATTCGGCAGAACCTTCAAACCTGACAGGACTCCAGCCACCTTCGTCGACTTTGAAGACTTCCGCCGAGTGCTTTATAAATGGCATTCTCAGCTGTTCAGGGCACTCGAAGCTTGTCTTAAAGGTGGCGAATATATGCATATCCGAAACTCCATTAACATCCTCAAAGCCGTCACCCAAAGCTTCCCGGTGGTTGACTTCATGGGAGAGAAACTCAACAAAGCAGTAGAGGATCTCTCCAACTCGGATTCCAGAGAGGATTTGAAGCTATCAGCTCAGTCCTTGCTTGGCGATTTCAAAAGAGGACAGAAAAATTGGCAGATGCCTCAGGCATTCCACGTCGTAAGACAAGACGATACTCACGGCAACAAGGCCCCGGAAACTAATAAATTGCAGAACAAAGCAGGACTCAATCCGCCTCGAAATGTTAGCCGAAGCAATTCTGAACGGTCCACTACACCGCAGCCTCCGACTTCAAGCTCTCTAAAGCCTCTTAATGCCACGGCACCCGAGTTCGCCCCTAGGTCTACTTCCCTGTAAGTCGCTCCGATGTTCTCACTTATTTCGAATTCTAATATCTTTTCAGCAGCAACGGTGTATCAAAGCCAGCCTCTGCCGGAAAGGAAGTTGAAGACGGCGAAGTCGAGGACGAGAAACGGCAATCCATATCAGGTGCAGTAACTGGAGTCACGCAACCAAAGGACAAGGAACCAGTAAAGCCTGCTACTAATTTAATTGAGCACAAGTTGGCTATACATCCTCCGCCAGAGGATACAGACTCGGCTGGTCCTACCTCTCAGCCACCGGAAGGGAAGTTTGCATCAAATCTTCCGGTACAGACCTCACCACCTGTCACCATAGGTGCAAGACCAGATAGCAGAGGCGCAACAAGTCAATCTGCTCCAGGTCGAACACCACATGCTTTGCCCAATAGACCGGAGGCCCAACCCCTGCGAAATCGGCCATCCGATCGACCAGGAGATCGGCCAGCGGATTATCATGGGCATAACAGGCACGATGGGCGCAATAACGCGAACGCTGAGTACGGCAGGCTAGACAGGCCTGAAAATAATTTTAGAGATTCCTTCCCTGATAGGCGTGACCAGTCCCCAGGACGCCGCAACCGACCTAGAACTCCAGAGAGGAGTACACCAATGGATCGAGACCGTCGCGATCCTGGTTGGGCAGGGAGAGAAAGCCGAGAGTATCCGGATGACCGTGTAATGCGACCACCTCCACGGGATCTTCGAGCACCTGGGGCGAGAGATTCGGGCTGGGGAGAAAATCCCAGAGACTCTCGAAACCGACCGCTGATGGACTCCCGAGGACCTCCTCCACCCGACAGTCGTAACCGCATGCATTCCGGCGCACCTATGCCCCCTCCTGGCACTAGTCCATATCATGGATCAGGTCGTGATGCTCCACTCAACCAGGATCGTGCTGGATTCAAACAGCAGACTGACCGACCGTCCGGGAATCCACCGCCTTATGACCGTCCTCAAAACAACGATCGGCCTGGGATGAATCCGGAACGAGTTGCTATCATCGAGGTAGACAATAGAGGCCGGCCAGAGAACTTCAGATCAGACCGTGATGTCCGCAGAGATCGAGGGTCTAGGCCCCATTCTCCTCGACGAGGTGATGAGCGTGGTCCCCCGTTCCCGCCTCGAAGCGACGCACCTCGAGACCCTCGCGATCACCGCCCCGATGATCGTGGTGCACCACTAGAGCGCCCTCCGCCGCATGGATATCCAGCAAGCCGCGATCGACGTGACGAGCCTAGCGGAAACCCACCCACTGGACCACGCGGAGGTAGAAATGAATTCTCTGATGCACCTGCCGGTCGTTCACGCGATTTGTTCCAGACTTCACACGCTCCGAGGCCACCAGTGGATCCTACCCATGGAAGGTTGAATCAGGACTTCCCACTTCCACCGCGACCGCAAGCTCAAGATCCAAACTACGGCCGTCTGAATGCTTCTACAGATAGCATACCATCTGGACCACGTGGAAGGAATGCTGCCGGTCGTGGCGGACGCAATTTCACTGCTCCGCAACCTCATGGTTCCTCGCGCCTGGGTGATTCTGGGCAGATACCATCGTCGCCAGCTGCAGATCGTCCGCCACCAGGTGCACCATTTTCAGACAGACGAGAGCGTGATCGTCGTGAATCAGGCGCATTCGATCAAGCACAACCCTCAGCTCCACCAACTCCTGTCACAGAACAGTCTGCTCAAGACATGTCAAGCATTCATCCAAGCCGCCTAAACCAATTCCAAGCTCCTCCACTCCAAACCGATATTCCGCCGCCTCCACCTTCTGGGCCTCGCAGCTCGCAGCGCACGCCACATGCTGGTCCAGGGCCACCTCCTTCCACACGCAACCCACCCACCGGTCCAGCGTCATCCAGTGAACGTGGCCCGAGAACTGAAGACAAGCGCTTCGCCGGTATCCATAACGTGCTGACGCAAAACACGTCATCTAGCCAAGGCGGCTCCTTCGAACGCAGCGACCGCAGCGAGCGCAACCCAGACCGCGGTGCATCGATCCGCGGCCGCGCCAGTCGACCGGGTGGCCACAGCGGCGCCAACAACACCGGCTCCGGAGCCAACACCTCCCCAGCCGTCTCGCAACCGTCGACGCCCAACGCGGGCCGCTTGGATGCCATGCCAAGCCGTCTTGATAACAGGCCTGACCTCATTTCCGGCCGTGGCGCGCATGGCGAGAGCGGGTCGCAGGATGACGGGCGCTCGGACAGCCGCAGCCGGCGTGAGGGAAGGCGCAGCGAGCGGTCTGGGCGCCATCGCGGCAGCCGCTCGCGCAGCCCGGCGAAGGGTGAGCGCAGGGGCGAGGAGAGGGCTAGCTGGAACGAGGAGTCTGAGAAGGAGAAGCCGGCGGAGCGGGAGCGCGGCTCTGGTCGCGAGAAGAGAGGCGGTGGGGCCAGTGATCGGGACGGTGGACGCCGTGAGCGAGGAGACAGGGACAGAGACGGCGAGCGCGGTCGGGAGGGTAGAGAACGCCGAGAGCGCGGGACCCGTGATGAAGGAAGACGGGATGGTGGTGCGGGCAGAGGTGAAGAACAAGGCCCCAGACGCGGCGGGCCGCCTATGACTGAAGGCGAGATGCCTGTATGGGGTGGCGAGGGCCGAGGAGATGGCAGAGAACCTGACCGGAATGGCGACGCGAGACCACGAGGCGGTGGTGAGCGGAGGGAAGACAGGGAGAGGAGGGAGCCCCGAGGCGAAGGGCGCGATGGACGGAAGAGAGGGCGTGGAGGAGACGAAGGGTCCCATGGGGACAACAAGCGGACACGGCGATCGAACTAAGAGGCATTCGAGGCTCATATTCCTTGACGCGGACAGCCTGTCAGACTTTCCATTAGACTTCGGAGAAGATCTTCTGTGTGTCTGCATATTGCTTTCTGGCTACAGCTTCCTTTTTTCTCCTCTCAGAAATCCGGCATGGGCTACGGAGACTGTAACAACCTGGACTAAAATCACACTGCATTGCAACCCGGCGTTTTATTCACTACAAATTTTGTCTCCCACAGCTTTTTCTCATGTTTTGGGCTTTTTTTTCGATGTGTGCTGCATCAGACGGCGCAAGCACACACTACACCTTTCGGCCGGAAATCCCACTGCAGATACTTGGAGGCTTTGCTCTCTGTGTGTTTGCTTGTGTTCTCTGAGCGAATCTTGCCCGGTTCTTCTTTTTCTAAACTACTGTGTATTACAAGGGCTATTTAGGTGTAATAGATGAGAGGGAAGATGCCGCCCCTCTGCTTTGAGAGACATTCTATGCGGTTTTGAGACTTGCTGTGCTGGAGTGATTACCATAAGGTTACCTCTACTATTTATGCATAAACTCTTGGCGTGCAGTCCCTTGGCCTTCTCTTGTATATGACCCACTCAGGTCGTGGCAGGGCGATTCTGCTCCTTTGCCGTCTAATGGTTATCCTCCCAACTTAGCCTGCTGCACAAGGCCCCAAGGAAAACGCAAAGGAATTTATCCAGAGATCCTCGATCGGTTTTTCTACGAATAGCGCGTCTACAAGGCGCTATACGTGGGCGAGAATGTATGCTTCGCCCTTCGCATCTCAATCAGCATCCTGAGCCTCTTCCTGCTCCCTCTCCCTCTCCTCCTCGTCCACCGGCACGGGAAAGCTGAGATGTTTCCAATCCTCAATCTGCACAGCAAATAAATTAGCCTCGTCTCCCGAACCCCTTGCTTCCCCTCATCGCCAAACAGACCCAACAGAGCCCACTCACCTCCTCAATAATGCTCCGCAACCGATCCCTAATGCTCTCGACGGCATAGCTCCCCAGCAGCAGCCTCAGCGGCGGATAGCTGCAATGGCCAAGCTGCCACACCAGCTCGGCGCTCTTGACGGCGCTCGTGGGCTGGCGGTCATTCAGCCACTGTACGACGCGCTTGGCGTGGCCGGCGGGGCTGCTGGTGCCGGCATAGGGGGGGCTCGCGGCCTTGACCCGGAAGAGACCGTAGCGCTTGAGGCGCGGGGGCTCGGTGGGGCCCTCGACGGGCTCGTCCAGCCGCACGTGGCCCGGCTCGACCAGCGTCGCTTTGATGTTGAACACGTCGATCTCGTACAGCATCGACTCGATGAGCCCTTCGACGGCGTACTTGGTCGCGCAGTAGGGCCCCAGCCCCGGCACGCCGAGCGCGCCGGACGTCGAGGAGAAGATGAGGTAGCGGCCATGCGACTGGGCGCGGAAGTGGGGCAGGGAGAGCTGCAGGATGTTGAGGGTGCCGAGGACGTTAGTCGCGAATTGGTTGCGTAGGTCGTAGTCGTCCTGGTCTTCGCAGGCGCCGATGACGCCTGGAGGGGTTGGTTAGCACAGGCCTGGGAGGGTGTAGGAGATCCGGCGTTGCGTGAGACTAAGCTAGTTGGGTTGGGCTGGACGTACCGTAGCCTGTGCAGCTATTGAGTGCGGCGTTAGCTTTCTAACTGTACGTATAAACCCAGCTATGATTGAAGAGGGTCACTTTGCGATTATATCTATGTTTCCCCAGTGCTCTATGCTCATCTTGATTACATTGTCTACTGTCTCCCGCACTCGTACGTCGCACAGCAGACCCAGGCAATTGCGCTCGTGCCACCGCTGCATCTGCTCCAGTGTGTTCTCCTGCGTCCACCCAACCGCGGTGCATTTATCACCGTGTGATAGTATCGCGCGGATGAGGGAGCGGCCCATGTGGCCAGTTGCGCCGAAAACCTGTACATTGAATATAATAAGCAATTGGCCCTCTCCAGTGGATTTATGATAGCGGGGAAGAATAACAGAGCCGGGGCATACGATCCATGTCGCCTGTTTTGGCGGATTTAGCTCGGAGGGGGGTTCGCATGTCGCAGGCAGGTGCAACTTCGAGTGGTGGGAGGCGGCAGTGGGAGAAAGGCTGGTGCTGGCGGCGCCGTCCATAGCTTACGGCGAGATGGGTGGTGATGTGGGGATGGTGTTGAGGCTTGCGTAGGGCTGAAATGCCCGATTTGACCGCCTTCGGTATGCGTTCATCAACTTTGACAACAACACCAACATTCTGTGGTGCCGCAGAGCGTGCCATTCGGCTGACTATGGCTGCAGGCAAAGGTGAGCAATTGTAATGTTTTTATAGAGAAATTATTCACCGCTAATAGAGAAACAGAACAGCCGCCTCAACCCCAGGGTTCTTCGTAAGTCCATAGCTGCATCTCATGTCCTCCGCCAACTCTACAACTTAACTGACACCCCTCACTGCAGCCTTTCCTTCACTCAAGGCTTCCTTCTCGGCCAATTATCCATTGTACTCCTAATATTCTTCTTCATCAAATTCTTCATCTTCGGCGAACTCCCATCAGCCGATGAACGCGCACTACACCTATCCTCCCTCCGCCGCGCGCGCACACTCGCCCATCAACGCTCACGCTCTCTCTCCTCTAACATCCACACTCACCCACTACGACATAAGGGCTCTCGCTCTGTGATCCGCAGCCCAGCCACCAGCACCAGCCCCACCGTAGCCACAATCCTCGCAAAAACATACTACAATGTGAAAGGCCATCAGCCCGAGAGTTTAGACTGGTTCAACGTGCTGATAGCGCAAACAATCGCGCAGCTACGCAGCGACGCAAGACAGGATGGCGCCGTGCTGACCAGCCTGACAGAAGTGATGAACGGGCCCGGGAAGCCGGACTGGATTGGCGAGATCCGGGTCACGGAGATCGCGCTTGGCGACGAATTCCCGATTTTCAGCAACTGCCGCATCATGGCGGGCGAGGAAGGCGGGCTGGGCTCTGGGGGTAGCGGAATTGGTAGCGGGCCCGGCGACGAGGGCGGCCGGCTACAGGCGCGTATGGACGTCGACCTCAGCGACGTGATCACGCTGGGCGTCGAGACGACGCTGGTGCTCAACTACCCGAAGCCGCTCGTTGCGGTGTTGCCCGTCGCGCTGGCCGTCAGCATCGTGCGCTTCTCTGGCACGCTGTCCGTCTCCTTCATCCCGTCCTCCCCCTCCTCTACGTCCCCAAATCCCTCAAACCCCTCCAACCCCTCTGCCTCATCTTCGTCCGCACCACCAACGCAGCCCGAGACCCAGCAGGGCACCGGCGCCCGCCCCACCACGCTCGCCTTCACCTTCCTCGACGACTACCGGCTAGACCTCTCGGTGCGCTCGCTCGTCGGCTCGCGCAGCCGCCTGCAGGACGTGCCCAAGATCGCGCAGCTGGTCGAGGCGCGCCTGCACGCCTGGTTCGACGAGCGCGCCGTCGAGCCGCGCTTTCAGCAGATCGTGCTGCCGAGCCTGTGGCCGCGCAAGAAGAACACGCGCGGCGGCGACGGCGATCCCGACGGCGATGTCGCCGTTGAGGACGACGACGAGCCGGAGCGCGAGCGCGAGCGCGCGCAGCGACGCAGGACTGGCAGTGCGGTGGGCGAGAGAGATGCCGGGATGCGCTCGTCGAGGGAGTTTGTCCCCGCGCCACAGCCTACGGGGTTTGAGGTGAGGATGGAGGCTGAGAGCGCGAGGCTGCGGGAGGCGGAGATGCGGGCTGGCGAGAGGTTACGGCCCGATATGGAAGGGATGAGGTGGAGAGGGGAGAGTAGGCGCAGTGGCGATTGGAGCGGTATGCCTGGTGCCATTCCAGGAGTCATCTCTTGATGTTGAGTAAAAAATACTTCTTTGGAGTTGTGCAGCGTTTTACGTTGGCAGAGAGCGTTCAGCAGTTCTCCTGGAAGCATGGGCTGGCGTTGGGTATCATGAATGCATCTGAGCGGACTGTAAATACACAGGAAGAATTACATCATGCTAATGGACTGGCATAATCAAAGCAAATCATATTCTGGTATCAGGTTGGTTCCAAGCACAAAGCCACCACGTCGCGATCCTGTCCAGCCAGCGGAGCCACCTCCGAGCAGCCCGACACAGAATACTGGTTCTAGTATATAGAAAACAGTGAAAGCAAGCCATAAATCGCCGACCCCAGTCTCCCAACCCTCTAAGCAAGACAATGCTTACAGAAGCTGCGCAGCCAGCAGAGAAAAGCAAATGAAGTATAGCCGCCCTGGACGCCGAAACTTATTTTACCCCAGTCATGGAGCAATTCTACGGCGTATAATAGTGAAAAAGTCAGATCAGGCTAACAATGGAAGTAGCCAACGAAGATTAGAGAACTAATGGTAGCTAAAAGTGGCGGTTTGAGGGGGCATGACGGGATTCTGGAACGTCTGGGTTGGAGGCTCGGACGTAGTAGCTGTGCCTGTAATGGTAGAGGGAAACTGAGGCTTGAAAGGTGCTTGAGCGGACGTGACGTACGGTTTTTCAGAGTCGATCTGCTTTGGAATGGGAGCACAGTAAGTCTGTGGTGTTACTTGGATCGGTCCTGGCAAGGCTGGTGCCTGAGAAGCACCATTCGGAATAGTTGTGGTAGTTATATTCGCGGGGGGAACTGGAACGGTAGAGCCATTGGCTTGTAATTTGCCGTGGATATTGGAGGACGGCTTGACAGTGATTTCGTCTTTCATCGCACTAGGAAAACTAGACCCCTTTCCATAGCGAAGATTGACCACCAAGCTGCGTTTTGGTTTAGCCTCAGTTCCATCTTCGGATATTTCGTCGCTAAGCTCGCTGTCGTCTTCGTCGTCATCAACATCCATTTGATCAGGAATTTCGTCATCATCATCGCCGCCCCATTCTCCTCCGGATGAACAAGCGTCCTCTTCATCATCCATCTCATCAACAGAATTATAGCCTTCGATGTGTTTGCGTACTTTGGGCCAACCACCCCCTGGCTTGGCAGTTGCGCGGGCGGCACCACGGGTGGCACGCCCGTGGGTAGGATGAGGCTCTTCCGACGCTTCAGACCGCTCATATTCTCCAGTGGCTGGCGATACCCTATCCGTGGTAGTTTGCCCGCTAAGCAGTGACTCTCCATAGTTCCCTACAAGCCGTGACCTAACTTGACGACCGCTCGCAGTAACAGTTGGACCAGATGGCGCCGCCGGCGTCGCTCTCCCTGACTGACGTGTTGACCGCCGGGCAGATGTAGCATCTGAAGCATCCTCCTCCTCATCGTCCGAGAATGTGTACTTCATACGCTTGCCTCGAGTCCTGCCCTCGTAAAGCGAAAAACCTGGCTCAGGCCTGGTGAAAGCAGCCTTACGAGCTAAGCGATATTCTCGGCGCTTGCGTTTCTGTCCATTGATTAGCGATAATAGCTATGGTATAGGTGCGTATAGCGTTACCTCTTCGGTGGCCTCAAAACGAGGGATGGCGTTGGATATTCTCTCGCTCAGTTTTCTAGCAACCTGGCTGCCGTCCTCCGTAAGTTTCTGGGCAAGGACGCGAAGCTCGTCAATAGAACCAGCAACACTCCACCAGGTGTTATGTTTGAGTGCTGGATTACTCTCCCGGTAGACTCTGAAAGCAGTATCATCCTTTCCTTCAACAAGCCAGTAGCGTCTTTTGTCCCCATCACGACCCCAGACTTGTACAGAAAGTGGCTGGTTTTCATCACTGTCCCACCGGGCTTGTTTGTATGAATCTTTGATAACGGTCGAGATAGCCTCTGAGCCGTGCAGACTCCAAAGTATTAAGGTCTTAAGGAGGGTGAGCTGCAATAAAGGGGGTCAGCGGAAGTATACCATAGTAAATTCAAGGAAGGCTGAGACGAACGCGTTCCTGTGGACTCATGGTATTGAACGATCGACCACCATGGAGTGGATTGACTCCATTCCAAGCTCTTGGCCATTGATGCTTCTGGGTCTGTATAGCCTCCTCTAAGGCTCGGCCATAATGCCCTCTCCTGTAAAGTCATGACGCATGTTAGCCGGTGATCTTTGAAAAATATTTCTTGAGCACCTCAACGCGTTCAAAGACCCGCGCATACAACGCAGATAGAGCGTATTACTGACTCGACATATTTCTTGCGATTGAGGACTAATCCAAGAAGAGCGCAAAGAAGACTCTCGACTTGCGGCGATGGCAATTGATCAACAACCCCTCTCTCTATATCTTGCGGTCCCATTTGAGGCAATTTCGCAGGAAAGGCATCGCAGAAGCGTGACCTGAACATTACAATGAACTGCGTATCGTATAGTGTTAGCTGCATGCGCATCTCGAGGCCGGGCGTGTAGAGGTGTAATTCACGTCCAACAAGACGCGATTTACGCGATATCGACTTACAGCTATATCAGGATTATCTGCTAGGACTTCCTCGTGAGGTGGAGACGCTGGGCGTTTCTTCCGCGCCGGAGAAGACTCGACGAAGCTGAGGATAGAGGCATTGTTCTTTGAGATAGACTTTACGGAGGACTTCGGTGCTGGAGTGGGCTCCGGCATTTCATCATCCGTTGAAGGGGGTGAGGATAGAGCAGAAGACTCCGAGTCACTCATTTTGGTGGCTGTTGTGTTGGCTTTGTTGTTGTTGTCCAGTCGGTTAGGTGGGTAGGTGCGGTGACTGTGTTTCGAGGTTGGGAATGGAGGGAGGACGATGAAGGAAGCTAGGCATAGACCACACCGCACGACGTAATTTGACCGCCTTGATTCGCCAGTCACCCATAAAGCATCAGTCAGACGTCTTCACAGCAGCTTTACAATCACTGGTCTCCAGTTGGTTCTTAGGAGACTCCTAGAGCTGAAGACTCAGGAGAAGCGACGAATATAGTAAAAAGAGAGTTTATTGGAACGCCCAGGAGCGATAGGTCTATAGGTCTATATAACGTGCAAATATGCTAACGAGAGAAGGCAAGATGATACGCCATGCATCGGTTTTTCATCCATAATAACCTCCGCATCCAACAGTATTATTGCATTCGATCGCATTGCAATACGACGTTACAGAAGGAGTATCGCGACGTAGTCTGATATTGTTAATGATGTAGGGTCAATGGGTTGAGCGGATAGGATTTGCTTGATGGTCGGGCGCAAAGCAACACGTGAGTTTCAACCCCGACCCGACAGCAGCCAGCTGCAAGCGGCACCCAACATATACATTTCTGATGCGACGCTGTGAAGGTGACGCTTAAAAACTCGTGTTGTCTTTCTCTTCGAGGTTGAACGTTTGAACGGCGGCACAACCCAGAGGCTTAGCTTCGGACGGGGCCCAGAGATCTCGGTGATCGCAATCTCTTCCCACGAAATGATGGGGAAACCGGTCTTTCTGACACGACCATCCACAACACCAGCAACCGGCAGGGTATCGAGCGATCCACACCCGTGAATTTGGTGGTGTTTGCGATAGAACCTGTTATTCCGTCTCTTTTAAAAAGAAATGGAGAGCAATACTATCATTTCAAGTGCACGCTATGCTTATCGAATATGAATAATCACAACTAAGTATGGAAAAAACAGATTAAGCACACAATGAGGTAAAAATCGCGAATCATGAAGAATAGGCTACTTAGCCATAAAACGAGGCACATAGCAAGTGCGGTAAGATAATACAGCTTTTCAAAACCTACATATATGAATGAAATAAAACCGATAAGTTCAACTTATAAGAGTATAGCCTAGCAACCGATAGTGTTGTAAGAGAACAGCACAGAGAGTACTTTGGTAAAGGATCCCTGAACAGTGGATCCACATGTGGTTTTGGCCTAACACTATTTTCGCGGTGTTAGCGGTCATAGAGATCTACCTCTAAAGCTAGACCCGTAACATAGGTCTTGATATGGGTCGTTTAGAATGTTGAGCAAGGAGAGCAATGTGATGAAGTGAGAGTCGTAGGCGGGCGGGAGCGAGGGGAGTGGGCTGAGGACATTTCGACGCTTGCAGCGCACGTGATTTGTGGCTCGCTTACGCACGCACTGAGGAAATTCAACCTCGTCCAAGCCTAGATTCGCATCACGAACTTCATTCCACGACAACAGGACTCAAGATGGTAAGCTAGAGATAATCCTATTTGGAAGTTCCCAATTCCGACACCAAATAAGCTACACTCCTAGTTTTCTCGAAAGCGGATGTCCCAGGATTGTTCCCAAGATACATTCAACGACTTCAATCAACATCTGAATGAGCTTTAGCTAACACTCAACAGGGTCGCGTGATCAGAAATCAGAGGAAGGGGTATGAACGCAGTTCAGTTCCTCGTATGAATTCTAAATACTGACAATCTTTGAAGTCGCGGTTCGATCTTCACGGCCCACACCCGCCTAAACAAAGCTCCTGCGCAATTCCGATCACTTGACTACGCCGAACGACATGGCTATATTCGAGGGGTTGTGAAGGATATAGTCCACGATCCTGGTCGTGGTGCCCCTCTCGCCAAGGTCGTCTTCCGTGACCCTTACCGATTCAAACTCCACACCGAGACCTTCATCGCCAACGAGGGCATGTACACTGGCCAATTCATCTACGCCGGCAAGAACGCAAGCTTGACTGTTGGCAACGTGCTGCCTTTGGGCTCCGTTCCGGAAGGTACCGTTGTTAGCAACGTCGAAGAGAAGATTGGAGACCGGGGTGCTTTGGGACGAACTTCCGGCAACTATGTCACTGTCATTGGCCACAACCCTGATGAGGGCAAGACGAGGATCAAGCTCCCGAGCGGTGCAAAGAAGGTTGTCAAGAGCAGCGTTCGTGGTATGGTTGGTATCGTCGCTGGTGGTGGAAGGACAGACAAGCCTCTATTGAGTACGTGCAGGGGTGATACGTAAATACGAAAGGAGAGTACTAACAAAAACTGCAGAGGCATCCCGTGCCAAGCATAAGTTTGCCGTCAAGCGCAACTCTTGGCCTAAGACCCGTGGTGTTGCCATGAACCCCGTCGACCATGTAAGTCTCACAGCTGCTCGGACACTTACGAATAGCGTGCTAACGTAACATTCAATAGCCTCACGGTGGTGGTAACCATCAACATATCGGTAAAGCTTCTACTATCTCTCGTTACGCTGCACAAGGTCAAAAGGCTGGTCTCATTGCTGCCCGGAGAACGGGTCTGCTTCGCGGTACACAAAAGACAAAGGACTAAGGGAGGAGATATGGGTGCATGGCTTTGGGTGTTCTCTTTTGCTACGGCTTCGGGTTGTTTCACGGTTGTAGTATCCAATCGCGCCTGTGAATAGAAAGCTGGTGCATTTCAAGATCCTGGGAGGATCCACTCTGAATGTGAAGTCGGAAAATAAAACGCCAGAAAATGACTCCACGCGCCGACAGGGCTGCAGTTTCGTAATATGGCAGTTCTGATACACGCATCGTCTACAGTACAGGTACCATGTGAACCCGCGCGATTCGGATTGAATAAAGGGAATATCAATGAGGGTTTACTAAAATTAGGACATGTGTTGTTTGTGCGCGCGTGAAACATGAAACAGGATTTCCGGTCAGAGCCTCAGGTCTGTAACGGCATTTGAGGAGCATTGGGAGAGCAGCTCTCATGAAGCGCCTAAGTCAACCGCCGCCAAGGTTTGGGGCCCAGGTAGCGATTGGACTGCGAGTGGTAGTGCAAGTGGCGTGTGGTGGGCCGCACGGGGCCGCCCAGGGCCGCCCACCTGCTTTTTATCGCCCAGCCCTTGAACTCTTGACTGCTTACCCCAGATTGGAAGAATGAGAGCATGCGCGGCCCTGAAACTCCTAGACCTCCCCACTCCATCGCTGTAATATATACTCCTATGAACACCTTATCCACTTTGCACTCTCGCCGCCCCCTTCGTTGTTCGCTCTATTCAATTGTTCCGCGTTGCTATTGACCACTGAGAACTGCCTGTTTATCGATAATACAGGCCACCTCAACAGATCCCGCCACCACCCAACGTCGCGCTGCATCCGACAGGAACCGCTCTGCTTATCCTCCCACTGAATCTGCTCTCTGCAGTCGCAAATACGCAAGCATGAATGTCAACAAGAAGCTCGATCGCCTCAAGCAGTGGGCTGGCGAGAAGATGGGCGGGGAAGCTAAGACAAGTACCTCTGATGACTTCAAAGCTCTTGAAATGGAGATGGCGCTCAGGCACGAGGGTAAGGCACCCTACGTGTCATCAAGTGTGACAATTTACTCTAGCTCGTTGTTAATTCTCCATAGGCATGGAAAAGCTCCAAAAATCCATGACAATGTATGTCAAATCGCTTTCAAAGCGCAACGAAGTGGAGGATAGGGAGAAGGCCCTCCCAGGCGGATATTTGGGCTCCACAATGGTTAGCCATGGTGAAGACTTTGAGCCAGACTCAGAATTCGGAAATTGTCTATCTTGTAAGTATTGGACTCACTCCGACACCGGTCGCATTTGAATGGTCATGCTAACACATTTCAGCACTCGGCAGAGCAAATGAGAGGATTGCACGCATGCAGGAAACATACGTTGCAGGCGCTACTTCAAGCTGGCTAGAAGGACTCGAACGCTCTCTGGCTCAGATGAAGGAGTATCAAGTAAGCTATCCCCCGCCTACCAAGACACCACTTCATGGTCGCACCTGCATTTGGTCAACACTGGACACTAACAACATCTAGGCAGCACGAAAGAAGCTTGAGACACGTCGACTTGCCTACGATGCCTCCCTTGCGAAGATGCAGAAGGCCAAAAAGGAGGACTTCCGGGTCGAGGAAGAGCTCCGGTCACAGAAAGCCAAGTATGAGGAATCTAGCGAAGACGTATACAGGAGAATGCAAGATATCAAGGAAGCAGAAGTGGGCAGTGTCGCAGATTTGACAGCATTTCTGGAGGCGGAATTGACGTACTATGACCGGTGTCGGGAGATCCTACTTAATCTCAAGCGAGATTGGCCAGCAAGGTAAGCAGGGGTTCAACCCATTTCACTATTCTGCCGGGATGAAGGATATCTTTTCGGGACAGACTCGTGTTAATACATGTCACTTATAGGGATACTCGCGAACCCCGCCGCGCCACCCGCTCACGCTCCAATACTGCCCACGGTTACGCAGATCGTTACAACCAGACCGAAGAAGAACCAATGCCAGAACCCCGCATACAAATTCCTAAACTCTCGACTCGGGGCATATCACCAGGCCCAAGCCACGACTACCAAACCCAAAGCCCTGGCGGCTACTCCTCTCGCCCTTCAATCAACCGTTCCAACACGTTCGAAGGCCCCTCACGCATGCAGCGCGACTTGTCACCCGCTCCTATGCCGCGCATAACACGCGTTCCCACCGACTCCTCTATCATAATGGCAAATCGTGCACAGCTACGTCCCGTTAAACGGCCAACAGCACCTGCAGACTCTTTTGCAGATCCATATGACGATTCGTACGAGGAGAGCAATGGGTCGAGGCGAGATAGATCCCCACCGAGTCCAGCTACGAGCCACGGGAGCTTACAGTCGCGAGCGGCAAGCTGGACAACGGGAGAGATAACAGGGGCGAAGAAAACACCCCCGCCACCTCCACCATCCAGGGCCAAGAAGCCGCCACCTCCTCCTCCGCCGATGAAGAGAAGCGCGTTGAGTAATTCAGAAACACCGCATTACTGAACCAGCCTACGGGTGCCTTCAGGATATGTTTCCGCACCCCAAAAGTTCGAATCAAAGAATCAATCTTGCATCGACGCCTTGCACCGATTTTATCTCCGATATGTTCTGGCGTTCTAGGACATTTCCCTTCACCCCTTCAGCTTTGAAAGTTTAGGTGCATGCATTGGGAACGGGGCCTGGCTGTCAGGTTTCTGGATTAGACTGGAATTTCCCTCTCGTCATGCTCTGCTCGTCATTTGGCTTTATTTTGCATTTTCCCATTTTCGCTTCCGCGGGACTGCGGGGCGGTCTAACGGAGTTTTGCATGGAACGGAAATGGGATCGAATTGCATATAGCTTCTTGTGCCGGGGTGAAGCTAGGTATGTAACATTATCTTCATGAGGGTATGATTTGATTTTTTCGATTAGCTAGATTTAATTGACGTTTTCTGCGGATTTGGCTGATGCTGTGTAAAGTTTGAGTAATTGATAAGATAAAAAAAACTCTTCGATAAAGCTCCTACCTATAGAACAGTGTTGGTCGCGCACGGCCATTTTAACATTTCGCTAACTACTTTGCACGGTCTTCTTTCTTAAACGGGGTGAGATCGACAACGCTGGAAGCGGCCAATTGGGTTTTCAGTAAAGCTCTGGCCAAAATTTCGCTCCGAAATACATCAGGGACCAAAATTATATCGCTCAGTAGGAAAGCCAGGAGTCCGCTTTCAACTAGATAATCGCCTCACACTACTAACGCATATAAGAAGTATTGAAGTAAGAGCGGACATTGCCAATCTATAATTCCCACACCGGCATACAGCCCCCGTGGCGTTGAGCGAAATGGCAAAAACTTTTCTCCTCCGCTTGAAGTTAATCCAAGGTATCCATCCCCAAGATGAGCCGCCCAATTGTTTATACAAAGTGTAGGGTTGACAGCTGAAGCGCTGTGCTAATTACATCACCCCTGACGGCGGTTGTCGGGCGCTCGGGTTTGGGAATTCCCAATTATCCTAGGACTCATGTTAGCCCCTCTGAATATAATGTGGTATTTATGCGAACTGGTACGCTTTACCCATTGCTGCAGTGGCGGTAATTGGCCACCGCCTCCGCTACCTATCCAGTCATTCTCCACGCCCTCGTCCGCTGGCACGAAAATGGCTGCGGCCTCTGAGGACGGAATTGTGGCTAAGAAGTCGTCAAGGCCGTCAGTAGAGGGAGCATTTCCGAGCCCTTCGAGCAGTGAGTCGATGTCCACGTCTATTCCCTCCATCTGTGACTGTGGCTGAATAGATAGGCGTGCCAGACCGTTTTCAGCTCCAAAAGCATAGGGATCTTCTATTACTCTGCTTGACTGGATTTTGTTCATCCTATGCTTCTTGAAATCGCGTCTCCCGTAGAATGTTTCAAGGATCTCTTTTATCGTCCGGAGCAGATCCTCACATCGTTCCTGCACGTCTACACCATAACAGTGCCCGAAAACATGGTCTATTATTGTAAACATGCGTTTTTTATCAGGGAGTTCGGGGTTGCGATATAGCTCGGTGAGAAGCAGTAGCACACTATGATACTGCTGGTAAGTACTCGCGTACCAAGCCCAAGAGCCAAGAGATGGGAGTGTCTCGAGCGTTGCGCCAGTCTCAAGGGTTGTCAGACCAGCTCTGAGAAGAATATCTCGTAACCTATTTTCAGATTCTGATCGCGTGTGATGAGGGTTCTGAGAAAGATGGCGGTACAGCAGCATCGAATCGCACCGTGAGAGGAGTAGTGTAGCTACCAAGCCTGCACAGCGCTGAATAGGGATTTGGGGATCGAGAAAACGAAGGTATGTAGAGTGGATATGGCGCTTTCGGGCCTCGACTCGTGCACGGAGATCATGGAGCGAGATGACTTTGCGGTCCATTTCAACGCGGCCACGAAAAATAAGGCGATGGAGTTCATTGCATTCGAAGCGGATCAGAGAGAAAGTGGCATCTGTCCAGCCCGGATCAGGAAGCGGTTGCGCTTGCCATGTCGCGGAATCTAGTTCGAAGACCTCGTCGTTCACGTTAAGAGGTAATGGCACGTCAAATTCATCAGAGCGGATCGAAGGCTGAGGTCCTTGTGCTTCTGCAGTCTTAACATCAAGGAAACAGATCTGGTACCAAAGAAGTGCGCGTATATGGCGTTGCAGTGGGCTGAGGGAGGTTGTGGAACTGTTGCCAGCACGGTGTATACCAACGCACTGCGCCAGGCGGATCACCGCACCAACAACTACGGAAGTGGTACGGGAGATTTGGGCGCGACATTGCGGTATCTAGGTTTAGCTCAGTATCTTAAAGAGTTTAGTGTAGCTAATAGGAGAATTACTAGATATATCGTGAGTGCTTGGAGCGTTTGAATATTTGTTGTTTTCGACCACTTGGCGCGCACCAGGGCCTGCTCGGTGGCCGTCTGAAGCCGTTGAAACAGGTCTTCTTGAGAAAGCCCAAAATGTGCCTTTGATTGAATCGTGGTAATACTGGCAGCAGCAGCTGTGCAGACGGAAAGTACTAATGCGACTGATGATTCCGAATTTGCGTGGCCCAGATCAATGTTCGTCCAGAAGCTTTCAAGAAGGCGTCTGAAGGAAGGAATATGCAAAACATGAACAATTGGATTAACAGACTCTAGATATTTTTGATAGAGTATTTCTGCTTCTAACCTGGTTGGGAGTTGTGCTATTTCAGAAGTGCTACTTGGGCTCCCATGTATTGAATTACCGAACAAAAGTGTCAGGGACGGTGACACTAAAGGAATCTTTTGAGCCGATAGTAGAACCGATGATTCTGCCACCCTTTGACTGGTTGCTGATAATGGGCGTTGCGATCTGTCTAAAAGAAGTCTCCCAAGCTGGAGAAAGGAAGAGTTTAGTAAAGGTACCATAAGATAAGAAGGGAAGAGGAAGAAATGGAATTGAGTGTTCTAGTAGAAAAAGGCACAAATACCTCTTCTGCGTATTGTAGACGAAACAAGCCGCAAACCCTTTCCGTCATAATCATCCTACCGATTTGCAAGTTCGCATCCATCGTATCTCCATCGCGATCTTCGTCATCCTCGTAGACGCCATCGTGAGCGGGCTGAGGGTTCGCCGGTAGCTTCCCCCATACATCGTCATCCAAGTCTACGTCCTGCTGGTAGGCTTCCCATTCGTAATCACGTGGAGGTGTCCCTGGAGTAGTGGTGGCGTTAGAGTTAGTATTTTCCGACTGGTTTCGTAATGGCAGTGGCTGCGTCCAATTGGCTTGAGAATTTGAACTTGACTCCCTCGGCCTCTTCCGTTGACTTTCCGCCACTGTTATAAAAACGCAGTCCCGTCCAAATGCGGTACAATTTTGACAAGGTTGAGTCTTGCTACATCTTGACTTCCGTTGACGGCATTCGATACACGAATTGATTGGTCGGGGATTACGGCGACGAACTACCCTAGATTGAGCGATTTGGTCTGGCATATCTCAATACCATCTCCAAAGATTGGCTGTGGCTGACGACAAAGGGAATAGCTTAAGCGTGGAAAGGGAGTGAAAGGCTGTTAGGTTGGTTGAGGGTTTTCCTAGAGGTCATGAGCTCGGGGTTGGGCTGACGTAATAAGGCTGAAAAGTAGTCAGCCCTGTTAAGCTAACACACCTAATTAACGCATGCTACCTTCTCAAAAAGTGCTAGCGTTCCGGATGCTCTTAAAAGAAATGTGATTGGTACTATAACCTGACACCGCTGCGCCTCCACTACTTTGCCCCGGTCAGTCACTGGAGAGCAAATAACGAGCTAAGGCCCTGCTATAAGAGCTTAACTTTGAATGGACTCTTTAGCTATGATAATCCCTAGGCAGTAGACTCGTTAATATTGGAAAGATAGAAAAGTAGCTTTCAATTACCTCAAGTTCATCTACTGGAAACTGCTTCTAGAAGTATTCCGGACATATATATTGATCCGGAACGTGCCAGTTTATTGACAACCTCCACAGACCCTCCAGGAACAATGAGAATATCGAACCAGTTCATTACATCGAGCGCCCGACCAATTAAAATATAGCGCTTTATAGCGAACCCTTGATTGATGGTAGCCAAGTTTGCTGCGGCCGTGATGGTGATGTTGAAAAACTTGTTGTCGCGGCCTGCAATCACATTTGGAACCGACAGTGCTTCTAGTGGAGCGGCGAGATCCAGTGTGTCCATACCGGTAAAGACCATTACAAGTGCTTAAATAGTAGGCATATAATGGTATTCAATGTCTGGTATCATTAAAAGTTCTGATTGGTGTAATATAGGTTATCCCATCACCGTCAATTATCGTCCCACGTTATCGATAAGAATTTGGCCAATCAGGAGGCATGGATTGAGTACAGTTCCTTAGTACCCTGACGGGTGATGGGATAGGGAGATGCACTCATGTAGATGTTTTGTCTTCAAACCCATTCGAATCATTATTTGCAATCTTTTTTTGGATTGATTTATATGTAAATCTCAGTCCGTCGTTGGAAATCAGACGTTCACTTTACGTTAGGAATCCCACAGTCGAGAAGCAAGAGACGGACGAAAGTAGTATGGGCTGGTTTTGTTTTACTTCATATGGAACTTCCGAAGCTGAACTAAATTGGGAATTTCGAAATTGCACTCAACTACCAGTTATGCATCGGGTAAGCTGAATTGTTGGCGGATTTGGCCTCGTGAACTCTTGTCCTGCTTCATGCTAAAGTTGTCTTCCACTACTAATCGGATAATATCATCAATAAACTGAAGAGAATAGAAGATCCGATCAGGGGATTCTGACCACTCCCATCCGACTGGGTGCAAAGGCGAATTCGCCGGCCGGGAAAGCCAACTTAGTGATGCCAACAACTGGACTCTTGCAGCTGAGTAGACCCTATCAACGGTGAAGGTTCCCACACTTCCGGTCAGGTTGCCTTCTTGTATCCATGGCGCTCAGGCAGAGTCAGCTTTGCAGCTACGTCGCACAGTCTAGCATTAAGGCGGGGGCTTAAACGTAACTACTTGTCAACACTAGCTCACGTAAGGCCGATCATATTGCTTTCGGCTATTTGCCTGCCACCGGGGGTTAGCTTATTTCCTCTTTAACGCGGGCGACGTTATTCGTGGTTCTACAAGTGAGACCTTATAAACCACTCGCCGTTAGACATATTCGAAGTTTGAAAATTCTCATATCTAATTCAATCAGACTTAGGCAGAATGGAAAAGCAAATCTTCGATTTCATCGTCGTTGGTGGCACTGCTGGTAAGACGAGAAAATGGAATTATATTAACTAAGGAGGGGGTCCGTCGCTGACGCTACCGATAGGTTATGTCTTTGCCAACAGGCTCTCCGCCTTGCTCCCAACCCTTTCGTTTCTTCTTATCGAAACCGGCCGGAATCTTATTCAAGTATTGAAACATCATTAGCCCACCTCCCTGGCGCAGGTGTCGAGTGGCAGAATCAAACAGTGCCGCAGAAATACGCTGGAGGTGTTATTCTAGACGCGATGGCTGGTAGGATCCTTGGGGGCTAATTAGCAATCAACTACTCAGCGTGGACGAGAGGACCAGCAATAAACTTGTGTGTATTTCTGGCATTTTAGCCTGGAGGTGTTCTGACTGAGAGCAGTGATCAATGATAACCGATGGTCCTGGTCTGGAATGCTCCGATATTTCAGGAAATCCGAGACCCTCTGCCCCGGAGAAGATCCAATTAGCACGAGCTTACATGGTGTTGACGGTCCGGTGAAGGTCAGTGCATTTATTAAGAGCAATATTAATCTTCGCTCAGGTTGCTAGTGAGAATGGTTGTGGTACCAAACCTCCCTCAAAAACTTCATCGCGGACACGTACGAATCTATTAGTGTAGCTCATGCTATTGATATGAACGGGGTAAAACCCATTGGCTGCTCAGAGATCTATAGTAGTGTATATGCCGGCAAACGACAATGGGCGTCCCAAAGCTATAAACTTGGATCAAATGCAAATGTTTCAGTGATAACAAGCGTATACATTGAACATGTTTTGATAGAAAACATGCGCGCACTTGGCGTCCAGGTGGACGTAATCGGAACTGAGATAGGTCAGATATTCCGCGCTTGAAATGAAGTTATTGTTTCAGCGGGAACTTACGGTTCTCCGAAATTGTTACTGTTGAGGTATAAATTATTCAGTGCTCCGTAAACTGAAAGTCCCCCCGATGGTGTCATCAAGTAGTATTGGCCCAAAAAGTGAGCTTAATCACCATGGAATCCCTCAATACGTTGAACTCCTGTTGGGGAAAGTCTTTGTGATCATGTGTGTATTCAGACATTCTGGAAGATCTAAGACGACAATACTGTTATAGGACAAGTGAGCCGCTCTGAGTGGATGTCCTTCTACGGCAACGAGCCTGCAGCACTGAATGATGCTCATCGATTGCTCTACGGCGATGACTTGGAAAGATATGTTGCCCCAGGAAAGGTTCATTCTGAATCCTTTACAATGTAAGCGACGCGCTCGGGTTGTCCGGTTATTCAGCTGATTAGTGTAGGTATGGACATTACTCATTTAGGGGCGCTACGTTAATGGCTCCCGAGAATAGTAGCACTATTACGATGCATAATACTCTGGTAAACCCGACATCTCGGGCTCCTTGACGCTCTCTTCTTCTAGCCCAAAAGACTCGCCGCTCGTTGACCCGAACATCCTCTCGACTAAGCTTGATCGCCGGACAATTTACGAACCAACTAAACTCACCAACCGGGTACTGGAAGGTGAGATAGGCTGGAACATGGGCGCTGAAGAGTTCGATATCTCAGACGATCAGCGTGGGAATATGTCTGAAGAGGCCTTCAACAAACGCGTGGAGGGGACAGTTGTCGGTTGCTGTCACCCGAGTAGCGCATGTGCAATGGGCACGGTGATTAACTCTAACTGCTAGGTCTACGACGTGGAGAGTTTGCGTGTTGTTGATGCAAGTATTTTCCCTTTTCCGCTGGCAGCATACTACCAAGAGGTTGCTTATGCTGTTGTAGAGCAGGTAAGAATGCTTCATTTTCAAAAGGAAATCGCTGATGGTTCAAAGCTGCTGACATTATCGCCGCGTCGAATATTGGGCAGAAGTAATTGAATGATATTCATCCCAAAGCCATGGCGTAATAGGTGTTGGAGCCTCCAGATGATTCCCAATAGAGAGCCGGTTATGCGGAATTGGTTATTGGTGTAATCTGGGCATGGAAGCATAGGGTTTTTGCACGGGATTTAGCATGTGATTTGGCATTATGGTGAAGACAGAATTTGTGACAAAGTTGGGCACACACACATGTGAACGCAATGCCCTACCAAGTAAACATTGATGGCAAGTTGAAAAGATGTAACGGCTTTCATATTGTAATATGGGAGGAGAGAATTGTCCAGTGAAGATGCGGCTCATGAAGCGAATCACGTGCAATGCTAATCCGCTTCGGGCCTGCCCTTCAGCTTCCCACTCTCGCTCACAGAACGTCGTTTCGCCTCTGCCCAACCTGAACGCCAGTACCCCAAGCCGACAGAAACACATCTAGACCCGCATCCATCTTATCTCCGTTGGGCAACACGCTTTTCACGACGCGTGTATTGAGCCCTTCACTCTCCGCGCCTCCTCTCTCACTTCAACCTCGCCATCCTGATTTTGCCTGGTCCAATTCTACCCTTCCCTAGATCGCGACATCAGCAAGGAGGCCCCCCCGGTCTTCATCCATCAGCCTCGTTGACGGACTGTTTGGACCGGCAACAACACCGCTCGAGGATGTTCTGAAATTCCACCCCGCGCGCTTATTCACCGCTCTCCTTCATCGTCGTCTCGGATTCGCACATTTGGTGGTCACATTCACTTCGGTTCTGGCGAGTCGTGGTGCTACTTTTTGGCTATAGCGAATAGTGTAACGGCGCGAACAGATATCTGTCACTCACTACATTCACCATGGCTTCGGTACAATCGGCGCCGGGCTTCTCTGCCCAAGGCGGTATGATGCCCCTTCCTCCAAACCTTACTAAGGAGCATGTCCAAGCTACCTACGTCGTAAGTATCTCCCCGGATGCGCTTTCCATCGCAACCCATTAGATATTTGTTTACAGCTGAAAAATAACTAACACAATCGCAGAAATATCAGCAAATGAGACAGCAGGGCGTTCGCGAGGACGACCCCGAATTCATCAAGGCTCGAAACTTCCTCCAAGCTGTGCAAAAGCAGAATAGCCTTCAGAAACAGAAACAAATGTGGTTACAGCAACAGGCACAACAGCAGCAGGCGCAACAGCAGGCGCAACAGCAGGTGCAACAGCAGGTGCAACAGCAGGCGCAACAGCATCAACAGCATCAACAACAGCAACAACAACAGCAACAGCAGCAACAACAGCAGCAACAGCAACAGCAACAGCAACAACAGCAACAGCATCATCAACAACAGCAACAACAGCAGCAGCAGCAACAACAGCAACAACAACAACAGCAGCAGCAGCAGCAACAGCAGCAACAACAACAACGCCAACAGAATGGAACTGCTGCACTAGCGATGACAAATGGCACAATGGCCGCTCCTGCCGTAATGAGCGATGGTCAAGGCGCTTCAAATGCGCTTGTTTCCACTGCCTCAACGCCAGCAATACAAGTTGCGACACAATGCCAAATACCAAGTTCCGATGGCAGGACCCCAACCTCAGCCAATAGCGCCGTCAGCAGTCCTTTCAGTCAGGAACAGTTGTTGATCCTTAGAAATCAAATTGCTGCATTCAAGCGCCTTTCGAAGGGCCTTCCAATTCCTACTAATATGCAACAATCTTTGTTCCCATCGCAGCAAGCAAAGAAAGCACCAACTCCTACTGAAGCCGTTGCAGCTGCTAGCCAAGCGCTTGAAGATGCCACGAAAGCACCGGGTGTCTCTGGACCTGATGCAAGCGCAGATCAGGCAGACGTATCCACTGTGCAGAAGGGCTATGAAACATTCGTGTCTCCCTGGAACCAAGTCAACACACCGGTTAACTACCTTGATCATGCGCTTCGAGATAAGCGACTACAACTTCCCTCTATTATACCTATTGGTGTCGATGTGGATAAAGTGCGTGAAGAGAGGGAGAATATTGTCTACAATCGGATACTATCAAGAAAGTCGGAGTTGGAAAAGTTACCGGCGAATCTGGGGACTTGGGACACTAGCAAATCGGATACTCCGAACGAGAATGGGTCCTTGAAGCTTCGAGCTCTTATAGAGTACAAGATGCTTTGCCTTTTGCCTAAGCAACGCTCCTTGCGACACTTAATCAGTCGGGAAATGGTTCATGCAGACAACCTTGCTATGACGGCGAATCGTGCTATGTATCGCAGAATCAAGAAGCAATCTCTACGTGAGGCTCGCATTACAGAGAAGTTAGAGAAACAACAACGGGACGCTCGAGAATCGAAGGAGAAGAAGAAGCATGTCGACTTCCTCAAATCTATCGTTACTCATGCAGATGATATTCAGAAATCGGCTGTGGCTCAACGCCAGAGGATACAAAAGCTTGGTCGGACAATGATACAAACACACCAGAACATCGAAAAGGAAGAGCAAAAGCGCGTCGAACGTACTGCCAAACAGCGTCTGCAGGCTCTCAAAGCAAACGACGAAGAGACTTACCTGAAATTGCTTGGCCAGGCAAAGGATACTCGTATCTCGCATCTGTTGAAACAGACGGATGGTTTCTTGAAGCAACTCTCTGCTTCCGTCAAGGCGCAGCAGAGAAGTGCTGTCGACCGGTATGGCGACAGAGACTTGCCAGATGCAGATTCTGACACCAGCGAGGACGAGGACGGAGATGAGGAAGATGGACGGGGCAGTAAGAAGGTTGATTACTATGAGGTTGCTCACCGTATCAAAGAAGAGGTCACAGCCCAGTCCTCGAATCTTGTGGGAGGCACTTTGAAGGAATACCAAATCAAGGGTCTTCAGTGGATGATTTCCCTATACAACAACAACCTCAATGGTATTCTAGCAGACGAGATGGGTCTTGGCAAGACAATCCAGACTATTAGTTTGATCACATACCTTATCGAAAGGAAGCAGCAACCTGGACCTTACCTGGTTATTGTGCCATTAAGGTAAGTAAACTTCCGATGCGATCTACCCTTACCATTTCTAACATTCTTACAGTACTTTGACGAATTGGAATAATGAATTTGAGAAATGGGCTCCTAGTGTTCAGAGAATCGTATACAAAGGCCCTCCCAATGCTCGCAAACAGCAACAGCAGCAAATCCGCTGGGGACAATTCCAGGTGCTGCTTACAACTTATGAGTTCATTATTAAAGACCGACCTATTCTCAGCAAGGTCAAGTGGCTACACATGATCGTAGACGAGGGTCATCGTATGAAGAACGCCGGCTCGAAGCTTAGTAGTACCATTACACAGTACTACACCACACGATATCGTCTCATTCTTACTGGTACTCCGCTACAAAATAATCTTCCGGAGCTCTGGGCTTTGCTCAATTTTGTCCTTCCAACGATTTTCAAGTCAGTCAAATCGTTTGACGAATGGTTCAATACGCCATTCGCAAATACCGGTGGCCAGGATAAGATGGACCTTACTGAGGAAGAACAATTACTCGTCATTCGTCGGTTGCACAAGGTTCTTAGGCCATTCTTACTCCGTCGTCTGAAGAAGGATGTGGAGAAGGATCTTCCCGATAAGACAGAACGAGTCATCAAATGCAACTTTTCAGCTCTTCAAGCCAAACTTTATAAACAGCTAGTCAGCCACAATAGGCTGATGGTTAGCGACGGCAAGGGAGGAAAGACTGGCATGCGCGGGTTGAGTAACATGCTTATGCAGTTGCGAAAACTTTGCAACCATCCTTTCGTCTTTGAAGAAGTTGAGGAGCAAATGAATCCTGGAAAGGGTACTAATGATCTTCTCTGGCGGACAGCTGGCAAGTTCGAATTGCTGGACAGGATTTTACCCAAATTCCAAGTAACGGGGCATCGTGTCCTGATGTTCTTCCAAATGACGCAGATTATGAACATCATGGAAGATTTCCTGCGGCTAAAGGGCATGCAATATCTTCGTCTCGATGGCTCAACAAAATCTGATGATCGGTCGGAGTTGCTCAAGCTGTTCAACGCCCCCAATTCACCTTACTTCTGTTTCCTGCTGTCAACGCGTGCCGGTGGTCTCGGCCTCAACTTGCAAACAGCTGACACTGTCATCATTTATGACTCAGACTGGAACCCACATCAAGATTTGCAAGCCCAGGATCGTGCGCATCGTATCGGTCAGAAGAACGAAGTTCGTATTCTACGTCTCATTAGTTCCAACTCGGTCGAAGAGAAGATTCTGGAACGAGCAAACTTCAAGCTTGATATGGATGGCAAGGTCATTCAAGCTGGTAAATTCGACAATAAGTCCACAAACGAAGAACGAGACGCCATGCTCAGAATAATGTTGGAATCTGCTGAAGCTGCTGAGAACCTAGAACAGGATGAGCAAGACGATGACGATTTGAACCTGATCATGATGCGTTCGGAGGATGAGCTTGAGCTGTTCCAAAGAATGGATCGTGAGCGTGAAAAGGGTGACCTATACGGCCCGAATAAGAAGTTGCCTCGTCTACTTGGCGAATCCGAGCTACCGGACATCTACGTAAACGATGATAATCCTGTCGTAGAAGAGATCGAGGAGAACTTTGGTCGTGGGGCGCGTGAACGGACTCGCGTCAAGTACGACGATGGACTTACTGAGGAGCAGTGGCTTGAGGCTGTCGATAACGATGAGGACACTATCGAGGCTGCTATAGCTCGCAAGGAATCCAAGATCGCGAAGCGTCAAATCAACAAAGCAAAGAAGACTGGCGATTTCGGTGAATCTCCAATCCCATCTCGCGAGAGTTCCGAGTCTCCAGCGCCCAAAAAGCGCGGCCGCAAACCAAAAACTGCCGAGAAGAAACGCACAGCAGATGAAGCCTCGCTTGATGGTGATGTCGCACCCCGCAAACGTGGTCGTCCTGCGCCCAGCAAAATACAGGAAACGCTCAGCTCCGAAGAACGCGCAACCCACCAACGAATCCTCAACGCAGTTTATGAATCTTTGAATGATCTGGAAGAAGAGTCTAACGATGACGACATCCCAAATCGTGGTATAATAGACCCCTTCATTGAGTTGCCGGACAAGTATGACTACCCAGACTACTACCAGATCATTAAAAATCCTATCTGCATGAACCAAATCAAGAAAAAGATCAATAAAAAGGAATACCAGAGCCTGAAGCAGTTTAGAGCCGATATTGGGTTACTATGCAGTAATTGTAGGACGTATAATGAGGATACAAGCATTCTTTACAAGGACGCGAACCTGATTGAGGTATGTTCAACTCTAAAATCTTGTTTGCGTTCATATATTGATTTCTTCATTAGGAGACTTGCCTCAACCACCTCAAAGAAGAGACGGAGGCGCATCCAGAGTTAGCGGATTTTGATGACTTGACGTCATCGATGGCGGATGGGAGATCCACAGCCCCTATCTCAAGTGTTGGTACGCCTATGGCATCTAATTCAGGAAGTCAGTACACACTCACTACCCTATCTACTTAACGATATATGCTGACATATGATGTGCAGGGTGATGGACCCATAAACTTCTTTCTTTTCACACCACGATAATTTGATATTCAAGCTTTTGTTATGACGAACAGAGTGAATGAGTTAGATGCGAGTTAGGATAGCACGCACAGTTTGGAGGGCTACTTTTCTTGTACTCCTCACATAAGAGCCTCGCCTACAGTAATGCCTGTGCAGGCCTATTTTTTTTTATCATAGCCTTCTCACCCGTTTCTTAGTTTCCATTTTGGTTAATGGCGCTGCATGCGGCGTATACAAAGGCAAAGGTGTGGACCACTGGATTGGGCACCGGAATTGAGCTGAAAGGGATGATTGATCGATTCTTCGGCATCACGGGCGCTTCCTTGCGAAAATGATCTTGAGCTAGGCTGTACTTTAGATCCTTTTAGCTGCGAATTGAGATGCATGCGGAGTATGCGCTTTTGAAATACATGATGAGTAGATTGGTGAATTTGTAATTGCTCACTTTAATGAGCATTTCATTGAGGATTTTATTTATAAATCCTTTGTTGGAAATTCCACAGCACACAATCTGAAAATTTGACGCCGCTGCCTCCGAAAATATCCAGCGCGCTCCCGATCGTTAGATCTATCTTCCCGCTGCTCAGTTTGTCAACAGCTTCTAGGTCTTCAAGACTTCTACCACCGCCAGCATAGGTGACGGGGATTGAGCACCATTCTGCAAGCCTCTGAACTAGCGCATGGTCGATCCCAGCCTGCAGTCCCTCATTGTCGGCGGCGTGGATTAGGAACTCAGAGCAATAAGGTTCAAGGAGGGATATGCTTTCTGCTCGTGTCCGTGTCAGAATCAATTAGAGTATGTAGCTAGTGGAGAATGTGGTGCAAACAAAGGCGGAGAAGATGGACTCGGCGACAATTACCTTGATTAAGTTCCATGTCGGTAATTGTTTGCCATTTATTCATGGCCACAAACCAGGAATCGTCTTTACGCCTGCAACTAAGGTCGATAACAAGTTTAGACTTGTCGTTGTTCAGGGCATTGAGCACAGATTGGAGCCGTGCAAGGGAGAAGGTGCCGGAGGGAAAGAGAAAAGAGGTTATGATCACCTACTGCTTGCATTATTAGCCTTAGGAAAGAATCTCTTTCACTGGCCAGCCCTATTGCTAGATCTTCTTATTCTCTAAAACTGTATGGAATGCCTCACCTTCTCAGCCCCCCACTCAATCCATTGTGCAGCGTTCTCGTCCGTGATCCCTCCACCCACTTGTAGGTTGTCTTTCCACGCCTCAACAGCCTCCCTTGCAGCCTCCTGGTTCCCGGGGCCTAGCATTATGACGTGTGCGCCTGTAAGATTGTGCTCTTTATATAGCTGGGCGAAGTGGTGGGCAGGGAGGGTAGAAACATGGTTCGTTTTGAGATATTCGGAGGCATCAGTGAGCGTTCCACCAACAATTTGCTTCACCGATCCGGCGTGGAGGTCGATGCAAGGGCGAAATCGGGTCATGCTGCTTAGTTGGACGAAAGCTGCTCTGGTTATGGGAACATGGTTTGCTTGGAGATGTTTCCGAGAGATTTGATACAGGGCCCGAGGCGGGAAATTCTGCCACCGCCTTTGGAATTTTGGATTTCAACCTAACACCAAGTATACGATTGAGGACGGCATCGACGAAGCCATGGCGATTATCCTTGGAAAACGAAAACGAGTACACCGGGTAGATCTCCAAAGGAGATCGACTTCTCCAGAATCATCGCAGAACTCCGGAAGAGAGGACCTCCAAGCTATCTTCAAGCGACATTTCGAAGCTAAATTCAAACCTCTGGATCCGGAGCCGGAGAAGACAAAGATTGTGGAGCAAGTCGAAGATGTGCCAGATGAGGATGAAGATTCGGGTTGGGAAGGCATCAACTCCGGTGAGGAGGCCGCGGTAGAGGTGATCGAACACTCAGTCTCAAGAGTAGTTAATGAGCGCGCTCGGAAAGATGAACTCAAGGCATTTATGGTAAAGTTCCAAGCCATGTGTGCAAGCCATGTTGCTAAATATATATAATAGTCCTCTAAACCCCCTTCAGGTACCGAGACTCCCTCAAAGGTTACCAAATCGAAACCCGCCGACGTGGACGATGATGCGGAAGCTTTAAATATCAAGAACGACCTCGCCCTCCAACGCCTGCTTCGTGAATCTCACCTTCTTGAGACATCTACCTCCAAAGGCTCTCTAGCTCCCTCTGGAAAAAATCGCCACAAAGCTTTAGATATGCGATTACAGTCTCTAGGGTCAAAGACTTCAATTCTTATGCAAGAAAAAATGCCAATGTCTCATCGGAAGGGTATACAAGCTAAAGCAGCACAACGCGAAGAGAAGCGAAGGAAGGAGGCAAAAGAGAATGGAATCATCCTAGAGGCAGCGGTCAAGATGAAGAAGATAGAGAAAAAGAGGGAAAGAGGTGTTGGTGGACCTGGGGTTGGAAAGTTTAGGGGTGGGACGTTGAGTTTGAGGAGGAAAGACATCGAGAGTATTCAAGGCAAATGGGGCACAAAAGGGAAACGGGGAAAGGGATGATTTGAGAACTCGCTTCTGGACGATCATACTCGATACCCCTGAGCAACTTCATCCGGTTAACGATTGAACAATAATGCCCATCTGGATATTCAAGAAACTCACATCTGTCATCTTGGTGAAGAAAACTATATGGCTTTTAATAACTCTAGAGGCTTCATTACTAGTTGGCCTCTTCTGAAAGCCTCTATATCGGTTCTAAGGCCCTGTTCAGCAATGAGCTGTTATTTAGTAATCTGCTGAATCGATTACAGCTTGAAATCAAGAAAAATAAAATCGCTCCGAACACCTGAATCAAAGCTCGTATGAAGATTATCGGAATTAGCATTTATTTCTAAGTGGATGTCCTTTAAACCACAGAAAACTTCCCGATGAGGCTTGCCAACGGACGAACTTCTGCACCTCTCAACTTCTGACCTCCTAGAAGGGATCCGGACTACGAACTTCCTTGGGCAAGCTTCAAGCGTCTCGAAAATAAAAATCCTACATCATACTGTAAGGACCGGGCATTTTTGTATATTTGACCTTTTAAAGCTCAGAGAAAGTACGAGCCCATTCAATCACTAAGTCTTCATGTAATATGCGATGAGGTTCTTCGTCAATATTTTTGTTCACTAATATTGCAATTAATTCAGTGCTGTCCCCTGATCTTCCTATCGCTGGTAAAGCTTTACGCTAGGTAAGGCAAAATTCTCCGTCATATTTTTTCTTTACTTCCCCCCATGCCAGATATTTAACCGGGTAATAGAACCAAAATACTGAATTCTGAACCCTAGAACGCTGCGAGTGTATTAGCTAATATAGCCACACGTCTTCTACACTAAGTGGACTGCCAAAAAGAAACCCCATTGTTTATTTTTCTTTGCAATCTCCGCGAGGGCTTCCAAGTCAAAAAGTTCCCCAATAGGCATAACCCCAGCCAGGAAGACAGGCTTCGTGAAGACGCATAACCGCGCAGGAATATTAGCATTCTGCATTCGATCATTTTGTTTCAACGTTATACAGCTTTTATTAGCAGCAGGAACTATTTCAAATGCAACAGCATCCCCGCCTACAGCAGCAAGACTAGGATCAACTCCTATATATTCGTTTCTGTCAAAAAGGCCTCTAAATTTGGGAGTTGATGCACGAATTAATTTGCTTAAGCCAGACCAAATAATAAAAATGGCTCCTTAGCAAATCGTCAAGCGTTCTTCCTCAATCGTTTCTTTGATCTGTGTCAGGGTTATTGGGTAGCTGCTAAGGGAATCGTATTCTATTCCACGTTGCTCCGCATAGCATACGAAATCCAGCAAAATACCACGCCCGACAATGCCGCCTCGCTTGGATATGCCTGTATTTATATGTTAGATTGCAAGAATGGGACTAGGACAAGAGAAGTTCAAAATTTGAGTGCCACGGGTCAAGTCAGTTCCCCGTTCAACAACGTCAGTATACTTTACACCATTATAGTACTCTTGCCGAGTTTGGTGATCAAAATATAAGAGTCTTTAAAAGAGTATATGTAAGCTTTGCAGTGTGTGGGAATTGAACAAGCAACTTAATTGTAAATCTATGGAAATCAAGTGGTATAAATACATGAAAGTAGACCCCGAACTCCGAAGCCTATGACTCATTTCCAACGTATCTGAGACATACGAGGGTAGTGCTGACGCAGGTGAAACAGGGTAATATGCAAGGTCCGGTAGTCGGTTACAGTATACCTAACTAATAACGTGTTATAAATATTATATAGATGTAGTATAATTAGGCGAGCTGTTTATAATAGGGTATAAGAGGCGTCTTATAAAGTTTAATAGTAAATAGAGTTATAGTGGTAGAGTACGGTCGCTATATTAATAAGGCTAGTTAGATATAATCGGGTTTAAAAACGCGTCTTTAAACTTTAAGGCTATACTTCGCCCCCTAATATGTTAGTTAGCTAGTTAAACTCACTAGGCCGTCGAAACCGGACTCTGCACCTGTACGTGGTGACGGCTACGAACCTGGTCTTATCCAGAGTCAACGCAGAGACGTCGCACAGCGCGTGCTGGTGGGCCTGGTGGTGGTTGTGTGCGTCGTGGGGCGTAGTGAAAAGTTTTCACATGGGATGGTGAGATCTCGAAAACTACTATAGACGGTACCCCTTCACAATACAGCCATTACTGTTCCCCTACTAAGCACCTGTACGATCCAACATGGATGCACAGCATTCGATAGCATCCCCCGACCCCCAACAGAAAGCATCGACGACCTCACATCGACGAACGAGCAACGAGCAAATATACGGCCCCTCCTAACCCCCAGGGCGATCGCCCGCGGAGCATGCGGTCACTCGCCATCAAAAAAACGACTGAGTACTACCTGCAAGCCTGGATAACACCGTACGGTTTTCCTTGTCTCCTTTCGACGGAGTGGTGACCCTTAGAGAGGGCCTAGCAGCTGGGGCCTAGGCATAAAAGATACCCAGGCACACACATCCCGCTTGCCTGTAGTGGTAGTTTATAGATGGATGAATCCCCCTTACGCCTTCGATGGCCCTAGGGGGGGGGAGGCAAGGCGTATATGGCAATGGTCAAACAAGAGATAGCACATAGGGGATGGCCAAGATATGGGAAACAACAGTACAGCAATCAATTAATCGCAAGGACTGTATGTCCTGGTAAAGGAAGCAGTGGTTCCCAAGGAGTTCGAACATCTAAGGAGGACAGGACGTAGCCGTAGGCCCGCAGGGCCGCCGCTACGGACGGACATGGCAAACCGGGGTTTT
>Ga0307515_10003187_pt1 | contig 34715 bp, 30 predicted proteins | sample 17_EM_MG_FD_194513 | JGI IMG/M metagenome (GOLD analysis project Ga0307515, IMG submission 194513) | Populus trichocarpa ectomycorrhiza microbial communities from riparian zone in the Pacific Northwest, United States - 17_EM | ecosystem: Host-associated > Plants > Roots > Unclassified | place...
TAACTCGGGTGCCCTAGTGCGTCCCAGTCACTCGTTCTCTATTCCTGCATAACTCTCTAAATGCATGCGATTTGGCTCCGATTTGGCGTCCACCGACCGCATGCATTTAGACAGTTTTCACTGTATATACAATGATATACTTTTATTCGCGTTTCCGCGAGAAGGAATACAAGCTCAACTTGGCGGATAATCACATGAACCGGCTGCCACGCCAACGGGTGGAACCCGAGGGCGCCTAATGGAGGTGACCACTGAAGCTATTTCCTACCCAGACTAAGATTAGCCAATCTTGACCCTCTCGACCCTCTCTAGGCGCCCGCTTCCTCTCCGACTATGGCCGCAGAAGCATTTGGGATAGCGGCTGGGTCGATAGGCCTTGCTGCCACTGTATTCCAAACGGCAAAGCGAATCCGCGACATTGTCCATACCGTCGGTCCCTCTCCCTTGATCTAAGCAAGACCACCATGCTCATTCATCCCGCGTTCCTATAGGCCATGCTCGAGAAGCGGGAGATCGTTGACCTGCTTCAAGAGAATCAGGAAGAGATGGACCTTCTCGCAGAATTATACAACGACCACAAGGAACACCTTGACCAAAGCAGGCTGACCCAAGATTTAGAACGACTTCGAGCGTATGTATACCTACATCACATCGACGTCGCGCATGAGCTCACCGTTGATCCATAGCAAAGTCGATGAATATTACAAATGGCTCGTTGAAGCCGATGACGGCAAGCCTCATCGAAGAACCCCAACGCTAAAAGCCATATGGAAGGTAGGCGATCTCAAGCCGAAGCTCGAGAAATGGAACAGAGATATTGGCCGCATGCGCTCACACTGGCAGGTACGCAATGTTCAGCTACCCAAGATGGTGGTTCACCGTCCAGGCAGAATCAAGTCAATGTTCGGATGGTCGCGCTCCTTCAGGATACGAAGTCGCAGGTGTTAGACCGGCTCGATAACCAGGACCGAGTTCAAGGGGATGCAACGTTGACCCTTGTGGAGACGATTAGAGCCGAAGCCACAGAGGTCATCAAGGTGATCCAGCACACAACTGTTCAGACACGCACTCGCTCGCTTTCAGTGCACTCCCATGTCGAGCCAAGCGGCTTCACAAGCCTAACTACCAGAGTACATCGTCATCTACTAGCCTATTACATCATTGAACCGTATTGTTAGGTCACCGTCGACACAACCTCCTCGCTCGCAACCTTCACTATATTATCACCCGACGCTTCGCTCTCTTATGACAAAATCCAAATGCGCCTCGAGGAATACTCGCAACAGCTCAAATCGGACTCTCCGACGATCGAGTTCTCCACAGAGCAGGGCAAGATGATTGTATGCCGGAACCAAGTAACCAAAATGGAAGAATACCTTGAATCAGCGAAGAAACTACTGCAGAATATGATCGAGGCAAAGGACGTACCGACCATAGAGGCCATTCACCGGCTTCGCGATCTAGCTGGGGTGCTTGATCAGCTGAAGCTCCAAGCGGAGTGCCTCGTGGTTGGCGACTGTGCCATAAAGCTCGCTCAAGCACTCGGATTGCGAGCCGTAGAGTTACAGCTGGTATCGGCGGAGACAATCTCGCTCATTGCCGGTTTGGATGTATACAAACCGCGCATGCGTTCCCTCTTTACCCATGCTATCTCTACATGCGAGGCCTCTGTGATAGAGGATGGATCGTACTCTGCTAAATTGACGCTGCTTAGGGTATTGACCCGCGCTTGCACAGCCAATTCTCCTGACCTCTGCGCCCAATGGGCTGGCCGTGCGATAGACATTATTGTAGAACTCCCATCAGCCATGCTGACAGATGAACACCGTGGCATGGCCTATGCCGTATATGGGGTGTCTTGTCTAAAGCTCGAAGCGTACGCCAAGGCTCTTGCAGTTCAGGAGCACGCCGTATCATTTTGCCGTTCTCTAACCTCAAAGTATGATGTACCTCTTCACAAGAGAAACCTTGCTGTTAGTCTCATCGTGTGTGGGCAAGCATTTGTCAAGATGGGCCGTCTTGAAGATGCACTCAATGTGCAACGCGAGGCAATCTCTCTCCTTCGTGCCCTTGTTCTTCATGGGGAGGAGGGGCAAAAAGTACAACTTGCTTGGGCTCTCGAGGAATATGGAGATGCACTATTCGAGTCGGGCTGTCATGAAGATGCACTCAATGCCCAACGGGAGACTGTCTCACTCCTTCGTGCCCTTACTGTTCATTCGCAGGGGCAGGAAAATGTGAAACTTGCTTTTGCTCTCCAGAACTATTCACTCAAACAATTCAAGATGGGCTTTCATGAAGATGCACTCAATGTCCAACGGGAGGTCATCTCTCTCCTTCGTGTCTACGATGTTCATGGGCAGGACGAGCAAACGGAGTACCTTGCCGATGCTCTTATGAACCACGGAAGTTCGCTTTTCAAGATGGGCTGTCTTGAAGATGCACACAGTTTCCAACAGGAGAGTGTCTCTCTCCTTCGTGCAATCGCTGTCCATGGGCAGGAGAGGCAAAAAGTGAAACTTGCCTCCTTCCTCGGATCTTATGGACACACACTTTTCAAGATGGGCTGCCTTGAAGATGCACTCAGTGTGGAATCCGAGATTGTATCTCTCCTTCGTGTCCTTGCTGTGAATGGGCAAAACAAGCACAAAAGGAGACTTGCTGATGCTCTCCTGAGCCATGGAGCCACACTTTTCGATAGAGGCCGTCTTGAAGATGCACTCAATGTTCAACGAGAGACTATCTCTCTCCTTCGTGTCCTTGTTGTTCATGGGGAGGAGCAAAAAGAAAATCTTGCTCATGCTCTCTGGGAACATGGACACACCTTTTACGTGATGGGCCGTCTTGAAGATGCACTCAGTATGGAATACGAGACCATATCCGTCTTTCGTGCCCTTGTTGCTCATGGGCAGGAGGGCCAAACAGAATATCTTGCTGGTGCCCTCCTCGACCACGGAACCACTCTTTCCACCATGGGCCGTCTTGAAGATGCGCTGAGTGCCGAACGCGAGAGTGTCGCTCTCTTTCGTGACCTTGTTGTTCATGGGCAGGAAGAGCAAAAAGGGAAACTTGCTGTGGCTCTTCGGAACTATGGAGCCACATTCCTCGAGATGGGCTGTCTTGAAGATGCACTCAGGGTGGAATACGAGACCATATCCATCTTTCGTGCCCTTATTGTTCATGGGCAGGAGGATCAAGCAAAAAATCTTGCTCATGCTCTCTCACTCCACGGAACCACGCTTCGTACCATGGGCCGTCTTGATGAGGCGCTTAGCGCCGGACGCGAAAGTGTCTCTCTCTTTCGTGACCTTGTTGTTCATAAGGAGGAGCAAAAAGAGGATCTGGTTGCGGCTCTCTCAAGCCATGGACATACATTTTTCGCGATGGGCCGTCTTGAAGATGCACTCGGTATCCAGCAGGAGGCCGTCTCTCTCCTTCGTGGTCTTGTTGATCATGGACAGGACTGCAAAACACGACTTGCTGAGGGTCTCGGGGTCTGTAGATTCATACTTGTCAAGATGGACCGTCTTGAAGATGCACTCGGTGTGGAACAGGAAGCCGTATCTCTCGTTCAGGTCCTTACTGTTCATGGACAGGACGAGTGAGCAACGAAGAATGTAAGGCTATATGTTGGTAGTGGAATGAATAGACAGGGATTGATCGCAGCATGGTTGTCACAATGATACAGCTCGCAAGTTTTTCGGTACATGAGAATGACTCCATGCAACTGACACCTTCGCACCTCCTATATAGAGGTGGACGGATGACCGGGGTGATGTAACACCAGTCGTCTCGGTCGAAGCCACAAGACCTGCTCCGTGGCCTCTTTACAACAACGTAACGTCCTTCCCCCTTGTGGTGACATTTAACTTCATGGTGGCGCCGGGTTTCCTCGCACTCCTTTCCACCCACAGGGTACACAAGTCCCGACTGGGCAACTCCAGGGCAAATCGGAGCTACCAGAAGGCTTGGAGTATTATCTTGATCAGATTTCATTGACATTCTAATTTCTACACAGGCCTCGGTATTGCCTAAATCTCGGATTTTGTACAGGCGTCGGCCCTTGCTGTTGGGTTTCGTCCCCTTGCGCGCCAGCTCCCTCGCTAGGTATTCCCCGTTCCCAGGTCTCCATGGTCCGTCCCCAGTGGCTCGGACCAGTCCCCAGTTCAAGTATCAGCTCGGTTTAATTAATTATGACCTCTCGATCGAGTGGCTCCGACTTTGAGGTCCCATATGCTTGAATTCCTGAACCCCGTGTGGCCTTTTTGACACTCCGAGCGCAAAACTTCCCCCGGAGTTCGTCCGCCTTACCCCTCTAGCCTCTTTGCTGCTTCCCTTTGACCGTACCTGCGCCCCAGGAGCACTTATGGTAACCACCATAACGAGTTCTTTCCCTATCATCGTTGCTTTCCCCACGCCGCGTCTGACGTGGCGCTCTTGAGATTACCTGAAAGGAGCTGGTATATACAGTATATCTGAAGCAATGGGATGGTCGTTGTCGAGGCGACCAGCAAAGGTCACTCCGATAAGGTCCAGCACTGTATGGGAGCACGAAGAGACACACAGGATGTCCTAAGAGGCGCATAAAATATTTATCAGGCCCCAAGGAGCGGAGAGGTCAGTGTCTTGCGTCAGGGTCTCATGTATCAACCCATTTACTGCACAGCTGCAACGCGAAATCCGCTAGCACATGCCCTACGAGTGATGTTTTGGGTGGTGCATCCTGGAACGGTGAGGACAGCAGAGTGTTTGGTGGTGTGCAGACACAATGGCGTCTTATAGACTAGGTCGATTGTTTAATTCGTAATTGGTCAACACAAAGACGTTCATATCTAGAACATGTATAATCGCAAGTACGAAACAAAGACTATTGATCTTGAACCTCACCTCCACACCACAACCACAGCACTTGACCGCGCTGTAACAATACCAACGTTGACTTATCTGTACACTGCAGCGACGCATACTGTCGAATATTCTATACAATATGTCAACCCTCGCATGGTCAGCGTCGTCTCTACTCAACGACGGGCTGTCGGCGCCTCTGGCAGCCCCCAGTGTACTCTCCGGACATACTAACATGACATTCTAGGGACTATGTGCTGAAATTCGTAATCATTGGTGACGCTTCGGTCGGTAAATCCTCATTGTTGGTTCGACTTACCGACCAACGCTTCTTGACTAATCCGGATGCCACTGTCAGTACATGCCCGTCCATCCGTACACACCCTATGGCGTCTTGGATGTCTTTAATTACTGGGAAAGGGAGGCTGACGACGCTCGATTTCTTGATAGCTCGGTGTGGAATTTGGAAGCAAATTGATATACATTCCAGACGAAGACAAGACTGTCAAACTACAATGTGCGTGTTCGATCTCCATCTCGACCGTTAATTTCTAGCCGTGGGCTGGTCGTTGTTTCCTTGCGAATATCCAATCTGACTGTATTAATGGCACTCTAGGCTGGGACACAGCAGGGACGGAATACTTCCGCTCAATCACGCGATCATACTATCGAGGAGCAGCTGGCGCGCTCATCGTTTACGACGTCACCTCACGCGCGTCCTTTCTGCACGCAGAAGAATGGCTCAAAGACGTCCGTGCACACGCCGACCCGAACCTCACTGCTATCCTCGTAGCGAACAAGGTCGACTTGGTTCCCGAAGTAGAGGAGAGTGCGGCCGGGGAGACCGAACCACGTGCAAGCACAGACAGCAGGGGGACGACGGGGCGCAAGTCGAAAGCGAAGAGGAGAGAAGTACCACGGGAGGAAGCAGAGCGATGGGCCAAAGAGCAGGGTGCGTCAAGCCCACAAATTTGCCAAGGCTCCTTCCCTATAGCTGACCACCCCCCGCGCGCTAGGCATCCTCTTCATCGAAGCCTCTGCACGAACAGGCGTCAACGTCGAAGCTGCGTTCGATCAGGCTGCACGGGACATTCTTCGAAAGATCCAACAAGGCGTGTTCGACAAGGGCCCTTCGCCGGGCGTCAAGACTGGAAAACCTAAGTCGAATACCCTGCAGATGGAAGGCACACAAACAAATTCGGGTTGTTGCTAATCTGTGCTTCGGCTTCATGTATCGATCCTGGCAGGCCAGTGTCGCTCGTATTGGTGCCTTACTTTCCCATTTACTCTAGATTCCCTCAAGGGGTGATTTATTCTTTCTTGCTTCCTATACCAGTCGAGCATTCTGCTTTACGTATTCATATGGGAAGATCGAAAGTACCAGTTGTATGTAATCTATGGTTGTACTAGGAACAAATGGACGGATCCCCCCCTTTCTTCCATATCAAGAAACCAGTATACGATATCGTATCAGTGGTGTGCGCTTCAACGCCTCAGTCCGTCGAGTATACTCCTCTCCTTAATTAATTCCTAGAACACTAGTCTGCTCACCGTGCACAAGACAGACCAATTACTCAATATCATCATCTCCTTGTTCTCTCGTCAAGCCTGACCCGCTCGCGCTCGCCTTGGGAGTAACACTCGCCCTTCTCACATTACCATGACCCTTCAGGCCCATCCCGAACCCAAATCCACCACCAGCGCCGGACATGGGCCCTTGTCTCTGTCCCATTCCAACCACACCCACCCCGCCAATCCAGCCTGCCGCAGCGGGGACTCTTGGCGCGCCTATCGCAGGCATCGAGATCCTCAGACCCATGCCTTCGAACGGGCTCACTGGCGACGCTGGAGCTACGGAGTGTAGAGATGCCAGCGAGGGAGAACGGTGGATTGGGCCGCGAGCGACCGATCCGAACGTTGGCGGTGGAGGCATAGATTTAGAAGGCGGGATGGAGGTAGGATTGGCGAGCGAGAGGTTGGACGTCCATCCTCCCCAGTTTCCTCCCAGTGGATAGGCAGAGGTCACCTCCGTCTGTTCGCCATCCACAACGCTTTCGGCGCCCTCGATCACCTGCGTGTGCAAGGTTCGCTTGATGATGGATATGTCGTGCTCAAGGTCGTCCAGTTTACGTTCGAAAGTGGACTTCGCTTTGACGACGGAGGCCGCGCTTCCATCTACGAATTCGTCGATCTCTTGCAGGAGCTTCTCATCCAACGGTGCAGCGGATGATGAAAGGGACAAGAGAGCCTCATAACCATTCGCGATCCTAGCCTCGTCCGCCACCAAAATCTCCAGTTCGACCCTCGCATCCTCACAGAAATCGTCCAAGCGTTGTACAGCTGTGTTCAGCACGACCGTTTCTTTCCGACTATTATCTGAGTGTGGTGCATTCGAGGAAGCCCCAAAAGTAGGCGATGAAGGGCGGCTTCCTGTTAGCCAATTGGAAAGGCGTCGAGCGCGAGAGGGCTTAACATGGTCAGTTGGGGACGGAAGAGGCATGGATGTTCGTAGTTCGGCCTTCATACCGTCCAGGGCACGGTGACAGTCCCTGAATACTCTCTGGAGGGTGTCGTATCGGGACTTTACCGATTCCAGGGAATCAAGCCGACTCTGAATATGTTCGGGAACAGAGATGACGTGATCTTGTGATGTGCCACCCACTGGGATGCCACCTACATGTGCAGGTGGAATGGCAACAGGGGCAGGCTCTTTGGTGGGTTGAGGTTCTGGTTGAAGGACGTCTTCAACCACTGCAGAAGGTGTGGTGTCTTCGACAGGAAGGGTTGGCGATGGAGGTGTCGAATTGGGTTCCTTTTGAATTTCCGCCTGTGACCTGCTACTAGTGACCTCAGTGTTCTCCGGCTCAGGCGATGACGAGGTATCAGCCTCCAAAGGAGTATTCTGCGCCGCTTCGAGAGCGAGTAGAGGTTGCGGTTGCGGTTCAGGTACCTGTTCTTTTATTCTTGCCGCGAGCTGCTTTTCTAATTGAAGTTTGCGCAATGTTTCTTGGCCAAGTCGTGCGAGAATATCCTTGACCTCCAAGAGCGCCATACTGATCCGCAAAGTCCCGTCGCTAGAGTCCGCTTCTGGTTTCCTTGTCGAGATTGCATCAATTCTCTCCACCAATGTCTCGGCTTGAAAAAGGGCGCTCTCCAGTAGTCTGGCAGTTTCTGAGTCATCTGTGGTTTCTGAGAGCCTTGAGCTTCGCTCTCTAAATTTGCGAACCCATCCCGCTAGTAGCTCTTTCAGTCGCTCCTCCCGCTCAAGCATCGCGAGTCGGAGAGCAACTTCCCTCCTCCTTCCGAACCCTTCTTTCGCAATCTCTCCGGCTAGTTCATCTAATGCGCCTCGTAGTCGTTCGACCTCCCGTGCTTCCCGCTCCCTACCATCCGTTTCGACGCTAACCATGGTCTCGAGAGTTGAAACCGTGGCGGCATGGCGACTCTTGAGTGATCGCATCGCTTCCTGTAGCAAGTTGGTAGTATTTTGTGAGAAGGCCATGTATCGTTCCACCATCTGAGCGGCTCCGCGATCATCGTTCTTCAATCTCTCCGCTTCAGCTAGTGCCTTAGATTTGTCTACGCGATCTTGCTCTGCCGAACGGTTCGCAGCCTCAAGATTGCCTTCGCAAGTTGCCAGGGTAGCCTGTAGGTTATGGATTTCCGTGCGAAGGTGGGTGGTTTCATCGTGGGACTCTGTGAGGAGTCGTTGAAGACCTTGCAGTCCTTCTGCCAAAGTATCAATTGGCTTTGGTGGTGTGGTATCGTTGGGAGTGTTGGAGACAGACGAAACGAGCGTGTCGACAGACGAAATCTCGCTCGCAGCCTGCTGACTTGGCAGAGGTTTTGTGGCTGATGCTCGACCTTCCAACGAGCGAACAAGCTCTGCGTACTCGCTCACACAGAGCTCCATCAGTCGTCTTTCTTCCTCCTTGCTTTTGAGCTGTAGTTCAAACTCCTGAATTCGTTGCAAAGCTTCTTCTTCCCTGGGACGGCTTTTAGAATAGAAATTCACTCTTTTGGAGGTGTCTCACAGACCTTTCCCTATAGTCCGCGGCTAATTTGTAGGCTTCTTCCATTTGATACGTGGCCCTCCTTGACGCGGCGAGAGCATGCGCCAGGTCTGTGCTACGTGTGAGGAGCGTTTGTTCAGTCAATGTGAGATTATGTGATAGTCTCCTTAATGAAAGTGACAATTGCTGGACCTGTTGGCAGGGGGGTCGGTCTTTGAAACCTTAACACGAAAATCAAGGGATAGAGGCGTTATTCGCAGGACTTGGACCATGTAATCCATTCGCTTCCCACAAGAGAGGCCAGTAAAAGCGCCAACAGCCTGTGGATTTCGAGCCACGGAAACTCTGACTCCGACTTTGGTGTTCTTTTCAAAGCCAGGGAAATTATTATCACTCCGACTTCGATTAGAAAGCCTGAGCGCAGGCTGGCAGGCGACGAACGGCGTCCCACAGGTGACGAGCAGAGCGCTTCGCTGCAGTGCTACCCTTTGGGAACACTAAAGGTATCTCTACCGCAATACTCAGAAATATAAACTCACCTGGATGGTGCCAGGATTGGGCTCGTTATGCTCCGCAGTTCCTTTCGCCCGCAACTCCTGAACTTCATCGCGCAGCGCCGCATTGACCTGCTTAAGAGCTTTATTTTCTCGATGTAGGTTTGCTAATTCGAGTGCTTGCCGCTGTGTATTAATGGACGAAGTGTGGGTGGCGTGCTACTTGAAAAACGCAGTCACCGTAAGTTGCACCTCAAGGAATAAATGCGCAAGAAGCTCCCATGTACCTGATAGTGCTCTAGCGACGCTTTAAGACTGCTCAGTTCAAGCAAAAGCGGATGTGGTGGAAGATCGCTTGACATGGTCGAAGCCAAGTTGCAGAGCGCGGCTCAAAAGCAGTGAACCCGTACAAATGTGAATACTCTTGAGCAGGAATTCTCCCCTTGTGCGTCGCTGCTGATCTCCAAACGTGAATTGAAACTTATTCACTCGGGCTCGCTAGATTCTACTATCTAAAACGACGACATTACTCAATTCGGTGTTCATCATTGGATAGTTAGTTAACTAAGCATTATGTCGGCCTGTCTGGTATGGCCCATCGGGTCCAAGTTGAAACTTGGACACGACCATGGCAGACCCAAATGCTGCTGCTGCGGCGGCGGCGGCAGCGACAACGGCGGGTGCTCAACAGGTTCAAGGAGCAGCAGGACGCTCAAAGCTCTCCACCATCGACAAGCCCATTATCGACAAGGCCCGATTGAAGCAGATGCTCGATGGATGCTACACTGGCTTGCATCCATGCCATCATTCTATCCCCACTGGAACAAAGAGACGCTACCCCTTTCCATTTGTATGAGATGCTTTCTTTCCTGGGCAACTGTCCATGGTTAGCGGCCATGTTGTCTGGTTTTCGCGACCTTGTGGCGGTCCCATGATGGGACGTCGTCACGCGTACTACTGTATACATGTTCGGCCTCCACCTTGCATCCTACCTTCCGCACAAGGTAATTAGCCAATTTACACAGCAGTCATTATGGACCAAAATAATTGAAGCCAATGACCGACTCAAGGAGATATATATCATGCGCGAACATTTACAAGGGAAGGGTGATGCTCTCGGCGAGCAGCAATATCAGTCTATCCATGAAGGTGCCTTCAAAGAGTACAATCCCACTCCGCGGCCTGGTGTCGGGAGCGGACCACAACCAACCCTGTCCGGGGGATTTTTTAGTGGGTATATCGATGGTAAGTGCATTACAACGAGCTTCAATACGTTATGTTATGGGATGGTTGCGTGAATATGTTCTAACTCTATATTGGTAGGCACACCGGCATCTCTTGCAAGACCACCTCTAGATACTTCGATCTTCATCCCTGATGTACGGCATAGTAGTTTGCGGAAGGCACCCGGCCAAGACGCCGTTCGCAAGAGGATACAGGAGATTGCAACCACTGTCGACCCTGGTGTGAAGATCGATTCTGAAGCCGAAACTGTGAGGGCTTCTGCTCCCGTTCTGATGTCGTGACTTATAGATATTGTACTCTCTCAGCTCCTTCTCGAGATTGCTGATGAATTCATCGAGTCTGTGAAGAACTTCGCGTGCCGACTGGCGGAGCACCGCGGGAGCGAATCACTCGAAATCAAAGACCTCCAACTACACCTCGAGAAGAACCACAACATTCGGATACCCGGCTTTTCTAACGAGCTGCCTGTACAACAGGGCAATGTTTCGATTGCTGCCGCCGCTGCGCCGACAAGTGCCGGTGCTGGTGCTAGTGGTGCGGGAGGAGTTCCTTCAGGGGGAACAAGAAGCCTGACGCTTCAACAGTGGCTGCTTCTGGTGGCAGTCTCCGAGGTTTTGGTCCCCCTCAGCTGCTGTAATTCGCATTGGAATGGAAAAAGTGAAAGACTTTTGCCTCAATACTTCCCCTCGACTCTGGAACGTACCTTCCTCGAAGAGTCTTGCGGGATTGCAGATATCATCACATCTTGTGAGTTGAAGCATTTGACTTATTTTTTATCGGTTCCCCTTCAGACTCGTTCTTGTCATCTACCCCAACGCTGGCTTTCAATTTCCCTCTAACCTTCGTTATTTAGGTCTCGGTGGACGCAACCGCCAAATAGCGGAAGCAATGGCCAAGACCGGGAAATCGTTCCAGGAACTGGAAGAGTCGATGCTGCAAGGACAAAAACTCCAGGGCCCACAAACTGCCGACGAAGTGCACAAGTCCTTAGAGGCGAGGGGCGCGAAGAGGAAGTATCGGAACGGGAATAGGGGTTACCCACAGTTCGAGGCTGTTTGGAAAGTGTGCTATGAGGTGGGTACTTTTTTTGAGATGCTTCTGGGACTTAACCGACGTTCTTCTTTAGGGACTACCACCTGCTGAACGTGTGGAACTGTTATAATCTTCGGCTATAGATGATTGACAGACCTTACTAGTGTTTAATCAGAACCTTTACTCCCGCCACAATACTCTCCTGTCATCGCTGCGATAACCTAGTCACTCAAGTCTCATCCATCATGCCACCATGTATTGTTCTAAGGCATTGGGTAATTCTTCTGATTGCTACATGCAGACCATGAACATATCAGTCTGTCAGCCCCCTTGGTTGTTACTCACTAGAACGACGGAGGACCTCAAGCTCCACCTTTGCAGCTCTTGAATGATTCCCCTTCCTTCCTACAATGATAAATTAGTTGAAAAGGGCAGGATTTCGCGAAACGGGCGGACGATGGGCGTTGCATCCTCTTTCACGTCACGTGAGCAGCAACATTTATATATCGATCAAGCTTCAACAAGGAATACCTCTAGTCATATTAGATGAAGCCATGGAACCCCTTTGCGACCGCCGACTGGGCAAGCCTTTGGGTAATGATTTCTGGCTATTGTCCGCTTTATAGCTTCCATAGGCTGCTTTGATCACTGTCATGTAACTCAGAGAACCTTTTCTATATCGTGGGCATCTCAAGGATAAACAGACCAGGGTCGGGGTGTGCAGTAGTATTGTCAATGTCGAGCCAGCACTTCGACTTGACCCAGTTTCCCTCGATCGTTCGCATCCCAACCGCGTATTGTAAATGGATCACGCCGCAAAAACTGAGCGAAAGCGAGACCTTATGCAGCTCCGCAACCTAAAGGAGAAGATGCGAACCGTGCTTTTTCAGATCGCCGCCCTCGATAGCTCCAAATCTGATCCTCACGAGTCTTCTGTAAGTCCAAAGTCCACATCCATGCAATGTTTTGTATCACGCTTTGCAGTCATCGATTCGGTTGGATCTCAAAAATCAGTTCAACGCATTCCTTGAAGAGACGCGCCTGAAAGAGAGCATTCTCAATCCTCATCCCATAATGCGCGCCCCAATGGGGATCGTCAAGGCAATATTCGAAGCAGCAGCTCGCGCCGATCCCGACGCTCCGCTTCATCTCCTGGAAACTTGTATTGCGTGGAGGTCCATCGTTCTTGAGACACCCAGCATATGGAGTAATCTACGTATTGCTGTGGATGATGATGACTCGCTCAGGGCGCTTCCTGCTTCTCTCCTTTTCTCAAAAACTGAGAAGCTGGACGTGACGATCGTTGGCACGCGCGCACCGGGCTCGATTGTCGATGAGCTAGCACAGTCCGCACATCGCATCCGCACGCTGGAGATTTGTCTGCACAAAGCAGCACGAGGGGCATTCCGTGGCCTCAGTACAGCACCGCCGAATGGTTTATGTTCGCTGTCTCGCCTGGCTGTTGAGACATACAGTGTGGGTCAAACTGGAGGAAAGGGACCTGAGACTATAAATGCCCTCGAACGAAACAAACAAGACCAGAACGCACTCGATGCGATCGATCTGAATCTCCTTCAAACGCTCCCCATGCTATCATCTCTTACATCACTTGCTCTCCATGATGTGGGGATTGTGGGTGCTCCCACATTGGAGCTTTCAAGCCTAAAATCACTCCGAATTGTCTTGCAGAATTCACCCGCCCTGCTTCAAAGTCTGAAATGCAATGCATTGCAGACGCTTGATGTGGTACTCGAAGACACGTCAAGATACGGTTGGTGGGACCTTCTACGATCATTGCTCATCCATCCTCAACTCATTGACCTATCGGTGGATGCCACCCTAGATCGTGAGAAGGATGACTGGTCAAACCCGTGGGGATTTCGATCCCGCTCACGCCTCCCTACACGAGAGAGTGTTACTACATTGACAGTTGCGCTTGCATTTTCTGACTGGAGATACATATGGCCGCCAGATGAGAAAGCCGAATACTTGTGTGGCGACTTGCTTGACGAATTTATAGGATGCTTTCCCTATCTATCAAATTTACATCTCCTCCATGTCCCATTCTTGCATAGTCCATTCATTTGGCCGATGGAACAGATTTTGGTGGTCTTGCGGAAATTGGAATTAAATGTGCCGGGTATAGTGTTTGATATGCCAATGCCTGTTATTGAGCTCCCCCGTCTATGTGAGCTGCGGTACTATGGCTTTATTAGACCCGGTACGACGCAACTCCCGAGTCTGCGTACGCCGTGTCTTCAATATCTCGAGATAATGCACAGCGAGAGGTCTATCCATCCTTTCCTTGGACAAATTAACCGACATTGGCCCGGAAATCGCAGGAGACGCATTTCCTCAGAGTACAACACTTCTCTAAATAATAGCGTCAAGGATTTCCCGGAGGATATACCAGTGGTAGATTCACTGCTGCATGTTATTCACCAATCATTTGCGCTTCAGGAGCTTCGCCTATATTTGGGCGATCCCCTTCAAAAAGACGACATTCAATTTGAATTGACAACATTTCCCGTACTAAGGCGACTTCACTGTTCAATAGTTCACTTACACATGATTGATGCGCCTCAACTCGAGGAACTTTATTTGCTGTTGTCTACCAGTCAAGAGATCGAGCTGTTCGAAAAGTACCCAGAGAAGACAAAAACCCAGAGAATACTGAACATGCTCAAGGTGCTTGATATATACAGTCGTACGGAACAAGAGCTTCACGGGGTTTCGACCACTCGGATGGTCAGTGTCGATGGTTGGACTCCTTATCTAACGTCTCTTCGAATGATCGTCATCCCAAAGTTGTGGGGGTTTATAGATACATTTGTGGACGCACTATCTCGTGATCCCCACATATGTCCAGCACTGACAACGATCGCCAGTCTCTCATATCCTCGCTCATGGACCTCGTTATGTCATTGCCTCGAGATCCGTAATCACCTCTCCATGAGGGACCGATCTGTTCAAGCCATTCATACTCTCCATTTCTCTTCTGCGGTGCATCGGAATATCAGTGGGCCCCTGCAGGATGCTCTCTCCGGGGAGTTTGCTGCCCCATTCGTCAATATCCCTCTTCAGCCATGGACGCTCCGTGAGCTCCTGCCACAGCCACATAAGAGCGTCGCACCTGAGCAGGTTCTCGATACTACCTGCCTTGGCTGCCGTGAAAGTGGAAATACTTTCAAATGTGAAGGAGGGACTCCGCGATATGGCTATTGCCCTTGGCACAGGGGTCAAGGAGTCGCTATTAACGCATACAGAAGAGATATTTCAGGTTATTTAGAGTGGAAACCGACAAAGACGGTGAACTGATGCGATAAATCGTGTATCAATATGACGGAGGTCTATATAGACATCCTTGCGAATGTACCCTGAGATGATTTAGATAGCTCTAATAAGCTCGCTTCAACGTCCGGTGCAGGGATTCGATCAAGTAAGTTGATCAAGTACGACACCCCGCTCGGCTGCCCGCGTGCTCCTCGCGTGCACTAAGTGACGGGATCTGCTGCGTCGGAAAATGTAAAAGCGTTACTGTGGATTCTGCTCAGGTTACGACCAGCATTGGGGATCTAATGTCGGTGAGACTTTCGGCGACCTTTCGTTCATCTTCCATGCCCGTATGTCGTTATGTCCGCCGGAACGGTTGTGGTTATAATGTTGGTGTTCCCATATTACTTGTTGAGGCATGACCTTTACTATGGCTCCTAGTTTCCAATACCACTATCCATGATCCAGTAGCACTATATATTGACAATAGTATAAAATAGTACACAGATGATAACGGTACACACAGGAGGAATATAGTACACACAGCAGCCAACAGTACCAAGATTTACGACGAGTGTTTCAACTACCTAGCAGGAGGGCTCCATATCGTCTTCATAGCTGACGAGTATATTCCCTTGATGTCTCTTTGGAGGACGTCGAATTACGTTGCATCTGGATATGTTTATTCGCTGCGGACCAGCATTCTGCCGGAAGCAGCAGACAGCCCAATGCTTGAATAAGTTGTTAAACAGGGTATATTACTACATGTTCAAGGTGGGTCATGATACAAGGCTGGCAAGTCGTACAAGATACAAACACAAGCGTCCCTCAGAGACCAAGACCGCCCAAGAGTGAACCGCCGCCGATAGGAGTGCAGCCGGTGCTGAGAACTCCGTCCTACAGGGAGACGCGTCAATGGCAGAAGGCGAACAGGAATAAAGAGAACACACAAAGTGGTTACCACTACAGCAGACAGGTTGCGAATTGCACGCGCTAGTACCACTAAGGACACTCGAGAGGGGGGTGCATTGGACGCCCACAAAGGCGTTCTGAGCCTGGGTAACGAGATTGAGGACGCCCAGAATGGACTGGATACCGCTGTCACTGTGCTGATGGAGAGCTGAGAAGAGTAAGTCAGCGGTCGCACGCGACTGCAAACACAGCAGACGCACATTGGCAGCACTGACGCTCAGCGGCTGTAACGGAAATTAGTAGGTGATCATTGCTAAGGTAGATGGACGTCGCACCGTTGCAGCTATTACTCTGGAAGGAATCGTCCGATCCGACGCGCAAGGGAGGAGGAACGTAGGCCTTTGACTTCGCTCGGACCTGGAGGCCGGCATTGGCCACTCCGACGTTGGTGACGGCGACGGGGTATGCGTCGAAATCGGGCACGGGAGTGGCGACGACGAGCGACGCAGCGGCGAAGAGAGCGAGGACGGTGAACTGCATCTTGGTCGTTGACGAGGCTGAAGATTAGGATGTGTAGATAGTAGAGTGCGACGAGCGAGCGAGAGCTGTGGGTGGAGATGGGTGGAGAACAAGTGACAATCAGGGGTGGACACCCCCTTTTAAGCTGGCCGCTGAAGCAAACACAACCAAACATCCCTAACCAGTGTAAGTCGGGAGGGTATATCTGTGGTCATATCGCGCTAATTGAAAGTGCATAAGCTGTGTGTTATTAGGCACGTGGAAGAGCGCCCCGATCTTATTGACCAAAGGGAGTAAAAAATGCCACTTCGTTCAAGAGACTTTTACGCCTCTCTCAAGCATATGTGCGACAGCAGCATGCCTGTATGACTTTTTGGAGTTATGGTGACGCTGAACAATCATCTTGCAATCTAAAGCGAGGCAGGCATTGTCAGGAACATTTACCGCTGTTCAGGCAGACTAGACAGATTCACCCACCCAACCGAGACCTTTCTGTAAGCCGTCATCTGTGAAACTACCAGTCGAGTGAGGAGTCCAAGTCTGGCAAACGTAACGACATCCGACGACGTACTATGATCTTTGGCCCTGTGTTTTTACTTTCTCTATATAATGATTCCACCAGTGGTGGGCATGTGGGATGGTCTTGCCGTGGTCTTGCCGGCTTGTATCCATTTGGGAATACCAGAGTGGTTTCGCGATGTGGCTCGTGTAGAATTGAATTAGTAAAGACTAAATAGGTAACATAAAAGTATAGTAACCCACACAAATTAAGAGGGATCTGAACTATGATTCATTGAGAAGAAACCGCCAATGACCTTCACTGGTTCAAACCCAGATGCGGTGGCACTCTCAATGCTCGGTGACGGTGACTATTAGAACTGAAATTGCATGCCTACCCGCTTTCAGGAACCCTAACAGATGGTATATACCGTATTACATTGCAACAAAGACTGCAGTACACGACAACAGGACGTGTCTAAAGCTCGCCGGACGAATTCCAGCAGCTCTATGAAGAGTCAGTCCTCAAGTTCGTCCATGAGCTCAGCGAGTTCCCGCTCTTCCTCTTCCGTCATACCGGAGGCGATGGGAGTCGCAGGGGGTGGCACCACGACACCAGCTCCTGAGGAGGTAGTTGGTGAAACCAGGTCTACGAAACGAGATCAAGGAGTGACACCAAACCGTGATTAGCTCGACATACCTGCGAGTCTCCATCTCCTGAGTGTTCCATCCAGACTCCCACTCACGATCCAAGGTTCCCGTCGTATGGCTTTGGAAACTTCCACGTCCTTTATCCACCATCCAAGCGCAGTTATATCATGCCAATGAACGTCTTTGATACTCAGTAGCTCCGGCGTGCCATCTCTCTCGTCGATCGTGGAAATATCGTACGTGCTGAGAACTTCGCCGGCCCCAGTGATCAGATAAGGCATATCAAGGAGACTAAGGTGAAGAGGAAGAATGGATCTGACTGCGGACGTGTGATTGATTGTCTTCACCGCAGTGGAGGTGGGATGCATCTGAATCATGACAGTGGAATCCGTCGAAGCTGCCAATGCCTCAGTAGGAGCAAACTCCATACGACCCATAATTTACCTACCACTCCAAACCTTCCCGTTGCTGGCCCACATTTCGTTCACTCCGGTTTGGTGACCCTTGAGCTCGCCAACCATCCTGGCACGGTACCCTTGATCCACAGTATCCGGGCCAAGCGCCCATATCTTGATAATACCCATACTATCCCCCGTGTAAAGGAGAGACGAAGTACTGTCCCATGCCAAGGCCTCGACCGGACGAGTATGAACGCTGATGGTTTCAAGTTGCTTCAAAGGGGATGTGGGGTCGCTCAAGATGGAAGAAAGGTCCCTGGGAATAGGTCGGTATCAGAGGGTAACAGTTTCGGGCCGACAAGAAATCTCTACCATATGCGCACAGCCTTGTCGGAGGACCCAGACACCAACACTCCTAGAGGTGGTATGACCAGAAGGCTCTTCACAAAGTCGGTGTGGGCTTGCGTGGTTGAGAGCACCTTTTTGGTCTACCCGACTACATATGAGATGGAACTCACATCCGCGGGAAAACGGAATCACCTCGATATCCCAAACTTTAATGGTCTCAAGGGCTTGTTACTTGTTCCGATCGAAAATCAACTACGATTGTGACAAACCTTATCCCAAGACCCAGATATCAAGAAGGTCCTTCCCTTGCTTTCGAAAAACTCCAATGCAGTAACAGGCGCTGTATGGCCTTTGAAGAGTTGAAGAGTCGCACCTGTCTGGAAAGTTTATGAGAATCATAAGAGCGCCAGGGGTTGCCGATCGCATACGTTGAGTGATGTGCGACGTATCACAGCGCCACTTTCAGCGGTCCAAGCATCCTGCCCTTGGATACGCATCCTTATGATTACCCCTTTGAGTTCTATTGGCTCCCCTAGTGACTTCGTGCGTGCAGCCTTCGCCGCTCTTGCCTGAAAGAAGCGTTATAGTCGAACAGCGACGAAGGTAGTCCGGGAATACATACATCAGCCTTTGCAATATCTGCTTCTGCACGGAAGAGGTTCGATGGATCTGTGGTCTGCATCCCAAACAAGTACTGGTGGAAGATGGATCCAAGTGATTCCTGCGGGTTATTTCTGTAGCCCCAAGGATGGTCAATCTCAGGCGATGAAAGATGGAGTGTAGGTGGAATGAAGGGGGGTCAAAGTATATGTTGTTTTCAGAAACTGTCATCCGCGCTGTTGGCTACTCCATGAATATTGGAGAAAGGCAGATTAGATGTCCATACTGAGGGAGAAAGCCGCTACCAACATCAGCTGGTACCAAGTGCCGGGAAAGATTTCAGCAAAGCATAGACAGAGGAGAAGGCTTTTGAACAGTGGCAACATCCCCCAGCCCAGCGGGGCGACATTCGGGGTCCGTCGCACGATCCAAACTCCGCACCACCACTCGAACCCAACCACCTTCCCCGCGATGGCCACCACAGTCAAGAAGACATACCACAGACGCACAAGAACGATGGCATCCGTCTCGTCTAGTCCTCAGGTCCTGCTCACCCCGGCACGTGCTTCCAGTAAACGAAAGCGTGAAGAGGACGATAGCGAGAACATCCATCCCACAAAGCGACAGAACACAACATCGAAATCACAGTCTACAATCACAAGCAAGAACAAGCAACCGCCTCCCTCGAAGAAACCACAACGCAAACCGTTGACGCAGCTCCACCTTGCGTTCTCCGCGCAGCCCGCTCTCCGCTCGTGCAATCTCTGTGGACTCTCTTACACGCACGGAACTCCAGAAGATGAGTCTCTGCATCGGTCCCACTGCGCTCGGGTGAAAAAAGGGATGGAATGGGGCCTAAAAGAGGAGAAAGAGAGTGGCGGGGTCGGTGTTTCAGTGGTACGGGGGGACGTGAAGCTTAAGTGCGGAAGCTATGGACGGATCATCAGTTTCCGCGCTGACGCGTCTGGCAGAATAGGCACGAAAGTGAGTGGCCCTCAGGTTGCTGAGGAGCAGGAGATTTGACACTGACTACTACTTGTTTAGTTATCTATGATTCTATCTACAATCAATCTCGCACTCTCAGCTCCAAGTCTCACCTCACAAGCGTTGGCTGCTTCAAAGGCGTACCTATTCCTCGTACCGGGCAGCAAGAGCACCAAACGCGAACAGATTGTCGGGTGCTTGATTGCTCAGCGGATTAAAACAGCGATGGAAGTGGCAGAGGATGTCGGGGTGGATGCACTAGACAGTCCATCTCTTGTTCACGTGGACGGGGGCCTCTATTGCAGGCGAGCGAATCTCCCTTCTAAGTGTTTTTCTTTACTCATTTATTCTTAGACCAGCACTACTGCCGACCCCAGTCGGGATCTCGCGAGTCTTCGTCGCTCGCGATCATCGATGCAAAGGGATTGGACATGCACTCCTAGACGCTACGTCGCGAACATTTATCCATGCCTGCCCTCTCGATCCGGTTAAAGGACAAATTGCTTTCTCGCAACCAACTGGGGACGGCAGACGTCTGATGGAGAGCTGGGGAGGAGGAAAAGTACGAGTGTACGAGGAATGACTGCACCAATAATGTATCCTCCCGTATTTATGCTTACGTCGAGTTGAATATCACTCTGTGCGATCTTGCATTTGCCTTGAGCGAATTTTCTGAGTGTGCCGAATTGCACAGATATTTGTACAATAATCCATGTGACATTAGATATATCCCTCAATGTAAAAAGCAGCGAGGCAGGTTGGTCGCAACAGCAGAGCTGTCTGGCTCGACCACGCCGACTTGTACGCCTCTATACCGATGTGCATTGTAAATTTCGTGCGGCCACATATTGGTCCGGGAGGACTACATACCTTGGTCATGCTCACAAGAAATTGCCTAAAGCTAAAGCCCCTAACCTGTGACCAAAAGCCTTTGCGATTTGGACGGAGCCGATCATGGTGATGAGTTGCCCACACGACTGAGTTTGATACGCCCTCGGTCGATTTCCAAAAGTCCTCAAGCGTCTGACGGACCGGGATACGGCACGGGCGAGCGGTCACGCGTCCTATTCCATGCTCGGCATCATCTCCGATTTTCATTTTCTAGACGAAGTGCATGGCTTTGAAACCTTTTCCCACTACTATACTGCTACAGAACCGGTTTGGGAGGGCAAGCACGCACAGAAATGGACTACATGGTTCGTACTGAGGTCAAGGCCACAATTGTGGATGAGTTGTGGAATGGAATGCATGCGCCGACGGGGCTGGCTTCCGCTGCATGGGTGGGACCCCGGGTGTGACTCGGCGTAGCGTAGCCGATCTATATGTGTACAGTCGCCAATGCCTATGGGTGGCCTGAGGTTATCAGACTGCATAAAGGCAGGGCGGGTGCATATCCAATCTAGTCGGAAGCGCATACACTGTAAGTTAATTTATCAATACCAGGACCGGACCGACTGCCTAACCATGGAAGGTGAATGGGATCAGGTCCAAGCCTTAGTCTGAGATTCTTCTGGAACGGCCAGGGGAAATCCTTTCACTTGGGTCGATTGTGCTATATCGAGAGCAGCATCCGTAGCTCGTGGTAATAGCGAAGGCGCCCTGTTTAGAATAATGGCGTGAAACACCCTAGGACGATTCTGACGATTCTATCATCCCTTCCTTAATTCTTCCCCTCTATTCCAGCCGATTCCTCTTGAGGGATGTGAACCGAAATTACGATACTAATCGCTTGTAGTGCCTCCGTGGTTCCAAAGCAAATTCGAAGTCCCGTCCAGCCAGATTTTGCATGATCGGTTCCGCATGGTATTAATTCCACGGAGGCAGCGGCCAAATACGTGCTCTTGACAACCCAGATGCGCTGCTTTGGCCAGCAAACCCTTCATGATCCACTGTACCTCCACCGTCCATTTGTTCTCCAAATCGGAAGCTTCAAGACTGGGGTTGATGACTTTGGACCGTCCGCTTTTTCGAATTTGGTTTGGCAAAGAAACTCTTGTTACAAACAACTCTCCATTTTGACCCGATGCTCTCTGATTCTTACGACTTGTGCTTATCATCTGGCCGGGACAGTGCCTCTACAGCTGCACAGAAGGACCGAGTTCGGGGCGGGCGGCCTGCAATGCGCAGCATGGCTGTAAAACGTTGGAGCACTTACCCATCACGCGCGTTTCTCTTCGCTCTCCATTGGAATTCGCTGCCTGGTCGCAGCACCGGGTCTACTAAATTAAAGATCACCGTCGAGCCGAAGTGCGAGCTGAGGACGCGCGGGAAGCAGGAAGGAGAGCTTTGCACAGCATTTCCTACACCACGTAACGCATTTTGGCACGGTGCCGTCCTTCCTGCAGTTTGCCATGCGAGACATGCACGCGTGTAGCGTGGCGTATTGGAGAGCCGTAGGTTGCTCTTGCGTTCTCTTCCAGACGCGTGTGCTCTTGGATCTTGGCTTCTCGGAATTTGAGAGGCTCATGTTCGTTCCTAGCGGTACTCCAACCCGCCTGCCCACAAATGCGTGTGCCAGAGTGGAAAATACGGCATGTACCCATTAATCCAATTTGAGACCAAGCTTCACACAGGGTGGCTCGCAGCTCGGACGATGCGGCGCCTTCTTAAAGACTTTCTCCGATGGAACATTGAAACGAGTAGGTTCGCAAGTATTTTATCCTAGAATACACTTCAGGATCTTCGTACAACCGCATGAACCTGCTCGAGGTCCTTTCATTTTCCCATGCCCCTCTTTTTGCAGGATGGTTCCAATAATCCTGATTGATGCATGGATTGGGAGTCATATTCCACCTTAAACAATGGGTTACAGCTTTCTGGTTTAAATACTCAGAAGACTTTTTCGTCCGTTCTTAGTGTGATCGCCAGTCTTCCGTGTAATCTCTCTGGTGCAAGCGCTGGACCCTCTGTACTCTCTACATTTAGTGAGGTATTATCCGTAACGAAGTAGAGGCTCCAGAGGACTTCTGTTACTTATTTCTCAATCCACAGGAGAAACACTCCTAGAATTCTGCCTCAGGACGCCCTGCAGCCAGCATTCTTTATTTTATCTCACTGTTTCATCGGCATACATAGGGCCCGAGGTTCCCCACACCAAGTGTTGCGACAAAGGCTCGAATGAGCCTACTTGGCCACGGCTTTTTGCGTGGGATCGGACATGCTGGCTCCAGAGCAGTTTCCACCTCCACGTGTCCTATCTATCCCTCTGCATGTCTTGATATCGATCTCCACGATCACGCTAGAAGAAGCCGAGGGAGGTTAGCCTGTCACGGAGGTTGACGAGGACTGACATATGTACGCTTTCCATGGTCACTTCGTGCTTCTCATCAAAGCTCACCCACTGTCCTGGAAACGAGTCTCCAAATTGGGACACGGGTGAACTGAGGTGAATGGCTCTGGTGTAGCTATGGCCTGACAGCTTAAGTGTTCTAGAAGCCCCCTCCACTGAACTGAGCTGGTACCCTCGCAGTTTGACCTTGGACCTCTACGGCATGTGGAGACAAGTGAGAGAGTTCGCGACCCACGATGACAGACATTTCTTCGTGAGGTCTAGAACCTTGTGGGAGAACAGGTCGTTCCAATCATCCGGGCCCTATTGACTATGGACGGTGAGGGGGGCCACAAAACGTTTGAAAGGGAAAGGGGATCATTGATTTTTGCTTCGTCCCGACCCCCTCGGGTAAACCTTCAGGTCTCGTCCTTGTACAGGGTGTACGACTCGCACGGCTCAATCTTGGGAAGTCCCCCGGAAGGCAAAGTCAAGGAACCGAAATGTCCAACTCCGACGGGCGCTAGCGTAGAGGGAACTGATTCTTGATATAGAGGGCGCTTACCCCATTCATTGTGATGTACTCCTCCTTCGATTGACAGCAGTAGCCTCGTGGCCGGGTAGCGCTCCTTTCATTCCGGCCATCTCTCGCCGTAGTCTCAAGGTATGATATCGGAAGCATGGGAATTCAAGTAGGCCCGTTGGCAACAAGAAATTTGTATATTGCCCCTGCAGGTCGGTCAGTTTTGCCAATCAGTTGCGCCGGGTTTGGGCCTTATAAGTGTCAATATTGTCCAGAGTCTATGCTCATGTATATATCATCTTTCCTCGCACCCTCTTTCTTTTGATTGGCGGGCCTGAAGAGTTAATAATATGAAGTCTACAACTCTAGCGCTGGTACCCGTTTATCTCCGGATACCTTTCAGTTTGTCAAAGTAAACTCGGCTAGCGATGTTCTATTTATCGTATACCTCCACTGGTGCAATGCTTCTTTTTATCGTGCTAGCGTCAATGATTTACCAGAGCTTCTCCAAAGCTTCTCTTTCTCCCTCTCATTTATCCAGGGTTCAAGTCTCATATTTGATTTGATATGTATTCGTCCAAGTTAGTGTTGCTTGACCCACTGACACGCTCTGAGCCCTGGATACGGCAGTCAATCCGCTGGACGGATGTCCCATGTTTCTGATAATATTCATACCTCGTCTATATCCGGTTTCAGGGGTCCCATATTCGATTTCCCCTTTCCGACCCCTGAGGATCTTATCAACCTGCCAAAACTGATTTCCCCTTCACATTTCACATTCATTCTAACCGCCATCTCCGTCTCTCCTTTTTTCTGGCAGATCCATTGAGGTCGATTTCGAAAGTCGTATCTTATGTTGTCATTTGATTTGATTTGGTGGAGTTCGTGATCCATTCTTTGAAGGAAGTGCAAGAATGATCGAATCTACCAGCCCTGCAGCCGTTCTGATGGCCGGCCTGCTCGCGGCCCTCCCTCCATTCAGCAATCAGTACATTTGTTGGTGTGGTACGATGGGACGGGTCACTCTCGGGCCTGGAACTGTCTATGGAATCAGAACGGGATCCGCTCTGGTCCGACGGGCTTGCTCACTTCCTCCCAAAGCTCTTGAATGTCGATAACTGCGCATGTCAAAAAGTTGAAAGGGTGAGGCGCGCGAAGGCCACCCGACGCTGTCCGGTTCGGAACACAGCCGTCAATCGCTCAATAGCAGGCGGCAATGATGTGGAGGATGGTGTCGGCCCACATTTCAGCCTGTCCGCACCTGCCCGCACCTGCCCCAATCTCATTCAGTAAAATTTATTTGCTTGTCCACAGCCTGCTGCCTGCCCTTCGTCATCTGTCTCTGGGCTGTTGGGTCGTCGTTGAAGGTGAGGGTGACTGATGCGTTCCGGAACGGAATTTGGCACACATCCGCGAATTTGCACTTCCCTGAAATCTGTATAAGGGCGATCAACCCCTTCAGAAAGCTTTCGGGTTGAGCCCAAATATCCGCAATGGGGAAGGGCAATCTGCTGCTGCCACATAGTAGCGAGTGTCCGCTGCCACCGCCTGCGACAAATTTTTTGCTACCGTCATCGCGGCCCCTGACGGCCATTATGTGATTTCTCCACGCCTTGTCACGATTTTAGCTCTGGAGTGCCTCGACCACGCTTCCTGGGGAAAAATTTGCAACGCGCGCGGCAAACATTGGCATAATCTATCACAATGCGTTAGGCTTGCCTCTCATTTCCACCTTGCCCTGTAGACACGCCGTGGGGGCGTATACGGCTGTTGGATGAAATCTGAGTAGGTGGGATTTCATCATACGACACGACCAAGGGGCGATGTACACATCTCCCCAAACCAAAAACAAGATTCCCCGTCTCGCGCTTATCAACTCCCAACGACAGGTCTTGCAACCCTTGGGGATCTTGTTGGCCTGTCACAACACGCGCATGCCCTACTCCAAGCCAGAGAAGAAACACACCACACGATCGCAGAGTCAGGTGATCGGGTGCAACTGTATAACCTCCACATTGGACAGGGTCAGCGGATGCAGCTCGCGAGATAAGCAGCTGTCTGGATTCAGCTTGAGCTCCGTTGGAGATCTTAGCGAATGCGGGACTAATCTCTGCCCGGTGAACGGCTGGCGAGGCACCGGTAGCACCGGTACGGTATTGCACCAGGTCATATGTGCGTGAGTTAGAGGCGCCTTGAACGCGTTAATCGGGCAATTGATCCTTGTACAGGTGTACAGATCCAATTCTCTGATGTTAGGTTGTTACTTGTTAGGCTATCACTAGCGACCGAGGCGGAAGCGGAGAATGCCAAAAGAATTACGGCGGACTCCAAAATGTGATGGACTCAAAGTACAACAAGGGTAGGATTATATATAAAACAAAGATACAAGCGACAAAAGGAGTCGGTCAACCGCGTCATATCATTTAGTCGTTCGAGGAGTTCGTGAGACTTGGGAGTTATGTCCGTCAATGTCAAGATGGCAAAGCTTACAGCCTTCACATTTCAAGTCGTAATGTTGTATATGTATATACCTTCCTGTTGTAAGAACAGCCACCGCCTACCGAGCTCAATACTCGTCAGAAGTTACCGCTAGAGTTCGTCCTTCCTAGCCACCCAGCCTCGACCTTCTTATCCCACACCCACGCCATGTAGTGGTCTCACGTCTCAAGTTCGCTCAGAGAAGATTGTCAAACAATTCCATTTGGGCAAAGATAGAGATACTCCGACTAGATAGCAAAGATTGAGACTGCACAATAACGTAGATTTAAAAAGCTTGGGTTCGAAAACGCAGCCATACGAGTCATTGGATTTGGATTGGTTCGAATCATTGCGCGACATCAGCATCGGATCATGACGAGTGAGAGGACGGGTAAATAGCGTCAGAAATGATGATAGTGTGGATTGGAGGCGTGTCATGACCATGGAAATTGAGTGTTGGTGGTATGCAAATGTGGAGTGCGGGGTAACTGGGGATGTGAGTTTTCTTGATGTCCGTCGCAGCTGACTCGGTGATTGATTTGAGAGAAATCCAGAATATTCAAATGGCGATTGACGCGAAGAACGAAAGTATATGACAACCGGGGTGTCCAAGGGAAGAACACTGTCCGTAGATAAGTGGAGAGTAGATTGTGCCTTGGTATGTGACGGGGCAAGCGCGAGAGAAGTGGTAGATGTGTACAACTGAGAGGCGCGCGACGACGAGGCACGCGAAGAGTGACTGGGGTTAGGTTTAGATAAGGCACCCTCCTCCAAGAAATGCGTCCCAAACCAGGGTCATGAATGCACACTCCAGGGGGTTTGCTGGTACGCTGATAGATCGTAGTGACCACCATACGAGAAGACATCGGGTGGGGAAGCGACAGACTGCTTACGCGGGGGTTGAGCGACTGTGGCGTGCGGGTAGACCACCGGTGCAGAAGGCGTGTACGAGTGGGGCGCGACGGAGAAGTACGAGCTTGTGTCAAGTCCGTATGCGGGTGTCGCTTCTGCGGAGGTCACGACCTGGACGGATGTATCAGGCTGTGATGCAAACTCCTGGTATTGAGGTGGGACGTCCAATCCCGCACTCAACGGCGCCGCTTCATAGAAGCTCTGCGGAGCAGGTGGAGCAGGTGCGGAAGCAGCCGTCGCCGACTCTGCGAGCAAAGGTTCGGCAAAGTGCTCAAACGCAGCAGGGTCGAATCCACCGGGCCCAAACAGTTGGTCCAAATCTGTGAGCTGGCCCAGTTCGGGGAGGTCAAGGCCTGACGGCAGGGGAGCAGCGAAAGCAGTCCCAGGGTCGGTGAAGAGAGCAAGGAACTCCGACTGCTGTGCTTGCGGCAACGTTGCGGAGGTGGGGGGTGCGTACGCGCTGAAGGGGGATGTGGGCCACCCCGTCGACAATAGCGATGTGGATTCGCCAAAGCTGGTCTGTGATTACAAGAGGGGACAATCGCGTCAGTTTTTTATCGCGGCCAAAAAATTCAACTGAATGAGGTGTCAAAATTTGAGACGCACCATTAACGGGGGAACGGGAGGGTAAGAATAATCGGAATGGGCGGAGTACGGCGTCTGAGTCCAATCCTGGGCGAATTGCAGATGGTCCACAGCCGCCAATTGAGCAACACCGGAAAGCGCCGAGGGGGCCACGGTGGCCGGCGATATGGATGTGGTATTGAGGGGAGCGAGTGGAGGTTTTGCATCCGGCTTTTCCACGGATGGTTGCGACGATAGCGGTTGTGATTGCTCGGATGGCGTGTGCGGCTTGCGGGTCTTAGACGAGGAGCGCTTCGCGGGTTTTGAGTACGGCTGGAAAGCCACGGAATGAGGAGTGGAAGGGGTTGTCCCCCAAGCCAGTACCTGGGTACCAGGTGGGAAGCCAGCGATTTGCCCATCGAGCTGCGAGTCATCTGCAGGCGCACCGGCCGCTTGGCGTCGACGGGAGCGGGAACCACGAGAGCGTGTGAGAGCGGCCTCTGCACGTTCTCGCTCCTTCTGAGCCTTCTTCTCGAGGCGTGCCTTTTCCTTGTCGGCCTTTTTCATGGGCTGGAAGCGGTAAGTCGGATATTGAGCGAGGTGCTCGGCCTTTTTCATGTCCGACATGGCCTCGTAGTACTGCCTAACCTCCGGAGTCTCGTTCTTCCACATCTCCGCGATGAGCTTGGAGATGTCGGCTTGAGTGCGTCGGGGTTGACCGGAAGTCTGAGGCTCCTTGAGGACCTTCATCTTTGCAGAACGGTAGAGTATCCATGCGTTGGCAGGACGAGGAGGTCGACCATCTGACGAGGGACCGTCCATACCGACAAAGTGGATGCCCGAGTTGGCAAAGAGGTCTGTTGCACCAGAGGAACTGGCCGCACTGCCCTGAAGGTAGGGCTGAACGATATGGATGTGATTGAATGAAGAAGAGGACGCTGAGAAGGTAGAGATCGTGGGCTGGGCCCATGACTGCAAGGCCGAGGGGCCGTTGGCCACGGCGGACTTTGTCGGGGGTGGCGGCGTGTTAGAACGCGCGGGGAGTTTGCGAGACGATCGCTTGGGGGACTTGGGCATTGGGAGAACAGGCTGAGGAGGTGTCCTAGGGGTTGAGGCGCCGTCTGAGGGAGGCGACGGGAGAGAGGGATAGGCTTGATCAACATCGACGGCCTGGATGAAATCAGGCTGTGGCCCAATGTATGAGTGGATAGCCCAGGAGGGCGATGGAGGAGTGATGCACGAGTTCATCGTACACGACAGCTTTGAGAGGTTGAGGTTGAGGTGGTGGGGAGAGTGAGCAGTGTGTGTTTGGCCGACCAAATATCTGCAAACGGGGAAGGGAAGGACAAAGAAAAGAAAAGGACCAATTGTCAACAAAGCAATCGAACCTGACAAAAACCCATCCCCAAAAAGGGCACGGCGTCGACCTCGAGTGCGTGCACAGACAGCCTGCAACCTGCGACACAGCAACGCGCGCGTGCATCGGGGACAGTGATGAGAACGGACACTCACCAGAGGACGACTGGACACCTGGCGCGATGGGATCGTACAACAACCGACTGGAATGCGTCGGGAGGAGCTGCGACGGTGGTGGTGGCGGCGATAAGCAGATAAAGAAACAACAGGTAGATGCACAGAGAGCCGGCAGCAGTGGTGGGTCGTTGGGAGGAGCGTCGAGGAAGGACTCGGGCGGTGGAGGGTGGCTGAAGGATGGAGGAACGGATGTGCTGGTGGGATAGATATGATATGGGGCAGCGGGAGCAGCAACCACGAGCAGTCAGCAGCGAGGTGTCAACAGCAACGGGCAGCGGCGGTGATGTGATGGTGGCGGCGGCGGCGGCGGACAGACGGCAGAGCGGACGACAATCGGAGCAGGAGCGGAACGGCGCTACTCGTGCTGTACTGCTATAGTCTGGTGCTACGGCTGCTGCTACTCGGCTGCTGTTACTCGTACGGTTCGAGGCGACGGCTCTGCTCTGCGGGGCTAACGGAAGGTGGGCTCCCTACCCCGAGCTCTTATAGTATCCCATCTGACGCGCCATACAGCTTCAGACACGAATATGTTGCTCGCTTATCCACGCACGACCATTCATCTATTCAATCCTCTTGTCAATTCCAAGCTTGGCTGCATTGCACCCCCGGAGACCCCATGTCCCTCCCTCCATTCGTCCTCTTCCGGGTGCCACGCGCCCCTTCTCAACTTCGCCGTCCGCTCCGAGTCCCTTCCTTTGCACCCACAGTGCTGCCAGAACCCAGAACCAGAACCGTCGCCACCGACTCTATTCGATTCCCCCTCCAATTTCTTTTCTCCTGGCCCTCCCCTCAGCCCAGGACCGGCCCCCCAACTCCCGTCCGTCACCTGTCCCCAAACCCGCCTCCTTTCACTCCACCCACCCAGCCCGCAGCGCAGCGCAGCCTATCGCAATCCCAGGACGTGTTCGTTGTTTGCACGAGTTTGCACGAGCCGGGCGCAGGTTCTTCTTGACGGTCGGACCCTTCCCAATTCTAACGAGCTGTCTGGTACACCTGTCTGGCACGCCAAAATCCGTCCCCCGGATCAAACGTACACCAGATTGCTGGGACCAGCATGCTGGAAACGGTTGAGCACTCGACATCTGGTTCGTCACCTCCGCCACGCGAGCTGCCGCCCGTCCCTTTGTATTTCGTCCTCTTGACCAGTTCTTATGACCTCCTGTCCTTCATGGGTGTGGATGTCCTCCGAAATCCCGTGGTTGCCGGTATCCGATTTCCTCTTTCCGGATCGCCGCCACGAACCCCCGTCCCCGATCCCGTTGTCAATCAGCTTGACGCTTGCCGGATCCGCCTCGCGCGAGCGCGCGCGCCATCTCGATCGACCGGCGTTAATACAACATCACCTATGATGGCCTCCGATCCCGTGCCCTTATCTCTCACCTCTCACCAACACAGACTGCCGCCGTGCCAGTCATGCTCTGATTTCGAGCTAGCGCCTAGTCCCGGATGCCCAAGTGACCTGTCGCCTAATCTTATTTGTGCTCTCATATGATTATAATCAGTTTCATTACCCCACTTTACGTAAGATAAGCAACCAAGGGAGTTAGACTAGCGCTCCCACGCAGCTCAGGCTGGAAACTGCAGCCTCTGAGGTATGAAATGATGAGATGATGAGATGAATGTGATCGACTTTGTGTGTGGAAGCATGCCAAATCGATGATGCGAAGAGGCGAAGGCGATGTTACCCGTTCCCGTTGGCGGCTTGGGAGACGGTGCCAGTCAAGCTCGTCGTTACACGTGTAACGACGGGCGCCCTCTCAGGTGCCGTACACCATGCAGTGGGAAATCCAATACCACTGGCCGTCCCGGTCCGTTCCCACGTTCTCACCAGGATCGTATCGTATGCTTGTCTCGTTACAGGGGTCGAAGCTGGGAAAGTGTTAAATTTTGCACGTCGAAATCGATAATAAGTTTGAATGTGAATAGATAACCAAAATGGTAGGAAGGAACGAGAAAATATTTGCCGGATGCGCTCAACGATCCGGCTTATCCGTCGTATGTTTCGAAGTTTCGTCCCCACGCATTCACCCACTTGGGTTGCGTGTGGGCTGGTGGATCAGTTTCAGTCCACAGTCCACAGTCCACAGGTTACCGGCGCTCTCGTACGTCGCCGTCCGACGTACGACTGTACGTACACTTTGCCACACCCCTACCACGCCAGGTCGGACACTGTCCAATACGCACGCATTCATCATACGCAGGACAAGGTGGTGGACTTTCCTGCCTGCATGCTCCACACACACATCCTTTCGCACGGTCCCCCCTCCGTAAATGATGATGGCCTCAGCTCCCCCTGGCCTTCCCCCCTCATATTTGACTGACGCCGTTTTGGATTCGCAGCCTCGGGTGAACCCCCAGTGCTCTCAGAAGAAAACGAATGGACTCGATGGAGATGGCGGCGCAAGGGTTTACGATTAACGCACCCGCAAGAAAAATTCTTTGACACCTGCGAATGCTGCCCACATTATCCCACTATACATATGTCCATGTAGAAGCACCATTGTCCCACCCTAGATGGCAAGTACCGTCCCTAGAGATTAGAATTCCTTTCTTCTCATTCAGGTTCAGGCCCCGGGCAACCTACGACCTCCCCGAACCCATTAGGGACGGCATAACTTCTCCGTCTCCGTATGTATGAAATTTCCTCGCGTGTGTGCGTTTCCGGAAGGAGATTCGGGACAAAAATACCAAGTGGTGCTGCGTTGGTGGCTTGGTTACGTGTTCCAGGTGCTGAGAAGAAATGGGGGGCCATATGGTGAGGATCGAGGGGCCCGCTCGGCCGAAGCACGACGACGGCCAGCCGCATTCCGAGCTTGCATTGGCGTTGGCAACATTGGCCCAAGAAAGAGGCCAGCCTGGCTGGATGCCCGCCTGGCTGCTGGCTGCTGGCTGGTTTGCTGGGAGAATTCCGACTTTCCACTTCGACAGGTACCACGCTGGCCTGTGACGCCAGACTAGCGCAGTCCCAGGTCGTCTGAAGGAATCAAGTCAGACGTCAGGACCGTCAGACGTCGGAAGATGGATCGACGGCCCGATTCCGTCACCTTGTCACCTTGGTGGCATCAAGATGGCATATGTCGCCCCGTCAAGTTGAGGACCAATGGGAAGCCCGAGCCAGCTCGTTGGAACCCCCCTTCCATATTCGGACGTCCCAATACGGCCACCTTGACCCAGCCAGTTGGAACCGCGCTGATGGTGATACGCTTGCGTCACGGAAGGACGGGGCGAGCGGCGGGTGGATCTCCGCAGGGGATGGTTCCGAGATGAGTTGGACCTGGTGTGGACCTGGTGGCCTTGGAATGAGGGAGTGGCTCAAGATGCACACATCCTTTATCCGGAGCCCCAACGGTGGCCACTTTGTCAGCTAAGAAAAAAACCACACCCGTCGCTTGAGAGGACTCGTGACTCACGATCATCAAGAGGAGATTAGATATATTTCATTTTCTCCTGATAATCAGCATCATTTTCCTGATTGGCCGCCACAGCCTCGCAAAGAAAATCCACAAGCGCCTCCAAGGCGCCGCATCCCCCGGCTCAGCTCGGCTGCTCGCCTCGTCGCTAGAGATACTCGCAATCTATGGAATCACATTACCCGTAGCCAAGGAACCGTGCCACCCACACGAAAAACCGCGCGACCATGCTCTGAAAAGGAAGGGCTTATACCTCTGACTTGCGCTATTCGGTGGTCTATGGATCGATAGTGAGAAGATGTTCCGCGCTATCTACGTCCATCAGTCCATCCAGTGTTCGATGGGAAGTCGTCACGCATTTCGAGCTCGATCTAGACCGGATGACCCAGAGAATGTACAGCTCTCTGCATTGGAAAAGGCTATCACGTGTCGTGGGAGTTTACTATATGCACCATTTGCCTTCCAACAGTCAACGGTGCAAGTTTGTCATTAATTTGTGTCCCTCTCCCTCTCGTTCGCCGCCATCGTGGACAATCTGTCCCTGTTATTACGACCTTCAATATACATCACTTCCCGAGGTAGCCACCGTTCCATGCGGATCCGCCCTCTTTACCGTTTGTCTGCGGTCCCACCCACGCGGAAGTCAGCTCCGTTATGCGCCTATTCTTAACCTAAATCCTCTTCCTCACCCGCCCATATCATCTCGTGGTTCTTACATCGGAATCCGGCCGCCCATCCCGACAGCCCACTTTCGATTTCCCAATTGAGTAACAGGCACAAGTTGTTTTGAATCCTCGCGTCGGGTCGGTTCGAGGGACACCAGATTTATTCATGAGAGTGAGATGGTTCAGCTTCCCGTTCCTCCGAATGGCTTAAGGCCGTATTTGGTTTCCCCAGACGGTTCACGAAATTGGATATCGAGGGTGTGGCACACTTGAATATCCATCCATCTGCGCCTCACAAGCGACTTCGGAAGCCGGCACAGCCAGCCGCAGATGCCCTTTAGTAGCCCAAAAGACTAACAGAACAGTCGGGCATGTGCCGATAAGGCGGCGAGGGTACCTGTCGTACAGAACGCTAGATGATGGCCTTGAAGACGAGGAGGCAATAGAATCATTTCTAATAGGAGCGGCGGAGATGTCGAGCGCCGCAGTCCGAGAGCCTCTCAATGGTCCCTGCCCGCACTCCAGGGGGGCGCCCTCGACCATACTTAGAAAGGGCGTCCATTCGTTACACTTCGTTTCAACCCTACGTATTCGGTTTTCGTAGCATTACGCACGAGTTCTCCCGACCGAACAAGCCATGGTCGTGTTCAATGAAACAGCATCGGCAAATGTGTGATATTACGATAAAATAGTTAAAATAGAGGTGTAATGACTTAGTCGCTTATTATTTCTTTCCCGACGCTGGTCCTCGTGACAGGTCTTCGACTTCAAAGGCAAAACCCTCACAAGTCTTCGAAGGTCACTGTTTTGCACCAAGGGAGAAGCCGTCGCTGATGTCATGCAAACCAAATCATTACTTGACCAGTGGACGACCCGCAGCCCTTTCTGATGGTGACTCCACTCTTGTAGACCCATGATACGGGCGTGGCTCCTTGTGTGGTATCGATACTTCACTTGTGGCCCAGAACCAACACTCAGATACCCCGTTCGGGCTACCACCTTTGATAACAATGCTGATTGGTGCATCTCCACCCAGATGGATGATGCTGAGCGTTAGATAGCCTCAAGTTGAAACATAGTTTCAGGTTGTTGGACAAACCTAGCTCTCAAGAGCTTTCTTGTTGCCGCACCTTTGAAAGACAGGGGCTGGTATTAATGGGCTGCATAGATAAACAAAACTTGCTCGATCACACTCTAGGGCCTTCCGGCCATCTCGAAACTCGAAAGAACTGGACCACGGATCCCTATTTGCGGCCGCTTCCGATTGCGGGTGGTTCCGAGCCCGAGAGGTTCTACCGTCGCCAAATTACCCGTAGAAAAGGTACCAAGTCAACAAGGTCCCTGATATTTGACCATGTGTTTTGTCCTAAATAAATTTGGCAAAGTGTAGAGGGTGTGTGCAGTGCGTTTCTCAAATTCTGATCTCAAATTCCGAGAAACCTATTCCCAGTCTGTTGGGATTCAGCCTGTTGGGATTTGGTTTGTGGAACGTGGTCGTTTGCGGCTCGCGTATGAAAAGCAGTGTTAACAATCGGGTTTGGCGTACTAAT
>Ga0307515_10003188_pt1 | contig 34713 bp, 19 predicted proteins | sample 17_EM_MG_FD_194513 | JGI IMG/M metagenome (GOLD analysis project Ga0307515, IMG submission 194513) | Populus trichocarpa ectomycorrhiza microbial communities from riparian zone in the Pacific Northwest, United States - 17_EM | ecosystem: Host-associated > Plants > Roots > Unclassified | place...
ATTAATAAAATTCAATATATATATATATATATATATATATATATATATATATATTATTTTTTCTAGCCAGAAAAGTAATATTAATGACAACTTTTAATAACAAGTGCAAAATTAGAGAAGTCGAATTCAACTAATTGAAAGGTTGAGTGATTTACCGACTAAAATGTTTAACAATGACAATAAATCTCTTGGATCACACGAGTTATTATTGATGTAGGTGGTGGTGCTGATGTGGTATTATACCGGCTGACTTATTTTTTTATGTCACTTATTTTGTTTCTACTTATTTTTAATAAGAACACATACAATCATCATTAATAATGTCTTAATGCTACTTTTGTTCTCCTCTGTTGGCATGTCACATGAATGTTGCTACTCTTTAACATTTTTTTAAAGACAATGCTTCACTATTTTTTATTGTCTCCTACTAGATTCCACAATCAGTAAAGAAATCTTAAAACAAATCCCATCAATTTCTCTTCCATGTTGTGAGGACTTCAAGCAAACCCTACGAATATAAGGATTCGTGAACCCACAGAAAAATTGATTTCCTACCAAGAAAGCTAAGATCAAGTTTGAATTTGAGCTTGACCTAGTAGGAAACTTGTATTGAAGAATAAGAATATAAAGAAGACCACCCCCACCATATGCCTATATCGAGACACAAATGAGAAGTATAGAAAACATCATGAAGATTGGTCAATCCTTCAATAAGTTTGAGTAGTTCAATCAAGAACCAAAGTATGAGAATCGCTCACCACACACAGAGCACACATAATATAAGACAACTTTGTTATTATTGTCATCGCTCACCACACACAGAGCACACATAATATATGACAACTTTGTTATTATTGTCAAAACTAAATAAAATCCTTATATAAAAGTATTTATATGTAAACCCTAAAACTAATGGTTAGACATGTATCCAATTTAAATAAGGCCCAAACTAATTAAAATTAGGTTTAAAATAATAAAGATAAATAAAATCATAGGATAAGATTAGTTTTAACCTTTAGCCACATATGATAGTGAAAAATATCTGAGAGAAATAATTATTGAAGAATTCTTGTTGAACAAAAGCTTGATGCCTTGTAAAACAAGAATTAATTTCTGACCAATTAATTTTTCTTGTTTGATATGAAATATTTGTAAAATAAGTAAGCCAAAAGCTGTCACTTAAGTTCCCAATAGCATTAAGGACTCTTTATAGTGAATGGAATCCATAACTCTTAAGAAAACAACGTCTTTTTATGTTTTTGTACTTTGCTGGCAGATTCTATGCCTAACTTTAAACACGTCATTCTATCTTTTCCAATTAAATTAGAGAGCCTACCATATATAGTTATAAAGGTATAGATGTCTAATTTCTAACCTAACTGGAATCGCATTCAAACCCCTCCTATAGCTCTAAATATAGACAGAGGTTCAGATTGGCAAATTTAAACCTTTTTAACCCAAGCCTCTTGACGTAGCTCATTGAACTCCTCATGGATCCACTACATTTTAGGCCTTGGAATAGATCCAATTAAAAATCCTAATGCATCACATCATCCACTTTCTTCTCAAAAGAATCCGACCTCGAATCATCACTTACATCAAACAAAGAAAGATTAGGAACTTTGAATATAACACTAACATTATACCCATCTTGTACATTCACTTTGTAGGCATTGACTCCTTCAATGAATCATCTCTTCTAAGCATCAACTTTGATTTCTTATGTCCAGAAAATCTCTCTTTACGTATATGTATCCAAACTCAATCTTCTGGTACAAAGACAACCCCTTTTCATCTTTTGTTTCCTTGAATACATGCGTCTCAATCATTTTCTCAACTTGTTATCGTTCCTTCTTAAGCAATGCTTTCATTACTTGTGCTTTTTTATTTACTTCAAGTTTAATCTTTTCATCAACAAGTAAAAAAATTAAATTTAGTAGAGTTAAATCATAAAATATTTTAAATGTTGATTTTTTTTTAATTTAATAGATTGGCACATAATTTTTTTTTTTGTAATGTATTAAATAAAAATTATAAATGCTCAATATGTTTTATTTTCTTTTATTGCGAACATAGTCTCTTCATGCTTAAAAAAAAAAGCTGAAATTTAAGGATAAAATCATTATAACTCATTCAACCTAAGAGATTGTCATTAATTGGAATTCGCTAAAACCAGCTAAGCTGATAGCATGGTGTAATTGTGGCAATATTAATGTCCAAATTAAGACTAAAACTTTACGAGAATTATGAAATTGAATAAAAAGAAATCTATTTTGATGTTGACAGCTAATGTTTTAAAGTAGAAATTAAGATTTGATTATTCTAGAATCTCGAGCCTTAAATTTCAAATTTTGCAACTTGTCGCATAAAACGAATCCGCGGATGAATGGACTCAGTCAAGTCCTTCAACGGCTTTTGCTGAATGGAGCAGATAATAAAAAAAACGTGATTGAAGACTTAAACGACAAAGCGGTTGATTGAATGGACAGCTGACCATTTGGCTATTGATTCGAGAAAAAAAGTTTCCTTCTAGGAAGAAGATCAGCCTTGACAAAAGCTTCATCGTCGTTGAATTATCATCATCAACACTCATTCATTGTCTTCTAATATTTGCTTAATCTGACTTTTGGCTCTATTTTTTGTCCTTCTCTGGAATAGGATGAACGGACTGCAACACACTGATGTTCCAGGAGACACTGAACCTGAAGAAATTCGGCCTCCGCTGTGCAAATAACATGGCCAGATGGATTTTGCCGGTCTGTTTCAGCAGGATTGATATGGCTAAATTTGAAACTCCATACAATTTGGGCATAAGCTAATCTGTTTCAGCTAATATGGATTAAATTACAGGGAGCCATGCCCTTTCCCTAATTACACCTTGATATATGTGTCTGATGAGGTCCCAGTCAAGAGCGTTACTACAATTGCATAAATAAATAACTATAATTCTCGTGAGCTTGACTAATTCTCCCATGATTGATGCAACATATACTTAATATACTTAATATATTATTCTCACCATATACTTAATATATTAATGAAAAAATTTATTATTAATTAATTAGGACTTATACATAACATGACATAACAAATATACATTTTATACATAATAATTTTTATATATAAATTATACACTCTTAGCATATCATTCTAATTAGACAATAATGAACATATCTAAACTAATTCACTCAAGCCATTGGAGGAAATTAGATGGTCAAATTCTAGGTAGCTACTGCAAATCTTTATAAATTCTTTGCAAGCACCTCGGTTGTAGCCTTTTTCGTCATTTCTTTCTTCATCTTAGAATACAAAATAATTTTCTATCTAAATTTTTACATTTCTAACTTACATAACATTTATATAATTAATTAAGAAACCTCGAGTTATATTCAAGGGGAATTAGATTAGAAAATAATTTACAACCTAAAAGAAAAATAGAGATAAGGTAGGGTACACAAGCCCTATTGAATAAAAATTACAACAATTCAACCATTAAATAAAAACACAATTACAATGGTTTTTAATTTCCATAATAATTTATCAGGTATAAAAACATTTTAGTATCATGATAAATTACATCGAATGTTTCAATTCTAATTATTAACTTTATGTGCTACTATAAAATAATATTTCTAATAAAAGACCAGTCGGGGCAACAACTCGGTAAAATTTTGTCGACCCGGACAAGACCCGGTGTTTTTTTTTTTTTTCAAATGTGGGATTTGAAATCCATTAGTATATATACTCTATATTCCTAAGAAAAAAGTTATGTTTTTTCAATGTGGGATAAAAAACTTTTTAGTTTAATTACTTCAACTTAAAGGGATAACATAGTATCTTTTCAATGTGAGATTTGAAACCCTTTTGTATATATACTCTATGTTCCCATGAAAAAAGTTATGTTTTTCAATGTGGGATTTGAAACTCATTAATATATATACTCTATGTTCTTAAGAAAAAAATTATATTTTTTCAATGTGGGATTGGAAACCCATTAGTATATATACTCTATATTCCCAAGAAAAAAGTTATGTTTTTTCAATGTGGGATAAAAACTTTTTGGTAAATACTTCAACTTAAAGGGATAACATAATATCTTTTCAATGTGGGATTTAAAGCCCTTTTGTATATATATTATATGTTCCCATGAAAAAGTGTTATATTTTTTCAATGTGGGATTTGAAACCCATTAGTATATATACTCTATGTTCTCAAGAAAAAAATTATATTTTTTCAATGTGGGATAAAAAACTTTTTGATTTAAATACTTCAACCTAAAGGGATAACATAGTATCTTTTCAATGTAGGATTTGAAGCCCTTTCGTATATATACTCTATGTTCTCATGAAAAAGTTATCTTTTTTCAATATGGGATTTGAAACCCATTAGTATATAAACTCTATATTCTCAAGAAAAAAATTATATTTTTTCAACGTGGAATTTGAAACCCATTAGTAAATATACTCTATATTCCTACGAAAAAAGTTATGTTTTTTCAATGTGGGATAAAAAAACTTTTTGGTTTAAATACTTCAACTTAAAGGGATAACATAGTATCTTTTCAATGTGGGATTTGAAACCCTTTCGTATATATATTCTATGTTCCCATGAAAAAAGTTATGTTTTTTCAATACGGGATTTGAAACCCATTAGTATATATACTCTATGTTCTCATGAAAAAAATTATATTTTTTCAATGTAGGATTTGAAACCCGTTAGTATATATACTCTATATTCCCAAGAAAAAAGTTATGTTTTTCTGGGATTTGAAACTCATTAGTATATAAACTCTATGTTCCCAAGAAAAAAGTTATTTTTTCAATGTAGGATAAATGTTTTTTTTTAAAAATACTTTAACTTAAAAGCTTAACATAATATCTTTTTAACGTGGGATAAAAAACTTTTTAAAATATTCTTTTAAACTTCATTATTTACAATATGTATAGCCTATATTTACATAAATTATTTCTTAATTTTTTCATATGAAATATTAAAGCTTTAAATATTATTTATTTAATTTTTCCGGGTTGACCCGAGTTGACCCGGGTTGACCCATGAAACTCGTGACCCGGCTCCTTGGCCGGGTCAACCTCGGGCTGGGTTTAATAACTATGATTAATATCCTAAACTATTTTAGGATTAATTAAATAAAATTTTCCAGCTTAAAAAACTCTCATTATTTAAAAAAAACTATTTTTCTAAATATTGTTTAATTAAACCATTTAATTAAATGAACTCTATTCCCATTAGGATATCATAAAACTCAAAAAATTGAATTAAAAAATTTAATTCATTCCTAATCCTATTAGAAAAATTAATTATTGAATTAAAATAATTTAAGGTATAAAATCCAAATTTTATTTAACTAAAAACAATTTTTAATTAAATCTTAATCATATTAGAAAAATTAATTCTATAATTAATTTAATTTGGGTTTCAATTAAAATAATATCAAAATTGTATTTGCGGGGTTAAAAAAGCATAAAGAGGAGGGTTAAAGAGTATTTTACATTAAAATAAACCCTATGGTCATAACACAAAAAAGGAGGGGTAAAATACCCCAAAATCCTAAAACCATATATATCTCCCCTTCTTCTTCCATGTGTCATCGGCAAGGCACCTTGCCCTTGCCATCGGCGTGCTTTCAAGCGACAACACCAAGGTTATTGCTGCCTTATGCAACCATTATGGTTGGTGTTGCCACCTACGACCAAGCGCAACACTATTACTACTACTATCTACTATACACACACACACACACCCCTAAGTACATTCATATAGTTTATGTTATACCCAATGTTTGTCCCTTTATTATCTTGATTAAGATAACATGTAATAGGATCAAAGCATAACACTCTCTATATATAATATAACTTAGTGATTTCAAGTTTAAGGATCACTTATACAACTATCACGTGAGCCTTTCCACGAACATCGATGATCTCTCCACATGGAATTCTCATGCGGGTCAGTTCAGTATACATATCTTATGACAAGCACCTACATATTATTTCCAGGTATCTCTCATATCTCAGCTTATGAGAACAATTGCTTCATTTCATAAAAGAAAGAGCATGATATATACTGGTTTGTTCAACTTTAATAAATGTCTAGTATTTAAATGAGCACCAACCAGAAATGTTTTAGGAACAATGCTTTGATGCAATAAAAATTCTATAATTATAATAACTTTATAATTTTATTTGCAAATCATTTTTATCCAATAGACTTTATCTTTACTTTAGATTCATAAATCAAATATTAGATTCATTAATCTAATATTATATGAATATTAAAGATAAATTAAGTCATTATGAATAATAAATATGTATTTACATGAATATAATAATATCACGTGTAACTAACCGATTGGCTACAAGACATGTTAAACTAACAACCTTATCAATGAATTTAAGGATTGTTTTGTATCATTTTCGTTTTTATTTTCTATTTTGTTTTTGTAATTTTCTTTTGAAACAAGATATAAAAATGAAATCTTATTCCTTTTGATTTTATATTTTTTTAAAAAATAAAATTCACAAGTTTTGAAAGCTTCTGAAAACCAAAAATGAAGTTTTCAAAACTTGATTTTTACATGGCCATCATATATTTTGGGAGTGAGGTTGGGTTCAGTTGTTGGGATATGAATGTGGATCATGTTGAAGGTTCAAATCCAGATGTGGATCATGTTGAAGGTTAGGACTATATTTAGGGTACCTAGATTAAAGCCAAGACATGGTTAAGGATGGTTGAGGTTTGAGCAAGACTTGGTCCAAGACACCCAAGATCCTGTCCAAGACCTACTTTAGAGTGACCAAGAATTTGTTATGAACGTAGTATAGGGTGAATGACAGTTGGTCTGAGGCACCCGAGATTCAGTTTAGGACCATATTTAGAGCATTCATGGGTTAGTCCAGGACCTAGTCTAGGATGTCTAACAATGGGTTTGAGGCACCAAGGTTTGAGTTACGACTAATGCTAGGTTTGGTGTATTAAGGGTTGGTTCAAGATAGAGTATGGGTTTTCCAAAGAATGGTTCAAGTTCAGGTTTGAAGTATTGAGGGGTTTTAATTGTTAGTCCATGACTAGATCCAAGGCGCCTAAAGGCCTAAGAGTTGGTCTAAAATGCATAGGGTTCTGGTTAGGACTTGTGATAGGTGCTCAAGGTTAAGATAAAGACCTAATCTAGATCATTCAATTCTTATAAGGAGAGTTAAATTTAGGAGGCTCCGGGTTAGTTTTAAAACTAGGCAAAGGGACAAGATTAAATCTGGATCTTTTGAGGTTAAGGAGAAAACTAGGTCTAATGTGTTGGGTTTCTCAAAACATATATACACAACGAAAACTATAAATTTAAAATTATTTGGATATCATAAATGATACAGTTTAGCCATGGATTTGTCATGAAAAGGCCTTCGATTTTGTGTTTGAGTTTGATGGGGAGACCATTCGACCAAGATTGTGTTTTTTCTCGGAATTTTGCTTCTATTCCATTCGGCTATGATAGGTTTATGGCATGGGATAGTTTTAGCTAGCCTTAGTTTGTGTATGATGATGAATTTAGTCCAATCTCTTTGAAGGTTCATTCATCCAAGTTAGGTCAACCCATTTATGGGTCTGATTTGGACAGTAAAGTAGGCTTGTTAGAAGCTTGTATCAAGTCTGATTTGGAATATATTTAGGAGAATATTTAACAACAAAGGAGGAAATTTCCTAGTCATGCAAAGAAATTGAATAAGGCTATCAGATTTGAATCCTAGATTTGGAAGGATTATTTGATGCTAAAGATTTAATTCTCTTAGTTAAGGAAAGAAAGTGATGGGTGGCTAGGGGAATTAATTTCTAAAAATGTTCTGAAGGGAAATCCTAGTACTATAAGGAAAGAAGACTTTAACAATTAAATTTTTATTCAGATCAGATTTCTTAACATCTAAAGGACTTTAAAAGTTGGTTAAGCAATCCTAGAGTATATAGGAAGATGGATCTCAACCAAAAATTATTTAAGCTAATGGAATTAAAATATTTTATCTTGTTTTTCTTTCTATTATATGCAACATCAACAAACTAATATCTAAACTTGTTATTTTCAATATTATTTTTATGTGTGAGCTTAATTAATACTTTAGTTTTCAGCTAAGATCTAAAGCTTGTTTGGTTCAGGGTCAATTTTTATAAGTGAGTTAATTCAGCCCACAAGGATAGATTCATTAGGGTTAATTTCGTAGAATTATTTAAACACATGTAAAGCCTAAATTAAAAAAAACATTTTTAATGAATTATACTTCTGAACATTTCAGTTTTAACGTGTGAGAGAGATTTTTGTATTATTTTGGTTATTGAACAAACTAAATTTGACTTATCAAAGATTAACTGGCTTCGTGGTGTCATTCGACTTCATTCTAATAATATTGGTGCCTTGGGGCAGGTTTTCATTGTGTCACACTCCTATCAAATCTTTTTTGACTTTCCATGATCATAAACCAAATTTTGATTGTGCGTTGCGTGACCATGTGATCACGAGGTTCGCATCACCAAGGATTCATTTAGACACATCTAGAGTTGTTTCGGGTTTATATAAAGTTTACCTCAAGATCATATGTTCTTTTCGGCTTTGAATAATTGCTTCAAGACTAGTTTGTCAGAAATCACAAGTCTTCCAAGTGTCCGACGTCTAACAATAATCCACACGAACCTCCACTGATAAATATCCTAAACGCTTTTAGGAGAGATGTATTGTTATGTCTTTAAGTGCTAACTCTTTTTTTTTTGTGTTTGGGTTTTCTGTACTTTACTGTGTACTGTTAAAAAATAAAAGGCATAACATTCTATTTATAGGGAAACCAGAAAATCTTATAAATGGTAAAATATCAATTCTCCAATTTTAATTTGTGACTAGTGATTCTTATGTTTTTGACCCATTAGGTTATATAATAAGTTGGCCTAAATATAAATCACAATCCTAAATAAAATATGATTAAAAAAACTTTAAAAAATTAATATATTATCAATTCAACAATTGATTGATTTATATTTGAAGATCAAGTACAATATCAAGCAACGTGCCATGATCCCCCAAATATTAGGAAAGTCATAAGTTATTTGACTTGACCTTTCAGTGATTAGTTTCTCACTATAATTATTATGCCTTCATCAATAATATTCTGATTTAGATATTATAGCATGAAGTGTGTCTACAATGTCAAATCATGTTTGTTCTCAACACCAAACTCATCGCTTTTTTTAATAAGATTTAAAACTCTTTTCAAATCTCATTTCATCTAGCACATGGATTTACAATCAACGCTATTTAAGAATAGATAAAATATTTTTTCTAATTCACTTATCTCTTGATTACTCAAATACCTTCATATTTTTTATGTTATACTCAATATCTATCCATTTGTTATCCTTGACATTAGTGAGCCTAGGCATTAGTCCTAATGACTCGAGTATCTAGCTAAAACTAGATGTATTTTTTATTAGAAAAAAACCTAGCAAACCAAAAAAATTTTTATCTTTAAAGAACATAAAAACTGAAGAGCGAGAGAGAGATGATATAAAATGGCCCCTTAGTTTAGCTAATGTGGTACTATTAGGATGGATTAGAAATCTACATAAGCAGAAGCAGTTGTCGATTTCTATCTCTACCACTGCAGTAGCTTGTAACTACTAACTTCCTACCAAAAATGAAAACCAACCGACAAGAGCATGAGTTTAGGAAGAGCATTCATTTTGTAAAGGAAAAGAGCAGTGGTAGCATTTAAAAAGGTCGATCGTTCCCATTAGTGTTTGAACAACTTTAGGAACCGCCATTTTAATGGCACAAGGAGCTGTCAAAATCTCAGCAAACCATGTATTAGGGGAGGGGCCCTATTTGCTTTTGAATTCCTGGCTCGTGTCTCTCTTTGCCCTTTCAGCTTTTAATTCTCCGACCACTATCGTATTTATTGTTTTTTAAAATATTTTTTATATTAAAATATTTTTTATATTAAAATAATTCTTTTTATTTTTAAAAAATTATTTTTAATATTAGCATATTAAAATAATATAAAAACATCAAACATATATTAATTTAAAATAAAAAAATATAAAAAAATATAAATTTTTTAAAAAATATTTTTTAAATATAAAAATAAACAAGCCGCCTCCAGCGCCAAACAACGGGTGTGTTAGTTTATGTTTGCTGTTTTAAGTAATTAATACTTATTTTACTTTAAAAGAAAACTAGTAAAAGACTCTTGCATTAGAGAGTCAGTCAACTCCAATAACGTGAACATTGAATTATATGTAATTATAAATTAAAATATTAAATGTTAAATTGAAATTAGTAAAAGACTCCTACATTGCATTATAAATATGTATATATAGTTTATCAGATAATTTTATGATGCAGCCTCAACCAGTTTAGGAATTAAAGAGAACATGAAGGCGGCAATTCAAAAACAGGCTGGATAAACCTATCTGTTCTGTTTACTCTCAATCATAATATAATATGCCGAATTCTCTTTCAAAAATTATTACAATAGCTTAAACAGATCTTAATTAGAAAGGAAAAAAAATCATTATGAGACTACAAAATAAAAGCAAAAATCTAAATTAAATAAGAAAAAACTAAAACTAAAAAAAATATATATCTTTTAGATGTTGGTTGATAATAGCCAATCAATTCACTACAAAACATAACCTATAGAATCTCTTCAAAACTTTAAATATGATTCAATGGTGAAATCAAAAGTTATGCTCGATTTTGTCAAATAGGTTGTTAGACTCTAATATACCTCTCACTACCACAATCTTTAGATTTACCGATGGAATTTTCTGTCGGTATTTATACTATCATTCCGTTGGCAATTAATTTACCAACAAAATCACCGACAGAAATGCTCTATCAATGAATCTTTCGTCGGTACTTTTTTGGTCCGTCGGTAAGTCCGTTGGTAATAAAAAAATATTATTACCGATGGATTTACTGACGGAAAAGGCGCACAAAAAAATAAAATTATCCGCTTCATTCCGTCGGTATTTCCCCCGGAAAAATACCGTATGTAATTTCGTCGGTAATTATTTAAAAATATTTTTTAAAAATCCATTTTACAATACTATAAAATAATTAAATTAATATAAATCAACACTCTATAATACTCAAAACGCTTGGAAAAAAGAAGAAGAAAAGCAGTGTTGGGATACAAGTGCATAGAGTCCCAAATAGTATATAGCTCCTGACTCCCTAAGGGAAAGCCCAAGTACCCTCCTCAATTACATCTGAAACCTTCGCAACCCAAGGCAACCCCGTGGAGGATAGCATCTTGAAAGGCAAAAGGTCACATAATCACTGCTCATCTAGTAACCAATAGTCAAGCCAGTGAGAATAATCTTTCTTTAGAACTAATAGCCCTTAACACTAGTCTCTACTTAGAAGAATCTTTCTCTAGGACCAAAAAAGAGCTGAAAGAAGTCTAATATGCCATAACGATCTCCCTCTATGCAAGATAATATGCACTGAAGCTTCCCAAATAGAAGATTTATCCAATAAGAGCCTCTAGACATGTTTAAGAATAACTGTTTTATTTCATGTCTTAACTCTCTTATCTTGATTTATGGTCAAGCCCAAAACCATAGCAAATGTATCAAAAGCTCCCTTAATAATCCCCACAAAACCCAAGTCAGCATTACAAAACATCATAAGATCATCAGCAAAGCATAAGTGTGTGATATGGTTCTATTAACATCGCTAGTAGTACTTAAACCACACATCTTGAGTAGCCACCTTAAGAATGCCTCCTAGGCCCTCCATGGCCAAGATAAAGAGTTAAAGGGAGAAAAGTTCACCCTACCTAATACCCCTAGAAGACACCTGAAGAAACCATACATCTCACCTTTCAAAGCAACAAAAAAGTGAGTGATGGATAGACATGTCTGATTCCATTTAACAATGCGATCTGGAATGCTAATAGCTTGTAAGCCTTGAATGATGAAATTTTAGCTAACTATATCAAAGGCTTTTATGATGTCAACCATTAGTACACACCTAGTCAAACCATTATCCAGGTGATGGTTATCCATGAGCTCCTGGGTCAATAAGATTGCATTTAAAATCTATCAACTAGACATAAAAATAGACTATAGGGATAGTTATCAGGTGATAGTTATCCAATAACATCAAATAATACTACCTTTAACCTTCTCACAATGATCTTAGAAATGCATTTATAAAGCACTTTGCAGCAAGAAATAGTCTTAAAGTCATTCATGTTATATGCAGTCTCAACCTTAGGCATTAAAGAAATTCTAGTAGCATTAACATATCTAGGGAGGATGCAATGATCAATGAAATACCTGACAGCTACCTTAAAACCAATCCCAACAATATCTCAACTTCTTTTAAAAAACAAGGAGGTGAAACCATCCGGACCTAGAGCTTTGTTATTTGAGATAGAAAACAAAGACGTTTGAATCTCATCATCCAAGATATCATCCTTCAAACCAAGAACTACATCATCAAAGATAGTAGTAGGGAAAAACTTAGACGTGTCATCAGCAAACTGAGCAGAGGGCGCTGCAAGGAGATCCTGATAAAACCTAACTATCAATAGCCCCAAATCTCTCTACTTAGTAATCTGAGACCCAATCTCATTTTTCATCCCATGGATTTTGTTCCTCACCTGTCTGTGAATCAAATATTTTTTAAAGAACTTGGTGTTCTTATCAATAAGTTGAAGCCACTAAATCCTGGATTTATATCTATATAAGGTCTCCTCATCCTTGCACAACTGAGAGTATCGTCTAGCAAGATTCCTTTCAAAAGCAAGGAGGTTCTTAGAAGGACACCCATCAAGCAATGTTTGTGCTACAACCCACTGAATCTTTGCCTCCATCACCTTACTAGATATGTGGCTAGAGTGGTGACGATACAAGGACTTAAGCTTAGGCTTGAGCATACCTTTGTGGTGAGCATGTACATTAGGTTACCACTAACTAAAGTTTGTCAAACCATGTTTACCACATCCAAGAAATCCTCATGGTTAGCCTAAAAGTTTAGAAATTTGAAAGAAGCATGAACCTAATGTGTAGGGGGCAAACTAAAGTAGCATAACACTATGATCAGAAAATTATACAACTATTTTATTTCATTTTTGTTCATGTGAAATAAATTTATAAATAAAATTTTATATATAATTCAATAATTTTTCTCCAATTATAATGGATATTTGGGATTCAAAAATTTAAACTCTACTAAAAAAAATCTTAAGAGTTATACTACTAAAAAAAAGATTTATCTGGTTACTAGTTTTAAAGTTTAAATTCAAAACATAGAAAAAATTTTTTATTTTTTTTCTAGGCATGCTTCATCAAATTAGGCCAACTAATGCCACTATCTTACAGAACAAAGCAAACAAATTCGCAAGGTGTGTAATGCCTAAATTTTGACTTCTTAAGGGACGTTCCATTTACTAGAAGGCTGATGCTGTCAGAACTTGGTTAACTAAAACTTATCACATAAGTTATAAATAACAAAATACTCTTGTTTATTGCTATGACTAGGCCAGCTAACAGGAGAAACTTTTCAGTTTCCTTTCTTTTTAGGATCAAAAAAATTGAGCGAGTAGCTAGTGATCTTTTGTTGTTTTTTGCAAAAATAAATGGAAGAAAAAGAAGAAGAAATGGGAGACGGGGAGAGGGGGGTCGATTGCTAGGTTATAACTGAAAAACTACTAACAGATTCACCGACGGATATTAGTGACGAGTTTATTTCGTCGATAATAACATTTGTAATAATGAGTCGTCATTTTTTTTCTTTTTCTAATAATTCATTTACAACTGTAATTCCCTTGGTATATATTGATGGAAAAATATCATTGATATATACTAAGGGACATAGCGAGGAAACATTTTGTCAGTAAGTGTCATTGTAATTTACCGATGAAATTTTTTCCATCAATATTTTCGTTTGTATTAGTCTATTTTTTTTTTTGTAATGGTACTTATACTTGAAATGGAATACATTAAATTGCACAAATTATATATATAAAGCTGACCATCTTTCATTATGACTGTGTGCCGTTTTATATAATGATATAAAGTTTAAATCATATCTACATAGGTAATCTTAATCTTATACAAAGATAAATGTTAGATGAAGGGTTTTATTGAATCCTAATATAAACTAAATTCCTCCTTTATTGAATATGTTGCTACCTAATGTTTTAACTCATTTTTGAAAAGTCTTCGAAAGAAACCAAAAATAGCAAAATAACAACAAAAACCCAAAAAAGATGATGATGATGATGATGATGATGAAGGAGAAGGTTTGGAAGATAATGATGAGGAGGAGGAAGGAGAAGGTTTGGAAGATGAGCAAACTGAAGAAACAAATAACTCATCACTAAATGAGTTATCTAAGGAAGCACCACTGAGTCCAAATCAAGGGAGGAGTCAAAGGTAGCCAGCCTGGTTAAGGTATTATGTAACCAGTAAGTGATTGTCTGATAAAGAGGAGAGGCATAGTCTGGTAATGTTTTAATAGCTCTTATCTCCATATACATTGCCTCTCTCCATTTCAAACTCTTGTATGCTTCCTTAAATGTGACTAGATCTTTAGCTGAAGTAAACATTACCGGACAATGCCTCTCCTCTTCATCAAACAATCCCTTAATGGTTACATAATCCTTCAATTCGGCTGGCTATCTTTGATTCCTCCCTTGATTTGGACTTAGTAGTGCTTCCTCAGATAACTCATTTGGTGATGAGTAATATGTTTCTTCAGTTTGCTTATCTTTTAAACCTTCTCCTTCCTCATTAGCATCAGTATCTTTATTGACACCTTCCAATTCTAACACATCACGTTTCACCTCCTCTGCACTTCTACCCTAATTCCACCTCTCATCCTCAACACACATTATATCTCTGTTAATCACTACTTCAAAATTGGATCATAAACCCTATAGGCTTTCGATTCCTCACTCACACCCAAAAGAACACATTTGAAACTCTTATTATCAAGCTTCTTTATTTGACTGTCAGGCACATGAACATGAGCCACCCAAATACACGGGAATGATCGACACAAGGCTTTATCCCACTCCAAGCCTTTTCAGGAGTAACATCTTTGACAGCTAGAGTGGGACTCCGATTCAGCACATAAACAGACCAATTAACTACTTCTGGCCAGAACTCTTTTGGTAGTTCCTTTCCTGATAGCATGTTACACACTATGTTTATTATGGTACGATTCTTCCTCTCGGCAACCTCGTTTTGTTGCGGGGTATAAACTGTTGTGGTAAGCTGTCTGTTAACCCCATACATGCTACATAAATTATTGAACTCGAGTGAGGTAAACTCCTCACCTCTATCGATTTTTAAGCACCAAATCACATCACCAATCTTCTTTTCCACAAACACCTTATACTTCTTAAACATAGCTAATGCTTTAGATTTTTCAGATAAAAAATATACCCAGGTCTTTCTATTATAATCATCAATGAAGGTGATTACATACCTTTTGCCACTATTTGATTCTGGTAAGATAGGTCCACAAATATCTACATGAACCAGTTAAAGCTTCCTAGTGCCCTCCACAAGCTTATCTTCGACATTGCTTCTTAGTGTTGCTTCCCAATCATACAGTCACCACACACTTTTGATGAAACCTTGAGCATCGACAAACCTCTGACCATCTCTTTATAGAGCAAAGTCTTCAACCCCTTGAAATTTAGATGTTCATACTGGCAGTACCACAATTATGTGTTGTCTTCGAATGTGGCTTGGAGACAGATTGAGGTTGGAGAAATTACAGAAGCAAGTACAACAAACATCTTGTTGGCTGACATCTGTGTTTGTATAATTAAACCTCTTCTAGAATGATAAATCTTACACATGTCATGCTGAATGAGAATAGCTAAATTCTTTTCTTGAAGCTGACCAATGCTTAAGGGACTATTTCTTACCTCAGGTATAAAATAAACCTTTGTGATTACCTGAGTTAATCCATTGACATAATGCTTGCCATTTCCTTTTCCTATAACCATCATCCTTAAATTATCTTCGAGCTTCACTGATTGTCTGAACTTTTCATCAAGATCAAAGAACCACTCCTTGTTACCATACATGTGGTTGTTGCAGCCTGAGTCAAGGAACCATACATTCTCTCTCTTTAATTGATTTATCTTCATATACGCCATCAGAAGCATCTTTTCTTCCTCATTGAATTTTGCGTAATTCACACCTTTCTCCCTACTAGGATATTCATATTGAAAATGCCTTGATTTCTAGCAATTGTAGCACTTGACCAAGGCTTTGTTGAAAGATTGCCTACCCCTGCCTCGGCATCTTCCTCTGAAATCTCCACAAGTTCTTATTCTCCCTTCAACTCTGTGTTCATATCTTCCTCCACTCTTCTTTGAATTGGTGATGTTCACAGCATCCTCCTCTTCCTTCTGTCCTTACATCCTCTGTTCATGGACTAACAGGCTACTTTGAAGCTCATTTATAGTCATGATAGAGAGGTCATTAGACTCTTCTATCGAACAGATGACATAATTGAACTTGAGAGTCATTGACCTTAAGATTTTTTCAATGATCACACTCTGCTCCATCCTTTCTCCATGCACCTTCATCTTATTGGCCATGGTCAATGTCCTGGCAAAATACTCATCGACTTTTTCACCATCTTCATGCCAAGAATCTCAAAGCCTATAGCTAAGCACGTTTCACCTTGGTAGAGCCTGGATACTTCAGTCTCATCGAATCTCGGATAGCCTTTGCAGTCTCCTTATTGAGTATGATCTCAATAATAATCCTATCTATAGCTTGGAATAGATAATTCTTGACCTTCAAATCTTTTAGTTTCTGGTCTTCATTGCTCTTTCGTTAAACCTCTATTGGCTCTACCCCTTCCGCTGGTGTAGGAATCCCATTCTCTATCAAGTCCCAGTACTCCTTTGATCCAATGAAGTTTTCCATGAGCATGGCCTAATGGTCATAATGACCATCGAACCATGGAATTGCTGGCTGAACAAAATTGTTGTTCTCTGTCGCCATGATTCTCTAACTCTTTTCTCTTTTGCTAATCTCTTACTCTTGCTACCTTCTTAAGAAACTACAGTTTCTTAGAACACTCAATCAGGCCTCTGTGATGAAGCTCTAATACCAGATGTTGGATCTCAGAATAAATTTACAAGTTTAGGCTGAAAAATCATTTTATTGAATTGCAAAAGCAATGGCTTTATACAAGCCTGTTACAAGGAAATCAACATAAAAGTAAACTCCACGTTCACAACTCCTAAGAACGTGTAAGTGGGTCTAAGACTAATTCAAACAAAACAAATCACCCTACAAACTAGGGCATTATTAACAGAGTGAGTAACCAACTAAGCAACAAACATGGATAAGTCCTAACAATTCTAATGCTTCAACAGCAACAACAATGTAGCATTGCAGTCGTCCCTCTCTGCAGTGCAGCAACTGACATTCTCAGTTGTTCATGGTTTCTGTTGAATCATAACAGAAGAACAACTCTGCACCAGGACAACCATTATAACTTTATCTTCACTGCACAACATCAGCAATATCTTAGTCTTCATCAGCTGCCTACAAACACCTGTTTTTTGCTCAGCAACAACAGTTGTTTCTTCTCAATAACGATTACAGTCAGCCCCCCAGATTACAGTCAGCCCCCCAGCACTAGCTTCATCCTCCTTCCAACAGTAAGAGTTTTCTTCTCAGTCATAAAAGCTTTTGGTTCCCACCATAAGCAATAGTTTACTGTTTCAATAATATGAGGCTCTCTCTTCCAGTCACAACAGCAGTAGAAGTTCTTTCTTAACTCCAGCAGCCCCTCTACACCAACAACTCCTCACTAATGTTGTTGGTATATACCGACTGAATTACAGACGAAATATATATAATTTAAAAAAAAATGGTTCGATGATGTGGAAGTTTTTGCGAGAAATTATACCGACGAACTTATCGAGGGATTCAAACCGGGATCTCCGTACAGTGACATGATCCACTCACCGACAGAATTGCCAATGGCATCACTAACGGAATTAGTCCATCGGTGATTCCATCGATAAAAGTTAATACATCACCACTCTGCCGACCCTCTCCTCCCCTATTTCTCCTTCTTCTTCCCATCCCAACTCTCCCCTCCCAAACTGCAAACAACCACCCCCCCTAAAAATATTCCCCTCTTCTTAACATAAGTCATCTTTCTTTAACTTTTAGTCAAGAAGATAATGGTTGTCACCAAGTCAAGAGGTGGCCACCCACTTAATAATTAGTCATCAAATCAATAGTTCTAAATTTTAGCCTATAAAAGGAGGCATTTGCCATACATTTAGACCTCTTGGTTTTCAGATCAAGATCTTTCTCTTACTCTCTTTCTTTGTATTTTGTAATGTTCAAGTTTTATTTCATGTTATATTAATCTCTTGTTTATGCTTTTCATTTCCTTTCCTTTACTTAGTTAATGTTTATCATTATTATGCTTTTATCTAGTTTATTCATGTTTCTCTTCTTCATAATGTTTAGCTAAGTTTATTATATCGAGGTGAAAAGTTTTCACTAATGGTGTTAGAATAGGTATAGTATAAACTCAACATGGACTTTAATGTTTGATACTAACATGCTTTGTATTTGTTATCTTACTCAATCATAATACATTGCTTGTTAAATGGTTAATCTAGATTTGTGTTGAACAACCCTTGGTACAATAAATACTTGACACTTTCATAACCTACTATATGGTATAACCGACACTTATGCTATGAAAGGAATTTGATTTGTTGTTAACATAAGTTATCATCATGAATACCTGACACCATTTATAAGTATTGGCATTACTCAAATAAGATAATTAATATAATCATGTTAATAATTTATTATCCGATTGGAACCTCCTTTGTCTGTGGTTTCCAGTTGAGAAATAAAATGAGTTTATATTATACTTATTTGAAATACCATTAATGGATCCTCTAACCTTGATAATTGTTTTATCTTTGTTTAATCCTTACATCAATATCACATCTCAAAAGTTCTCTTCAACTCCTTTTCATTTATTGTTTATAATTTTATATAGTTCACCTCCCTGTGGTTCGACCCTAGTCTTGCCGGGTTATTTATTACTTCAACACTCCTGCACTTGGGATAAGACATCAAACTTTTTATCATGTCACAGAGCAAGCTTCGTGTTAGAGAAAAATGCACAACTACTAGTCTACAAATGGCTTAAGAGTCTATGTTTTTCCGATGGACATGCCTCGAACATATCAGTGTTAGTTAATATAGAGGAATGCAGATTGTATAGAATGAAGAGTTGTGACTGCCATGTGTTTATGCAAACACTCATTCCATTAGCTTATCGTGATTTGTTGCCAAAAGAGATATAAGATGCAGTCACGGAGATCAGTCATTTCTTTAGAGATATATGTTCCAGCAAGTTGAATGTTGATCACATTGAGAGGCTTGAAACAAATATTGTCGAGACAATAAGCAAACTTGAGATGATATTCCCTCCATCATTTTTTGACTCAATGGAGTATCTCCCAATACATTTACCGTTCGAGGTAAAAGTTAGAGGACCGATCCAATATAGATGGATGTATCCATTCAAATGGTTAGATATTACAGTTGCAATGTAATTCCTATATAAAAGTATTTTCATTATTTTTCTTAATTGAAAATATTTGATTAATTCCATGCAGGTACTTGTTCAATCTTAAGAAAGAGGTTAAGAATAAGGTGCATGTTGAGGCTTCGATATGTGAGGTCTATATTGTTGAGGAGATCTCAACATTTATCTCGTACTATTTCAAACCTCGTTTGAGAACGAGAATCAATCGCGTTCCATGACATGATGGTGGTGGTGAAGTGTCTTCTAGTGGGAACTTGTCAATATTCTTCAATCCTAGATGATCCACACCTAAAAATATCATAAGGGAAAGATATTTGTCTGAAATAGAGTTCAGACAAGCACACAATTATGTTATATTTAACTGCGATGAGTTAAGACCTTTTATTCAGTAAGTATATGTACTACTTAAACTTTGTAAAAAATATAGTATTTATATATTGTAATATCATAAACTCATATAATTTTTAAAACCTTGTAGGCAACATCGACAATATTTACTGTCCAATAACTCACAGTTGATCGAATCCCAAATCTTTTCATTACAAGACGAACAATTTACGACGTGGTTCAAAACACATGTAAGTACTATCAAAAACTCATTATCTCTTGCAAAGTTATTGTATGTCATTACATAATTCTCATTTACTGTTCATTGTTGTACATGATATACAAGGTTTATTAAATGGGAAGGAGTGTTGTTATTTCATTGTCTTCACTAAGCCTGGGCCCTGAAGAAATGTTAAGTGTTACAACGGGTATTTTGTTAATGGATATGTGTTTCATACTGAAGAATACGAGCATGGAAGAAAGACATACAACAATGGTGTTTGTGTTAAGGGATCGACTTGTAGTGAGTTTGAAGTTGACTACTATGGTAAATTAGAAGTGGTCATCGAATTGCAATATCATAGCAAGCATAATAGAGTGTTTTTATTCAAATGTTATTAGTATGACACCACTGACAAAGGAATCATAGTAGATCCTCACTATGGTCTGGTCAAAATCAACTCAAAAGTTAGACTCTACAATGTAAACGATGTCTTTGTTTTTGCAAAGCAATGTCAACAAGTTTATTACACATACACTCCTTCCTTTAGAAAGGACCGATCAAGAGTTGATTGGTTATTCATTTTAAAAACGAAACCCAGGGGTTGTGTCGAGGTTGTTTAGGATGAGAATAAAGACACAAGTATGGGAGATGAAGTCTTTCAAGTTAGTGAGTTGGTTGAACCATATGAAGTTGCTCCTTCGATTGACTTAGAAGAAAATTCAAATTTTCGTGTTTTCGATGATAGTCTTGTTGATGTTGACGCAGAGGAGTTGAATGTTGTTCTGAGCTCTAGTGGACAAGCAAATGTTGATGAAGATGATGATGGTATCCATATTGAAGATTGCAATGAAGCTGATGACGATTCAATTGACGACGAAGAAGAAGAAAATTCTGACTAACTATCAGAATCAAGGAAAGTGTAAAGCATTTTTTTATAATGTAATATTATGGATGATATTTTGTAACACAAAATATTTATTTTATAATTGTTCACTGTTTTTATTGGTCTTTGCGGACAGTTTGTAATTTAAGTGTTTGCAGGAGGATAAATGGGCAATACAAACATAATCTTTCATGCACAGTGTACGATCACCGATGTCTCTATAGACGGATACAGTCTGTCGATATTTTACCGAGAGTTGCAAAATATTTACTGCAAATGCCACAATCACCGATGTCTATACCGACCGATATAGTCTGTCGGCATTTTACTAAGAGTTGCAAAATATTTACTCCGCATGCCATAATCACCGACGTTAATACCGACGGATACAGTTCGTCAGCATTTGTCGGTGCAGTTCATAATTACCGACGGACTGTGCGAATTCCAAAGGGCGGATATTAATGCATCTCTGACCGCGTGTATATACCGACAGACTGTGAAAATTCTAGAGGGTCATTTAAAAATTTTAGTGCGAAATTCAAAATTTATCGACATACTTTTGAAAATTCACCAACGAAATAATTAAAAATAATATTATTTAAATATTCCGTCGATAATGTCGACGGTAAAACTGCACTATAAATCCCAATGATCACCCCTTCAGTTCATTTTTCCTCTCCTTCGTTTCAGAGTTCTCATTCTCGTTTTTTTCTCTCATTTGCTGCAGAATAGAGTGTTTTTTGCTTGTAATCTCTGGTTCTATTTTCAGCAAATTAAAAGGTATGTATTTCCATTTAATATGTTTAATGATTTTATTTTTTTATTTTTTCTTTGATTTAGTTATTGTTATTTTTATTGTGTTTTTTGATTTGGTGTATTTTTATAATGTAGACAAAGTCTTGAAATAAACACAATATTAAGGTAAGCATTTTTCATTCCTAAAGTCAATAGTTTTTTTTTAATTTGTTCAATATATTTTATTGTTTGTTTCGCCATAATAATTGAATATTTGTTGAATTTTAATTGTTATTGTTGAATTTACCTTGTAATTAGTAATTGAATATATAGGATTAAATTTAATTATTTTATCTCAATTTTACTCTATTATTGCATGATATGTGTTTATTATTTCCATTAATTTTAATTGTTATTGATGAATTTCTATAAATGTTAGTTGAATATATAAAATTAAATATTATTTTTTCCTTTATTTTATTTGTTAAATTTGTATAGATGTTAGGTTATAGATAAGATTTTTAAATGGAGTCAATTGGTTTGTGGCTATTGTCAATATTTGCATGTTTGAAAACTTTGGGTAGTCTTTAGTATAGGGGAGGTGCTGCCAAATTTTTTTGTAATAATCGAATTTAATTATGTAATTATTCGTATAAAATTATGTAGATGCATAGAACGAAATGAATAGCACGTCGTGAGCATATGGTTGCAGCTAGTTCTTCTAGCAACGAAGATGACTTGTCCTTAGGTGCCGATCTAGAAGAGGCACTTGCGCTGACTCGCGATGCTGCCTTTTCCAGCATGGTTTCACGGCGCAGAGGCGGTGTGTCTTCACAGCGGAATCAATTCACCCGCAAGTACAAGGCACATTGGAAAGACGACATTTCAATGTAAGTTTGTTTCGGTTTTAGTTTTTTTTTAATTATAACATAATTTATGAACAACTAATCAATATTTCATTAATTTAATTTATTTTCAGGTTCACAAATGTTGAGGTCGTCCGAGTAATATCATCGGCATTTAAATCGTCGATGGAGATTCTATTATTTCACTGGGGTCAGGTTTCCAGACATCCTGAATGGAGACCTTATATCGATGCATGGTTTTGAAGATTTCAAGTTGGTGTTAATTTTTAATTTCCAACTTATTTTTAATAAATTATCATTATAATTGTAAATAAATTATTATTTTTATTTTAAATAAAGTTTTTATACATAACACAAATTGGAGTGGGACAACGCGTATGACAATGTTGTGAGGAGAATGTGGGAAAATCATGGGGCAACTAAGTAAAATAAAAAATAATACGATATTTTTTTAAAAAAATTATGTTTTAAAATCTAATTTGTCACTATGGAAGTAGGTTGCGTGATTTTTGGTATGAATCACAAAAAAAGCCAAAACATACGCGAGAGATAACAGTCTACAAGGCTGGAATGATGTGGCGGTTTGGAGGGATTTCAAACTACCATACATCTTGGGGGATATATGGCCACAATATATTCAGCACGTGACGTCTGAGTGGTTCACACGACGCTCACAGTGCAGTGCCGACAACCGAAACCGGTAAATTCATGGTTCGGTGACCACGCACACCAGCGACTCCATTCCATTTGCTGCACATACGAAACAGATGGTAAGATTAATTTAAATGAAATATATCATTAATTAATTTGTTGTTACTTAATTAATTTTTTTTCTTACAGGCTACGCTTCTTGGACGTGAGCCGAGCCCAATGGAGCTGTTTGTAGAGACGCACGTGCGGAGTGAAGACCGCCAAAAGGGGATGCAACAGTTCGTTGACAACCGTGCTCAACACTTCATGGTATGTTCGTTCAACCATTTTATTTTGTAAGTTATTATTTTCTTGAATTGAATATGATGATTTCTTTTTTCATTTTTAGGATACCTATAATAGTCGGTTGAGGGAGAGATATGGGGATGATCATTCGACCCATCCGGATTTCAATCCGGATTTGTGGATGGAGGTAAGATCATCTAGTGGACCCGATAAAAATCTGGTGTTCGGGCTCTCCAACACTACGGCCGATAACTTGCAGGTGGCCCGTAGTGTCTCAACCGTTGGGAGCTCTTAATCAGTATCGAGCATCCAATCTAAGGAGTTTTGGCCTTGCAACAACAATACGAGCATCCAATCTAAGGAGTTCGTGGCCTTGCAACAACAATACGAGCGACTCTCAGCGGATTATGAACAACTCCGCCAAATGGTTATGGACATTAGATCACAGATGAGTGATACATATGCGTCTCCTTTTTGGCCATTTGGTCCTGGGAAAATCAGCCTCCTCCTCCTCCTCCATTTTTCTAGTTTAATTTTTTTTGGAAACACATTAAATTTGAAATGAATATTTGGATAAATATTATTTAACTTTATTTTTATATTTTTTATGGGTGATACAATTTTATTTTCATAATTGGTTTTTTTTCCTATTAATTTATATAATTTTATATTATTTATTCTAAATATTTTTTTAAAATAAAAAATAAAACACCACCGATGAATTTCCAAATGGCATTTTTCCGTCGGTATTTTACCGAGAGTTGAAAAATATTTACTGGAAATGCCACAATCACCGACGTCTCTACATATGGAAAAAGTCCGTCGGTATTTTACCAAGAGTTGAAAAATATTTACTGCATATGCCACTATCTCCGACGTGTATACCGATAGACATATCCCGTCGGTATTTTACCGAGAGTTTAAAAATATTTATTGTATATGCCACCATCACCGACGGAATATTTTGCGTCGGTATATTTCTAACGAAAATTTTTTTTTGCGTGTATTTTTCATTTGTAAAACCATCAGTATTTTTTTTTACTAACAAAATTAGCGAAAAAATATGGAATAAATGATGAACAATACACCGACGGACTTTGGCCGTTAGTGAATTAGTTAGTAAAAAATTTACCGATGAAGTGATAATCTTACATCGACGAATTAGGTTTGTGGATAAAACTATTCAATGTTGCAATGAACAATTGCCTCTGCATGTTCACCGTCAGCGAAGCAGCTCCTCCAACAACTCTCCTCTGCACAACAACCCCTTCTCCTTCTGCAGCATTGAACCTCTCTGCATCAGCAACGGGAGCCGCGAATTTCTCTGCAATAGCGTTTCAGCCACTCCTTCTCCAGTAGTGCTAGCCACAGCCGAGAGTTCCAATATTCTAGTAGCTGCATTTTAATTCATGCGATTTGTCTTCTTGTGTTTTTGGCCATTTTCAGGTTTGGTCCTTATATTTTAGAAGTCTCTTCAATCACATGCCTCATGTTTGTATACTAGTTTATATGATTTACACCCTTAACTCGAGTGAAATTTTGCTTAATATGATTTTATTTTTGTGACTTGATTTGATCATGTGATAGTAGGACATGTAAGTGATTATTTTTTTTTCTTTTCTAAATTCTTTTTTTTTTTTGCCAAACATGGCTTTAATCTAATTTAAAAAAAAAATTAAATTTTTGAGAAGATTATTTTTCAATTAATTTTGAGTTTCCCATATTTTCACCTTTCAATATTTAATATTTGAAATTGTGACCTACACGCAAGACACTTTTTCGATATTAAATGAATTGATTGCTTTCCATAAAAATAACAACAACAAAAAACATTTTTCTTTTAAAAAAAAACACAATTTTTATTTTACATATGGTCAAGTCTCTCAAAAATAGATTATATCTGCATATTTCATCATATTAAAAAATCACATAAAATAATCTTTTTATTTTGCATGAATTTTTTTTATTTAAAGCCATGAGAACTTGACCTACATTTCAAAAATATCAAAAAAAATTATCTTGTTCCTTTTTAATATATGGGATTACGAACTTATACATAAAATATATTCTCGATACTAAATTCAAAAAACACCAAAAATTTATTTTGTTTTCTGTTTGTATTCAGGATTATAAACTTATACGTAAGATGTTTTTCTAGTATTAAATAAAAGATAGTTCCTTTTATTTTTATATTGGTATTAGAACGATTAGGTTTTTAACCTAATAAGATAAGAATCTCCTAATTGAAGATGACTTTTCTTCAACCTTAAACTAACCAAAAGTTAGAAAATACAACTTTTTTAGTTTATATCAAACAAATAGACAATGCAGATTACTTTAGGTAAGGTGTACTAGAGATGATACATCCTTCATATACACAACCAGTCCCTCTATCAAGACTCTGAGATTAATTAGGGTTTCTAGTTACCAAAATATTAGGTGGCGACTCTCGTTTTTTTTTTTTCTACTGATAAAGGACAAGAATTGTTTTTCCTCTCCAACTACAACATTTTTTACTATCCCTAATTGAATTACTCTTGTTTCTTATATTTTTAATCATCAAGTCTTGATAAAACTTATAATATATTGAAAAACATTTAAAAACCTACTAAACTAAATTAAAAAAGTAACTTATTAAATAATGGTTAGAGAAAAATAAAAGTTTTTGTAAACTAAAAATAATAATGGGATTTTTTTTATTTAAACAAAAATAAAATATTAATAAATTATATAAAAATAAAACTGGAGTTTAGACTTATTTCTTATTATTTTTATCATCACTTATAAAATGATAAAAACATTTAGTTATTAAGGATGAATTTAAGATAAAAATAAAATTTTTGTTTTTATTTTTTTATATGACATTAATATTTTCTTAAACTGACTTATACGTAATCAAAATTAAATTTTTTCTCTAAATGATTTTTTATATTGATTTGATATGTTTAAAAAAATATTAATAAATTCTCTCATACATAACATTAAAATTTCAAGGGAAAGAACGTGTGTGGGGCTCACCAATTTTAATGTCAGAAAAGGTAGACGTTGGACTTATCTCCCAAGTCTCTCACCTCTCAGCGTCAGTACAAGTCCATTATAAATTTATAATGCAGAAAAGACAAGAGGCTCCTTTTGCGTATGATGGCAGTATGAACTCATCTACACCTCCCATAAACCTCACGGCAGCTGTGGTCCACACAAGAAATATGGTCGGAAGAAAATAGTGAAAATAAAATAGATATAAAACAATTTAACTTTGGGCCGTGTTTGTTTTTTGAAAACTGGTTTTTAGAAAATTATTTTTTGAATTTTTTTATGTTTGTTTGTTATTAGAAAAATTGATCAATGGAAAACACTTTCCAGTAAAAAAAAAATTTAGCTTGGTTTCCAGGAAAGTATTTTCCTTTTATTTTGGATGGAAAACACTTTCCGGAAATTGTGAAAAATTTAGAAATGTCATATTATTTGCTGATTATATCAAATTTGGTCCTCAAACTTTTGATTGCTATATATATTTTGTTTTGAATATTTGTTTTTCAATTTCATCCATTAGAATTTAATTTTTATATTAATTTTGGTCCTTATTTTATAATTGTTATTTGCTTTTCCCTTATCATTTTTTAATTGAAATTTTTTATCTATCAAATTTAGTCCTCATTCTTTTGATTGTTACTTATTTTATTTGCAATAATTTATGAAATATTAATTATTATTATTTTAATTTTTTCATCTTTCAATTTTTTTTATTTTTTAGATTTGATCTCTCTTATTTTGATTATTATTTATTTTATTTGAGATAATTTATGAAATTATATTTGTTTTCAATTTCATTCTCATTCAACTTTTTAATTTGTAAGATTTGTTCCTCATTATTTTAATAAACTTAAAAAAATAAAAAATTAATAAGTTATTTTCCAGCTCATTTTCCATGACATAACCAAACACTGGAAAGTGTTTTCCAACTTATTTTCCATTACACTACCAAATATCAAAAAATAATTTACTTTCCCCGAATTCACTTTTCAAAATGAAACTACTTTCCAGCAAACAAACGGGACCTTGGTGTCAGAATTGAACCGAGATTTAAATTTCACGAATGATATTTTCAAGTACGAAAGAATACAAACCCCGTATAAATATAGGATCAAAAATAATAAAATATTGATATAAAATGAAAACTTGAAATGCAAAAAAAATGGATAAATAACATAAATATTAAAATATGTTATGCACAAATGAGGGGATGATCTTCATGCATAAATTTAAAGGTATTGATTGAGTTGAAAAGAGAATTATAAATTTTGGGTTCAAAATAAATAATATTGACGAAATAGTAATGAGTTTCAATGGATAAAAGAATAATGAAAATAAAAAAATGATCCCAAAAAATTAGTTTGGTAATAAAGAATAAACTATAAGAAAGGATAATATATATAAACAAGAGTGATGGTACAAGTAAAAATCAATAATATTACTGTGAAACGGTAATAAGCTCGATAAAAAAATAAAAATAAAAAATAAAAAATATATGTTATGAAATAAGAAAATGATCTCGAGGGTTTAGTGGAATAATTGATACGACTTATTAAGTGATTTAATAAGAAAATTCAGATTTTTTATAAGATCACAAATTAACTAGTTATGTTAACGTGTAGAACTCTCAATCCGACCGTCGGACTAAGCTAAAAGTTTACAGGGAGTCTCTTGAAATGTTGTGTTACCTTGGTTTTAATTTTATAGATCAATCTAAGTTTTGGAGGGACTCGCAATTTACATAGCAACTAGGTAGTTTACGTGAAAAATACAATAAAGCATAAATAAGTGGCAAAATTATAAATTAACATAAAACCAACCTATAAATGAGTTGTTTCCAATAACCATGAATAACTAAAGAAAGAGAGCTTCCCTGCATCATTTCTTCTGAAAATATCTTTGAAACATCACCTAAAAAGATAGATGAAGGCAAATTATGGAAGAAAAGAGAGAATGGACGGATCATTGAACTAAGGTTTGTGAGAACTAAGAGAGAGAGAGTTGTGCTTAGAGAGAGAAACAAGATTTTGAAGAGGAGGAAGAAGAAGAAGGTTGGAAACCCTGAAATCTCTCCTTAAATTGATATGGGTAAGTGATGAAAACTCTTCCTTTTAAGTTCTGTCAAGTGTTTATAGGGTTTTTTTGGATTGTTAATTTGTGGGTAATTGTTTAAAACCTATGGTTTAATGATTTGAAGCTTTATTGTTGTGAAAATTATGTTAAAATGGGTGATATGATTTATTAAATGATTGTTTGTGTTAAATGATGTTGTTTTGGAATGGATATGGAAAAAAGTGAAACAAATTGCATGATTATAACATGGGTTGTGGTTGGCCTAGGCAGCCTGCTTTGGGGATGGAAAGTTGAGTAAATTATGTGAGGTTAGATGTGTAAATAATGATGAATATGGGCTGTTATGACAACTCAAATCTTGATGAAAATAAGGGTTGTTTTCGGTAGCCTATAAATATCAAAAGTATAACTTGAAAACGATAGAATTTAGAGTTGGTTTTCAAGAAAGTTGTAAATATGGATGTTAAATTTCAAATGAAACTTGCCTTGGTTAATTTTGTCATATATTAGCAAAACACTAAGTAAAGGTCTAAACTGAACTAACCCCCAGCATATTTCGGGTGCTACTGTAATAGTTGACTTTGAGGTTGAAAATGATAAAAAAAAATAAGTGTTTCTTTATGCATCAAAGTTGTATCTTTATGTCTGAGCTTTCCAAAAAGATAACTCACACCAAAAACCGAACTCTACAACTCTAGTTATAATTAAAATACCAAATAGTGTTCTAGGTTGGTTAGAGTAAACCAACCAAGATTTGCAAGTTCCTAATGCTTGCTGAAATTGTTCTTAATTGAGGGTCTTAACATTTGAAACTATAAGAATAAGTATGAACATGGGAAAACAAATGTATATATGCATGGAATTTTAAGGATTTTTCTTGTTATTGGTTAGTAAATGTAGATTAAATGGAAATCAAAATAGAGTCCTCATGATGGTTTGATATGTTTATGATGGTTGGAACCGTGTTGGTGCTGGGGAAGCTGCTCAAGGGTGAATTGGAAATGGGTCAAAAAGTAAATGTAGATTAAATGGAAATCAAAATAAGGTCAACCATGGATTAGAACAAAAGATGGGTGGGAAGTCTCTAAGGGTGAGAGGATTTTACTTGGCAGTTATGTAATAAAGAATAAAAATTAAGTTGGTAACATGACCATAGAGAGATAAGGGTGAATTGAGTAACCAAGTTGATAACATGAATTTTAGTTAGGTATTGAATACATTTATAAGTTGTTTTGGAAATCTATAGGGTGGTATCAGTGACTGTGTGATGGCCTTTCTATGATTATGTAAAAACTAATTTCTATAATAAAATTAGTGTAATATGGGGCTAGGCAAACAACGTGTCCAAGTGAGAAAGAAAATTATTTTTAGTGGTGCAATAAATAAGCTTTGGGGTTGTCTTTAAGATAGCATAGGGATAAAAATGAATTGTTTCATTAGTGCAATGGGAAAAGGGATAGCTATTTTGGGACAACAATTACGATGTGTTTCAGGGGTTTTTTAAGCAACGTAAGATATGAAGTTAATGGTTGTTTGAGAATAATTGTAGAGGATAAAATAAAGGTTGATATGATTGACATCTATGTTATACATTGGGATTATTATAGTAAATTAAGGATCTATCGAGATAGTTTTAAAGTATTGATTTAAGTTGTCTGAAAATTGTAAGATTACGCACTTGGATTGATATAAACTGATAAAAGTCATAGCATGAAAATCATGCACTTGGATTGATAAAGGTATGGTAAGTAATGGAATGGAAAGATGGATTTATGTCTGAGAGGGGTAATTAGAGTATAGATATTTATAAGGAATGTTCGAATCAAATTGATCGTAAAAACAATGACTGAATTAATTAGTTGATAAGTCTATATATGGAAATGATTGATTAGAAAGTTAGAAAATCAAAGAATTCTTGATTTTGTGCTAAATATCTTTTAATGACCATGATGATAATTGATTATATTACAATGTTATTTGTTTGTTTTTGGTTTAGCTGCAACGCATCAGAATTCTTGATAATTGATACTATAATTTTTCTTTTTTAGCTATAAGTAATTATTATGAACATTAAGGCATCTTATATCTTTTGAGTTTATAAATAAATATATTATAAAATGATAACATGTGATTTAAATGTTTTTATCTTTTTTAACCTGTAAGAGTTATTCAAGATGTTAATGTTTACGACTTTATTAAGGTTTGGATGTTGTTTCATTTATTTTATTCACAATTGTCTTTAATGCTAAAAGGAAATGTTATACTTGGAAGAAGATGTGAAATTGTTGTTGAAATAATTATGTGATATAATCTAGGATGATTGGATTCAAAATTTGGAAAATTGTTTTATAAGTGTACTAGTATTTGTTAATAACTTTGGATGTCCTGGATATAGAGAAAACTCTGCTAAAATTTTAGAAGAAATTTCAGTAGTGTTTATATGAATATTTCAAAATGTGTACATAAAAAAAAAAAACTACCTTGGTTTTCAATAGACCATGTCTAATTATTATGTATTAACCTCATCTAAAAATAAGGGATGTCACAAAGTCAAAATTTGATATCACATTGGTCAATGATTACTTTCTTGATGAATTTTTATTTTTTTATTGTTATAATGCCTTAATTGGCTAATGTTGTAAATTTTCTTGCAACAGGAGATTTGGTAATTCATTGAAGAGCCTAAGACAAGAAAAGTTTTGAGCGAAGTAGGATTTTTATTGGGATGACCCTTACTTGTTCAAGTATTATCCTGATCAAATATTTCAAAGATGCATATCCGATAATTAGGTAAGTAGTGCCATTAAATTTTGTCATTTAGACATGAGGGATCATTTATTGTAAAAAAAAATGATTGTTAAAATCTTACAATGTAGATTTTATTGGCTCACCATGTTCAAGGACACTCATGCATTCTGCAAAATCTGTGAAAATGATCAAAAGTTAGGATCTATTTCAAAATATAACATGATGCCTTTAAATTCTATTCTCGTCATTAAAATATTTAACTGTTGTGGTATAGATTTCATAGGACTATTTCCTCCGTCATATGATATATTTATACATATTATTCATAATAGATTAGTTTTAAAATGGATAGAGGCAATTCCAAGTTGAGATAATGATCATAGAAAAATGATCAAATTTTTTAAAGACAATATTTTGAGTAGATTTGGAATCCATCGAGTCGTGATAAGTGATGGTGGAACATATTTTTGTAACAAACCATTTGAATTTTTAATAAAGAAATATTAAATTACACACTAAGTTGTCACCCCTGATCACCCTCAGACAAGTGAACAAGTAAAACTTACTACTAGGAAGATCAAACAAATCTTGAAAAAAACAGTGAAACCTAATCAGAAAGACTAGTCTTTAAGACTTAATGATATACTTTGGGCTTATCATTCTGCTTTAAAAACATCATCAGGTATGTCATCATATAGGTTAGTTTATGGGAAACCTTATCACTTGCTTGTTGAACTTGAATATAAAATTTATTGGGTTGTTAAAGCTTTCAATTCAAACCTTGATGATAATAGCCAACTTCGTGGTTACAAATAAATGAACTTGAGGAATTAAGAAATGATGCAAATAGGAATTCTAAAATGCATAAAAAAAGAATTAAAATGTTTTATGACAAGAAAATTTTAAGAAAAACATTTGATGTTGGTAAAAATATTTTGCTTTATAATTCTTGACTCCACTTATTTTCTGGAAAGCTAAGATCAAGATGGAGTAGTCTATTCATTGTGAAACATGTGTATTCATATGGGGCTTTTAATATCAAGAATAACAATGCTTTTATAGTGAACGGATATCATTTGAAAGTATACTTTGATAATTTTCCTAGTGAAAATGAATTTATTGGTTTCAATGATCTTGTTTATAAAGATTGATTATTTTTCTCACATTGTTTTTTTGTCTTCTTTTTGTGTGACTTTTGTTTTGCTAGTCTTTTTCCAGCCCTATTCAAATGGTGAATAATAGTATTATGTGACTCTCAAGTCGGTTATTTTACTTTCCTATGATAACTAATATTTTTTATACATTTATTAATCAATTATTTGTTTCTTCTATTTTTTTACATCTCGTTTCCACCTCTTGTCTAAGACATTTAACACCACTCTTGAGAAATTGAAAGGGTATTCTTGCTCTATGTTAAAATACAATAACAAAAAATTATTATACTAGGTGTGAGAGATTGAGGTTGTTAATGCACCATAGAATTCCTGAAGATATTCGCTGGATAATTCAAGCAAAAGTTTGATTATCAGGTGAGTTTTCTAATTATTTTATTTCACACATGCATGGGATAAGTAAAAGCACTTTTACCAAGAAATATCATGCAAAATGATTGAAAGTTTGTCACAAATATGTCAAATCGACTTGTAATACACTGTAATTCTTTAGAAATGGTATTTGTAAACTATGAAGATGAAATAAAATTTATTAAGGATGACCTGAGTAAGAAGTCTTTAGATAATCTTCAACTGACTCTTGAGATACATCCTAGCAGAGATGTACATCGTGTAGTTCATGATTTATGGTCTCATTTTCATAAAGAATATGCCAGATATAGTCTCAAGAATTTGATTAAAAGACCATATTTATCAGTTTTTAAGAAAATTGGATGAGAAGCATATCCCCGATCCATAGAGGACGTCTAAGTCATTCTTGGATGTAAAACCAAGAGGAGATGTGAGCCACGATCACAACTACTTCTATACATATTTGTTCTAACACAAAAAAAAAAACTATAGTTGGCTTATCCATAAAGGCAATATGATTACATTTCCTTTTCCATCTCTATAAAACCTCCCTATCCTTCATTTCATTTTCATTCAACATATACAAAGAGTGTGGAAACTATAGAAATGACAAGATCCTCGGCTCATAAAATAAAAAATATTTGTGTTTTTGGTGGATTCAATCCTATGAAAGAAAATGAGTTTTTAGAATCAACAAATCATCTTAGTCGGGTATTACCTAAGAGAAAGATTCATTTAATGTATGGGGGAGGTAGCCTTGGGTTAATAGAAAGTGTAGGAATAACTTCATTCTTAAGAGACAGTCAAATTTTTGGTATCATCCAGAAACCTATAGGTTTGTTAAATGTTAATGATTTTTATAATAATTTGTTGTCTTTTCTTGACTATACCATTGAACAAAAGCTTATAACATCTTCGACACAACGAATCATAATCTCTGCACTATTAAACAATAGATTGATCAACTACAAACTTTAATCATTCATCCATCCATGAATCAAATAGATTGATCAACCGTGGAAACCTATAAACAACACAAATAGGATTTGAGCCTTAGTGTGTAAATATTTTTGTCTTTTGGTTTTACCCATATCATATTATTTTCTATTTTGTTATTTATTTTGGTTATATTTGTTTAAGTGTTATCCAGGTCTTTTAATAGTTGTTATTTCAACTTATATCTTTTATACTCTACCTTTCAACTTTAAACATTGAAGGCAATGTCCCATTTGGGTTGGGGTGGAGACGATAGTTGATATAGTTAAAAAAAAAAACTAACTAACTGTTTTTGTGTTATTAAAACCATTTGGTAGAACTGTAAATGTTAGGATGACAAAGGAAGAACTCTACTCTTGAGATGCATCATAATAAATATTTTACAATAGTCTTTTACAAAATTCATAACAAAAGTTTTATCATACGCTTCTTTTTGAATTATTCAAGTTTACCAACTCTCATACTATTATCATTTAATTCTGCTTAGATACTTATTTAGTAAGTAATTATAAATCATCTTTTTAACACACACCCTTTAACACATGATTATAGGTTGCAAATCATATTATTACATTATTTGTGCTCTTTTGTCCAAGGTAAAAACTAAGGGAATTGGAGATTAAAAAAATAATAAATATAATATCAATAATAATAGTAGTAGTAGAATTAGTAATGGTGGTGGTGGTGGTGGTGGTGAGTAGTGGTGGTAGTGGTGGTGGTGGTGGTAGATACTAAGTTCA
>Ga0307515_10003189_pt1 | contig 34713 bp, 15 predicted proteins | sample 17_EM_MG_FD_194513 | JGI IMG/M metagenome (GOLD analysis project Ga0307515, IMG submission 194513) | Populus trichocarpa ectomycorrhiza microbial communities from riparian zone in the Pacific Northwest, United States - 17_EM | ecosystem: Host-associated > Plants > Roots > Unclassified | place...
TAGGTATCTATAAATTTATTAATAGCTCCGCAATTAATTATAGAACGGCTTTTATATTATTTTTTAGCAGTAGTTCCTATTATAGGTAAAACTATCTATTTCCGTCTATTTATCTTTATAGAGTTATTTATTAAGTAAGCCAATATATAGATCCCTCCGTTATTAGGGCGTCCTAACCCGCGACTTAGGGCTAAGACTTGGCGTTTTCCGTTTCCGTATCTAACTCTACCGCTATTACTGCGTCTTTGTCTTATACGGTAGTAGCGCATAGCGACATATTTAGTGTTTAGGGTATTAGGTTAGGTATTAGGCGGCAGCTACTAAATTTAGCTATTAGGCAGTTTAGGTTATCGCAATAATAGCCTTCTTAACGGCATTTATAGCAGCGTCCTAGTTTCTAAAGTAGCTCGCGCTCTCCATCTAGGAGTTTCTATGGGAAGGTTAGTATAGAGAAATCAATATTAGTTCCGGTAGTACTTAAGGTAATAGGCATTAGTGGCTTAGTATATATAGGTTTAGTAGGCCCGGGGGGCTTCTATAGGAAGGTCTTTAGGTAAAGGTTAGCAGTAGTAATCTAATTTAGTTATTATTTAATCTTCTATAGAGCTGCTACTATATTATAAACATCGTTATAGTTATAGCTGGCGGCTGCGTAACTAAGGCGATAAGTAACTTTTTTAAGGAGGTCCTTCTGGTCTTTAGTATTATCTTAGGCAAGGGCTTTAGTGTATTCCTAGAATTTAATATAGAATTCGTTAAATAATTTAGTAGGGCTCATCTTTAGGGCACGTAGTTTAGCTTGGTTAGTGGCTAGTAGGTTATAGTTACGGTACATTAGGTTAAGATTGTTAAGGACTTCTTAGTAGGACTACTACTTCTAGGGGCTACTAGTCTCCTATTAGGCGAAGAGTCTGTTAAATGGTATACCCTTTATTTGCCTAATAATGTAGCCGATTTTAGTGTCTTTTGTAGGAAAAAGGTAGGCGCTCTAAGTTAGTTTCTTGCGGATTTATATCTTCTAGTAGCTGTATTCCTTACGGTCTCCCTAGAAGACTGGGGGATTAAGGTAGCGTATATTAGACCCTACGGTAGCAGTTTAGGTCCAATTATTATAGCTTTTATTGTCGCTGCTTTAGTAGGGGTTCCTATTAGGTAAAGCTGCTTAGCGCTAGCCCTCCGTTAAGCGTTAAGTAGGTAAAGTTGCTAGGGGTATAGAGACTTAGGTGGCGTTATATATAATAGAGAGGTATCTGGCGTTATTATAAATATGCTTATTAAGCTAAGATTGTAGGTATTTAATTATACCTTCTCTTTTAGTAACTGTAGTAATTAGTGTAATCTCAGCCTTCTTTAACTATTAGACGTCGCGTTTAGATACGTAGAGGTTATCTTTAGTTTCTTAACGTGTGTTATCGGCGAGCGCCTTACAAGCTTATAGGTCTTGGATAATATCGCGATCTTAGGCAGTACGCATCTCGGCTTGTATAAGCTTTAGGTAATAGTTCTGTAGAAGGCGGTAGTATTTATTGGGGTTTTATGCTACCATTTTTGCAAACGTCTCGGTGTCTCGTATTTTAATTTTAATAGGTGGTAGCCCTTCTATTTGCTTATCTATAGTTATATAGTTAATAAAAGATAAGATATTATTAGTGTCCGTCTCCTTAGGGGTTAAGGCTAGGGCTAATAAATCGAATTCTCCTGGGATTAATTGGCGTTATAGGTTAGGTATAGGTATTAGATTATTCTTTGGGTTTAATATAGTAGCTAGTAAGGGATATCGTCTTACTATTATAGGTTCCTTAGAAGTATAAAGTAAGGTAATTCGTAGACATGCTACTTCTGGCAGCGCCTACAGTATTATAGAGACGTAGAATTGGTCGTAGGCTGAGCGTCGGTAGTAAAAAAGGCGTAACGTAATGTTATGGGACGGGGGCAGTGGCTATAAAGCGTATGTATTCGAGGAGTCTATAAGACGTTGCGCGATCGATCGTAAGGGTTGAGGGCGTAAGGAGGTGATATACCTACGCGTAGCTGATATAAGCTGTACGTGAGGTATACGCGAGAGCACGGGGCTCTCCTATGGAGGCCCCTGCGGTGGGGTTCTGTGATAACGATATATAGCTAGCTATATTCACCAACTCCCAAAGGCTATTATACTAAGAATTCAGTAGATTTGACTAAATACTAGGCCCTCTGCGGCCTCATTTAAACAATTGATTTTGGTATTAGAGACCATGCGCGAGGTAGCACGGACTCCTATAGTAGTTGAAGTTGAGCTCTTGGCGTTAGATTAATCTGGAGCTTTTTTCTCTAGATCAATCGTCAAGTCGAATCTGGAGCTCTGCGCCCGTCCGATTGCTCACCAATACACCATACCCCTACCGCCACCGCCCTTACCGACGATGGTATTACTACAGCAGCTGCAGGCCCTATACGATGTCCTATTCTTAATTCTTACTGTCGCCATTTAAATCCAACCGGGTAGAAGACATCGCTAATTTTAATCCTCATCTAAGGCCTTTTTATTAGAATGCTCAACCGAACAGTCGGCTTTATTTCAGATTGTATACAACCACCGGATTAAGCGCCACTAATTATCTACTAATTGACGTCGGTGAAAGCACGGATTAATGTCAGATTGAAAAAGCTCCAGATTGCAACCGAACACCCCCTAAATTAAATTAGATCCTTGATATCAATGAGGTTTAACTACTAAACGAATGTTTTATGCTTTTAATAAGGCAGAGCCTTTGTTAAGCCGTCTACTGTTATATCAGTAGTAGGGACCCACTTAATATTAATCCTTTCTTTACGAACTTCCTAGTAGAGTTAGTAGTAATAAATATTAATATATCGGAGCTTAGTATTAAGCTTAGCGTTGCTTTTTATTAAGAGTTAAATTGTCTATATATTATCGCAATATTACTTACTTCTCAATAGTATTAAATCCAACTTCTTTAAGGAATCGCTGCCACTAAATTAACTTGGTAGCTATAAATAATAGAGCTAGGAGCTCTACCTCCGTGCTTAATTTTATTACTAATTTTTACTTAATTGATTACTAGTTAATTAGTCCTCTAAATAGAGCAAATAGGTATTCTTCTATACTCTCTTTATTAACTAGATTATCTCCAAATAATATATTATTTGCCCTCGCGAAGATATAGTTTATTATATTCTCCTTTAAGTACTTAATTATAAGAGTTTAAGTTTAATAAAGGTAGGTAATTACTCTTATAGTAGCTATATCGTAAATTAGTAACAGATTTTAAGAGAATTCTAATAGCTTACTTACGGTTCTCGTCATATCTAGATAAGTAATATTAGCTATGTAGAGCATAGATCTAACCTTCCTTTAATAGGCGTATATATCCTACTTTAAGGCTTATTTTAGATTAGGCTTAAGTTCCTTATTACCTATAGGTATATAGACTTTAGATGAAATGCGACCGACTGCCTATATCTAACATTTTGTATATTATAGCCACGACGTTGTTAATAAATGCAATAGATAGAGAAGCTAAAGAGCTCCCACCTCGTAGTATTTTTATAATAACTGGACACTATAAAAGGGTCGAGATACGGCAGTGAAAAAGGTGATTTTGGTGTATTTTGACGCTCCGTTACCACCAAAACGAGGTCCATAAGCTCTCACTCTCGGTGGAGAATTCGTTGGTGATAAGGAGCAGTGTACCCGTGCGCGGGTCTAATTTATGAGATAATCAAGTCCAACATCTCGCAAATGAACTCTATGCTACCAGTAAAGCAGGCGAAGCCGCGAAGATGGTGAGCTTAGGTTGTCTTTAATTAAAAATTCTAAAGCAATCGTCTTGATACCTTGTCTTACTCAGCTAGTTTACCAGATCGGCGTCGTTAATAGCTTCGATACCCTCTTCTTCAGCTTCTCACTTTATTATAATTTCATTAATCCGCCGACACTATTGTTGCGCATGCCTAACCAATGTTCACATCCTTTTCAATCTCCCGAGAGTGTTTCATGTCACCATGACACCCTTCCACCAGCCCAAAATCCACCTATCCAAAACACGCCCCAAGCTGGCTGGGCCACAGTCCTCAGCACTGCCGGACCTGGACACATACCGCTGAGGCCCCATGCCACGCCAAACGCCGCAGCTCCAACCACAAACCTAAGATCAACATCCCTGACCGTAGAGTTAGGCAGCCTGAAGCTCTCGCCAAACCGCGGCGGCTCGCTAAAGCCTCGACTCTGGTAGACGACTATGTTGGGAAGCACACCGAAAACCATCACGAGGGCTAGGGAAGGATCCCATGCTTCGAGGTTAGGGAATGCGAAGAAAGAGAATAGCTTCGATGGCGTGGACATGCCAGAAATATGCAAACCCAAGCCGAAGGTTAGGCCAGCAATGAACTGCGTCGTTTGGCGAGCTAGAAATGCCGGGCCGTATTTGGAAAAATGCGCGGTGAAGTATGCTACGAGCCGAGGGAGAGCTTGTGCACTTATAGCTGCGACTGAGGCAACGAGCAGCAATGAAGTTATGGTGGTGCTGGAAGGATACGTTGGTGTGTAGCAAGGAATACCTGCAGGACACTGCTCTGTGAGGGGTGAAGGGTGCATAAAATGGTAGGTTAGGATGGCGGCTGGGACGAAGGTACACACGGCGATAATGGAGTGGCCTTTGAGATGCGAGAGTCCGCAGAGCATATGGCCAGAGGTGCAGCCGTTACAGTTCTGATAGATGCATTAGTACGGTGCCTGAACTTGTTACCCAAAAGTAAGTTGGGTTTCCACCTTTGTGCCCCAGCCAGTTAGAGCGGCAACACCAAACGTTCGTAAGGCAGCCTGCCATCCCGAAGGTGAAGGGTCGTAAGTTGGAAGTAGTTCGGGGAGAAAGACCTTGAGTAAGGGGAAGCTCAGCGCCATTCCAATGAAGAAGAAAAGTGTGGATTTTAAAGGGGCATTGAGAAGCTGCCGTAACAAGCAGGACACCCCAAGCACGGAACCATTGTTGAAGAGAAGAACAGAAGTTGCTTGATGGAGCAGGAATGCTCCTACACTCGTTTCAACGGGAGTGAACATAGTTATTGGACCTTACGAGGAGTTGATATCAGTGCCATGGAGCTTTATAGAGCATTCCATACAAGGCAATTTTCCAGGAGTGAGTAGGTGGAAGGGCCACCCCTCAACTTCGAATAAGCTCCGTTCAGCACATAATTGATCTGAGAATCTAAGGATTTTGAATGGCGTGGTGTAACTCTTGGCAGAAATGACGGGACGTAAAAGAAATATGGTCGCCGAGCTAGAGGACGCATTGACGTCCCCGATCCCAACGGCTTCATTTTTGGTTCTCGAAGATTTTGTATAGAAAGTAAGCTCTACTATACAATTAGTATATGATTAATTCCTTTTTTGAACTTTAAATTACCACTGTAAGACGTCTCTTATGCCTTTTTATGCCGCTTGCATGTTGTCTGATGCCGTTTCAATCTCCTGTGCTCGGCGACCATACGGAAATTGATCGCCGAGCAAATCTTGAACATAACGCAATTTACCATTTTCCTCACTCTTCTCCTGTTACAGTCAGATCTCTTTAATACGATACCGTTTGTTCGGCCGAAAGTGTTGTAATACCAATGGTATTATTATATTAAGAGTCACGCGTAGGGTGAATAAGCAGGAAAAAGGAGGACTTAACACCTAAAAAGGCACAAGATATCTACCTCACGGGCCAAATAGGGCTCTTTCCCAAACAAATTCTCTACTGGTTATACCGATATTGGTGGTATGTGCTTAACGATATTATCAAAAGTCAGATTATCGTAATATTACACTAAAAAAGGCTTGATCAAGGGGTGTAGATCATAATGTAGAGGATATCGTTATATACCCCATATCGTATTGGGGAGGTTTGACTGTAGCAGATATACGTCATCAAAATATGGGAAATGCTCCACCGCTGATAAGTCTTTCCGGGTGCGAAGTCATGAGACTTCCAAGTTTCCAGGCACATGCACCTACCTTGTCCTCCGGAATACCATTATGCTATAATATCACGCTAGAGTCGTATTTTCCAAATGGGCTGTGTCGCGTGATTAGTAGATGGTTCGTAGCTGGCGGTTAAATAATGTCGCGGAACCCTCTTTTTACAAGAACCGTTCGCCACATCCATTTTGGTTTCACTTCGGGAACAAAATTTTATGATTTAAGCAGTTGACCATGAACACCCCAAGGCCCATCAAGGCCATCGAATTCACCCATTACTATTAAGGACGCGCCACCATCTCCAATAGCACATTGTACCAATTTTATAGATAGAAGTTGAAAGTAACGCTCACCTATCGACTAGGTTATTACTAAGCACATCGGGAGATATGCTCCAAAGCGTTAATTCAGTAAGAAGTGCAAAGGGCGTGGCGCTCTGTGGAAGCATGAATTTGCATTATCGAAAAACATCAACGGTTCATTCGGCTAATTCGTATTAGGCTTATTAGTGATGTCAATGGACTGGATCTATTTCTGGATTAGTTAGGATATCTAAAATTTAAATGTAGATCTGGTTAAGAGTTTTAATTGGCTTAATTTAAATTGGATTTAAAGCTTTGATTATAACTGGATATCCAATAGATCCAGTTCTATATATAGGTGGTGAGACTTTAGGGGTAGGCGAATGCTACCCAAGCGATCTAAGCTAATTGTTGTATAATCGTAAGCTGTTAATTAAGGCTTAATCTATTATATAGCGACTAATTTAATTTAATGCAGTTAATTAAGCTAAGGTTGTTAATCCAATGAAGATTAAGTTAAGGTTGTTAATTCTAATCGCGTTGTCCTCATTATATCATCCTCATCGCGTTACCCTTATTACTGTCCTTATCGCGTTGCCCTTATTACTATCCTTATTACGTCGCCTCTATCGCTGCCCATCTTACTACCTTTATTTAATCCTCTTAATCCTACTAATCCTTCTAATTATATAGAGAGCTTTATTACTACTACCGGCCGAATAACGCGCGGAGGGGGTAGTAGCTATATATTAAGCAGCCGTGCTATAGGCAAGGCTCCTGCTATTCCTTAAAAGCAAGTTAGTAAGGCCTCTAATAGTAAAAGGAAGCGCCTAAAGACGACTATAGATGTAGTTAAGCTAGAGTCTCTTACCTATTATAAGTCTAACTCCAACCCTAACTTTAAGCTAGAGCTCCTACTACTGCTATTACCGGCGAAGCTAAGTCAAATTAAGCTTTATAGGGAGTTATATCATAAAGCTAGCGATATTACTGGCTAAAGGCGTAGTAAGAAGAGGTCCTTGTATATATAGGGTAATAAGAAAGGATTCGCGATCGTATATAAGATGTTAGGAGTTAAATACTACTACTACTACTAGTGCCTAGATAAGAAGAAGGATCCTATATATAAGCCGCTTAGTAAGAGGCTCTATTACTTATACTACCTATTTACTAATTAGTAATTAGGACTTAATAGTAACTCTTCCATTCTAAACTACTAGAAAAGGACTTACTATATTAACTAGAATAGTAGTAAAATTAAGCTAAAAGGGAAGATTAAGCAGTTTGTTAAGTAGTAGGATTATATCTAGAATATCTGGTTTAAGCGCTTTAAGATCTTACTAATTCACTAGCTAGTATACTGCCATATTACGTTTTACTAGATTAAAAACGTCTACTTTTTAGAAATAATTTAGCATCTATATAAAAGCCTTATTAAGTATATTCCTACTCGCAATATAATTTATAGCTAGGTAATAAATAAATTTCAAAAGTAGAAGCGTTAACTATAAAACGACTTATAAGAAGCTTAATTAAATATCTACCTATCCTTTGACCTCTGGACGTCGCCGAACTTCTATATAATTATTATAATTGTCGCCTATTATATTAATAAGAACAGAGCTTAATAGACGAAGCTTCTTGCTCTATGACGGCTTAAAGGTAAATATACTGGCGCGAATTAAGCCTAGATTGTCCTTAATATAATTAGTAAGTATAAAATTGGCGGCAAGATTAAGTATTTTATACTTAATAATGCGTTAAGTAATAATATAGCTGTTAACTTAATTCTAAAGACTCTCTACTTAAAAATATTAGCAAAGTAGTAAAAGCGACGTTAATTACGGTGCCTAGGCTATATAGTTAATCTCTATACGCAGGCGTTCCTTCTAGGCAAGAAGGCCGATACTATACTAGAGGAGCTTAAGCTGGCTTATAATAGGCATAACTTTAAGTTAATTATAAAGATCTAGAGGGAGTAGGGAGCTTTTAGCCGCCTACATAATATTATAAGGTATATTAGGATGTCACCCTAGCGCCATAAGGAGTTCCGGAAGATAGTAGTTAGGGGCAATTAGTTGTTATTTAATAAGCTTAAGGTAAGTATTAAAATTTTAAAATCTCGCGATATTTACCACGTAGGAATAGATTTTCTAATATCCGGCCTATAATCGCGACCTATAATCGCAATATTAAATTTTAACTAACCTCTTTACTAGCTTATTTAAAGCAATACAACGCAATAAAACTTATATTTTAGCTCTATTATACGCGCTATTAATTACAAGTAATATATATAGCAATTCTATAAGAGCTATAGGCCTAAGCGCGGTGACGGCGTTAAAAATAATTGCCTTACCTTCTATTACTGGTTTCTTCTTAAAAAGCTTTTATCTGTCCTATAGCCGTTCTATAAAGCAACTATATATAACCAAGGCTATAAATATACTCTCTACCGCTGGTTTACCACTATAGATTGGCTTTTTAATTATACTTAGGACGCCTAGGTAAATTTTAAGGAACACCATATAAAGTATAATAAGTACAAAGAATACGCCTATCTTAAGGCTGCCGCCTACGCGTTATAGGAGAAGTACAAGGAGTACTATAATCTAGCTAATAACAGTGCTGCTTACTACGCTACGCAGGTACTTTTACCGGATAAGAAATAGTGGTGGTTTTATTAAAGATTTAAGGGCAATAAGAATAAGAAGTATTAGCTTACTAGTAGGCCCAAAGATCTAGAGAATTACGGCGTTTAGGGCTTAGTAGAAGACCTCTAGCTAGAAGAGTATAAGGGTAAGTATAGTACTCCTATATCTATTAAGCCTCTAGCGCTAGTTAAGTTTATATTAGGTGAGACTTTTAGCGGGCTCAGAAATTACGAATAGATTAAAGCTGTACCTTTTAGCAGATCCAACGCCTATTAAAGCTATATTAGAAGCAACCCCAAACAAATTAACGATCCTTTAGCTTATTAGAACAGCCTCTACTTCTTATAACCTAACCTTACTTAATTCACCCTTAATATATTAGCTATACCTCTTATAAGCGCCAAATACAAACGCGTATTTAGCTTAGCTAAGTACCTACTTACTAACCCTTGTAACCGTCTTAAAGCTAATATTATTAAAGCTAATAAGTGCCTTAAGTCCTAGTTTGGGCGTCCTTAGGCTAAGGCTTTTATAAAAGGCGTTAATCCTAATATTAATAAGCTATACAAAGAAGCTGTTGCTAAGGCTACTGCTAAAGAGAAATATAAGGTTATAGGCGAGGCAGATATACTAGCCGGTAGGCAGTAATCTAGGTAGGAAGATAGGCAGGAAGATAGGTAGAAGGACGGGTAGGAGGACGGGCAGGAAGACAGGTAGGAGGATAAGTAGGAAAACGGGCTGGAAGACGAGCTGGAAGATGAGTAGGATAATGAGGATAATAAGGATAATATAGTTAAATATACGATCCTTAATGACTAATTTAAACCTCAACACCATGCCTAGACTCGTGATAGTAATCTCTATATATAAAATCTATTTGGATTTTAGATTATCTGGTTTATCCAGTTAAGATATCCGGTTAAGAGGCTTAATCCTATATTTGGATTGGATTTAAAGCGATTTTTATATCCAATCTAGTCCATTAATATCACTAAGGCTTATGCGGTTGGTGATCTAAACAAAGAAGGTTTAGAATAAGTTGACTGGATAATTCAGAATGAGAACTCTGTCCACTCAAGGCGGCTCTAGGAGCCCTTTATACATATGAGGTAGGTGCAGGCAACAGGCCGACAGATTTTCTCCTAGTAGAAATTTCAAAGAAATGAAAGGTAGATTGCATTTAATATACTTGGTGAGGTGCTCCACATCTTCAAGAACGAGTACCGAGCATTGAGATTTAGCGTGAATCTTAGGAATGAAATTATTCTCTCCTTGAAGGTTCTCTTCTATAAGGCTAGAGCGAAGATAGGTGTGACCGGTTTGTGTTCAGCATAACTCAAATTGATACTGGTTTTTACGCCGATTCCGCCGCTTCGCCGATGGGGAGATGATAGCCTCGTAGATGCAGTCAATCGACGCCCTAGTATCGATTCACTACGCTTTCTCATAGCTTCCACATAGATCTACTCAAAACTAACGTAAAGAGCCTCGAAAATCATGTTCGTTTGAACTATCCTGACCTTCGAGTTGTAGTAATTGGCCGAGCGTACGACTTACAGGTTTAAGATACGTGCCAGCGTCATGTGGCTATCCATGCATTACTGAAAAAAGCGAGCTGAAGATGCTTCTACGAACGTTTAGCTAAGTGCAGGAAGCGTTCAGTTTTGCACAGAGAAACATATTATAATTCTTCTGAGTAGCCTAAAGTTATTAGGTTAGGGTTTTGCCTTACGAGAACCAGCTGCCGGTGCTCTAGTCTTGGCTTCGTGTGGGGGAACAAACTCCTTAGCCTTGGGAGTGCAAAGGGCAGGACCATCGTAAAAGTAAGACCATTGGTAGCACACGACCCAAAGTCATGAGATTACGTTCATGCTTTGATTTGAAGCAAACAGAAGTAGGGGCCCTTAAACTGGCAAATGTCTCATGGGAGCCATGAAGTGCTGAACGGGAACACCGGCGACTGACTGCAGGTTGATTGACGATAGGTAAATGCTTAAATAGAGATAACACTGGATATTCGGCAGGGCAACTAACACACTCGGAGAAGAGGCCTGAGGCGTCAGTGACTGCAGATAGATGCACGGTCTGACATGTCAGGTGATGTAGGGCTGGAAATGCGAAATGAGGAAGAAATTCCGGGTGCCTCGGGCAGGGTCCTCGAAAACACTCCAGATTGACATCAAACAATCGACTTAGCCGCCACCTCTAGGGAGCTAACGCCTCAAAAGTTCCCTTTCCCGCCGAAACTCTCTCGCGGTCCAGAAGGAAAGAAGGCTGACGGGCGAACCCTTACAAACTACGGTGAAAACAAGCTTATAAAATTTGGTGCTTTATTCACCCTTCCTTCGCGGACTAAGAGCTATTCTTTTACTGCTGTGCCAACCTTCTACTACCATTATCCGCCTGTAACCATATGGAACAGGTGGAATGATAGGGAAATCGAGCCTGGCAGGACTTGCTAAAGACAGAATTTGCGATGGAACACCAAATTACCTAGGAATAAACACTATATGGCCGAAGATAATGCATCTTGCGATCGTAATTCACTCATGGAGCCGTTTACCAAATATACTTTTTTTTCTATAGATCCACCCAGGTTGCCAAATATAATAAATATTTCCGACTACTCGAGCTCGCAGTTTATCATTCAGTCGCCATAAGTCTCAGAAAAACTTGACCACAATTTTATCCCCTTAAATACGGGAATGCTGCTCCTATGTATTCTCAATTGTTAGTCACGGCCCTGTGGAGTTTCGCAGTCCATCAACTCGACATAGCAAAACAATGCGCGATATTTTTTTACCCCTCAAGACAAACCCTCGATGAATGAGTCCTTTATTAGGAGGACGGCATCTGTTATGGGGGGATGCCACAGCGCCAGAGCTATCATTCCTCAGTGTTCGGACAGCAGTCATAGACAGGCAGAGTAGTCCGAGGAACATGACGGCCCTAAATGCCTATTAAAATCGATACCTAAGGCTTATTCACAAACAGTTGAAGGCGGCTATGTGACGTAAAATTTTGGCTAAACGTTTAGTAACAGATCATTAAGAAACTACAAGTTTCATGATTTTCTTTGGATGAAGCGGGATTGATGCTGAAGACCGGCAAAAACCTGCTCGACCTGCGTGTTACAACTAAGTCAATAAATTTCGCCTATCGTAACTTAATGTATTAGTTGTGCGCCCTTTATTTAAAATGAGTAAGAACTTCTTAGGTAATAACTTCAATGTTAAACATTTGCGGATTTTGCAATTTGATAAAGTTCATTAGTACTTGTAAATATATTGAGGCACCTCTGGAACATATTAACCGACTGTTGAGGTACTCGGACGCGGGTATCTACCTAGACTCCAGGTTCTCGCTAGGGACCGTTATCTGTCATTTGGTCCCAATTCCGGCATCCCTGCAGGCGTCATGTTGCAGAACAAGGGGTTCATCAGCATGCTACAATCTCTAAGTCGTCCGCTTACGCAAGCTGTCCTTGGTGAATATTAGAATTGTCTTAGCCGAAATTTGGAAAATCCAGGGAGGAGCTGCGACGCGAGCTGTGAAGAAGTACGAACCACGGCTAGCCTTGGACTGCGATCGCAGTGGACGGTGAGATTTTGCAGATTAAAAAAAGTATACGAGATATTCTTAGAAGGTGTGGTGTAAACAAGGCTTGAATGGAAACGTGCTCTTCGGATGATTGGACTTTAGATATTGGTGTGGGTGAGGCTTGGGCCTACTTTCGGCGATGCCGTTCTGTGGAGAAATTTGTGGGTGGTATCTGGGGGAATTCTTGGGATGAGCTGTCGGGCGGGCCGAAGCGCAAGGTTCGTAACACAAGAATTCCTAAGCTCACGTGGGCCACGAGGCTACCTTCTTGCGGTCTCGGCTGTACGATTCGGGATGTGGAATAGTTTTAATGGGGAGTTGTGTGAAGACATCATGGAAACCCTAGTGTGCCCGCATGTAATATTAATTAGTGATGGGCACGGGTTTAATGATTTGACCAGATGGCAGTGCTCTGGCATGTCTGGCTCCGTTGTTGCGTGCCAGTTATGATGCGAAATACCGCCGATCCTGACCAGGTGGCTCGCAGGTCGCCAAGAATAGGGCTGGGGATGGCAGTTCCGAAACGCGGCATGCAATTGCTGTTGTTTCCTTCCCACTGGCAGTAAACGGTGTGATACTGGCTGTGGTAGGTGTTCTGGAGCTGGTGAAGCCGTGGTTATCCGGTGCGTGTTGAAATTGGCATGGATGTTGATCTAGCAGACCAGTAAGTAGGTGGCTTTCTAGAAAGGGCTTGCAGAGAAGAAGCCATCAGGTTTCGCCAAAAATTTCTTGTTAGGGCTGCGGTTGGCTACAATAATCCTCAATACCCAAAAGCAAAGGGGGGCTTCGTTAGAAGAAGCGTTCAAAGAGTAACGAGGTTCACCGGCTGATTCCCGTATCAGCGGACCTAGACAATGCCTGTGAAAGCCCTGTAAGAGCGGTCGGCGGTTCCGTGGAGTCGCTACCGTTAGACCCTTTGATTTCGTAGGTTATTTCGAAGGTTGTGATGCGCTTGCGCAAATAGTTCTCCCCCCCGCTCGTAGTGGTTATCAAGCTTGCCGACCTCATGCACAACGACGCTCTTGTTAGCCCCACGAACCAATGGGTAACTTTCAGGCCCGCCATACTTGGTGGTGAGCCGTTTCAGAGGAGGAGTGGACTCTGATGCTTGACGGAATCCCGAAAGAATCTCCATCCTAGGAAGTTGGCTTTGTCCATGTGCACGGAACCCTCGACACCTTACAGGCCAACACTATTGAATGACCACGTCTTCATCAACAGAGCCTCATTGCGCGCTGCCGATCGGGGAATCTCGTGGTTTCCTGCGACAATCGGATCGAGTTTATAAGCAGGGGCACTCTTCAGAGAAACGGAGCCACCATAAACCTGACCTAGCACACGTCAATAACGACCGAAAGAAAAGTCGAAGCAGAATAGCATCGCCAAATAACAATCCATGTCACGACCAAACGAAACCAGTAAGGCTTAGCTGAATCGCTGCATGATAATTTTTTTTTTGCAAGGCTGAGAGGCTGATGTTGCGCCCGCGCCACAGTGGACCCCGCGCCGACCTTTGCTGCCGTGCTGGAGCAGAATTCCGTTATCCATACACAACTCGGCGAATGGCTGTCGAACCCTAATAGCGATATTCACGGACGTCTCGCAGCGCATTATTCTCTGCCGGGGAACCCTTCTACGTCGAATCAAAGTCAATATCCGCAGTCTATTTCCTCATCCATGGCTCGCACCTACCTTCATATACCCTCCACCGCTTCCGCCTATACACCGTCGCTCCTCTATTCTGAAGCCACACCCACCGAATCTTCCGTCAGTACTGGCCTAGCAAGCCGTTTCTCTGGCGTGCCTTTGCTCGAAGAAATCGACGGCGTACTCGAACGACGACCGAATTATCGACAACCGGTATTCGAGTGCGCTTTTTGGTTTCTGAGCTGCTCATACATATCACACGATCAGGAGGAGTGGAAGACACACTGCTTGAGCCACTTTCGTGGCGAAGAACCGCCCAAATCCGTGCAATGTCCACTCTGTGAGGACTTTAGAGCGACCTATGAGAACGGCGGGGATGCATGGAATGCTCGGATGGATCACATCGCTTCCTGTCACCACATGCTAGGGCATACCTTGAGAACGAGCCGACCGGACTTTCATCTCTTTCAGCACCTTTGGCAGAAACGCCTGATTGATGATGCCGATTTAAAGGAGTTGAAAGGAGGAAATCATAATCTGACGAGGGCCCCTCAGCCATTTGTGATCACAAATGGTCGGAACCGGAGGAGGGACCAACAATCTCAGCGCGTCGGTCGCGGGCGCGGATAAATCGAGGAAGCGCATCAGATTGCTTCTTTGGATACGAATGCGCAACATTCCTCGAACTCCTTTAGTCTACACCGGACCTTTCGCATACTATCCAATGTCTTGACTGAACTTCGATTCCTTCCCGTCCGGTTCTTCGTTTTTCCCCCCAAACTCTACGACTATCCACCTAAAACTCAACATACAAACACGCGAAGACATTGACTGAGGATTGGACGATGACTGGATCGATTGGACGATATCACCTAAATGGCTGATGAAAACTGTTGGACAAACTTCCGGACACATTTCGTGCTCAACTTTTTCTTGCGGTTTTCCACTCTCTTGCTCTTCTCTTCAAATTTTTTTCTTTCATCTCCATAGCCTTTACGACGTGATGACTGCATTCAGGGAGTTTGGAAAAGCTATTTCTCTTTAATGTATTAATGGCGCTGCTTTTGACGGATACCCAATTCCCCCAATTCGGATGGGTCTGCATGGGTCAGAAGAGAAATAGGGAATCAGATTGGAAAATTTTGGTGCTAAAAACAATGCAAATACCCACAGAGTATAACTGCAATTTCATTTGTTTTATTATGCCTCACTATCCGCCGCGGCCCCTCATGTCGCGACCCGGTGGATCAGCCTTGTGTCTGCCTTGCGCCGTCTCGTTTCGGGGGGGCCTAGCCCCATTTTATCACAACCACACGTCGCACAAATGAGATATGCAGCTCGCAGGTCGTTCACTCGGGCCACAGAGCGGTGTTGTATTGAGAGTGGTGCTGGTTATTTAGGCTCCGTGGGAATATCCGACGTGGTAAGGCACCAGTGGTACCACCACAACGTCCACCCCGCCCAAAAAAAACTCTATTCGGGCCGTATCTCAGGCTAGACCATGTAAATATAGTCCCGGGACATTGCATGAAAAGAAGGCATAGGCCACGGGGGATCCTATTTCTAATCCGCTTCACCTATTCGGGTTCCTTTATTCCTCCCAATCAAACCCCCCACCTCTACACGCTACTCTTTAGTGGCACATCTAAACCCACGATAGCCTTAGAGATCACCTCACTTTTGAGTTGCCACTCTCACCGATTCAATTGTTGAATCAGTAAATGCAAAACGCCTCAAACACACCGCTCTATTCATCCTTCGTTTCCCCACACCGCTATTTACATAAGCCACTAAGTCTGGTCGCCACACAAACATTCCCCCACGGTATATTCCGTCTTTCGCGTTTTAGTTAGTTTAAAAGGCTTCAAAAGAAACATGTTTCAGCATTCCCGAGATTCAGGACTGACTTCAGTAATTACAATCATAAACCCGTACGGCTAATGGTTGAATTTACCACAGTAGGACCGGGTGTTGGAAAACCTATAGCGGGAGTAGAAATAAGATCCCTGCATGATGTAAATGTGAACAAAGCGCTTCTGCTTAGCAGTTGACCAAGATATTATGGAATATAGGGCATAAGGGGTTTTTTGAAGAACGAAATATAGATTAAAGCAATTTTTTTCTTAATATGGCATTAATCGAAGCTTATAAATTGTAAGCAAAATGATATCTAGCATGGTATTCAACCTTGCTATATGATGTACGGAAAATATTAAGACCAACTTGGAACTTCATAGACAGAATCGGGAATATGTGAGGCTAATGAAACATTGTACGAGAAAAAATCTTGTCGGAAAGTACATACTAGCAAATAATAATATAACGGAAAGAGGAAAGAGGAAAGAGCTTCAGCTTGTCAAGATTTCTTCAACCATTTCTGAATGAATAAAAATTTATCAATCTGTCAAGCCAATTGAACCATGCAAATAAAGTGGAAAAAGCAGGCTCGGAGACAGCTAGTGTCAATCTGGAAACACGCCGGGGGAGTCGCTGTGCCTCGGTGGTGAACGGAGCATTCCAAGCAGTTAGATGGATTCCACCATATTCGAGACCAGCAAAAGTGAAGGCAAAGAGAAAAAGATGGCATCATTCTTCGGTTCGAATAAATCGCCGATATTAAGTTTTGGCCAATTCCTGGATCTCGAAACCCCTCAACTATTCCACAGCGAGCAATTGCTTCGGAGGCTAATTTGATGCGTAGCACAACGCTGGAACTCAGGTCGACGTGAAGGAAATAATTATGGAATCCGGCATAGAATCTCCTCCCCTGCATACAGGCGTGTGAATTCCAGCCTACAGTGGGTTCGTTTAATGCTTTGGCGTGGAGATTAAGTTCTCCGGTGTACATCGATTTACCATATAAAGGGAGTAATGGAACGCGTTCTACGGGTCCCCGTCTGTCCATCGACAAGCCAATGCAAAGTGCATCACGCTAGATCTTGCACAGAATATTGTGATCAAATAACTCGACAGGATTCCATATGTGCCACGGTAGGTAGGTTCAGGATGCCATCGAGCGGTACCGAGAGAACATGATAGAAGTGAAAGACGCTGGAGAGGCTTTCTGTCAAATTGGTGATTCTTGTAGGGGAGGAACCCCCTGAACTAGGCTCTATTTGGCGTTCGACACTCTTCGTCGCAATCGCTTTAACGTGTTTGACCACTCCCCGGGCCACACTAGTCCTCGGGCCACTCCAAAAACCACCAAAAATCGAGAAATTCGCATTTTGATATCTTAACAACGGCTCTATAATAAATTTTAAAATTCTATAGCTAACCTTTTATGCCTATTCTAAGACTCTACTGTGACTTTGGAAGTAATTTATTCAGTAGTTCTAGAGGAATAGCAATTTAGCTTAAAATTGGGGGCCAAAACTTAATATCTTAATAACGGCTAGGCTTATTATTCTAGAACTTTAACAGGAGTCTTAGAATAGGCATAAAAGGCTAGCTATGGGATTTTAGAATTTATTATAAAGCCGTTATCAAGATATCAAAATGCGATTTTCTCGATTTTTGGTGGTTTTTGGAGTGGCCCGAGGACTGGTGTGGCCCGGGGAGTGGTCAAACACGTTACCTCAGGCGTATTTTCAATCGGCCCGCAGGCTAACCACATTCGCGACGCACCAACGGAATCACGTCCGAGGCACTTTTCCATTTGTTAAGCGCGTCGGCGGCCTATTTTATGATTTTCCTTAACGTATTCTACAAGCGAGCGACGCACCTCAAAAACTCACCAAAAATTAGAAAATTCATACTTTAATATCTTAACAACCACTTAATAATAAATTCTAATAATTTGGATTTAGACTTTTATATACACTCTATAGCTTCTATTAAAGTTATATAGTAAATGGTTTAATAGTTTTTAAGATGTAGTAATTTGGCTTTAATTTGGCCCCAAAAATTTAATATCTTAAAAACTACTAAACTACTTACTATATAACTTTAATAGAAGCTATAGAGCGTATATAAAAGCCTAAATTTAAATTATTAGAATTTATTATTAAGTGGTTGTTAAGATATTAAAGTATGAATTTTGGTAATTTTTAGAGATGCGTCACTCGCTCGTGTGCGTCGCTCGCTTGTAGAATACGTTATATAAAATTAATGAATCGCTCTATAACGGTAGGCTAAAACGCTTCTAGAAGTTGATCGATTAGAGAGACGACTCGATATTTTACGAATATCAGGTTAAAATCAGTCTACAACACCCCAGAGTTAAGATCATTTTCGTCAAAAAAAAAAACCGTTATTATGAGCAGCAACATTACCTATAATGCCGCAACAAGTAGACTTATAAGGCCCAAAAAAGTTTATTATTAATAAATCTAGCTTCTGTGATCATTTCAAGCCTATATATAACTCTAGACCTTACATGAGTGGCTTTAATAATTTCGTGAAAGATTATATACAGTTCCCATATATATTTAGGCGACGCGCTTAAAGTCCCTTAGCCATAGAATCAACTTTTTGACCAAAAAGGTTAGCGCTACTTCCTCATAACCAGCTTGGCAATTAGTGCAAAAAAAATTGAATTCGAGAAAGTACCTAAAATCACCAATCAAGGCGTTTAAACACTGAATTCGCGAGATCACGTTAAACAGGAATGTCTATAGTAATTCAGCAGACCAAGAAACTTTACAGCACTCGAGACGGATTGGTATTCTACAATATCAATGGATATCTGGGAGCAGGTCTCAACTCCGTCTCCTCCGGACTTTTTATAACCTCTTTGAAGCATACCAACTTACTCCAAAAAGGTGCAATGGAGTTAAGACTCTTTACAGATAAATATAACCCTCAAACAACCAGACCCTCCACATCAGGGCTGTCGCTACTGCCTGATACAGTACCATAAACTCTCACAGGAACAGCAACTTCGAAGCTCTCACAGGGGAGCCTCTCGATAGCTGCTAGAATGATTCCACGATCATCGCTTGAGATCTCTTCCAAGAGCTCACTCCACTCTGCCCTCTCGCCGTCTTCGAACGTAAGCCTAGGAGTGATGAACTCGATGCGCAGCTTCCATTCCAAGCTCACACCACTGGTAATGAACTCTGGAGTGCTGTTCGGAGGGATAGTGGGGGAGAACGATAGCCGTTGGGCGAAGAGTGCGTTTTCCGCGAAGGATGCATGCACTTTCCGTGTAACGCGGTAGATGCTAGCATTTGAGCGCAGTGCAATGGCAGGATCGACCTTTTCTGATGTCTCGAGAGCCACGTGAACGGAATAGCAGGGGATATTCGAATTTTTAAAATCTATAATCGCGGAAATGGTTTCTCCAAGTCGGTACGCTGGTCGAGCGAGCATTATGACAGCGACACGCCTGCCACTTCGGGCAATCTCAAAACGATTTGCGCTTTGGTTGGAGAACCCTGTGATGTTGCTTCGCAGTATGGCAAGATCAATAGCTTCTTTCACGGTTTGTGGTTCTTCAGCGATGGATTGCCGTCCTGGTATGGTCTCCGTCGGCGATAACAGACCCAAACTAGAGTTCTGACGAGGCTTTTCAAGTAGATTGTCCACGTAGCCCAAAAATTCGGAAAGAGCTGCTTCGTGACTTTTAGAATCACTGACAGGCTTCTTTGTAGTACTGTTGGAAAGTAGGGAATTTGCGTCCAGACTTGATGTCCGCGCTTGATCCCGTAGGATAATGTAAGGAGACATTAAGTCATGTCCAAGTATCTCTCCGCGGCCTGCAAGGAATGTTAGAGTGTTTATACGTGTGTTTGGGCATTACTCTTACTGTTAACGCTACCAAAAACACGGAATGGTACATCAACTTGCTTGACTTGCTGGTCTTTTGCTGAGCCTGGTCGTTGAGTACCAATAGTTAGATAGTACGCCACTTTCATGGATTTTCCTTTGTGTGTTGGCGGTAATCCACTCGGTAGGGTAAAGCTGTACTTGTAACCCCTGCTCTCTCCCGGAGCTAGTCGGAGATCAACAAACAATATCGACTGCGGAGTTGATATTAGCGGAACGGTTTTTGAGCTCGCGATCCCCCTCATCTCCCTAATGCTAGATGGTTCACTATTTCCCAAAAGACCTCCTAGAGACTCTCCAATGTTTCCCCAGCCTAAAGCACCGAAGAGACCGCTGTCACGTTTGGTTCTTTCCACACCAACAACGCCTCCTCCTCCCTGACCTCCAACCACGCCTTTCCTTTTTACCTCTTCAAATGGAGCTTGATTAATTAACGATCCGTCTAAGGTGAATGATCCCATGATTTGCGCATAGCCCATCATCAGTGTTTCGGGAAGTCTTTGTTGGCTTGACGAAGTAAACTGAGATCCGCGTCGTTGATGTGCCGGTCTCGGAAGGAGCCGAGCTGAAGGGTTGGGTATATATTCTGATGCAAGAGTTTCAGTAGAATTATTGCTCATGGAATAGAATTCACCACTGCTTCGTGGTGTCCCATTCAAGCTCGACCCAGAAAGTATCCGAGGGATAGGGGAGAGAGTTTCCCCCGGCGGAGGTTCTTCTGGTGGTCTAGGGGAGTTTCCCCTAAGCTGGGGTGTCCTAACTCTTGGACTTGCCATAGAGTCTAGCGTTATGGAAGGTTCGAATGAGGGCACATTGTTCGGTGGAGGCGCGGCGGGGAATTTGAAATTTTTAGAGAATGAACCTGAAGGCTTTCTGGTTGTACTAGGGAGTGCTGGGGTACTTGGTGCTGTTGCAGAAAGTGTGGTGCGTCGAGACGGTCGGGCAGGAAGTGGAAATTCATTAGAGGACTCGACGATTGGGGGAGACGAGGAGCCTACCAACGGAGAAGGGTGTGTAGAAGAACGATGCCCAGGAGACCCTACTACATGGATATTAGTTCTCCATCAGTTGTACAGCAATGGCTTTTCGGACCTGAGAAAGCATTCCCCTTGCCAGGCATAACCTGCAGGCTAGCTGACCGTCCATGGCCTCGGGCAGGTCTCCTCGGGGGTGGTCCAGAGACGCCTCGTTCATGACCTATATCCCCAGCATCTGTGCCCAGTGAAATTATTGACAGTGATCTTCCATGCTTATGACCAGGCGCAGAACTGCCATTATTGCCTCCCCCAACTGACACAGGCGATCGCCGGCCTCCAGGAAATGACGGCGTATTCAATGATAATGTGGGCTTGTGTCCACGAAGATGCGGCGGCGGCAATTGGGAGCTAAAAGAAGAGTTTCGCGAGATAGACGGCCTCGTAGTAGAGGAGGGTAGCGGTAGGACCTTGCGTTGTCTGTCTCCACCTTGCGCGAAACCATTCTGTTTCGAGGGTCGCACGGGAGACCTGTCAGCTCCCGGAGGAGTGGCGATATTCTTGAAGGTTATGGTACATTCGATATCTTCGCCAGCGAACACGGTGGATTCCTTCCATTGCACGAAGACGCGAATGTTCGTGGACATGGTAGGGGTGGTTGACGTAGCGGACGTTCTCCGCAAAAGGAGCGCTGATGGTTCATGGGTGGGGCCCGGTCGCAGTGGTTTTATTACTTGACATGATTACAGTCAGATATCCATTAATGCAATGACAAGCTAGAGCAATTGCCAAGCCAAAAGTGAGTGTCTAGGTAGGAGGAGCAATTGAGGCCGTGGTTAACGCTCGCCGTCGCTCGGCAAAGTCTGTTCGGTGGTCCAACATCCTCCTGATAGCAGAAGAACAGGAATTTGCCAGCGGAAAGTATTTAGAAGTATATTCATTATATTTTACACACCCACAGCGCCCCACGATAGTTGCCTATGGCTATTTTCTACCTAAAGTATGCGATCTGATATTCTACTCCTATCCTCCCAAGCAGAGTAACCAGGGCCCTCATCCACAATTGGCACAAATTCGTCTCCTGTGGAGGAATTGACTGCCACCTGGTTCCTCCATCTCGTCTTCCACTTTGGAACATCGCCCTTTTTGGCTCTTCCAATTCCCATCTCCCTCCACTTCTTAGGCGGCTTCACTCCCATCTCCACCAAGTTAGACCAGATTGTTTCCCCACGTTTATCCCACCTTTGCATCCTGTCTTCCTGCTCTTCCTCAGAAGGCTTCCACTTGCTCTTCAAAATTCTCCGGATTGCATCTGGAGACACCTTGAACTGCTCGGCCAGGATAGGCGTCGTGAATTTGTCAGGGAACTTTGCATGTAAGGCACGAATACCGTCGAGTGCATCAGGCGACAGACGTTTGCGCGGATTCCATTTTTCACTCCCAAATTTTTCTTGGAGAGCCGCTTTCTGAATCTGCCATTGCTCCTTTTTGACAGATGCAGCCTTTACTGCAAATCCCGAATCCGAGCTAACTGACGTTGCCTTCGAAGCGACTAGAGTGTTCTTTCCATCCTGATCTTTCGAGGATTCGCGTTTTGGGAATCTGGCAGTTCTCGGGAAAGATTCTGTGGCTGACCCTTCTGATTTGGATGATGTCTTTGACTTAGAGCGATTCGCCCGAGACCTCAAAGTAAGAGCTGACGATGGAGGAGATGGCGACAACTGTTCGCGGCTTCTAGGAATCCTCAATCGTGCTCCCGTACTGAAAGTTCGTGATTGCTGCAAACTGAGACGAAGAAAGGGGTGCGGAGTTGTGATAATATCAATACCGGCCGCTCCTTTGACGAAGAGCTCAAGCGCGCGTCTTGAGCATGTTGAGCAGGCCATGGCAATATGTGGTGCTGTTGAGATAGGAGTCTATTTTGAGAGGAACAGTTGGTTGAACAATGCTTTGTCGAATGTCGCTTCAGGAAAATCGCCCAGATGCAGACCCCTGCAAATATGCCAAGCCAAGCCACACATCCCGCCGTCATAGCGGAACGCCACACCTCCACTAGCACGCTAAAATTTAGAAAACCTTTGTACATTATCTCACAAATCAGATGCCTCGTAGCAGAACCTTAGCCGTACTCAGTTACATTAGATCGTGCTTACAGTGTGTTCACGGCTCGGCTGAGCGCCCGCTGAGTCGCTGAGCCGCACGTGACACTAACAACCCCCGTCGACATTCGCGAATGTCTACGTCCAAGCCTGCAGCCAAGCCGTGGACATATTCGAATATCTTACCCCCCGCTAATTAAGCCGCTAATGCGCGCGTACTATTAGCCCATTGGGCCAGCCGTGCGCCTATGTATTTACCCTATACGGTAAGGTCACTTATCCGCTCGCTAAGCGGCCTATAGGTAGGTATACTTTCTTTACTTCTCCTTCCTAGTCTATATCTACGTATAGTAAAAACTCCTTATAACGATAACGGTGTTATAATAATATACTCTATATTACGATCTATACCCCTTAATTAAGCCTTTTTTAGTATATTATAGAGGTAGCCCCACTAAAATCGCTATAAGGAGTTTTTAATTCATTAGACTTAGCCTTTTCTTACTATAAGTTTAGCTATTAATCTTTATTATACAGCGATTAAAATCTATTAAAATAATACTTATATATTACTCTCTATACTTAATTCTATCTTATTTATTATACCTAGATCTTAAAATCCTTAAAGGTAACGTTGTTATAGATTCCCTAACCCCAAGCGTTAAAAAATACGCGCCTACTGTATAAAATACCTTTACTTATTATAAAATACATTGCTTTATAGGTAAGCGATATTACAAACCTTATATCGGCAGTAGTGTAGCTACTAAGAGAAGATATAAATAGGTTAGTTAAGATAGTATAGGAGGCGCTGGAACTAGTCGAGCTATAAAATAAGGAGTAGCCGAGTTATATAGCTAGTTACGTTATAAAGTTTAGAATATGGAAATATAGAAACGTGGAAATATAGGACGTACTAACGTGCTAATATACTAATGTACTTAGTATATTTCTTAGGCGTAGGATTATATATTTAAGGAACTATAGTCCCTATCTAGATAGTTCTTCTCTTTATAGTAAATCTTAGAATATAATTAGAGTTAATCTATTTAGGTAACCTACTTTACTAGTTATATTTACGTTATTAACTTTCCTATTTACCTATATACCTAGCCTATTAATAAGTCCACTGTAGTATTTCCTATAAGGTATTAGCGACTTAGTTAATCGAGACATAAGCACAGCAAAAGGGTCGCGCAAGCCTATACGATTGGATTGTCTATAAACGAGAATCTAAAGCTAGGGAAAGGAAAGGAGAAGAAGAGTAGCGCCGTTCGGTGTTTTATAAGATCTTCGCGTTACGTAATCGCAATATGCGGCAATCTATGGCAATCTGCCAGTGCGAAGTTCTGCTAAGTTCTACCAAGTTCTGCTAGTGCTATAACATTACCCCCCCCTCTAAAAAAGCCTGCCCTTAGGCTTTTATCGCTAAAAGTCTTAGTAAGAGAATCTAACTAATTAGATAACTTTAACCGCTGGTTAAAGTTTCTGGATATTGTAACGGAACCTTGTAGTAGGAACTACGATAGGCTTATTATTAGGCTAGGTGTATAGGTGAAGTAAATTAAAGTTAATAACGTAATAATAACTAGTGGAGTAGTTACCTAATAGATTAACTCTAATTATATTCTAAGAATTACTATAAGGAAGGAACTATCTAGGTAGGGACTATAGTCCTTTAAATACACAACCGTACTCTTAAGAAATCCTTCTTATACGTAATGTATGCCTTATACGCAAGATATATAAGTTCCTCTTATTTCTCTTGTTTAATATATAGTATATTATATAACCTTAGTTACTATTCCTTATTATATAGTTTAACTAGTTCTATTCTAAACCGTGCCTAAATTAACTAACTAGCTTCTTCCAACTCTTCTCTAAGTAGTTATAATATTATACTTAAAGCGTCCGTAACACCATCTCCCTCCTTTTTATCTTTGTCCTTAAAGATCCCTAATATCTCTAAGTTATTTACTAGAGGTATAATATCCGTCTAATTAATTTAGTTAATATCGTTACTTATTATACCTAAAGTAATTTCTTCTTTACACGCCTAACGTCGTGCTCGTACTATTGCTGCGATATTATCTTTTAGTAAGATTATACTGTCTCTATATTCTCGCTGTTTAAAAGAAGGGTTAGTTTATATTGCGTTAGTAAACCTATCTTTATAATAACTATTCTTTTGCTTAGAGTGTATTAAAGCGAATATTTATTTGTCCTGTAACGTTTACTCTACCTCTAATACTAAATATACGCGACCTATTACTCTTAATAGTTATCTAGTTCCCTAATTAATTTGTCTTAGGGTTTTGTGTTTAATCTGCTACTATATAGCTAGATAGTAAACTATCTTAAGCCCTTACTAAGTTAGAACGTTCTTATAATGCGGAATAAAAGGCCTTAAATGCTTATATCGCGGCGTCTACTCGCCTACTTTATCTTAAGAAGGTTTGTAAAAAGGTGCGTTTTAAGGAGTAGAAACTTATAGAATAGGGTTTATAGAAACTTAGTAATAAAAGAACGGATTCTTCTCTAATAGAGAAGGAAACAGATTTAAGTAGCTCGGCAACTGCTTTTTTTAGGTCCCCCTTAGGTAACTTACTCTTTAGCGATCCTTTTTTATTAATACTGCCTAACCTAATCTTTTTTAATACTTCTGTACCTTTTCTATAATATTTTTTTAAATTTTTTAGTAGTTTCTAGGTAGTCTTAGTATAGCCTATCCACTTAACCTTATACTATATTTTATTGTTAATGTCCTTATAGTTAACGATCTTTAAAACTTACTATTTGTCTTCCTTTTATCCTCTATACGTATCTGCTTTATAGACTAGTAGCTTAATATCTCTATATACTGGCTTTAGTATCGCGATATGCTATATAGGGTAGATCTTTATTTTAGCTAGTAGGTCTAACTTAAACGTGACTAGTAAAATTCTCTATATAATTTTAAAAGGCCCTAGTCTAACGTAGTCTAACTTCTTACTTAGTTATTAACTCTTAAAATTTTTGTATAGTAGCTATACTTTATTTCCCTCCTTAAGATCTAGTCCCTTAGATCTCCTAGTATTATAGTACTTTTTTATTCTCTCTTATACTTTCTTTACTAATTTTATAAGGTCTATATAAAGATTTATTAATATCTTTATTTATTCTTTAGCTCTACTACTCGTTTTCTTTACTTATTATAGTAATAACGATATTCTTAGCTTATATCCGTAATTTGCCTTAAATAGTAATATACCTATTCCTTTTTAAAGTGTTGCATTATATATAAACTATATAATTGGTAGTAACGATACCTAATTATTCTACGTATAATTAATATAATACCTTAGATACTACTCTAGTGTCTAATTTAATCTTTCCATTTAACCGTCTGTCTATAGATAATATACGGTAGAAGTTGCTACTCTAACTCTTTATTCCGCTAAAAATACCTCCTAAAATACTACTATAAATCTTAGATCTCTATCCGATATAATTTTACTTAGTACTCTATATCTTGCGAACACTTCTTTAATATAGATTTTAGCGATATCTTCTACTGATATTTCCTCTGTATATACTATAAAGTATCCCCACTTTATAAGCTTATCTACTATTACTAAGATTACGTTATAATCTTATCCAGTAATAGGATCTTTTAACTTTAGTAACTTAATAATAAAGTCCTATAATATAACCTCCTATGGTCTCTTTGGTATTTTAATAGGTTATAGCCCTCTATATAGCTTATGCCTTATTAGTTTATTCTTTTAGCAATCTAAATATTTCTTTATAACTTTTTGTGCTAAGCCTTAGATTTTATTAATAATATATTCTTCTTAGAGTCTTAATACTAAGCCTGTGGCTCTATTATATCCCTAAGTTATTCCCTTATAGAAATCTTCCATAAATTACTCTGCTATGCTCTTTAGGATATACTTAGCTTCTCGATTTTCGTATATATTTATCTATAGATCTTCTAGCTATGCTTTTAGAATTTATTATGCCTAAAAGCTTTTTAGTGTCTTATAGATTCTTTTTAGTTCCTTATTCTCCTAAATTACTACAATTTTTGGATAATTATACCTAATTAATCCATTTATGTCTTTTTATAGTAAAGCCCCTAATGGCTTCTTATTATTCTATAGTTTAGCTTTCTAACTTAGAGCATCCGCTTATATATTATCTATACCCTTAGTATACTAAATCTTAAAATGGTATTTTATAAGCATCTCTGCCTATCTAACTTATCTTTAGTTAAGTTTTTTTGTTGTTAGGAATCCTATTAGGTTTTTATAATCTATCTTAACTATAAATAGTTTTTCTATACCTTATAAGAATGCTCTCTATTTTTTTAGTGCTGTAACTATACCTAATAACTCCTTGTTATAAATGTTATAGTTTAACTCTAGTAGTGTTATCTTCCGACTATAGTATATTACTAGGTGCTATCTGTCCTAATATCTCTGTATAAAGTATGCCCCTAGTATATAGTCTAATATATTTGTTTCTATAACCGTTTCTAGTCCTAGTTAATAGATCTTAAGAACTAGCTCCTAGGTGAATAATTCTTTAACTTTCTTAAAAAGTTCTCGCTACTCTTTTCCCTATACCTATAGTTCTTCTTTCTTTATTAATCGCGTAAATGGTTTAATATCTTTTAACTATTACGCTATAAACCTTCTACAGTAATTATAAAACCCTAGGAATAATCTTAACTGCGTAACGTTCTCTAGTTCTTACTAATTTACTATAGCCTCGATCTTCTTTAAATCTATATTAAGTTGGCCTAGTTTAATAATAAATCTAATAAAATTGGTTTTCCTAGTGAAAAACTCGCATTTCTTAATTGCTACTGGCATTTGTTCTTCTTATAGTCTCTTTAAGACCCATTTAACGTGCTCTCCGTGTTCTTCCTTAGTTATTAAGTAGATAATAATATTATTAAGGTATACTATAATAAATTTATCTAAGTATTCTCCTAATATATTGTTAATACGCTTTTAGAACATTATTAGTGCGTTTATAAGCCTAAATTATATAACTAATGGTTTATATAGTCCTTCCTTTAACCTAAAGGCTGCTTTTTATTTGTTGCCCTCCTTAATCCTAATCTAATAGTACGCCTATCTTAGATTTATCTTTGTAAAGATTTACGCATTGCCTATTCTATTTTAGATTTTACTTATTAAGGGTAAAGGATACCTATCCTTTTTAGTAATGCTGTTTAACTGTCTATAGTTAATATATAGCCTTAGTTTGCCATTTTTTTTAGTATAAATAGTACTGGATAACCCGCTGATGACTATAATGGTCTAATGTATCCTTTTTGTAGATTTTCTTAGATAAACTCTTTTAATGCTTTACCTTCTTCTTTAGTAAGCTTATAGATTAGAAAGAACCTTAGACTTATTCTTAGTTCTAATTTTATCTTATAGTCCTATACTATATACTTTAATAGCTTTTTATTTTCTAGTGACTATAGTTTCTTGCCGTACTTATAGTATCTCTTTAGTACGTAACTTAGTCCTTTCTCTATTTCTTTATAGGTTGCTCCTACTTAGTACTATACTATCTTGGCTTATTGTTATATCTTACGTTATTAAGTATTCCTAATATTAACCTAACCTATAACCTAATTAATCTTTAGATTATATTCCTATAATTAAGGCATTCCTAGTACTGCCTTATTATTCCCTAATAGTAATATGTTAAAAGATATCTTAATTTATCTCCCTTTAATGGTTAACTAAATAGGTCCTATTTTAAGATTAATGATGCCTCCTCTATAGGCTATTAGATCTCCTAAAATTGTCACTAATAGGTAAAGGTGCTCCCTCTTCCTATATGGTAATCCTATTTTTTTAACTACTGCTAGTGAGATATAGTTCCTTATTGCTCTATTATCTATTAATACTTTAAACTGTTAATCTTGCTATTTAATTTATAGGTTTAGGTATTGTCCTTAATTTTTTTTAAGGGTCTAAGGCTCTACTACTGGCTCCCTCTAGTCCTGTAGGCCTCCACTTTTTTTAACTATTAGCTGCTTAATCCTGTTTATACTTGGTCTATCTTTAGCTAATACTTAGTTTGCTTTTTTTCCTTAATGTGCTATAGATATATATTCTCTAGGTATTCCCACTACTATTATCTATCTAGGTATTCTTCCGTAAGGAATCTTTCTAGCTAAAGTATTAAGTCTCCTAACTCCTAAACTTCTACTAGATGCTAGCTATATATATACTTAGCGTTTTAATACCTCTATTCTTTTGCTAGCTAATATATTCTTATAGGGTATTTTTAATGCTTATCCTTTAGTGCTTTATATATGTTATATATATTATTTATATATGCAATTCACGCCAATATGTAATATGTTTAGTGTTTTAGGTTAACTCTTGGCTTATCTTTATCCTTAAGTTTAAACCTCTATTATATTAATCTAAACGTTATAACTTTATTTATAGGTACTAAGATACGCCTTTTGCTTCTCTAGTCCTCTAAACGCTCCTTTAGATCTTTTAATATTATAATTAAGGCTCCCTTAATGTGACTTATCGCTTTTTCTATAATTAGGTGGTTTTAGATAACTTTCTTATCTAACTATATATAGAAATCTTCCTACTCATTGTTATGCCTTTGCCTATACTACTTTTAATATAGCTATTAGAGTATATACGGTTTATTCGTAAGGAAGTATCTTCTTATTACTACGTTATAATAGCCTTTGGTATATCGTTCTTCAAATCTAGTTAGAATCCCTAGATCCTCTTCTTATTCTAGTTTAGTAAGCTACTTAGCTCTTAGTATGCCTGCTCTAGGCCTATTAGTGATTCTTTATATAGGTGCTCTATCCCTTATACGTCCTAATATGCTAGATCTCTTATCTAGTTTCTGTTCTTGCTATAAGGTAATTCTCGCTCTAAATTCCTCTATGGTTTCTTTCTTTTTGTATCTTATAAGTGGATCCTTAAAGTCTTCCTACTTCTTGATTTTAGTATTAATCTTCTAATCTTTAAGCTAAATACTATACTCCCTTAGTAAGTCCTTTAGGTTTATATACCTGTCTCTTAGTCTAGTTGCTATTTATACCGCAGATTCTCTAATCTGGTTAATGGTCCTTATTTATATCTCAAAGTCTTAGTTCTATAGGATTTTTAGTCCTAAGCTTTACTCTAGCCTTAGTTTAACTAGGCTTACTTAGTATTTTTATCTTGTCTTAAGAGTCTTAAATCTTACTTATCTTATCTTAAGAGTCTTATACCTATAGGAAACTCTATCCTAAGCTTATTTATATATCCTTAAACTAAGCTACTACTCTACTCTATTAGTTTCTGTCCGTTGTAGGTCCTTAGGTTTACTTTATCTTATCTTAAAAATCTTAGTTATCTTTTATCTTATTTTAAAAATCTTAAGCCTTTGGCTTCTTACCTTTATTAAGTGCTAAAGTAGCTTACTATTCTACTTCTCTTGCGTTTTATAAAGCGATAGATATTGTATCTAGTGGGGTCTTAATCCCTACTAATGTTTCCTATTCTATAGTGGAATTATCCTCTGCCTCTATTATAATATCTTTAAGGTTTATATGCTCCTAGTAAGCTGCCTTTATTGCCTTATTGTTATAAAATGTTTTACCTTTGTTAAATTTATCGTCCTTAATGTCCGATCTGCAAACTAGTTTATTGGTTTCTCTATACTCTGTAGATTTTGGCTCTTATAGCTAATAGCTTGCGCTATACTTAGCGTCTTTATAAATTTGGTATGCGTTATTATAGTAAAACATAAAACTTTTAATTAAATATTCCTTTGTTCCTTGTAGTATACTATTATCCCTTTATATATATGTGTCTTCTGCTAGTTAGGTTCCCTTTATTATATAGTGCTGCTAACTATCTTTATAATCCCTTACGAAATAACCTTATTTCCTGTAATTTATATAAGCTCTATCCTTAAACTATTAACTTTGCTATAGAGTCCGCCTAAATATCTTCTGCTACTAAGATCCCTAGTTTAGTCTCTGCTCCTTAGTCCTATAATTATTAAATCCTTAACCTTTAGGTTTTTATAGTTTCTTACTCTATCTTTTATAGGCTTCTTTGGTACTACTTAGGTCTATTAGCTCTACGCCATACTATAGTTTCTAACTTAGCTTTAGTTAATACGTACTCTACGTCTTATATAACTATAGAACTCTATCTTAACCTCTCTTAGCCTATTCCCTTTAGTAGATTTAATTGTTAATCTTAATTACTTAATCTATTAAATCTCTTAGGGTGTCCGCATATTCTATTAAGATAATTACGTCCTAGACTTTAGCCTTAAGTCCCTACTTATACTGTGCTATAAGCGCCTTATTATTTTACTTAACTTATATTACTAGCGTCTAGAACTATATTGTATACTTAATTGCTAAGGTTTGTTACGTAATGTCTTAGAGTTTTCTTTTTATTATAGTTACTGCCTTTGGGTCTCTAAATATTTATATAAGTTGCTTTATAAACCCTTCCTAACTTAAGAATATAAACCGCACCTCCTAATTAGTGGTTGTTATTCCGTTTGCCTATATTTCTATAAGGTAAGGCTTAAACTACTTAAGTGCTCTTCCTAATAGGAATAGTCCTATATAGGCTATTTGGTTTATAGGTGTTGGTAGCTTAGCTCCTTCTTACGTGACCTTAAAGTGCATTTATATAAGGAATCCCTTAAGCTTTAATCTTTCTCCTAAGTACCTTTTAATTAATGGTAACTTAATTCTTGCTGCTTCTATTCTATTAACCCTTTCTTCTATTATTATATTGTTTGCTATTAACTAGTTAACTATCTCTTATAGTTGTCCGACTGTTATAAGTTGTTAAGAGTTAGTGTCCGCTATACTAGTGTCCCCTTTTAATCTTAAAGTAGTTGCCGCCGTTAATAGCGTTGTGGTGGCTGCTTTTAGTGGTATGTTATTTAACTTTCTATACTTGTTACTATAATTGGGTAGTAATTATATAACGGAACCTTATAGCAGGAACTATAATAGGCTTGTTATTAGGCTAGGTATATAGGTAAAGCAAGTTAAAGTTAATAATATAATAATAACTGGTGGAGTGGTTGCCTAATAGATTAACTCTAATTATATTCTGAGAATTACTATAAGGAAAGAACTATCTAGGTAGGGACTGTAGTCCTTTAAATATATAACTGTACTTCTAAGAAATCCTTCTTATACGTGATGTACGCCTTATACGTAAGGTACGTAAGTTCCTCTTGTTCCTCTTGTTTAATATATAGTATATTATGTAACCTTAGTTACTATTCCTCGTTATATAGTTTAACTGGTTCTATCTTAGACTGTGCCTAAATTAACTAACTAACTTCTTCTGACTCTTCTCTAAGTAGTCATAATATTGTACTTAAAGCGTCCGTAATAGATATCTTAATACCTTATATAACTAAGAAATTTCTAGGGCGTTTTTATCCTTATATTCTTCTGGTAGCTTATTATCTTTATTATACTAGCATTCTATCTACTTGTCTAGGTACTTTAGCGGTCTAGGTTTATTAGGATAACGGCTATAAAACTCCTAAAGCTTATAGAGACTACTTATAAAGTTCTATATAGGGTACTAAGTAGGGTCTAGGTTATATCCTTTCTAACTAATATAATACTTTAACATTCCCTTTACAAGTTTATAGGCCAGTATTTCTTTAATTTCCTATTTATTATCGCCATTAACTTAAATTAGTAGGGGAGGTTTATTCTTTTATTTAGGCAGTAGGTTATTTATAGCTTTCCGTAGCTTATCCGGTAAAAAAAATAGGGTAAACTTTAATTAAGTTTAGGAGCTTAACCTTATACGAGTTACCTACTTTATTAAGAATTTTATACGGTCTTGCTATCTTATAGTCTAGCTTATAGCTAGGCCGTTCTATCTTTTAGTTCTTTATTATAACCTAAACTATATCGCCTATAGTAAAGTCAGGCTCGCGCCTATATTTATTTACCTACTATTCTATTAATTTCTAGGCCTTTTTTAGGTTTATACGGGCTACTTTCTAAGCTTCTTCTAAGCGCTTAGCGTACTACTAGGCTTTCTTATAAGATAGTTTTTTACGTACGGTCTGGGGCCCTTTTAGTCTTTCCCAGTTAAAGCTTATATGGGGTAGGTAACCCATTTCTAGTTAAATAGGGGCAAATCCGGTAGAGTTATAGGGTAGGGTCGCTTAGGCGTAGTCTATTAAGGGCAATAATTCGGCTTAGTTATTCTAGAAGTAGTTAATAAAAGGCTAGAGTCTCTGGTCCAAGTATTAATTTATAATCTCCGTTTAACCGTCTGTCTAGGGGTAATATACCATAGAAAGCTTTAGCTTAATACCTAAAATCTAGGTAAACTTATTCTAAAAGGTTAATATAAACTGCAGCCTATAGTCGGATATAATAGTGTCTAGTAGTCCGTAAATTTAGTAGACGTAGTAGATATATAGTTAGGCTGCCTCTTTAGTATTAATATTCTTATAATAGGGAATTAAGAACGGGCGCTTACTAAAGCGGTTAACTAGGATTATAACTATATTATATCCGTTACGGTCTAGAGGTAGCTTATAAAAGTCTATAGAGATATATTACTAGGGGCGGTTAGGTATTAGAAGGGATTTCAATAGTCCTAAGGTCTTATCTTGGGGAATTATAGACCTATAGTAGTTATTGTAGTTCTGTATATAGCGGTTAACATCTATAATTATTCCGGGCTAGTAGTAGCGGTTGCTAATAATCCTACAGGTCTTATTTTTTCTAGAGTAAGCTATAAAGACCTAGGTATGTGCTTTAGTAATAAGCCAAGTCCGTAAGTTCTGTTCCTCTACTACCACTAGCCGTTTACGGTATTTAAGCAGTCCACTTTTAAGGGACTATAGGCTAGAAACGTTCTTTACCTTTTTATGGTACTCCTATAGAGAGGGGGCCGTACAGTTTACCTATAGTAGTTTATTAATAAGGTCTAGTTCCATAGAGTTAATAGGGCATATATCGGCATTTAAAGAGTCTATATTTAGTTCTACCCGTATTTAGGAGTTAAGGTACTCTAGTTATAGTAGCGCTTAGGTTTGTAATAAGATCTTTATAGCTGTCTAGTTATTTATATCCTGTTTACGCCTTATAAGAGCATCTATACAGTTAGTGGCGCCTGGCCTATATATAATTAGAAAGTTAAACTAAGATAGGGTATCCGCCTAGCGCGCCTATTGGGCTATAAGGGCCTTTATTATTATAAAATATTCTAAGGCCTTATAATTGGAAACTACCTAGATAGACTTAGGGGTGCCTTCTAGTTAGGCTCGCTAGTGCTAAAAGCTAGAGATAATAGCCAGCATTTCTTTATCGTAAATTGGGTAGTTTAGCTTAGTATCTACTATTGTCTTTAAATAGTAAGCAATAGGGTACTATTCTCTATCTATCTGCTTTTGGGAGTAAACGCCAGCTATAACACTATCTAAGGCATTGGTTTCTAGCATTAAGGGCCGTTCTAGGTTAAAGTAGGCGAGTAAGGGAGCAGAGACTAGTCGTTTCTTAAGCTCGTTAAAGGCCTACCTATATACGGTGTTAAAGTAAAAGGGCCGGTCCTTATAGGTAAGTAGGCTTAGTAGCTAGGTAATCCTACTATAGTTCTTAATAAAGCGTTAATAGAAGTTACAGAACCCTAAGAATAACTACACCCCCTTTACGGTCCTTAG
>Ga0307515_10003190_pt1 | contig 34710 bp, 45 predicted proteins | sample 17_EM_MG_FD_194513 | JGI IMG/M metagenome (GOLD analysis project Ga0307515, IMG submission 194513) | Populus trichocarpa ectomycorrhiza microbial communities from riparian zone in the Pacific Northwest, United States - 17_EM | ecosystem: Host-associated > Plants > Roots > Unclassified | place...
GGCGGATATCAAGCCCGATACAGTGTTAAATAAATCACAGCAGTCTTCATTCATCAGGGTGGAACTAGCGAGCTAAGGTGGCCTATCTATCAAACTCAACGGGACCCTGATGCACACGCTTACGCAAAAAGATGGACTGGGTCGGGTGGTATGGCTTATCCGCTAACCCCACCACTGAGTGGATGAATGGAAATGACATGACCGAAAGGGGCGGTCTTTGAGGTTGTGGCGAACCCTGTAAGTCGGGGGGATCTCCCCCTGCCCCCCGATGAGCCCTGGCTGGCTGGGTGAGCAGCCAGGCAGCCGCGTTTGATCGTTTGATCGTTCGCACTTCATAAATAGGAGAGCGACGTAATGCACGGAATTCCCCCACAGTAACAGTAACGGTATCGAATCTGAATCTGAATAGCTGAATAGCCTTGCCCCCTTGCGAGCCGCCTCAAGGTCAGACTCATATTGGAGGCCCAATGTAAAGCAGACGCCGTCCAGACGCGTCCAGACTAGCATTAGGCATTAAGATAGGTAGGCGCGGGTGCTCGGAGCGCGCAGCATCATCAGCAGGCTTTAATTAGTAATCAGTTGGGAGTGAGACGGACCGGACCCCACCGCCATTTTACGGGTTGCAGACTGACGGCATTCAAAAGTCCATTTCACATTTACTTTTCATAACAATATAGCTTGTTGGTCCAAGGGAAAAAAGAAAAAGGATTACAAGGTGACATGACCATGGCACCTCTGTCACTTAAACGAACCGCTAGAATACTGACCGGCCTATGGCTGGGATTTCAATGGCTGTGTCAGACCGACCTCTTTGCGAAGCCATCAGATCCGGGGTAATATCGACTAAGTGACCACAGGCGGTGTGCATGTGCATGTGCACGATGTGCACGATGTGCATGATGTACATGTCGCCTCAACGACTTAAACAATTCCCATTTAGAAGCGCCGCAGCAATCTCGCTCAATAGAACTTTCGCATGCTGTAAGCTGTAAATGGCGAGATGATCCTGATCCATTACCCTCAGCGCAATGCAATAAATGCAGATCAAGTGTGTGTGTGTGTATGTCCCCACAACAAGGTGCTCTCCTGGCATCCTGGCATCCTGGCGCCTGGCGCCTTGTCTCCAGGCGGGAAATGCATACAAAATTCAGATGTGTCCACTGTACTATAAACAGTCGGGGTGTTTACAACATCCGTGGCCGGTCGGTCGCCTTACACCGGCGATAATCATCCGGGCTCACACGAACGTAAGCTGAGCCTCCCATAGCGAGCGAGTTGGACCGGGGGGGCACACCTTACGACATGATCCCAGTTTTCCAGTTTCCCTTCCTTCAGATCCCGTGGCATCTCGATTCGATACCCACTCTCCCCGTTCTTTCCATTTATGGACGGCGCTTTCACATTCACATCGGCGGCTTCACGATCCCGTTGGATAGCTTGTAATACACCTGCGATCCATCGGTTGATGTAATACCCAAGAACAAATGTTCTGTTTGCAGCCAGTGCAGTTGTTGACTTCCACCTCCGCCTCCGCCTCGTTGCTGGGGTGGTGGTAGCGGGAGCGGTAGTGGGTTTGTCACGGCCCCTTCTGTGTTGGCAACCACTTTGTCGTCGGGGACACTAAGCATTGCAATAGACCGGAAGATTGTGTTGAGCCTGATGTCCGTTGCGGCGATGCGCATCGGTGTGTGTATAGGGGTTTGGTGCATTCCCCGAATGCGGAATCATTCCGTCGTCGGCAGCACAGGGGAAGGATCATCGTCGTCATCAAGGCGGAGAAATGTCAGTGTCCCTAGCGGCTGAAAATGAAACACAGAAGCGATCAAGCGATCGTCGGGCCCAGTCGCGATCGAAGGGGTGGTGTAGTGGCGCGGAAGGAAGTGGGGAGAAGGGACATGGAGAGAGACGGACCATGTGAGAGACAAGGATTCACTGAGGGTACAAGGAACGACGATTGTGGGGGGGCTGTTTGAGTGAGCCTGTAACGCATAGGGTGGGTGAGTAAAAAGGCAGAGGCAGCTGGTCAGTCAATTCAAGCGTGGCTTGGAGTTCCACGTAAAATGGTCTCAATAGGGCGAGAGAGCCGATAAAATTCAAAAGGCCAGCTGGCTCGCACACGGTACGAACACCCTGGAAGCGTGGGATGACACCCGCCAAGTGCTTTTTCTCTGGGCCTGGGCGGTAATCCTTTAGACAGAGACAGCAGAGACAGACGCGACCTCCTTATGAGACGACAGCGGGTAGCGGGTCGGTCATCGAGGGACTTGCCCTTCCGCTTCGCCCGGATGATAGGGTACTATTCCCGCGACAGCAGAAAGTCATTGGGCGAAAGCGGAATTAGGATGGCTGAAACATAACCCCTTTTACACACTCGGCCTACCTGGCGTTGGGCGTTGGCGTTTTCGTAATAACAGGGAGCAGACTTGCCTCTTCAGGCCGCCTGCCGCGCAGCACGGCTCGATCCGCCTCGGGTAGTTCTAACGCCTGGACGTCGCTCCATTTTTGCGCTGATATGGTACCATGAGTGTGAGAAGTGTGAGAGGATTCGGATTTGGTTCATTTGCGGGCGAACGGGCAGGCGTATGATCCAGCAGCAAAGTCGTCAGAGGACAGATGATCTGCGCCACCAACGCTGGTGGAGCCGTGGAGCTCACGTACCCAATATCAAATCCCGATATATTTGGAGAAGCGAGCCGGAGGATTGAGGATACTTGGCTAATAATGATGCGATGGACGGCTTCCCTTTCCAGAAAAATAGGTCTATCATTACAACCTGCGTTGTCACGGTTTGAAACAATCGCAATCGCACTTACACCACCGTCGTTTTGGCTCATGCCAACCCCAAATGGAGATGGAGAAGCGAGCGAGCGAAGGTGCGAACAATGGAACAACGGAGTGACAAACAAAACCCGAGTGATAGGCGATAGATTGATAGATTCTTCCCCGCTTTCCGCTTTCGTCGCTCAGAACGGCGGTTGCACTGAGCGTTGAGAGGGCGATCAACCTGTTTGTTTTCCACTTCTTGGATCCAGGGTCGTGGCACGACACTTCATTGTACGTACAGCAGGAGAGAGCCACCACCGAACCTGAGTCCCAAGCCAATAGCCAATTCAGGCCTTCTCTGCAGCTCGACGAGGTCGCGCAGTCCACCCCTTCCTGAGACCCCGCCGCTCTATTACCGTGGATGGCATGCAGTACACCGGGTCGAGGTCGTCTAAATCAGGGTAGCCAAGCAATGAGAGCCCTGTGTTGACCGCGGTTTGAAACACGCGGTCGGTTGGTCAGCATGCCACGACGTGCCACAGCCAAGAAGGTTGCGCGCGCGTCACGCACAATTCGACCGAGAGTGAACGAACGATGCGGTGCCTTCCGTAGGTAATCTGATTCACGAACGCTCTTGACCGGCCCCGTCAGGTACGTCGTCACGCCTATCTATCGGCAATGGCACCCTCTGGACATCGCCCAATGACGCAAAGCGCAAAGATGTTGTAAGGGGACGACAAGCTGCCACTCACCAGCCACACCAAAGACCGTATGCCACACGTCGGCCATGTCTCCCGGGCGGTCCGCAATACCACCTGTATCGGTGTCCTGAAAACCATTTTATTGCGTCAGTCTCGCTTCGTCATGGAGTAAACCCTTTGGCCCTGCCCCGACAGCGGAGAACTTGGCCCCTTTGGCGGCAGAAGCTAAAGCCTAGTTTCGCTCTCAGACGAAACGCAAACCGAGGCGCCTGGCCTGTCTCAATCGGTGTCACAAATGAAGACCGTTCTCACCTGCGCAGAAAGGATGAACTGTTCAAGGGCCGGAGCATCGATCCAAGATATTCGACTGAGTATCGATAGGCTTGAGAGCACCCAGAATGAGTAGCAAACCTGTGAGACAGTCAGAGAATGTTCTGCCTCACTTCCACGTCAGGCCTGTGCGAGGGTGATATTATGATATTATGTGGTGGGTAGAGGATGTCCATGATAGAAATTTGATTTCCAAATGCCATTGCGGCGTGCCAGAGGATCCCATTCTCAAGAGAGCGAGAAACCGCACGGCAAACTCCTGAAGTGGGAACGCGAACTCTCACGGAGCTGTGCAGGATATAGACACTTACGTCCTCCAGCTTTTCCGGGCGCCCATTGAGGCCTCCGTTGGGCAATTGACGTTCGGCTAGCCACCATCCAAGAGTCTCCGCATCCACCTCCTCTATCCGGTCCAAGATGGCGAGAGCTCCGAGGCATGTGAACACTATTGGAAAGCACGTCAGTCATGGTTCCGTCATGCAAAGAACCACCACAGGTGGAGGTGTGTCCACTCAATTAACAAGGGACCCTAGGCGCAATTGGGCTCACTCACCCTGTGAAGCATGACTCTCCCCACCAACATCGCTCCCGTATCCTCCGTCAAAGTTTTTGCATCGGCGGATGTATGCAACCGTGCCTTCGATATCAAGCTTATTTAAAGCGCCGAGCAAGGAAAGGGCGGAGACTGCACAGTAGCAGAACCTGGTGTCCGTCTCGCCGAAGCGGTCACCTGAGAAGGACTTTGCGGACGGGTGTTGAAGAGACAGAATAAAATTGATGATGCGAGACTTGTATGAGGAGCCTCCATCGGGAGCGTCGTCAAGGACATAGAGAGCATCAAGCATGACGAGAATCTGTATTCCACTTAATGTTGGGAGGATGTGCGCATCGTGACGGGGGTGCGCTCCGAAGGCCCCTAGAGGAGAACCATGTCAGAGTCGGAGTCTGGAGGTGGAGCCACTATATCGGAGCATAGGACGATAAACGGGGCACCTGTCTTCTTGTCCCAACATTTCATCACAAAATCGATTATGTCCTTTCTATCGAGGGCGTCTGGCTGCTTCATAATAGTCACCGCAGTAAGTCCCCAATAGACCGCGTTAAGCCGAAGGTGAGAGGTAAGATGATACATCAAGTCATCTTGGCTCTACCAGAGAGCGAATCAGTCGCAATGGCGCGCCACGCAAATCAGAGACGGAGTGCACCTGACTGAGCTTTTGGATGTACTTGACATGTAGCGGGACAAGCAGTTCCGACCCTAGCGGCGTAGCCATCATACAAGGTCAAGCCGGTTGAGTCGAGGATCAACGTCGCGTGGACGTTGGAAGCCACCATGTCGGCCATTGAACACTTCTTGGCATACAACTTTGATGGCGACGCAGACTTTCAGGTATCATTTGCCAGTGCAGACACTACACTCGCTTCTCAATAATTGATCTCAAACAGACCGGCCTCGCCACACTCCTCAGGAATGCATCGCCGAACCACGATGTCGATGACCTCACAGGGCGAGCAAAAGTCTTCTACTTCTCAAAGTGCGAATTAGGTGTCTCTTGGTATTTGTCCAATTCTCTCATAAGCGCCAAAGGAAGACCAGCATGAATATTTCATGGGTTGAGGTCCAGGCGCACGTAGCCACCACTAAAGACCCGAATCATGATCGCAAGGATGACGAACTGCGGACTTCCTCGGCTACCCAGCCAAACGCGCAAGAACCCCAACAACTCAGTATGGCAGAGGTCACTCGGTTGATCGAAAGCGGTCAGATCCACCTGATTCCTCATACTGAGACTATCCCTGAACATTTGAATGTATGTCATTCTTTCGTCTCCGCCTCCGTCTTCCAGAATGCGCCAATCACGTATCCCCCTCGACGTTCCCTATGGCTTCTAGGAAGCACCACCCAGTCAAACACAGGCACCTCAGCGTCGCAAGCCATGGGAGAAATAACACTATCGCTAAGGAAGGAAATTGGATCCGATTCGCTCTTGTTATGTCTACTTCTGGATTGACAGCGCGTGCCAGTCACCGTCCTGCAGGAGCACGGAATCAGGGTGGACACATCGGAAAAGACGGCTGGTGGCCTAAGCACCCCTCACGCACTTTACTCTTAGGGACATCTTCTGACCCATCAATTACTGTCTCATAATGACAGCTAGGCTTCTTTCTATCTTTATGGAAATTTCCGGGATTGTTTTGTGTTCCTTGAGCGTTTCCATTGTGCGACAAAGCCCATTACGTTCTCGATTCACCACCTCCAGAATAAAGAACTGCCCACTTGAATGGTTGTGGAGAAGGCTGGTGTGGAGGGTCAAGGTCATCTCAGTAGAGTTGTACACCTCAGCGGCGTCCAAACTTTCATGTGGCAAGTATTTCCTCTCACTGGCAGTCACTTGAACTGAGGTACTGCCTTGATTTGGCTTGTCAGGTCAAGTGTCTGTTGCAGGTTGTCCGGATCCCCATTTCTTGAGCTCTTCCGCACTCACCAGTAATGGTACTCTTCAGATGTTCTGATTCCAGAAGCTGCAGGCCGCAAATGTTTCGCGGTCGACTCCTTATCCTAGCGGAAGGGAAGGCGGATGGACCCGAAGAGTACCTTTGTTCCTTCGCTTCACTGGGAGTACACCCTCGCGACGACTTTCTCACTTCGAATGTTTGCTAATGTACGCCGTACCGTTAACGTGTCATCAGTGTGTTGATAGCTCACTGGTACAATTGTGAACACCATAAACACTCGCACCAATAACAAACCGCGTTTTCCATGGCGCTTCATCCCGAGGTGCGAATGAATGTATACTGGGATGCACTTCTTTACCTGATATCTTCCCTTCAGAGCGTGTAAAAGTCAGTAGAATTGTTAATATGGTAATGTAAGCACGTCCGAGCACGTCCGAGCACGACACGTTACATCACTTTCATCGATATGGAGTACTCATAAAGTCCCTCTTCTGATACCGAAATATCCAAACAACACTGAATTCCTTTGACGTCCCGCAAGCCAATGTGTAACAGTCGCATCAACTGGTTGCAAATGGAATCTCGTTTTGGTATCATAATACCATGCTCAGAACAGAACGGCCCGCCGGTACGGAGGTCCTGGCAGATCCGTTTGGTTCCGCTTCCCACCGCGCGCGCGTCCCTAACATTACGGATCGATTGGAGCTAATGTCCGCCCCCCGAGAGGGTCAATCATTGCTCGCTTGGTGCCAGACCTCGCGCCACCCCTGCACCAGTTCACAATTTGGCTTGGTTCTTTTGATTTACAAATGTCCCAATGTAGAGTAGATCTGGGTCCAGACCCATCTTCTCCAAATTATCTTTGGTCACCCTTGCTCCGCTTTCCCTGCCCCCAATCATGAAATCACGATCTATGATCTCTGTTTCATCCTGATACAGTCTCCTGTACGTGTTGTAGGTAGTCCCTTCAGGTTGACTCGACATGGATTCTCACATTGCTAATTAAATCGACTCTACCTGCTCCTCCCTCGCACTTAACCACCTCCAATCTCTCTGGAGAAAAGGATCCTTCCAGGAAGAGGTCGCCATTCATCATTCCCGACACAATGCCTCGCCAATTTGTGGTGTGTGATCACAGGAAGTTAGGTGCTGCCGGTCGTTCATAACATGCACAATTCATAATTAACGACAAGCGGGACACATAACATTTGCATATGGTGAAGACGATCGGCCAGAGTAAAGGATAGGGCCAATGTCCCAATATGTGGGCTCTGTGATCACGAGAACAAGAACTCCTCCATTGGATTGACTACTTTGTCAGATCAGCCAGCCTGATTTATGTCGAAAAACCCGCTGATTGCTCTTTCAAGGGGGTTCCGGAACATGGAGCAATTGGGTTTGCATGCCAACAATTCACCTCATTTCTGTTGTGGGAGGCGTTACTCCCCTTTCTGAACTATCTAAGGTACTTGTTCAATCAAGACTAGGGGAGTACCCTGCAATTGAGTAGCAATGCTAGCTTATTGGTGAGGTCTGTATTGACTTCTTGTTAAAGCACTAGTCTTACAGGCCGGTTTGAAGGTGTGATCTATGACATTAGAAGTCTCATATCACCTTGGTAGGTTACCATGATTCATAGGGATGGTTGCTGTGCTGATTTGTATTTGAGGCTCTTGCTTTAAAGATGAACACATCCCAACCAAATAGTAGCTCCAGGGATATCCCCCTGCTTCTGTGCACTTCGTTGACTGCTCAAGACCCTCTGGTAGTCTAGGGCAGCTATTGGACTCACTCGTCGTAAGTATTTTGACGTACTGGTATGCCCACACAGTCCGTGCAAACCCTCATTCTTCCCAAACTTCTACCTTTCGAGAATTAAACCTGGGAACCATCGTCAATATCAATGCCGTGAATCGATGGCGGATATGCGCGGCTCCAACGTTGTTATGCAGCCGCCGCCGATGTCCACTTATCGAATTACTGGCGGTCCCCCGCACTGAAGAATTGTGCGTACAATGTTCGCGGTTCGAGGACTGTACTTTGTTCACCTTCAATTTTCAACTCGAGGGGTCAAAGGAAAGCCACACCTACTCGATCCAATATAATAGCTGAACATTTCCTTTCCCATATCCCACCCACCCCTACGACCACCAAAGCTCATAGAAATGGCTTCCATAACCACACCTCGATAGTTAGTTGCCCGCCCTCCTCCTTGTGCCTTCACAATCCGCTGCCCTCAATTGACCTCCAACCCATGTTTTCGTACATAAGGGCGGGTAAATAAGTACGTGTTGAATGGCCCAGAAAGTGAGTTGTTCATCACTCACACGGACGTTCTGTCGTCTAACTCCCGACCGAACGGACTTATAGAGAGGGTATTGATATAATTGCGCGCCCTTCCGCGTTATACACGACAGCATGCACATCAAGGCCCCTTGGTGCTCGTGGGCCGACATGTGGATTGGCATCGTCGGTGCATCATGTCGTGAATCGGTGTGCCGCGTCATATCAGTTATATTTCGCACTCTAAATGGTGGATATGAAGCATCTTAACGTCACTATTCAAGTTCATGGCTTCCGTTCACAGAGATTCATGGCTTTGTGATAATAAATGTTGCGGTTAATTCCCTCCCTGCTGTTGCGAACCACTTCTTCGTATCGTTCAATGATTGAACTTAATCAATTGTGAAGAAAAAAATTGTTATTGCTTTTAGTTGCCGTTGAGCACGTAGGTCTTCAGTTGTAACAAGACAAGAGCAGCCATAGTTGAATTATAGGCAATCCCGTACTAAAGAATTGTGCATGGCACTTTAGCGCCATGATTTTCCTAAAATAATAATAATAATAATAAATGACGTTGGACACAGAACTTTGGAGCTCTCCATTCCCATTCCCAGATCTCACCTATCCCTCTGACTACCCAAATTCATGCAAATGGCTTCTCTGACCACCCTCGCAAACCCTCTTGTCGCACAAATTGACACCGCAGCGTACGACTATCTCCTCATCGAACTCATCCCTACCCTGCGCTCCTCGGCGCAGGTCGCAACAATGCGCACGAAGGAACTCGAAGCGGAGATGCAGAGGGCGCATTTGATCCAGCCTTCCGCGGAGAAGGAGAAGGAGAAGGGCGGGGAAAGGGATCCGGATGAGCCTCTCAAAGTGCGACTGGAGAACATCGGTATGCATGTGGGTGCAAACCTTGCGGAACGGTACGTCTTATAGCTTTCTGTTTAGGACATACGGAGAGGCTGACGAGGTGGGTCTATTTCATGCGGAATAGGTTGATCAAAGACCGACCGCGGTTCACCGACACGCTCGATACTATCAAGTTTATCTGCAAGGAAGTGTGGGTCGCAGTGTGGGATAAACAGGTAGATAACCTCAGGACGAATCATCGGGTGAGTTTGCCCTTCGTTCCATCCCCGCTCAAAGTGAAAACCTGCATTGCTGATTTTTGTATAGGGAGTGTATGTATTACAGGACAACTCGTTTCGTCCGCTCATGCGTCTTTCTTCCGCCGATGGGGCGAAAGCCGCACTTGCCAAGGCGTCGATCGTAACTTTGCGCGTTATTCTAGTGCATAGAAGGGTGCTGATGGGTTTCAATAGTATGTTGCATTCCATGCTGGGATTCTACGCGGCGCACTCGCGCGCCTGGGGTTGCAAGGAACGGTTACGCCCGAGGTTTCGACCTTGCCGCAGTGTACGCACAACCCGATTCAGTTTCTGCATTCTGTCGAATAACCTCTCGCCAGGTGTATTCCAAATCAAGCTCCCGAAATCGTAGACCGTTGAAGGAAATAGAACGAGTTGCATGAACAGTTCAACACGGCAAGGTCATAAGGAGGGGAGGAAGGGGAGAGAGAAACACTATGCCCTGTTCCTCTTGCGGAACATACCGGCACCACCAGCACTTCCACTGGCCATCTGTGGTCTAAACACGAAAGAGTAAATGTCACAGGCCAGAGAGCAGGACGAGACGGGGGACATACTTGGTCTTCTTAGCTCCGAACCCAAGCAGCGCACCGACACCACCGGCCATGCCACCGTGGCCCATATCGTCGACCTCCATCACGTCCTCGTTACCGTCTTTACCATCACGGCCCTTTTTGCTCTTGACCTGGAGCTCGGCGATGAGCTGCTCCCGGAGCTTCTCGTGCTCCTCCTGTGCGATTTTGGCAGCTTTCTCCTCTGACAGGACCGCGTCGATCTTCTTGTCGAGGGTGGCGAGGATGACGGCTGTTCGTTGGGACCTGTGGGGGTGAGACAGACCAGAAATGTATTATAGTCTAGTCGAGGAACGATAGTGGTGCACGTACCATGCTTGTAGTGAGACCAAGAGCTGCTGGAGTTGCCCTTCGCGGAGATCACGTCCCATGGTAAACTCGACTTCGAACTGCTGTGCTTTCTGGTCGAGTTTGCCGCGGACGATATCCTGGTAGATGGCGTCGATAATCAGGTCCTCCAACTCACGAACTGAGGCCATGTCGAGTTCGGCAAGCAGGCGGGCATAGGGGAGAATCTGCATCCATATCAGAAAGGACGAACGGAAGAGATGGTGGAATTGGGACTGACCTGAGTTTCTGAAGCTAGAGATGCGAGTGAGAGGTATTTGAGTTTTGTGAGCTGGCCCTGGTTGAGCTGAGGTAGCGAGGCCGCGTTTGCTACGGAGGAGGGTGGATCGAACGCGATATACGACCAGAGAAGGATATAAGAGTACCTTTGTAGTCATTATACGTCCCGTGTGCGAAGAGTTCTAGGAGCGAATATGTCGGCGCGTGTTGTGGATTGGTGCTGAGCTGCATCGAGGAGGACAGGGTGTAAGCAGGGTCCAAAGGCGATACTATATGGAATGCAGGTCACCTCTTTTATGTTTGGGAGCTCTAACAGCTGGGCGAATACGAACAACCCCGGCGATGTTGTAGCATCCTGGACGAGTTTCGCAGCAGCGGCGCCTTTTGCACTCTTAGACATGAGAAGAAATGGCTCAAGCTTGGCAGTATAGGATGTAAAGTCTGCCATCGTTGCTTTCACGTTTCAAGCGGAGTGGCAAGAGTCCAAGATTATGAGGCTTGCTCTCTTTTGTTCGCGACTTGGACGACGACGTCGACGATGGCCAGTCGCCGACACCAACATCCCCAGTCCCACAGCTCGAACAGGCTCGACCATACCACTAGTAGTGACCCAGATCACATACAGCAGCTAAAATACATGTTCGAGACCCTTCCGCATGCACGCCAAGGCCTCTTCACGCCCCCTGGGAGATCTACAATTCTTAACGAGCTGTACAAGTCCTTTTGGGGTTCCCATCAGCAGCTCTTCCTCCCTCCCAACGCCTCCCTCCTCCCCGGCGAACTCCTCTCAGATGGCCAAGCAAGGACCAAGTGGCTCGCAGAGCAGTCGGGGACATCTCACTCGTGTACACACATCTTCAAGAAAGGCGAATGTTGCTTTCGTTGCAAGTAAGTCTGGCCTCGACACGCGTTCCACACTTGCCTTACCAAAACCATTCTGACCGCGTTCTCGTTGGAAATAGAGACTGCGCACTCGACGACTCGTGCATCATGTGTGCCAAATGCTTCTACGCTACCGACCACACGGGCCACATTGTCTCCTTCTGCATCTCCCAGCAGCCAGGCGGTTCGTGCGACTGCGGCGATCCAGAGGTCTGGAAGATCCCCATCAATTGCTCATACCATCCGCCCAACGCTACCCAACCTCCTTCCTCCACGTCAGACGCGTCTTTTGTACCCGGTCGCGAGAGTGCGTGGGCTAAGATCAAAGCACCGCAGGAAGTCAAGGAGAGCATGAGTCGTACAATCGCTGCTGCACTTGACTATACACTCGACACGCTCGATTCCTCTCCCGAGGAGATGACCCTCCCTGCCACGCTTGAGAGCTTGTTTAGACCCAACGAACCCGTGGAGGGGTGGGCGATTGCTCTCTGGGGGGACGAGAAGCACTCTTATGACGAAGCCATAGCCCACTTGAAGGATATGACCGGGTGTACGCATCGACAGGCGTCGGCGGTTGTGTTTCGCGCGGACGAAGAGGTGCGACCCTTGGTCTAAGCATCAGTTGACATCGGCCTCATGCCTTTGCAGGGAAGAGATGTCATAGAAGTTGCAGGCGATGCCCGAAGACTATTCGAAACGGCACATAAGATCAGCGCCATTGACCTTACGGTGACAATGCGCCGCGCTCTGGAAGTCTTCAGAGAACACGCGGCAGCAGTCGTCATCGAATGGATCTTCGACATCATGCAGGTCCATATCGGAGGACAGGGACAGGTCCTTCAAGAGCTTGTCGCTGCTGAATTGTTCGCCCCCCGTAAGCCCGATAAGCCACTGCATCCGGATATTCTCGCCGCGTACTCTGAAGCTGAGAATGGATCAAGGCTGGACTGGCTGTTCTTATATCACCCTCGCTTATGGAAACGGCCTCGTCTAAACCTCAAGCAGATCTATGTGACAATACTCACCCTTAGTCATGAGCATCGGCTAACTGTCGGTGAGTTCATAGCACCATAGCATCACTCTTTATCGGTTCCCTAACAAATACTCTAGCCGTCCGCTATGCCAACGTCTTCCACCGCGTCGTCGACGCTTACCTCCTCATCGACCGCGAAGCCGAAACCTCTATTAAATTCTTTACCTTAGAACTGTTCACCGTTCCCAGCGTTGCAGCGGCAATGGTCCGCGACCAGGATATTCACCGGCGCCTCCTCCTGCTCATCGCAGCCTTTTTCACCAACCAAATATCGGAACGACGCATTGTGCAGCCGCCCCTCAATACGGGACCAATGGACATCGAGGCGTACCCCTTCCGGAGCAAGCGATATATGCCCATCTTCTCGGACATTCGCTACCTCTGCTCCAACTCGAGCGTGCAGACCATTATATGTTCCAATAGTTCGTACATGACCGAGTTCGCACACGTATGCTCGTTGTTCGTCGGTATACAGCCCAACAAGCGCACGACCGGCAGCCATGTCGAGTACGAGTCAGACTCATGGATCAACGTCTTCAATGTCGCGCTCTCCCTCTCGCGCGTTGTCAAGGCCTATGCCGAGGCGTACGGTCGCTGCTCTCCCCAAGCCCTCATCGACTCCATCCAACTCGTTATGGGCCAGATCGTCGGTATCTGCTCGCTCGCGATTGACCGGCTTGATCGGGACCAGTACGATGTTATCCGCTTTCATCATGTGGAACTTGATGGCGTACAGTATATGACCATCGACTTCAATGTCCTCTCGGGCTGGGTCAGCTTTCATAATTCCCTCCATTGGCTTCTTGCGGAGTTGCTCAAGCATGTGCATCTCATGGGGCCAGAGGCGTTGATGACCACGCGGTATGAGACACTCAGGAATGCGGTAGAGAGTCAGTTCCCGCAGCCATCGTTTCTGACTATTATCGAGTTCCCTTTGCGAGGTCAGTAAATTCACAACGTGGCATCGTAATGGGGAAACTTACTTATAAAATCTGGGATAGTCCTCGCCTTGGTCGCTCAAGTCCGCGCCGGACTCTGGGTGCGAAACGGTTTCCCCATCCGCGGACAGCTGGTACACTACCGTGACTTTATGCTTCGTGACGTCTGTTACGATCAAGACCTCTACCTCCTCCAGACCGCATTAGTGTTGCATGACCCCGATACCATCTTCGTCAGCATGCTTGATCGGTTCCAGCTCACACGATGGATGGTGGGGGATGCAACCCACCCTGACTGCGACCCCGTTCAGCTCGCTGCACTGGTTGAAGAGTTGCTCTATACACTCATCTACCTTGTCGGCGACGTCACCAACGCGCTGCATTTACCCCTCGAGCAGATCTGCAGGCGGGAGATCGTCCATGTCCTCGCTGCTGGAGCGGTGACGTTCAGTGATATATGCAAGCGTGTCCCCGAGCGGCTGATCGAGGAAGCTGTATTCGAGCACGCGCTCCTAGAAGTCGCCAACTTTAAGCCCGCGGAGAGCACGCATGATAATGGTATGTATGAGCTCAAAGAAGAGATGTTCGATTTGCTTGAGCCATTCTTCTATCATTACAACCGCGCGAAGAGAGAAGAGGTCGAGGCCATTATCAAGGCAAGGGTTGCGAAGAAGACGGGCGTCAAGGACCCGGTACTCGTACCCAACCGATATAACATTATTGACGGTCCTTTCGCTGTGCTGCAAGACGTCTTCCTCTCCCCCATCCTCTTACGGGTCATGTTCTATTCTTTACAGAACCTCGTCGGATCAGCACATATGTCTGAAGGCGCTGTCTCACTTGATTCGATTAGAGAACAGGCACTACAGCTCGTTATGATTGGCCTTGTCCAGCTTGGACCCAAGTTTGCCACCCTTGCCATGGAGCACCGGTTCGAGAACCAAAAGACGCTCGTTGAGCTCCTATGCGACGTCGAAACGCGTGAAGATATGAAGTCGTTCAAGCCTAAGATTGGGTGGTGCCTCGAGCAGTTCACCATCCATATTCCCTCGCTCGCGGAAGTACGCGAGGTACCAATGAAACCTACTGGCGATGTCGATTCGACGGAGAAAAAGAAGGCTGCAGCCAAAGCTCGGCAGGCTGCCATGATGGCCCAATTTGCGAGTGCACAGAAACAGTTCCTTGAAGGGTTAGACGACGAAGAGGACGACGAAGAGATGGAGACGGGAGAGGCGGAAGAAGAGCTTGAGACTTGTATCCTTTGTCAGGAGAAACTCGATGGGACGAAGCCGTTTGGGGCTATTGGGGTGATCCATCCGAGCCGGCTCATTCGGCTCACACCTGCACCGACCATGCAGCATTGGGCAAACGTGATTTCATCACCTCTGAGCCTTGACCGTGATGAGAAGAGAGATTTGGAGGAGGATATCAAAGAGGATATCAAGGAGAACTTTGGCGCGTATCCGAAGCAAGCGTCCCGGTTCGGAACTTACGGTTCGACCTGCGGTCATCAAATCCATTATCATTGCTTCCAAGCGTATACCGAAGCCACCAGAACGCGTCACAAAAGTCAGCCTCAGCGACATCAACCTGAATGCCTCGAGCGCGGAGAGTTTGTCTGCCCTCTCTGCAAGAGTCTTGCGAATTTACTTTTCCCCTTGGCTAAGGCCTCTTCGAAGGCGTCTCGCGTCCTTCCGCTATCCGAATGGCTCCGTGCGCTCGGGATCGAGCTCTTGCGGTCGACTCCTGATCGACAACTAGAGCGACATCAGTTCCCCACTGGAAGCGGAGAGTTTATGTTCTGGGCGGCAGAGGACATAGCGTGGCCGACAGACCCTTCTGCTTTCGTTGCTGGCGACGAGATTCCCAACACCGTTCGATCTGCGAGTAGGATGATTTCGAAGCAATCGAGGCACCTCCGCGACAGGCGAGAGCCTAGCATGGGTGAGAGGGGCATGGGGATATATTTGCCGGAAGGCCTCTGTGCGTATACTCTGTGTACGATAGAGGTTGCTGCGAGGGGGATAGGCAAACCCGGTGAGACTGTTATCAACCGAGTCCCCGAAAGCTCTATGCAGTGCATCCGGGGCCTGGTCGCTACCTTGACGAGAATGTCAGAGCTGCAGTTCCGATCTCGCCAGGACAGCGGACGTACCTCGATGCGTCTGGCAATCGCTAAGCGTATCCTACCAGAATGGACCAGAGAAGAGCAATACCAGCATCCTTTACTATTGCGCGATCCAATAGCCCTTATTTTTGAATGCGCCGCCATCTGCCCGGAATATATGCCTCAAATAACAACCGTACTGTTCTACGTGGCCATGGTTCGCGCAATGTTCTCACTCGTTACACTGCTCATGGCCACGCCTCACCAGCAGTCAACCCCCTTGCGAACAACCCAGCACGAAGCCCTGTTTGGAAATGTCGCTGTATTCCTTCGGTCGGCAGCAAGACATTCTCCCGCCTTTGAGAGAGCCTCGGAAAGGATCCTCCAGCTCTATGGGGAAGGGCGTATTGAGCAGATACTCTACGCCCATACCCTACCCACCCTTCGATGTTTCTTGATTCTCACTCATGCCGTAGCCCCGTGGGCCATTTCAGAACAGCTCCCAAATCCGTCCGACAACGAATACGCCAGAATTATGTCGATGTTAAATATCCCTCTTCCTGCGGATCTTCCAAAGCACGAAGCTATTCAGGTGCTGCTTAGTGGTTGGTGCGCTCACTTTGGGTCCTTCCATACTCTGGCGCCCAATGACTGCACCGTTACTGTCGACTACCCTGATGTCTACCACCTCGCTAAACTTCCCCGGCTGCTTGACGCCCTTTGGAAGTTCAGCGAAGATGCACTAATATGCCACCGTTGCAAGACTGTACCACAAGACCCTGCGATTTGTTTGATATGTGGGACTACCTGCTGCCATCAGGGTCATTGTTGCAGAGGAAACGATCTTCGACAACGGGGGGAGTGCAACATCCACACTAGAGAGTAATTATTGCATGACTCCATATACCTACCCCATCACTGAGTTCTCTCCTATAGGTGTTCTGGCCCTGTCGGTATCTACTTCTTGGTTAAGCGCTGTGTTGTGCTCTACCTATGGGCAGATAGTGGCTCTTTCATCTCTCCCCCTTACCTTGATGCTCATGGCGAGCTGGACATTGGCTTAAGGCATGTCGATCTCTTCAACGATTATGCTGTAAAGACTGACCTCGATGTTCTCTAGGCGCGGTCGCCGTCAGTACCTTCAACCTGTCCGTATGGAAGACATTCGAAAAACCTGGTTGACAAATAGCATTCCATCTGCCGTTGCTCGACGAATCGAAGTGCAGTCGGATGCTGGTGGCTGGGAGTCCCTTTAGAATAGACGGCCAAGCTCTCGAGTGGTGATTTGTCTCGTGTAGCTCTCGTTATCTTGAACCGTTCGGTGCATGTGTATCCATATTCCTTGTAATCTACTCGTGACAGCCCTCAACATTACTCTCGAATCAGCGTACAAGACAAGGGAACATAAATGCGGCAAGGAAACACAACAACGGTGATCGTCGATCAATAATCGAAGTCCATCATCCGGCTTTCTAGGAAAGCGATATCTATTCCTCTGGCTATTGTGCAAGACCAAACTTCAAGGCGCTCCCGATGATGTCGACGGCGGCCCATGTCTCTGCTGGTGATGTCGCTTTCTTCATTTGTATATACTTCAGTGTGTTGCGGAAATGTCGATGGATCATTTCTGGTGCTTGGACGCCCTCGACGAGACCAGGAGGTGCCCTTAATGTGGGATGGATATCCACATTAGAGATGTTATCGATGCTATTGCTGATCAGCTCGACGAGACTATTTACGAACTTGGGCGTGACCTGAAACGTGAGTAAGTTTTTATGGAATAGTCAAGCAGGGGATATTGCTCACAGCGGCTACGCCACGATCCAAGTAGTACAAATACTCGTCTAGTGCGTCACAATATAATTGAACGGTGACGATTTCTTCAATGGACGAGCTAGCAATGCGCAAGCATTTCTGTAGACATTCGAGCACTCTCTTGCCATCTTGATGTGGGTACTGTCGTTCAACTGTCAGCGCTATCGAAAAATGAAGGGGCTAAACTGAGCGACCCACAGCTCTGGCTTGTTCCGTGGCAGCAGCATCTCCTTCCTCACCCTCTTTCTTTGACACGGCAGCGGGAGAAGCTGGCTCATCTGCTGTAGGGGGGGCAGTTTGCCACCATAGATGACTAGCCAAGTGCACAGCCGTAGCTTGGTGTGGTTTCTTAAGCAGCTTAGCACCGTGCAACGCAGCCTTGGTGATCAACACATCATAGTTCTCCTCGCCGAAGACCTTAGCCCCCTGGAGCGTACTAATGATAAGGGTGATAGCTTGAAGCTGCGCCCGGCTCTCGGAGATATTGTCCTCATAGACGGTAAAGGCTTGTACATAGAACTCATAGGTGAGCTCTTCGAATCCGCATTCATCGGTGATTTGCGCAGCAAGGAGGAATAGTCGAAGTGCAATTGCAGGCGCTTCGACCGTACCTGACAAGACGGAGATGAGCTCGCGAATGAACCGTAAGAGGTTTTCGGTCTTCGCCTCCCAGTCCGGTTCCTACAACCTCGTCAGCCAAGTCCCAAGGGAACCGAGCCCGAGTACTTGCCTCATGCTCCCGTTGTTTATATCTCCGGGCCAGAGCAATGGCAGCAGTGATGAGCGAAGGAAACGTAAACCGCATGCGGTCGCCTCCACGCTCAAAGTGCTTCCTCGCTGTCCTAAACAGCTCGTACTGCACATCGAGCTGTTCGGCTCTAAACAGGTGCACAATTCGCGCAACCCATCCTTGTTCCTCAGCGAGTTGCTCTATATCTGCGGCCGAGCGCACCAAGTGCCGTCCGTTTGGCACGTACCCTCCGTCGACTGAGGGCGGAGGTGGGAGTGGTGTCTGGTCCTCGATTAGTACCCGGCACAGCTCCAGTACGCCATCCACGTCTTCCGGCGCTTCGATAACTGTTTCGTTCTTTAGTATCGACGAGATGATCGAGTGTGCGAGCGAGCGACGGGAGGCGAAGGGTTGCTGGTTTAGTAGGGGGACATAGCGCGGAAGGGCGAGTAGCGTTAGGACGGATTGGTATGAATTGATTGGCGCGACGAGGAGAGAGAGGAGGTTGCCCGTTGTCGCTGGATTATGGAGTTCCGGACTATTAGAAGGTCAGTAGAGGACTATAGAAGATTCGGAGTGGCACACTTGTCTCGCAACTCTTCGATCTTGGCTGTTGCAAAGGCTAGTATCTGATCAACGTATTCCAATCGATCAGGATAGCAGCTAAGTGAGAGGTTCGTCAAAGACACGAGCAGCGCAGTCATGTCCGGTATCGACAAGTCAGGTCGGGCCTAGCAAACTGCATGTAAGCGAGAGATCCTGACCCTAATGATCAAACTTGTACCTTGATAAGTTCAACGACTTGATGCCAAAACACCTCGAAGAGCTTGACATTTTCAGGAATCCCTCTGAACCTCTTGGCGGGTCCACTAGTTTTCTCCGCATCTCCATTTGCGACTTTTTCATCCACGACAGCGGAGACAGAAGGGATAGTATTCCAATCGTGTTCACCATCGCTCGTGGGTGATGTCATGCTAGTTCCATTCTCCTTCGCACGCTGCTTTTGCGCGCGTACTCGTTCAGCGAGGCGTTTGGCGGCCGCTTCTTCTTGACGTTTGGTCTCCTCTGGGTCTTCATTCTCGGCTTCCCGTGCGGCATAAGCGGCAAGACGATCGATCAAAGAAATGACAATTTGCTTAATGTTCACTTTTGGGTGGAGTTGCGCGGTAGCGGAGAGAAAGGGTCCAAGGGAATGCAGGTGGAAATCATCGGTAAAGACCTGCCCACCAACCCTTGTCACTATATGGCTTTCCACTCATGTGAAGCAAACTCCGCACCTGAATCACAACTTCCATCAAGTATTCCTGAGCGATGACATCCTTGCAATTGACAACCTGCTCCAAAATACTGGGAAGGATAGTCTGCTGGTACATATCCAGATCGACGCCGTCGAGCTGGCTGAGCCGGACGAGGTTTGTTCCAACGAGGATGCGCAGCTCGCGCCTCTCGAGCTCGCGCTTTTCGCGTTCCCGTGAATGGCCCTGGTGTTGTAACCGTACCCAAAGCTTATTCATTTCGATAAAGTTGGTAAGGACGAAGCCGATCGAATCAGCGAGGTTGCCTGCCGGGCTGCGGGGAGGGGTCAGCACGAGGACGAAAGATGGTGAGGAAGGGTGCACGAGAGGAAGTTGTGAAGTTGGTATGTTTATTGAGCTCCTCTGGTTTGGACACGTACACCCTTCGCAGAGGACAAACTTACCCATCGTCCATGCCCACAGGCAAATGATCACGCGTCTGCCCGGACAAGTAATGTCGTAGGAAAAGTCCTCGGGTAGGGTGCTGAACGCCGCGGGACATTTCCATCATATCCCTCAGAATTTCCTTGACTGGGGCCTCGGGGATACTCATATACACAGCGCCAACAGTGATCATGAGATACAGGCGGGGGACGATGTTTCCTGCATACTGGACGAGTTCGTAGAGGTCTGCAAGGTGGTGTCCGCTGGATTGGTGGGCATCGTAGAGGTAGTTTGAGAGGTGACGGAGGGCATCGAATATCGCCATGTCTGTATAGCGCATGAGATTAATTAAGAAGGTAATGTGAGCAGGAAGCCGTAATTATGTTCACAGAGTTCGTAATACTGCTTTGGAGAAAGTGACGAGGTCCGCAGCTCGGCGAGCATCGTGCTCGCGCTCTTCAACGCGTCCATGAGTTGTTCTGATTCCTGCATATTGTAGCATTAGGATTACTGAACTAATTACTTGGACTCTGCCGAGGAAGGACTGACAAGGTAACGCTTCATCTGGACGACCTGAATCTTGACTGTATTGAGCGCGTCGGCGAGCACCTTCGTCTCTTCATTTGCGGGTGCTATAGACGGTGGTGCGGGTGCCATCCTGTCCGCTCTGGTAATCGCCGAAGAAAGCAGGGACCAAGTTGGCTGTTTTCCTTTATCTCTAGCCCTTGAGTCTTTGCTTATGCCCAAACGAAAACAACAGGAGCAGGAGCACGGTTCAGACTCGGATATAGTACGAAATACATTCTATCGATTGTTCAGCGCTCGTCACTGATCGTCATGAACAGAGCACCGTAGACGTTGACTTCGAGTTTTTCGATCCAAACCCAAAAGCAGATTATATTGCGCTCAAGCGGTTACTGCAGCAGCTTTTCCATGCGGACGCAGCACTCTTCCAACTGCATGAGCTGGCCGATTTGATTCTCTCCCAGCCGCTGATCGGTACCACAATAAAAACTGATGGGATAGAGAGCGACCCGCTCGCTTTTCTGACTGTTCTCAATTTGCACACACATAAGGTAATACCTTTCCTGTGCTTGGGATATTTACTGACAGAGCTCGTGCAGGACCACCCCTCGATCCGTGCGCTTGTCCAATATCTGCTTCAGAAATTGTCACAAGATGCTGCGTTTACTTCCATACTGCAATCATTACTACGGAACGAAAGCTCCCATGTAGGACTCATCATCGGTGAACGTGTATACAATATGCCGCCCCAAGTCATGCCGCCAATGTACCGAATGTTGCGAGACGAGATCGGTTGGGCGGTAGATGAGGCAAGTAAATTGACAGTATGACATGAGTATATGTTCTCATGCTTGTGACTATGGCCAGAACGAACCCTACAAATTCACTCACTACCTTGTCCTCTCCCGAATATGGCGTTGGACAGCGGAAGAAACACAAACTGCGATGGAAGATATGCAGGCTACCAACCCACTCACAAAGAAGCGTAAAAAAAACCGTCGAGAACCAGCTGAAGCCCTTCCGACGGTCAACTCGTATCATCCTGAGGACGAATGCATACAAAAAGTGTGTCCATTTCTAGATAACAAGTAATACCGCTACATGACCATACCCTCAAACCTATATGCTACAAATATGACGCTCAAACTGCCTACAGATCGCCCTCCACACGTGCGACTACGACTTTACGCACCGCGAACCACGCGAAGGGCCTGAAGCATTCGGAACGGACATCGGCGGACGGGCGATGCTCATCCCTGCCGCCAAACTGGGCGAGCTGGTACAGACGATGGCCGAAGCCTTCCCACAGCCGTAGCCGCAGTCACGACCTGCAAACTAACTCGGCGCAATGTCTTGCATATCTGTCAATATTCGTAGCGTTTCTGTTATTTCTTTGTGTAGTTTCCCTGAGAGCGACGTGAGAACGTGAGAGGCGGGGATGAAGGGGGTGAGGGCATACGAGCGCGCTCCAAAGCCGCCTTATACTCCTCGTTGGCGACTTGCATCTCCTCCTCGAGCTGGACGAAGCGTGCCGCCTGCGTCTCTTCTGGCTCGAGAACGGGCAGTGAATTGATGAGGAGTTCAATCTGCTTCGCTTTGCGTACGAGATCCACGACTAGCTCCTTTTTGTTCTCTACACGTAGCAAAAACAAATGCGTCAACAAGCGCATCCCACAAAAAGGAAGGAAAATGCGCTAACCTCCGAAGACTTTTGGTGGGTCGACCTTATCCTTTGGCCGGGACTTTGTGAGTGGAACTTCTGGGTCGACCTGCTTGAAATCCGTTCGTTGGGTGAGGTAGGATATACTGTTCGTCATCATCGTCAGGAGCTGCTCAACGAAAATCACGTCGTCGTCATCAGTTGTGCTCCTGATGAGCGAATTATATGGTGCTCGCCTGCTCAATGGCGTCCTGAATCTGGGTAAGCCGATCCATGTTGACGGACAAATCCCGGTCGAGGGCCTGCTTAGAATCCCCGGGAGTGGTGTCCAACGACATGTCCCGCGAGAAAGGCAACACACAAACAACCCCCGAGGGCACGCTAAATTGTTATATATTGTTTCAAGGGCCACGATGAGGGTTCCGTCTCTAGTTGGTAATGTCTCACACGAGAATTGACCGTCGAGGTCAAGGGCCAACATGCAAAGCTTTTTCGATAGGTTTGCTCCCTATACCTACCCCCATTTGGAGCCCTTACCTGTGACGAACGTACCTGGACGGAATAGTGAGCTCAGGATTACCTTGGATATTGTGGTCGAGCTGCAGATTGTCCTGCAGGCAAGATTGGGGACATGCACGACCTCGCCCCAGGAGAACAAGCGGAAATGGTGACACGGATTAGCAAAACCACCCAGAACACTTCAGCATATTGTTAGTGAGGTCCATTATGCAACGAGATGCGATATCATGCGCTGCCCGTGGTTTCAAGCGGGCACTCATTGGAAACCGAACAGAAGACTCAAAAGAACTTCGTCCATTCTGATGGAGAAATTGCCTTCCTGTGACCTGCGATCATAGCGTGCAATCTTGAATTTGAGTACTGCCCCAGAGGCAAGTACTGGTTGGTGGTACAAAGCCTCGTTCTGCGTTCTGTTAGGGCTTCGCTTTGTCGCTTTCGGGTTCGGGTTGCGCCTCACGCTGTGCAAACCTTAGGGATTGAGCAAATAATCGAGTATATAGGGGGAATCGAGCATATGGGTAGTTGTTATTTTGCGCCTTTGCCCTCACCTCTCCCTCTCCGTATTGGAAAGTGGTTGCATAAATGAGGCAGTTACTCTTCCTCCTAACCCTTATGAAGTCACCGTGATCGTTCGTGATAACTGCTATGAAGTGCACGGTAGATCGAACCTTGGACCCTTCTGCTTCACTATGCCTGATCCAACGACGCAATCCAACTACCTCGACATATCATCGACTCATATAGCAGTTGAATGGGTTATTGACTGGAACGCAAAGTGCCTCACTGGCTCTGCTACTCACCATCTAGTAGCCCACACCGATCAGGTCAATCGGGTCGTGTAAGTTAGCTGCTCTTGCATTACGAAAGACGATTCACCTACTCTGTGTGAACTCTTAGACTTGATACTGCATTCTTAAATATCAAGAGTGTTGAGGTTGGAGGGCATGCAGTCGAGGTACTGTGCTTCGAAATCGCCACACGCACTATAATCCAAGTGGATCTAGTTTACCCTAGGAAACCACCATGAGGTCATGGGTCGCCCTTTGACCATTCCACTGTCGAATCATCTCTCCAAGGGCGATTCGTTGACCATCGTTATTCAATACGCAACGACCAATGAATGCACGGCGCTTCAGTGGATTGAGAAAGAGTAAGAGATATAACTTGTGCATTTGGCTTCTCCCTCGAGCAATCGTTAGTCAAACTGCTGGCAAGAAATTCGAATACCTGTTCTCACAAGCTCAGCCAATCTATGCCAGGAGCATGGCGCCATGTCAAGGTAAGCACTATTTGTTGTAATTACTTCGATATACTGATCTAGGTGTCAGATACCCCTTCTATTAAAATTGTGCGTCCAGGAAAGTTTAGGGTGTCACCTGTCTGAAATCTAAACATGTCATAGACGTACAACTCAATCGTTAAATCGGTTCTCCCTGTCGTAATGTCGGCCATTCGTGTCTCCCCGCCATCTGACGGCCCTATTCATGGAGGAAAGGAGGTTGGGGTAGAGGAAGTAGTCTATTCTTACAACCAAGTGAGCCAAGTGGAATCCTTTAGGTGTGCTCTGAGCCCCAATAGCCCGTTCCAGTTCCATCATACCTCCTCGCAATTGCCTCTGGCAACCTCGTCTACAAGGCGTTCACACCTTCAGACGGGGCTGAATGGACAAGTGGAGTGTGGACAGAACCCGAGGCAATAGACGCCTGCTATTGGGAGTTCAGCCATGACACACCAAGGTGTGGAATATCCAAATCCTGAAGTATCGACACTGACTGGGATCCAAGGTTTATTTCTGAGGCTGAAAAGATCCTCATTCCATACAAGTTTGGGGTTTATGATATCTTGGTTTTACCACCCTCTTTCCCATATGGCGGAATGTTCGTGCAGCCGCTTTTCCCTCGCACTAGCTGACCTCACTGTGGGCAGGGAGAATGCTTGCCTCACATTCCTAACTCCAAGTACGTCTCATGTCGCTATTTTTCATGAGTCTCACGTGGTTGTCTAGCCTTGCTCTCTGGCGATCGTGCATTGGTGGACGTCATCGCACATGGTAAGTGACAAGGTGTGCCATCTCACTGAATGACAGCTGAGAAAAGGTTCCATAGAACTGACTCATTCATATTTCGGGAATGGTGTCACGTCTGTCGCCCGTTTCATTCCTTGAGTCATGCTGATGGCAATTCTAGCCACAAGGATGCATCCAACTTCTGGCTAAACGAAGGATGGACTACATACTTTGAACGAGTTCTTCAGCACGTTATCCATGGCTCTGCTGCTCGTGATTTCTCTTGCATCATTGGGGCGAAGGCACTGGCCGATGCACTCAAGCAATATGAAGATCGCCCAAAATACCAAAGACTCGTCATCGACTTTGACTACGGAGAGGTAAGTAAGCAACTCGCCCTCATCTCAAATACTGATCTTATCCAGGACCCTGATGGTCAGCAAGACCGATGTTTGATCAGCCTCATTCTCATTATTCGTAGATGCGTTCTCATCGATTCCTTATGAGAAGGGTGCGGCCTTCTTGCTCTACCTAGGTGCGTTTTCTCCATCGGTTCGAAATGTTCTTTGACGGCCTATAGAACGAATACTGGGCGGACTTGACATCTTCTTATTATATGCACGAGACTATGTGCAGACTTTTATTGGGAAGAGTATTTCTACGCAAGACTGGAAAGATCATTTGTATGCTTATTTCCATAAAAATGGTGGAGATGAGAAAGTCAAGCTTCTCGACAAGGTGGATTGGAATGTACGCCAACCCATTCTCTTGACACGTATGTCAAATTGATCTTTTCACCTAGGCCTGGCTTTACGGTGAAGGGTTGAAGCTTCCAGTCGACTTGCAATACGACACAACGCTGGCTAAGCAGGCTTTTGAGGTATATTTGATAAGGTATATATCATGTTATGGTCATTGACCTCCCCCTAGCTTGCGGCCGGATGGGAAGCATCTCGCGATACACCCATCAAAGACCTCACATTCAAGGCCAGCGATCTCAAAGGTTTCAATACAAACCAAACCAGTGGGTCACCTACTTCCTCTCCCCTAACAGGCATGCTCATCGTTGTGATGATAAAGTTGTCTTCCTTGAGAAATTGTCAGAAGTCACGCCTCTCCCTGCGACTCACATCCACCACATGTCTGACATATACTGCTTTACGACTACAAACAACGCAGAAATCGGATTGCGCTGGTATGAATTGGCTCTCTCTAGCCCTGCTGCTTCGGATTTTGCACCAGTGGCGGCCAAGTGGATCATCAGCCCACTCAAAGGGCGCATGAAGTTCTGCCGTCCCATCTTCAAACTGGTGAATAAGGTGGACAACAAGCTTGCCCAGGAAACGTACAAAGTGAATAGGACGAGTTTCCATCCCATTGCCCGTAAGCTGATCAAAAAGGTGCGCTCGATCTGGTTTCCAATAGAACCAAGGTACCTAATTATATCATTGCACAGGATTTGGGTTTGGTTTAACGCGCCGATGGGTTGAGAGGACGAAATAATGGTACTAGGAGAGAGCTGGGTATAATTAAATGTCCTCCAGCCGACATGTATCAATGCATACAGTAAGAAGGAAACTATCGTGTACAAGTGGCAGAAATGGAAGGTGTAACACATCAAACAAAAGGCTAGAGGCAGAAGTTAGGCGAAAAAGACGTAGCACATTCAGTTAATCTCGAGAGGTACGGAACGTCGAACCGTCATAGCAGCGCAAAACCTGCGTGCGACGGCGTGCAAGAGAAGCGAAAGAAAGCCCCTGAGGTACTCCGTTACCGCTGGGCCATTTCTAGAGCATAGTCATCGTTTGTAGTTGGTCCTAGTCCCCGCCTCGCCTGGAGGGAATAATCAGGTCATAACGGCATCATCGTCCACACCGTACTATCGTCAAAAATCGTCCCCTTCGTTATCCTTCCAAACACCCTTGACACCTCCGCTAACGGTGCGCCCACCGTGTTTGGCGCGCATTGATCGGCCTACTGTCGTCTTCCTCTCTCGCCTAGGGACAATGGAAGGCATCGCTGGCCGCTCCGAGCTACCCGCCTCCGCACCGCTCGAGTCGTCCGTTGTTGGGCTGTCAGGAAAGGGGAACCCCACGGCTCCCTGCTGAGTTGCAGCACTGGGGAAGGGGACCTCATTGGAAGGTATCTGTCGGTTCCGCACGGGGGAGTGTTTGATCCTGAGTGATCCTCCGCCTGAGGAGCTGGTGTTCGTCGCGTGTCGCTTTCCCGAAGAGGGAGTGCGCATTGGCTGCAAGTACTGGGGGTTCATGGTGAGATGTTGAGAAGGTGCATCTAGTCCGATGGCGTCCCGACCATTGGGGGCAGATTTAGGTGGTAAGCTCGGAGGGATTGAGGCAGGGGTCATAGGGTCCGTCCACTCGTCGTCCTCTACTTCTACGTCGTCGTGTATGCCAATCTCGACGGACATAGGCGCAGGGGCAGTCGCACAAGGCGCACCAGGTCGGAGAGTATCTCTTCGGACGAACGCACCGGGTCCTTCGAGTTCATCGTCGCTCTTCGCACTAGGAGTTTTAACCGCGTCCTCCTTCTCGGCACCAACCAGCGCATTGTCGTCTTCCTCTTCAAGCTCCTCATGTTTCTTCTTCGACGCATCGGGTGAATCAAAAAAGGTATCGCTTGAATCTTCCACAACGCTTGAATTGATGTCTTGTTCAGCTTCGAGTTCTGGATCGGACGCGGATTCGATGTCAAGCTCATCAGAGTCATCCGGCCACACAGGTGGTTCGTCCTGGATTGAAAAGATAGGTTTGTGGGTCTTGGCCATCTAGAAAATGAATATTAACACAAGATCCACCCAATTTCACAACAAGACACTCACATCTGCAACCCTCGCCCTAAAGTCCTTCCAATCACTCTCGTCCTTGCATAAAAAGCCTAAGAGCATGCTGGGATCCAATCCGGAGAGCGGCATCTTCCGCACACGCTCACAATGGAACGTCTTGAGCTCCTGAGGCGCATATGCCTGGGCATAATGCTGCTGCACGGGATCCATAGGCGATGTAAATGCGTTGGGGAAGCTTGGCGCTGGTTGACCGACTATGGACGCACGGAGCGGGGACGAAGAGCTCGGGGCATGCGAATGCGAATAAGGCTTGGAGCGCGACACTGACGAGCGGGATCTTGTTGATGTAGGTGACGTAGTCACCCGCCTGTGTCCTTCGCCATGGCTAGTCCGTGAATCGCGATCTGAGTTCTCCGGTGTCGTCTCAGACGGCTTGAACCGGCTCTGACTCGCGCTACTGTGCCCATCGTCCGTGTAGTCGTCCGTCCCGGCATTGCTAGGAGTCCCAGGTGGAGGCGGTCGTAGTTGGATGGTAGGCCGCGCGTGGTGGGGATCGAGGTAGAACAAGCTTTCCGCTTGTGAGCCGACAAAATAGTATGACGAAGAGGGGCGACCCCCTGCTATTCCCACTGATTGAGGAAAAGTGAAGAGCATCTAATAAGAGAGTAAATAAAATGTTGGGGGAACACCAAAAATATTTGGTCGTTATCGCACCTTGACTGTCTCGTAATAGATAGGATTGACACTATCGATACCCAGTCGGATGCCAATAAGCACAAGAACAGTCGTGTTGCCCCACTTGCTCTTCTTGCTGCTGTTGGGGGGCGCTTTTGGTGCACCATTCTGCAGCTGGACGGAACCGAGGTTGGAAGCGAGGTACACCTCACTCTGATATATCACACTATCCGCCGCAACGCTTACAGCAATGCCCGCCTCCGGGAACTCGTGCGCCAGCCGTCGAATCGCGCCCGCCGCGGTGGAGGGCCCAAACCAGCTGCCGACCTCCTTGCCCAATTCCTTACCAGCAAGCGCCATACGGTGGACGCTGAACGGGCAGAGCGGTGAGGGTGAGTCGAGGAACCAGGTGAGGATTTGGACATAAGTCGCGTACTCAGGGGTAAAGGTTGGGTGGACAGGCTTGCGCCAGTCACGCCCCAGATGGAGGTGTATGAGCGCGTTGGCCAAGAGGGATTGACCGGTGCGAAGCATACACCCCCACCCCGAGTCACTCGTCCATCCCTTTTCGGGAAGCGACCACCATTTTGCCTTGCTGGGCGAGGTGATGTCTGAGATGGACGCGATAGATGGGCCACGTCCTGTGGTAGGTGTGATAGGTTCGAGTAGTTGAAGGGAGGTGTCGCGGATGGGAGAAAAGGAGTTTCGGTAGGTGCACCAGATGCAGGATGTAAAATCGGCGTAGAAAGAGGGCGGCCAGGAGTTGGCAAGTTTTGAGCTCGCAACGGAATATACTGAGCTGCCTGCGTTTGAGGCGATGGATTGATTTGAGGCATTGGAATGTATGGTAAGGTTCTGGCTTGGAGGGCGAAAGGAGGAGGGGGAAGAGGTATATTCCGGGTCACGCCTGCGGTCTCGCTTGGAAGTAGGGGTAGAGGTTGGTTGGGACATGGGAGTGGTTGGTGATGGGGGAGGTTCGTGGCCTGGGTGCTGTACGCCCATCAGCCAGATTGGTTCGCCAGACTTGTCGGGCTGGGCGTCGCTGTCGAGAATAAACCGCATTGCCTTGTCGAGGTGGCCCTTGCTGTGCCTTGCGGCCGTGAGGAGCGCGTTTGGCTGCTTGGCCTTGGGCGAGCCGGCCAGGACCTGGGAGGCAGAAAGAGTCGACTGGGAGAGGAGGTTTGGGAGTGATAGGTCGGTAGATGAGCCTGAGAAGGTATGGGAGAGCCATCCTGAGAGTCTCGAGGGGAATTCTGAGAAACCCTTCGTTGATGAGTTTGATGATGACAAAATGTCAATTGCGGCTGGGGTTTTTGTACGTGGACGCGGGCGAGCGTTCGCAGGAGGCTCTATGATCACTGGTGGATCAGCCAGCTCCGGATCTGGAGGCGGGCTCAGCGTGTCTGAGGCCGAGGGACGTTGTGATGCGGGGCTGTCGGGGCTACGCTGCCTGCGGTTGAGGAACTTGCTCGTTTTCCTCGCCACTGGCCTCGACTTGTCGCTGTTATTGCTCTCCCCCACGACGCTTGGCGGCGACGACGACGTCGGCGAGGATGGACGACCTCGGACGGCGCCAGCGTGGACTGCATCCGGAGAAGATTTGGACCGATCGCGGCGGTCGACTCGGAAGAGTTTATTCAACTTGGATGGACCAGGCGACGTGGGGCGTCCAGACGGTGGCGACGAGGGGCTTCCAGCTGAGCTCATTTTCTGATAATGGTCATGGTCCAAGCTAGGCACCTTCACTTCTTGCTTTGTGCGTGCCTTGCTTTGACACCACTCACACCACGCCCACATAGTGCATAGTGCATGAGTTTAGTACTTATCTACCTTTCCATTTCATGCGACCGGCAATTTGCGCACATTGCTAGGGCAAGGACCGTCCTAATCATTGCAGACAAAAGCGAAATTTTAAATAAATATATCTGATGGTCCCAAGCTATATCCTGCTAGAGACGTGTAAAACCGAAAATATGACCATGTCATTATCTTTGCACGTAATACACATGTTTCTGGTGATACTGCGGTGATAAGTGAAAAAAGCTTGGGTGAACTATGAAAGGAGGGGGACGGCTAGCTACAATTAGTGTAGTCTAATTGCTCTACGGCAAAAAGATGGATACTAATTCGTGATATGTATTAGATAGTCTAGTGGCGCTAAGGCCGAGGGCTTTAGAAGATGATATGCAGGGCATAGGCGATCAACGCAGTGAGGGAGAAAGTCATTAATATGTACTGAGGGAGCAAGAACATCAAGAGGTGGTCCACGTCGCCCTCGCCGTTGTCACCCGCGGTCAACCAAACCTGAATCACGACAGTTAGTGTCGATTTGCAACATATGCGAGGTGCTCACTAGGTTGATGGACGTTGGCATGCCCCCAATGACACTAAAAAACAACAAGGTCAGCTCATAGTACGTCTCGCCACCTGTGATGAAAGCTCACATCATCGTGAAGCGCAAAACTTTGTCAGCTTCACTAATCAATCCAGCCCTCACCAGTCCCTCCACCGCTGCAACTGCGATAATCGGTTGCAGGACCAGTCTCCCTATCGTAAGCGACAAGATCGCGCCCAATGGTAATCCTCTTATTCCGTTAGGAAATTTCAACTTGGCCAAGGCTGCTCCGACGCATATCAAAGCCAAGGGTACGGACGCACTCCCCAGGAATGTGGCGGTATCGAGGATGAAGGCGAGCGGTGGAGCACCATCTGGCGCGAATGGGATGACAGGGTTTTGAAGAGGGACGAAGAGAGCTTTGAGGGGAGTAATGACGGCTATGGGGCAAGCGAGGGCAAGGGCGATAGTGGGTGGCTTCGGGAGTGTACGAAGCCGGGTGGTGAGTTGCGAGAAACAAGAAACACGGGGCGAAGGGCCGGGAGACGGATGTCGTTTGTACTCCTCATCCTCCGTCAGATCAACGACGGTGAACTGCGGAGAAGGAAAAACTAAGGTCGGAGCACACGAGTGGTACATTTCATGGAGACCCGTCACTGATTCGTTAGGTCGTTGGAATGTAACATCTTCTGGAAGAGGGCGACGCTCTTTTGCAGGCTCTTGTGCAATCTTATGGGTTGGTCCCAACGTGGCGTCCACTGCAGTGGCTATCCCATTGGGGTCGGCAGTATTTTTGGCAGATTGTAGCTCAGGTACTGCGGCCCCGAGCTGACCTTGTTCAGCAAGCCCTTCTGGAGATGGTGACACGTGGTGTTCTGCATTGCTGCTTCGCCAGAAATATAGCCACCTGTGTTGCTTAGATCGCAAAGCCTGTTGGACATTCTCGTCGTCCGCATCGGGGCCTTCGGAGTCCTCTTTGATCAAGCGGCTGCCACCCAGAGGGAACAGAGTAATCTAGTATGAAACCAGCATGAGTGGGGTGTAACACTCTTGTGGGGAAGCAAGTGGCACGGACTTACCATGAAGAAAACAACGACAATGGAAATATATGCAATCCCTTGATCAATGTCTTTCTGACCGTTAAAGGGTGCGGCCGACATGATTGTGAGCATCGTAGCGATGGCTAAGGATAATATAAGCGGTCCGCTGTTTCAGCAGCAGAGACAACTAGCATACGAATTTCGCCGTAGTTGCCCCATCCGGCAGCACAATAGATTCCATATCGAAACCGATGGGGTACCCAGAAGAGCTGCTTGATGAAGAAGCCCAAAAAGAAGCCGTAAAGTTGATAAACTACCAAAATCAGGATGATAGGGCCTACAGAACTGGTTCAGCTGGATGCTAGTATGGAAACTGGCAATGGGGAATGGGAAAGAAAAGAAGAACGACCCTAGCAGTGGGGATATGAGGTGAAGATGTGGCGTACCAAGTGTGGGAATGTTGGAAGCATTAATAGACGGAACAACCTTGGCAAAGATCTGCGCGGGTAATGCAATGCGCTGCGCAAACACTTGAGAAAACATCCACAAGGAATACAGACTCAAAGACGCACGAGAATGACTTTTGATAGGCAGTGAATAACTCGTAATGCGCCTTCGGGTTTAGTGACTTGTAAGGCGACCTTGGGTTTAATGGATAAATTACCCGTCTTTGCAACCCAATACCCAGCGAACGTTGAAATGATGCTGTTAAAGCAAGAAGGTGGATAAGGTTAATCGAAAGTCCCATCTTATAAAGTCCTTAAATGGCTTACATCTTGAGTAAGGGCCGAAATGCGACCCATGCCAATGTAACCGTCGTGAACATTTGGAGGGCTCAGGCCAAGGAATGAAAATAAATTTGAGGAGAAGAGGAAATAAGGAAATAGGATGTTGAGGTGCTGTTATGTATCCATTCCCTCCTTGCATCTGACAAGCGGGAGGCAGGACAAGGCCGGTGCAGCCGAATTAGATTGAAATAAGTAGCCCTTCACCACACAAACCTGCACATTGCATCACCCACGTGTGACACCGCAGGTGGAGGCTGGAATGGGAGAAGCGGCACTGTGGACTTCAAAATATGCAAACAGCCCACGGCCCAATAGCTCATCGGATTGCGTTGTTGGCTTAAGAATGACAAGTTCATGGCGAAAAGTAAAGTGTGAACTTGCTATATGGTCAAAGCATCCATTTAGAGCTAAGACTCTAGATGACAGTCAGGTGAAGCGCCCTCAGAGAGTGACTACATGCCAAATCGTGTTGGCCTCGAAGCCTTCTGGGGGCTGTTCAGTAAGAGGTGAAGTATGCAAGGCAAACTGATCATGTAGACCTCGTCACAAAGATAAGATAACCCGGATCGATCGGCGACACCGCCGATGTACACCGAATCCAAGTGTCTGCTGTGCCATGGGCCGGGATTGACACTCCATTTCATATGCAGAGAGGAATCCTTTGCCAGCCTTAGCCATGGCTCTCACCTTGACTTCTGTCACGAGGCTTCCAAGTGTGCCCATGGCCGAACATCTTTAACTGTACTCGCGTGGTTTGCTTTTCCAGAGTATTGACGCGGCTATGTGAGCTGAGGCCGGAAACACCTGGTGAATGTTTACACTAGCGTGGTGAGTCTGGATAGAAAGGCTATGTGTGTAAGCGGGGTGGAGGTGAAATGTCTAGTTCGGAGGGCCCAGAATAGCGCGTTGATGAAACGAAGACATAGATATAAGGGCGACTTCGACCCACACGTTCAAAATAGGTACGGGACCCGTGACGATTGAGTCAATCAGGGGAAAGGGAGCCTGGCCAATGTGCAAGGATCGAATAAGTCGGTCTCAGTAATAAATGATCTGATTGCCTTGCGAATCAAAGATATTTTCCGTGGCTCATCGACGACTGGAGTTGGTTTCGCCTTGGCTCTCTTACCCCCTACGTCGTGACCCGTAGACCCCCTGACTATCAGCACCAGGCCCATAGTTAATGCCCAACGAACCTGCTTTCAGTCGCTAGGAAGGCTATCAGGCTCTTGAGGTTCTGAAGCCACGTGTTTAGCCTAACAGAAGCGCTGACACTGGCATACATACTATAGATACACACTCGCGTACATATATGCTATAGATACACAAATATATACTACTCACTACTTTGGGGGGTTGAACCTGGTGGCGATATAATGCTAAGGCCGTTCGATTTGTTGACCCCTTGGTCACGTTGATGGGAGGGCCAGATGGCTTAAAGACACCAGTCAACAAGGCGAATGGCCTTAGATTCTATATGGCTCACCTTTAGGAGTCCGTACCAGGATATCTTCCCTGAAGACCTTGGCTAAGGATTCCCGATAACCGTTGGTGCTCGTCAAGCTCCTTGAAGGAGGGAAAATCGTGCGGGTTCGTTGATGGCTTCTTCTCTCATCATGGAATTCATAGATTTCAACTCGACAAAGGTGAGGGCGTGGTGTCAAATGGTGCCAGCATTTATTTTGATTGGTTGGAGGTCACAGCACCTTTTCCAGTCAATCTTGACTGGAAAGGTGTCGTGAACCCCGACGAGGAAACACCAAACATAATCCGGCAACGGCATTTGGTAGAGGGAGCGGTTGAGGTGGAGTCCATCCAAGTTTGAAGCTACAACGTGACTTGTTCCTTCCACAACAGCAACCACAACCACAAATGACTCATCCACTGCTCGAAGTAAAACTGGGGGGGACTCTTCAGAAGATACCCTGCGACATGGGCAAAATTAAGGCGGCTTGGGCTATCCGTGCATATCCAAGGACCCGCCGATACTAAATATTCTGTATGGTGTAGACCTATTGTAAATCATTTATCTAATGTCCATGTGGTATACCATGAGCCCGCGGCCAATTCCTAGGACAAACTACCGGTTCTCATCCAATCGATAACACCTTAACCTTACTCTACCGCAATCTCGTCTGCCCATCCTTCGTCATATCCGACTCTGTTTTTCTCGGATATTTGGACAGGACCGCTGTTCCAGGATTCTCGAGGCCTCATACTAATAATCTGACACGAGGTTGACTCAGCTCGTCGCTTGGACCACTAGACGTTCTGGAAGGATAGTCGAGAGTCATCTCCCATCATAATACTTGATCCGGAAAAACTACCACCCGTGCAGGTATGACTAAG
>Ga0307515_10003191_pt1 | contig 34696 bp, 6 predicted proteins | sample 17_EM_MG_FD_194513 | JGI IMG/M metagenome (GOLD analysis project Ga0307515, IMG submission 194513) | Populus trichocarpa ectomycorrhiza microbial communities from riparian zone in the Pacific Northwest, United States - 17_EM | ecosystem: Host-associated > Plants > Roots > Unclassified | place...
ATTGCTAAATATATATTATATAGGGAGCGCCTTATTATTAGACAAATAAAAGCTTTATTAGGGTATAGGTTATTTCTTAATTAAATTTTGCTTTTATTTACGTGTTTAGTTTTCTAGTTCTCTTAGCATTAGTAAGGCAACTAGCCCTAAATTTAAATCGCGTTATATAAAGGTTAAGATTTTTTTTGAGTTAAAGATATAGGTTCTTTTGCCCTTAAAGTCTATAGATACTAGAAGAAGTAGTTACTAAACCTATCCAATAAGAACTCTGCCCGTTTTATCTTACAGCTTCTACAAAATTAAGGCATTATAGTCCTTAAAGGCGCAACCGATGCCATTCCAAAGTGGCCGTAAATTAATGAGAATAAGGTTATGCCAGTTTTCTTTCCTTTAAGGAAAAAAAGCTCTGCTTACTAATACCTTTAAAGTTTATAAATGCCCTTATTAGTTCTGCTAGGGATAGTAGTTTCTAAGTCTTATACGTTAAAGAACACGATTTCCCTTAATATGCCCCACTCTCAATTAGACGATTACCAGATTAGAAGCAGCTAGCTAATAACGACGATATTATCGCTATCAGTTACTATTACCTTGGAGGAGACATTAATTAGAGATAGATTATATAGTACAACCTAGCCCTTTAAAAGGAAGAGACTAATAGTATATCCATTATTAAAGCATGCGAAGGGGATATATAAGTAATTACACCCACTAATTAAGCCAGCTCTTATTAAAATCAGTATTATTTAAAATAGGTAGCTAAGACAATTAAGTCTAACTCCTACTATTAGAGAAGGGAAAGTAATAGTAGTTTATTATATGTAGAATAGGAATAAGCCTACTTAATAAGTAGCAAGACGCAACTTATTTACGTTATTTAAGATATATTTTATCCAATCTCTTTACTAAGAGTCCTAAAGCTATAACTACTAACCCTAGCCCGCTCTAAATATAAAATCATTAAAGGGAACGTTAACGGCGTAAGGTTCCATCCTAAATTTAAAAATCCCCTTACTATAACCCCCCGGTTTACCTGCCGGAAACTCTATATACGGAGCCATATATCTAAAATCCCCTTTAGTACTATTTCTACTAAACCTAACCGTAGCGGCACTCGGTAACCCTAACCTAAAGTCCCTTCCAGCTTCAGGTTTAACAGAAAAATTCGTCTATAAATCCATAGTAAATCCGAAACCCTCTTTAGCAGCGCTCGGTGCCATAGAGAACTTAAACACCCTCCCACCCCCTTATGCTTTAGGTTTAATCGCACATAGCGTAGTGCTTAGTGCCATAGTAAATTCAAAGTCTCCTCCCGTAAAAGACGTTAGGATAGGTATTTAAGTGCTATCTTCGGCTTTTAAAGTCAAGGGGCCCATTTCAGCGCTTAGAGAAATAGATTCTCCTTAGCCACCGCCATTAAAGCCAGGTTTTGGCAAGTCTATATAAGATATATAAACGGTAGAGTCTTCTATTTATTTTATTTAATTGCTAGCCTCTACCGGTTACGAGTCTATATCTCCGTAAACATTTCTAAAATAATATAATCTTACGACGTACTCTTCTTAATATACGTTATAAATGGTGTAAATATTTAAGTCTGTAATAAAGCTTCTATACTATAAGCTTTCCGCTTATATTAAAGAAGACCAGTAAAAAAGTCAAATTAGTAGCCGTATAGCAGATATATATCCTAGTTAAGATAACGCTTTAGAATCTTATACCTAAACCCCTCTAAAGTTTTAATATGCTTATAATACAAATCTAGACGCTAGTAATTTCTATTATAATCTTTAATAGGACAATCCCACTCTCCTTTTAACTTTATAGGTCGAAAATATCTAGCTCCTATATAATGCTTAAGGGCAAGAATGCGACCGGTAACGGCCTCGGTAAAGGCGACTTCGTCCACTTATATTATAGGCGATAGCCTAAATATCTCCTCTAGAACACTAACTCGCGCATTAAGATCTTTATATAATAAAAACAAACGGTATAATTATGGGTTAGCATCTTTTCTCTTTAGCGGATATCAACGTTTAGCGGGTTAGGGGTAAGGTGGAGATGTTTTTATAGATGCATTTATCGTATATATTAGTTTCTTTATAAATATTAGTGTATATACCGTCTGTAGCGTATAAAGAGCTACTTACCGCTATCCTATTTAAAAGCTATTGGATATATTTAACGGGCGGGCTGTTAGCAGAATATTATAAGTATATATACTGAGGTTTACCTAGCCTATGTTTAAGGTTTTACTATTTAGGGGCCGTTTTAAAGCAAGTTCCGTTCGGGCCGGATATACTATTACTTATCGCTAGGTTTAGAACACATCAAATGCTTTATTAGAGATAGTTTGGTTTTTCTACCCTAAATGCTTATTTATAGTGTATTTACAAAGAAGAGAATTATATACGCCCTTTGCTAGCAATACGCAGCCCCCTTCGCGTTTATTAAATTATTTCCTCCTTTACCTTCTTATACATATTCGAGTAAGCCTCTCGGTTTAATATATATTTATAGTTACCTAAAAGAAATTCTTATATAAGCTTTTTGGGCCTCTATATAGACCTACAGAAGCGCACCACAGTATTTATTAAGCCTATATTCACTATAACAGAAAATTAGTTATGCATTAATGGCTTAAGTGTTTACTCTTATATCGCGACAACGTTTACCGGATATCTTTTCTGCATCTCCTAGTATTTCGTGCACTAAGCTCTTACGGTATAGCGGAGATAAGAACACTTATAGTAAACCTAGGTATAATTACACATTACTAGTAGTAAATAGAAGGGAATAGATATTAAAGGATATTAAATAACAGCAATAAATTTAAGCATTTTATTCTTAAATAAAAGGATTACCAATTAAAAGAACGTATATCGCTTTAAGCGTTAGAAAAGTAGGGTACCTAAGATCCCCATTACTACTAAAGAGTGCTAGGAATTGACAAAGTATTCACATAGGAGCTCGTATTACGCAACACTATATAGGGCCCTCTGGACAAACACTAGATAAGTAATAAGTACATCCCCTTTACTATCTCGAGCTACTAGGATCTATTACTAATACTGTTAAATCTAGTACGCATATTATAATTGGATTAGATCTTAATATAGGGCTCTTTATACTAGTACTTATGGTATAGAGCGTCTATAATTTGGTAGTCCTAGTGCGAAAGTGTCCATAATTTAGTAGTCGTAATGCGAAGGCGTCTATAATTTGGTAGTTACGGTGCAAAGGCGTCCAGAGATCTTTAAGGTTGGATAACGCAAGCCTTATTCTGCAAGCCTTTAACATAATCGTTTAATAGGCTTAGTAGGAGCTAATTAGATTCATCCCCGAAGCTTATTGCCTATTTAAGAAGATAAGCCGTCTTAAAACTAAAACAATTTAGGAGTATATATACTCCAAATAATAGCAATAAGCATAGCGCGTGTTCCCTATAAGTATTATAGGTAATTAATATAGACCCTTTTTCCTCGCTCGCTCCTTCTACCTGCGCAATATTCCCTAGATATAAGACTCTCTTAAACTTCTAAAGGTTTAGCTCAGCAGTCCGCTCCCTAACAGTCTATCTTTTTAACTTTTTATATTCTACTCTTCTACTATCTAAAACGCGAAATAGTAGGACGCCTTACGCTTTAAATAAAAAGAAATCTAGGGTTCTATATTAGGAATACTTATATCGTTATATTAATTATTAATACGCCAGATTATTCTATATATAATATTAGTATTAGCGCCACGTCAATATATGGAAACTTTATATCCCGCCTCCTCTTAATAGTCCACATCTTTAATTCTATATCTCTCTATATTTTAAACCTCTTCAATATTACATATAAACTCGGCCGTCTACTTTTAACCACAAACTGCCGCGATAGAATGGAAATAGGTAAGGAAAAGGATGCTCTACCCTATAGTTACTAGAGTTAACAGTTTACTTATAGAGGGGCAGCTACCAGTTTAGAAAATTCATATATATAACTATAAAAATTATATAAGAAGTTTCGTTTAAGTGGGGCACTTAAACCGGCACTAGAAATCTCGTAAGTCTCTACTCTATTTAACCGCAGCGCATATTCCTAACTCTTATAGACGCTAAAGAGCCGACCTACTATTACGACAAATGCTCTAGAGCTTTCTTCCGAAGTGACCTCCTTAAGTCACATAAGAGGCGTTATAAAAAAAGGACTGTTGCCGGCCATAGTTAAGACTTATAAATTTAAGTGCTAAGGAGAATAAGATTGTGCTTTTAATGCTCCTTAAAGAAACTTAAGTATAATAGCGATGGTAATAAACTTTACCTAAGATGCTTACTAGCGGGTTTATAGTGCGTTTATAAGTAGAGGCGTAACTAAGTAACTCTTCTAGAATAATTAAAGGAGGCTAGAAAATTAATAGAAAAGATAGATAGGGGAATAATGGAAAATAAGGGGGATAAACCGATGCTAGGAGTTTATTTCCACTCCCCATCCTCAGATTCATCTACTATCCAATCTTCCTTAAAATTCTTAGCAATATTACCCAAACAACTACATTACCTAGAACCGGATTTTCTCTCTAAAAGTATCTCCTAGTGCTGGGTTTGCTTATATCTAGGGTTATCTAGAAAGACTACAACATCGCTATACGGGTGCGGCTACGTTAGGGAGGAGCACTGTAGCAATATAGAGTATAGTTAGGCTCCTTTAGGTTTTATGCCTCTACTACAGATATATAATAATACTACATTGCATACCTTTTCTATTACTTCTTAGCATTGTCCTTTAGTGCCCTTAGCTAATTTTAGTATATATAAGCCCTCTATAATATACATAAAATATTAAATAAATATCTAACGTACTAGGAGAGTTCCCTCTACTAATAATAGAGGGAGGTGAATTATTCCCTAAGAGACATTTTATTAATGCTAATAATAGTAAAGTTATATAATTTTAAGGTATCTTAAATATACTAAAGCATTATATAGTTACTCTTTATACTAGATTCTATTAATTTAGGAAATATATTTTTATCTACTAGGCTTTATATAGTAGTATATTCGCGAGGTTAGTTTTATTTAATTTGCTTACTTAGCTAGCGAATTATTATTAGGGAATACAAAATTAGGTATCTTAGGACTTTACCTAAGTTTACTACAAAGGGATAGTTCTTTTAACTATATAGATTAGGTTAATACCAATGCAAATCTAAAAAGATACTTATTTACCCTATTAACTTATTACTAACCCTACAAAGGCAATAATAAACTATACTAACGCAATACTTTAATTCTAACCTCGCCTCTATCTCTCCAATATTGCATTAAATATCTTAAGGGCCCATTACCTCCGCCTATTACACACCAACAACTTTTGCCTTCTTCTCCTTTATCTCTAGCACCGCATCCTTCTATTTATTTACTTGCTTAAAAGCTTACTAAGGCTCCTTCTTACACGTTAGCAGGAAGCCCTAAATCTCAGCCGGTAAGAATTTGCCTTTAGGAATACAATCAGCAAAAGCATCAGCTAATGCCCTCAGCCTCTCGCTAGAGAGATAGTTATAGGCTAAGTACTTCCCTCCCTTAAATCCGCTAACTCCGTTAATTTCATTAATGCCATTAATGTTTTTAATCCTATTAATCCCATTTAATATCTCCGCCAACCCGTTAAGGCTACTATTTAAAGTAGGCTTAAGCACGCTATTTATTAGACTAAGCCTACTGCGCCGCTTTAGGACCTTATTATTCTTATTTAAGTATATATAGATGAAGATATCTCAAATCTAGTTGCGCGTCGCGAGCGTAAACTTAATCTATATATCAACTCTGCTAGGGTAGATAAGGGCTTTATCCAACTTCTTTAAATAATTCGTTGTTATAATAAGGACTCTACCCTTATGGGTAGCGACGCCGTTAATGGCGTTAAGTAAACCAGAAAGCGAAACACCCTACTTTATATCATTGTTCTACTTATCTTAACGGTTTGCGGACTTAATCGCTCTGGCTAAGTTAGCAATATTTAACCCTTAGACCATCTTGCCTCCTTTAGAATCCGCCTTATCCTCCTCTTCCTTCTTATTACTCTTCTTATTTCTTAGTAGACCTGCGGTATTAATATCCTCTAAGAGAACAATATAGCGGCAAGAGAGGTTATTAAACAGCTAGTTAAGGTCAGATTCCATAAGAGTAGGTTTAAGCAAAGAAATATAGAATATATCTAGCCTAAAGATTCTAGCAAGGGCAAAGGAGAGCAACGTTTTACCGGTTCTAGAAGGTCCGTAGAAGAGATAACCGCGATAGTATGGAATACTATAGGTGGCATACCAGCAAGGGCTGGACGGATGGAGATATTTATTAATATCCCCTACAACTTTAGTCTTTTACTTAGGGTTAAGTAACACAGTATCCATTAGACGGGAAGGTCTAAACGAGACGCGGTCCTATAACCTAGCGCTACGTCTACAATCCTTCCCCGCTAGCCGTTAAATAACTATTATAGCCTTTTCCTTCTTAAGTAACCATGATTTTATATAGTTAAGTAGGTTCTTAATAGGCTCTGTCGACCGTCTAATATATCTTAGTTTAATAAGCTCTTCATCGCCTCTATTTAGGGACCACGGACTAGTAAGTCTCTCTCAGCATAAACGATTAAAGATAAATAGGTAGCCATTATACCAGAACCTATATTTGCTAAAGTATAGCTTATAGCGGGGTAGCAGCTTAGCCGCCCACTTTCTAAAATTAAAGATTCCCTTCTTATTAAGCGCCTCCTTATTATCGCTATCGTCTTTCTAGTCGCCGTAAGTGGTTCCTAGTCACGTAACAGCTTTTACTAAGCAAGAGATTTTTAACATGCGCTGCTCTGCGATCTATTAAAGTATACTATTAAATAGATTATCTCCATCATTAATAAAAACCAATAATATAAAGAACTGAGAGAAGAAAGAGAAAGCTATATTCTATATATAGGCTACTAATATTACTATAGCGAACAGAATGAGACCAATTAAGACTACTATGCTAACGTTAAAGCTAAAGGCATCTAGAATGAATTTAGAAATAAGACCGTATCCTAGAATAAAAGCCTTAAGGACATTTAAAGGGAGATTAGTTAGATTTATTTGTGCGCCATTCTCAAATATATTAAAGCCTATAGGAAACTTAGGAAAACCTATCCTGTCTATTAGATATTATCTTAGAAGAGTAAATAAGAGGAAATAGAAATATTATCTTGTATTGCGTATACGTCTAGCTTTTCTTAGGATAATATATAAGGGACGGGGGTTGTTTAGTAGTAGCTTAAGAGTATCGATTGCTATACGATATAAAATTAAAGTAAAAGTTACTTCCGTGCCGAGATCCTGCAAAATTCTTAAATCACGTTAACTATCTGTCTAGATTAAGAGAATTCTTAATAAAGGATTGAAGGGTTTAAGGAATATAGGCATTCTTAAGTTTTAATATTACCTAGGTATAGAGGCGTAGCTATATTAAAGGAGGCTTAAAGTCTCCGTCGCCTAAGATATAAGTCCTAAGCCTAAGTCGGTAGTAACACCTAGTACGCCGGATATAGCCATCCAGTTTATAATAGGAAACGGTTTATTGCTATAGGCGGGCCTTAATATAGCCTTATTATATTATCTAGCGGGTTTATAACGGATATAGATTAATTATCCGCTTTCGGTTCTATAGCTAGCGGGTGCTATAGGTATTTCTAGTGTTGGATTTACGTTAACTAGCGCCGTAGTGGGGACGCCAGTAAACGCTTTTCGGCCTTATAGGTATTAATATAACCAGCGCAAACAAATACCGCGTATAATACGCTTAAGCTAAATATTCTATTATATGCGGCCCCGTTACCTAAATACTTAAGCTAAGGCATCCTACAATTAGCACTATATCAGGTTATTAATAGCGCCTTCTATGCCATTTAGCGCTGCAAGGTTAGGCTTAATACCTCTTAGAGAGGAGTTAAGCTATCCTTAGCTTACACCAATCACCACTAATAGCTCTATACTCCGTTACTGCCTAAAGCATAGCTAGAGCCAAGCTATTGCCATCTTATTGTTACGAAAGATGCCCTTAATACATGGAGTTAAATAAAGATAACGCTTAAAATTATTGGTCGGTTAGGGTAAGAAATGAATTAGTATGCGAATAATAATAGATGGTAGTGATATAGTAATAAGCGGCAGCTAGAGCGCCACATATTAAGTAATAAAGAATTATTTATAGAGAATTTTCTTTGCATAAAAGGGGTAATAGAGTTTTTATTAGTTAAATAGCAATATATTTCTTAACCTACATTAAGAATAACCGCTTAGGATATTATATCTTATAGCTTTAAGTGTTTTCTAGAATAAAGAAGAGATTTCTTCTATTACCCTTTTAGTGATTAGGTAGGAACTAACTAATAGGGAGTGTTAATGCAACAAGGTAATAAAGGTAATAATATAATAGGGCGGTAGGATAGCGGGGCGATATCTATAAGAAAAGAAAGGCAACCGCATTTTCAGCCTAGTAACCGTTTAGTATTATAAGCATGCCAGCAAGCCCAGAACTTAAGAACTGTTAGATAATATAAAAGTGGAAATCGGCCCTAAGGCGGAACACAGATCCCGCTAGAAGATTTGCATATAGGAGGCGTTGGTAGCTTTATTGGACTTGCTTATATATAAGCAAAGAAGCCTTAACAAATTACAGTGGCCCACCCTATTATTAAGTCGCAACTTTCTTATATATAAGCAAATGACTTTCTTATATATAAGCAAAGAAGACTTAACAAATTAGAATGATTTCCACTTATAGATAATCGGACCATTCCTACTTTCGAAGGCTTATCCTATTAGAGACTTTTACCTTTCTTATATATAAGAAAATGAAAATTGCCTCGTATAAGTCTAGAGCAACTCTTTATAGTTAATTCGGACCCTTACGTAGAAATTATCTCTCTCCCTAACCTAGGACGAAAGAAATTATGTTACTAATTAATTGTATTATCTTACTCTAGCTCCTTAGCTGCTTTAAATATATATAGAGACTATAGATCCCGGACGTTTATCTCTTAGCTACTATACTTTACTTCTCTCCTCCACTTTACGCTTAACTTAGAGAGTACTCTTTCTAAATATCCCGGCATTGTATTACTTAGGACTTAGAACACCCCAATAGTACTATTTCTACTCTTGCGCCCCCTTTAACTAAATAGTAGAGTCTAACACGCTCTAGCAGCCTAGCTCCTCTTTACCACGATCCAGCCAAATAGAAGTATCTACCGTATTTTAGCACCCTACTTCCTTCTCCCTGCGACCCGCCTAGCTAGGAGGATCTACTATACTCTAGTACCTTACCTCCTTCCTATAGTAAGCGATCTAAATAGGAGGATTTATTACACTCCACCTCCTATAGACCCCCTAAGGCCATTTAGGAACATTATATTCCACTAATCCTAAACCTACTTCTTTCCTCCTGGGTATGCTCTACTTATAACCTTAAACTAGATCCTCAGTATCACCCTAAACTAGCTATATACTATATATTTTTAGAGAATATATATTCTAAATTTACATTAGATTAGGGGTATACGTTAGTGCAGTTATATTAGGAGGTCTGTATATTTAACAAAGATTCCTTTAAGGTATTGTTACAGCCAAAGCAGCTTAAATTAAGCCGTAAGGTTTGCTTACTAGTGTTTAAAAGCAATATAGCATATCTTCTGCTTTTGCTTTAGAATAAAGGGAAAGGATATAATGGCCTAGTGGAAGCCGTGGTAAGACAAGTACCTGTCCTTTTAGTTTTATATATACTAAAATTTATAAGCAGGCCATAGCCAAGCGAATAGTGGTTAAGGAGGTAAGAAGTTATAATTTAAAAATGCGCACTAAGTGTTTTAATTGTTCTGCTCTTTGGAAAGCTATATACCGTTAAAGAGTATATACTAGAATACCCGCCACTGGTTAAGTTAATAGAGTGCCTCTTAGTAGATCTGAGGATGGCTTTCCTTTAATTAAGGTGCTTTGGCTAAGACTAATTATAGAATTATAGCGAGATAGCATTAATAGAGCGGGTTCTTTGTATATAATTGGTTATAATTAGTATATTATTTTATCCACCATTATGGAAATAATTCTATAACTATTAAATGTTTTTAATCCCTTTTCTAGATAGAGCAAGGCGGGAACAAGTAGTCGGAACTAGGCATTTTATATAATAGCCTGCGACAATTACTAGGCGAGTTTAGGCATGCTCTATTGCAGTACGTAGTCGTTATACCTTTTTATTAAAAACTCTAATACTAACTTCTATCTTCCTAGGCGGAATTAACTTAGTAAAGTAACCGGGAACGCGATGCTTTCGACTTAATTAATATACCTACACCCATAGCGCCTAATTTAAAGGCAAAAAGGCAAAACCAGTTGTTACATGTTCTATCCTTCATTTATATCGCAAATATATTGTTAAATTAATGCAAATAGCACTTAAATTTCCTTATAGTTTGTACTTTTGGTTTAATATTACATTTCCTATATCAGCTGTTAGCGTATATTTCAATTTAGGGTATTTTATAGCAGTAAAATACTACCAGTGGTATATATACGCCTTAATACTTAACCAGTTAGTAGTATAGCGGTAGGCTTAGCGAGAGCGCCCAAAGCCTTCTTCTCCTCAGATTTTTTTAACTATAAGTTTAATCTAAAATCGCTTTTCTTTTCGCCCTTAGCTTATCCTTACTCCTCCACCTCTTATTTGTTCGCTTTAGAATAAATATACAGTCTGTTTATATTTAATAGGGAGGGGGGCTACAGAATATATCTCCTGTAGTAGTTCTCCGATATTATACGTAACCTAACCACGCCCTACCAAAATAACTCCTTTTGTTTAGATCGGCATTAATAGGGTAACGACTAGAGGATAGATAGCTAAAGCATATAGGTATAAACACTTAGACGGATTCTCTCTATCCTAGCCGACTTAAACGAAGCTGTACGCACTTTATGGTCCAAAGGCGCCCTTTACCTAAAAGGAGCTATAAAGAATAAACCCCTAAGCGATATAATTAGGGAGGATATTATTATTAATAATATAGACCTTCTAATTCTCTTTACGGTTAATAGATCGCTAATACACCGTTAGGTTATTAGTTTAATACTCTTCCAGACTTAGAAGTTAATCTATATTACCGAATACACGCCTTAGATATTTACTACACCTTATAGTAATAAGATTAAAGTAGACAGAAGATGGCCTCCCGAAGTTTCTTTAATATAGTATATAGCTTTTCTGGGTAATAAAACATCTTATATAATAGAAGTTGGCAAATATACCTAGAAGCTGCGGATAGAAGAAACGGTAACTTTAGTTATGCAACCGGGCGACATATATGTGCTATATCTTAAACACTCTAGTTAATACTAATATTCTAACTATGGACTAGATTTATATGTCGCGCTTAGTTACCGCGTAATATTCCCCGTATTATAAAGCAAGGTAAAAAGCAAGGCAAAGCGTAAATAATTTTTGTTTACTACCTCTGTTATAATAAACCTCTTCCAGAAATAGTAAAATAGATTTAGCTAGCCAATTAAATGGTTAGTTTGGGTTAAAGGGAACGTTTTAAGGCACTTAAATAGAGTAAATATGTAGTTTGGAAAGCCTAATAAGCAAAAACGTGGCTACGATATATAGCGCTATGGCGATACATGGCAAAGGACTATTACCTTAAGTTAGCGAAATTAAATTAATATACTTAAAAAGACGTATTGCTTCCGATGCGTTAAAAAGGCTATATGCGATTAATACTTCCTTTTAACAGGACGTGCTAACGGGCTGCTAATAACGTAATAAGGTATAGTGTGGCGGGGTGCTACATTGCCCCCACTTTCTAAAAATGGAATAGCTGGGCGGCTTTATGTTGGGCACCAACTTATTTTTGCTCTTTTATTGTACTTATTATACCGCATCCGCCAAATTTTTAGCCATATTCCTTCGCACAATTCTATCGCGTTAGGTTAACTTAGTAAGAAGTAAATACAGCATAAGCAAAAGAAATGCTTACTTGTAGAAGCACTTACTAATTAACTATTAGGCCTATAAGGCTAGTAAAGGGTACCTCTTTCTTATATAATTCCCCGAGCGCTCTCCTATATAGCTATAAATTTAAAAACTAGCTTCTATAAACCCTTAGACTACAAAGATATTTAGCACTTACTATTATACACAAACGGTATATATAGAAGGGGCGAATAAGGGGACCAACGATATATCTAATAGTAAGCTAGAAAAAATGGTCTCTACACTAGTAATCCTCTTAGTAGATTATATATACTTTTGCTAAGTAATATATAGTATAGATAGGATGTTAAGATAGATAAAAGTTACACAGTTAGTTATACCAATATAGTTAAATAGGAAGATATTCTCGCAGTCTTTATTAAAAAGCAAAGCGGCGTTAGAGCCGTGCAAATACTTCCGTATAATTCGATTCGCACAGGCCCAGATTAAAAGGGGTAGGCTATCTTTCTAATAAATATAGATAAAAGATATACGCTTTTTAGTCAGCCCTTAGTGCGGTTCTTTTGTCGCGGAGTTACTTAAACCAAAATATTCTATTAAATTAACTCCTAATACCCTTAAACACAATATTATCCTTCCATTTCCTAAGTTAATTATTATGTCTCTATTACCTATAAACCACGAAATTATATATAAAATACGCTTAAAGGGATTAAACTTTGCTATAATAAAATTCGAGAGCTATTATGCCGTAATTTCCCCTCTTTCTACAAACTTTACTAATAGTTAAGCTTTACTTAAATAATAAAGGGTAAGATTGCAAACCTAAAGAATATAATACGTTATTATCTTCACAATGTGTTACGGATGCGCTTCTATAATTTAAATTGCTAATTAGGTCTAGGACGAGCTAGGCGTCTTAGTTAAGCCCTAGATAGGTAATAGGTTAATTTTCTATTATAAAAGCAGACTTCTCCGGAGCTGCTAAATATAGGTATACTAGGGTTTAGGTATTTAAAATCGGTAAGAATTCATAAAGTGCTATTACGTTAGCTGTGGCGTACCATATATTAGTGGCCGACTTATAGTTTAGGTTATATTTTAGGTGTTTCGTAGCTTATATATCTATATTAAGATTTTCTAAGCTCCAGTTGCCTTAAGGATAATTAAAAGGGGTCATTTAATAAAAAGAGTCGCTAAATATTAACTTAAGGGTATCTTGCGAAATGATCTTATCGTCTCGGCCACTGGCAGGATTGGCGCTACTATTTAAGGCAGTTAATAAGCTTAGTCCACGCTTTGGTAGAGTAGAGGTTAAAAATAGCCTAGGTATTACTGGCTAAGTCTTTACTAACTAAGCATTTATTAGCCGAGCTTTAATTCCCGTTAATGTTTCGTATAGTTTTAGGTGTTTGCTTTTATAGTATTAATTAACTGCCTTTATAGTTGTATGGAATATCTAGCATATATTACAGTATTTTTACTCTAGTAGTGTACAGTAGATAGAATAGAGCGGTTTCTTTAATTTCGCTTTCTTCCGGGCATATATTAAGAGGGCCCCCATTATTATAAAAGAGGCATTACACTCCTTAGCCTTGCAATAGTAGTTCTTCTTACGCCTCTTTTTACGCCTTAGCTTACCCGCCCCCTTTATTAACCGGTATATACTAGCCCCTAAAGCACCCTCTAGTAAAATAGTTCCCCTTCTAGAGCTAGAGCTAGAACTAGAGCTAGAGCTAGAGCTAGAGCTAGAGCTAGAGTTAGAGCTAGAATTAAAGTCGGAGTTAGAGTCTTCTTATTGTAATAAGTTCGCACTCTCGTATATATCTCTAGGAGACTCTATTATAGAAGTTTGACCTATTACTTAATTAGTATAAAATTTAGCCGTAAGATATAGCGCAAAATGTTCTCTTACCATAGTCTTGGTTTTAGAGATATTTCATTATAATAATAATATAAGAAAAGTATAATAGGAGCATTAACTAGGACGGAGACGAGCTCCGGTATTTATATTATTTCGATAAAAATGTTTAATACTTTCCGTTGGTGTCGGCGGCTTTACCTTAGCAAGCTCAGACATAATTCTATTAGTGTAGATTTTTAATTAATCCGCAAGCTAACTAACTACGTTTATACAAAACTATCAGAATTACGTCTAAGCGCGTTTCGTAAAGGTTCTTAGTAAATTTAATAATATCCGTGTTACGGAGGTTGCGGCTAAGCCCCACGCGGTTTAGAATGGTAAGGACACCTAGCCCAACGCCATCGAGCTTAAAGAATGCTGTAGGCTATTTAGTATGCCACCCTAAGTTTTAAGGCAGCGTTAATAGAGCCTTAGTAAAGCCTTCTATCCTTTAACCGTATAGACACAAAGCTAAGGCCTAGAGCCACCTCCGCCGCCGCCTCTAAGCATCTCCAATAACGCGTTCAATCTGCGACTTCTTAAGGCACGACTTGTAGTAGACCGTATTAGCTAACGAACTGCTTACAGATTCCCTAATACGGTTTTAGTAATAATATCCCTCTCTTAACCCTTTTATAGAAGAATTATACCCTCTAGTAATAAACAGCTGCTCGTATAAGCTATATAAGTCATATTAACTTAAGACTACCTCTACTCCTCTACCGCGCAACTAAAAGATAACCGCTATTAGATTCCTAACCAGGTTTAATATAACAAACTACCTTAGCTCCGGACTTACGAGCATAGTATACCTAGACTCCTCCTTTAACACTATTATTAAATATCCTCACTAAGTAGAAGAAGAGCCCGCTATTAAAGTTAAGAGATAGATCTATAAGCGGTTCTAACAATACAGCGGGCACGAAGGTCTACTAAAGTTTTATAATACCTTTAAATCCGGCATCTAGCTAGAATATACAAGTAAGAATAGACTCCGCCAATATATCTAAACCTATAAGATTTATACCAAACAACGCCTTTAATGGGCTTAACAAGTCACTAGTGCGCTTGCCTTTATTTATTTAATAAATGTTATTTATACGGATCTAACATGCAGCAACATTTCCTTAGACGACAGCCTATACGTAAAGCTCCTCGACTTTAGTAGCTCCTTATTAGATAGCTCTAAGCTATCTATTATAGTGACTACGAGCTATAAATGTCCTAGAGCCGACTTAAAATCAACTTAGGTAGACCTATTTGCCCTTAGCTCTACCCTATACAAAATCTAAATAGGCAAACCTCCATACTTTAAGCTCGGGCTTAAAGAGATAGAAATTACCAATTTGTTTAAACAATCCAAGTTTCCTAAAATAAAAAGTCTAGGATTAATAGGCGATATTATTATAGGGTGCTGGCAAGGTAGGTTTATAAGTGCAGATAATATTCTTAAAGGTATACCACTTATTAATCTCCCTTAACTATTATGTACTAACGCCGTTTAGCTATTAACTTCTGTAGTAGAACCTATCCCTTCACTCCTCCCCTCCTTAAGACAACCATTGCAGTTTTAGTTCTTAGCTTACTTATATTCCTTACCTATAGATTAGCGAGGCGATAATAAATTAGGAGGATAGGGCTGTATAATAAGTGCAGAGCGAGCATTTCCTAGGCTTCTTAGAACTGCCAAAGGTAATTATTTATCTATTTACCCCTTTGGCCGGTATAGGATTGTTATAAGGGCCGGTCACCGCACTGCTATTTTAGTAGTAATTATATAATTGTTTAGGGAAGGTATAGTTCTGCTTACATTTAGAGTATAAGTAGGGGTTATTAACATAGGTATACATTTTACTTAAGTTAAGGTACGTCTCTATACTTAGGGACGGACGTTAGATAAGCTAAGTTAGCTATCCTATAGCTAAGAGCATTGGCTATAACAGCACGCCCCTAGCTAGCTCTCAACGCTAATAACACAGAGCGCCTATGTTAGTTAGCTAGGATATAGCATATATTAAGTATCTATAGGTCGCTAGATTTTAGAGATGCGATTACTATATACATTAGTAGCTGCCTAGAAAACCCCGCTGGTTAACGTATATTAATAGCGCGTTTTCAAACAAAGGCAGAAGGGTATAGTTAGATTTTATCAATCGCATAACAAGCTAGTGCGTTAGATTAGGCCGCTCTAAGTGCACTTTATAGTCCTATTAACCCTTCTCCCACAAGTACATTTAGCTTATTACCCGCGCGCTACTAATAAGGCCATTATTGACTTCCTATAGCTATTAGGGCTATAGCGTTGCGGAACCTTTTCCCCCTACAAACACTCGGAACATATAAAATCCGCTTTAGTAACTATAACTAATAAAAACTAGTAACTACTAGAGATACCTATACTTTAATAATACTATCCTAATATATCCGTGCTACTAGGGCTCTCTAGGGCTTCGGCTCTAGCTTTAGCTCTAGCTCCAGCTCTAGCTCTAGCTCTAGCATTAACATTAGCACTTTAGTTATCCACATCACTGTAGGCTCTAGGTCTGGCACATCCGCCTTCAGCGCAGGATTCTTGCGCTTACGACCGCGTTTTAGCTTACCTGCGGTAGCTTTATCCTTCTTAGCACGCTTCGCTCGTGCCTCCTTAAGGTCCTTAAAGCTTATTACCTTTGCCTTACCTAGAACTACTTATTAGGTTAATCGGCAAACTTTAGCTTCGTTGTTTATCTTATACAAGAATTAATTTTAATCTTAAAGAAGGGAATATTTAGCAAAGAATATTTAGGCGGTACTTATAAGCTTCTATATATACCTCTATAGGCGCTATTTACTTTATTCGTTAAGCGCAGAAGCGTCCCAGTTAATTAGATTATGCAATAACGTAAGAGCCTTTAGTAACACTAGCGTTATAGGCGTTTACAATACATTATCTAGCGGATAAGGCACTTTATCGGCTCTTAGGACTGTTAGTTAAGCCAATAGCTTAGGTATAGCTTAGAGTACTCTTTTTAGGTTAAAAGAAAACAAGCTAGTTATAGCCCAGCTAGCTATAATATTCTTCTTCATTAACACCTTATCCCTTACAGGCTTATATAATAAGGTAAAATGTTCCTTACCAATTATATCTAAACCGCCTTAGTATAGTCGTTTAACCTTATTATAATAGGCTGCCTTTAAGGGGGCAAAGACTCTAACGTCGCACGGCTGGAGCTTATAAGAGGTATAGAAGGGGAGTTAATATAGGATAATGTTATTTTTAAAGCAAAACTCTAGGACCTTTAGTGTCTTATATATTCTAAAGCCGTCGTAAATAAGCACCCATAGTTTTTAATTAGCTCGTTTATTAGGGAAACTTTCTTTATTAATAAAACTACTATTTTAATATACCGAAATCTAAAGATATATTAATAGTTGCAATAGAGCAGAGGTGTAAATGTAAAGCGGCCTTAGATGCTATAAACGAAATAATTAACAATTTAACCACACTATCGTAATTTTCTCACTATAGACTAGAATTATAAGGACAGATACCTAAGAAAACTAGTATTTTAACTATAACCTTAAATGTTTACAAGGGAGAGACCTAAGGTGTATTAACAATAGATGTGTCCCGGCTTAGGGTGTATCTCGCTACGTAGTAGGGGACATTACGTATCTATAGAAATTTAAAGTCTTTAGCTAACTAGCTACAGGCGCTTTAAAGGATATAAATTCTACCTAGAAACACTTATAGTGCTTAGGCCTTATTAGGGTCGTCACCATAGTACTGTTAATTCAGGTTAGATTTAGCCTATTACCCTATCCTTAACCCTATTTCAGATATATTATATACCCCCTATCCCCCCCCTATTATCTACACCTATACTATATATATATAGCCTCTTTTTCTTTATAGATCAATCTTTATATAAGTCCTTCTTTTTATACAATTGGTGCACGGACTACCGATTAACAGGTATATTACTACTAAAAGTATATATAAAAATAGCCGACTTCTATAAGGCTAGAATTTCTAGATCATTTACGCACTAGAGCAGAGGAATCGCTATATATACCAGATTTAAAGTTAATAATCTCCGTATAGAGTATGGGAATTTATTATTTAACTTAGGACTTAGCGTTTAGCCCCCTCTAAAAGTTTAACTAGGAATATTTTAGAATTCTTATATAGTCCGCACTAAGCTTAAGCGCCTATTATAGAGCCGCCTTTAAAAAAAAACCCTAACTAATAGTGTGAAATTAGAGAAGAAGAAATAATATCTATAGAACTTAAAATCGAAAAATATAATAAGTAGTATAGAAAAGGATAGTATATAAACACAAGTCCCGTAATTAGATTATTAGGTATTATCTTAAAGTTATTTATAAGGATAGTACGCAGAATATTCTAGCTGGGGGTAGGTAAAGATAATACAATCTTTCTAACCACTTTTACTTCGTCCTGCCCCTCTATACCTACCTTCTATATAGCATATTCTTTAAATTAAATCTTTATATAAGTCTACTAGAAGTAGTTATTATTATTTAAATACGTTGCCGCTTCCTTAGGAGAGTATCACATACGGATAACCTCTTCCGCTTACTATAGTCTGCCCTACTAAAGGGAGTATCTAAACCTTAAGCGGCTATTAGGTTCTCTATTAAGAAAGGCAACCTACTAATATTATAAGGCTCGGCGTTACCTTCCTTTAGAAATATTATAAATTTCCTAAAAGTATCTAGGTTAACTTATTTCCGGAAGTTCCCGTCTTTACCTATAAAGGAAGTATTATTAAATGTTCCGGGAATCGGCCAATTATTTATTAAAAACCCGGTAGAGTTATTCGCTAATTTACCTAACAGGGCTTCGAAGGCTGGATTACTGCGTGTTATTAAGCATAGAATATATCCGGTAACTATATACTTCCTATTATATCTCTCTAAAAGAGAGTCTAATTCGAAATAAAATAGAGATACAATTATATAGCGTACTATAGTATCGATCCGGGCCGATAGGGAGTAGTCTATTTCGACTTTCAATTTAAGTTTAGGTATACTTCTTATATTGTCAAGTCTCGGTTTAGTAGCATTAAAGTCAGTACTAAGGCGGTAAATTCTATTAAGAATTTAGACCGCCAGTCTAACAGTTTTATAGGCCCGTCTCACCATTTTATCGCGCATTTTCTCTAAGATTAGATCACGTGTTCTAGGGAATATTCCGTTTTTCTAAATACTATAGCAGTTATCCATAGATACATCGTAATTTTTTAGCCCTAGCTTATTAGTACCTAGAGATATAACAAAGTCAGGTTCTTTAATAAGTGGAAACATTACTAATACCTCTAAAAGCGCCCAGAGCAGGGGGTTATTCTTAAGGAGTCCTATATCTTAAAATATACCAACCTTATTAATATATTTTGGCGGAAAGAAACTATAAGGTATAGTTAGTTTTAGGCATAAAAGAGGTAAGCTAAAGCATACCTAGGCGCTGCAGATGCGGATTATACGCTAAATTTTATATTAGTCTTATCTAAGGGTAGGGTTTGTCCAATCTTATATTTCCTAAAGCGGCACTCTTCCACAGCTATCCTTTGGCCTTATAACGGCGTTATCTTTAGGTTTATTAGACGACTTTTATACTAAGTTATATATAGGGAGCTTACCTTAATCTTCGTCCTATATACCCACCCCATTATAGTTAGTAAATATACAATATAACGGATAACTGCTAACTATAGCGACTGGCAAGCCGATCTTTATTCCTGTAAACGTTGCATAAAAGCAGTTTAGAATGCTTTTATCTATACTAAAGACTTCTTTTAGGACGGATTTAATATTTTAGGCTAAGTATAAACCGTTAGTAAAATATAACACTATTAACTCAAATATACGGGAAATAAATAAAATATTAAAAGCCTTCCGCCATTTAAAGATATGTTCTGCGATCTCTAGAAATATCTAAATAGACTCTTTAAGGGGCTGTCCCTTAATATAATAATCTATGGCAATTACCGCTCCTTAAGTTATAAGTATTAATTCCTTTTCTTTTAAAGTATATAGAGCTCTTACCTATACTAACCCTAAAAGTAACTTTAATAAACCGCTAAAAGGGAATTGGTAAACCGACACGATTTTATATTTATTTCATTAGCATTAATAGCATAATACCCTATGTGCCTCCTCTATTAATATATAAGACTCCTACTCCTACAGTTAAAGGGTATACTTTTACAATTATATTATTTGGCATCTCTTCTCTATAGAGAAAGCAGTGGCGCACTTTAAAGATCTAGGGGTCGTCCTTACAGCGATCCCCAAACACTATAATGTAATTTTCGTAACTATAGTGCCCGCAGGGTAAGTAATACTGCGGTCTCCTACGTAAATAAGACAGATATATATTACTACTTTATATATAGCGCCATCTGTCTCGGAATTATATAAGGTTACTCTTATAAATTTCTATAGCAGTTACATTATTATAAATAAATTATTAAAAGCAGCGGACGAATTAGTTTTCGACCATATTAATAAAGCCACTTTATAAAATAATATGGTTGGACTGCTTAAAGGCTATAACTTAAGCCTTACTTACCTAGTAGAAGACGTCCTTATAAATTATATTAAATACAGTCTTAGGTTTAAACGCTATATTAAAGTTAGTATAACTTAATTTTCTAGCGGGGTAATACTTACTATATGCTTTAGGCGGGTAGCTATCCAGAAAAAAACTAGAAGCAGTTATTGGAACTATAAACTCCGTTAGCTTATTAGTTAACTTAATATATTTTAAAAAATTTAATAGATGTTCCGCCAGGTTAGGAGTAATAGGGTTATAGATCTTCGACGCTCTAATAAAATTAAAGGGTTTATTAACAGTTTCTAAAAAGTGCCCATAGGCGTACTTAAGAAAGGTGGTGAAATGAGTTATAGAGAATAAAGTTCGTCTATCTTCTCTACTCTTTCACACTTAATCTAAACTATCTATCAGACGCTCTTTTAGGCGTCTATAGCAAGCATTAATAGATATTATACCGTTCGGAAAAAGAGCGACTATATTAATTGCTAATATTAGCTCAGACAGATCCTTTATTATTTCCTCTCCTAACAACCATAGAAAGGCCTCTTTAGCCTCGCTTTCTGCTCCTAGAGGTATCTTCTTAGTTATAATTACTACCCTTAGGTACGTACTCTTTAAAAGGGTTAATAAGTAGCCTTTCTTTAACCACGTAGCAATATAGCGGGCAATCTGTTTAAAAGAACCAAGATCAGCATAAAAAAAGCAGAAGATATCTGTAAAAGGAAAAAGCAGGCGGGTATAGATGCTATTTACAATTTCATTTAGAGAAAGGCCGGATAGCCTAGCTCGGGTTCTCTAAATAGTTCACCGTATTGTTTTATAGCACTTATTAGCTATAACTATCTTTCCCCTAAGACTCTATTTAGGAAGATCGCCATCCGCAAGAAGTACTAGTCTACCGTAAAAAATGCTAGATAGGTTAAGGTAGAGATATATCTCACCTACGCTTTACTTATTTATAAACTTTCGCGCCCTCTTTACCCCAAATAGCTCTTAGAGGGCGACTAATTTCGCTATATTACCGATTAGTATAAATAGACTAAGTTATATATTGGGATTAGAAATATAATTAGTAAAAGTCTAGAGCCTATCCAATTCTAAAAAAGCAATTTCATTGCCTTAGGTATAGAGACTTAGCTAGTAGGTATAGTGACAACGCTTTATAATTAAGAGAGCAGACCGGCTGTTTTAAGTATATTAATAGAGTTATAGTAGGAAGACATAGCTAAATATACAGCCCTTAGGATCTATACGTAATAAATATTATTCCAATAAGGCCCAAAAACGGGCTTCTATAAAGTTAGAAGTAGTAATTTCGGGTCCTCTATTTTTAATAGCAGGGGACCAAAACGGGGCTCTTTTAAGGGTACCTAAAACTGGTCCTTATAGTTCCTTTGCTGGTTAATATATATTTTAACGGCTAATGAAAACGGTATAAGAACCTATAATTTCTTTACTTTGTGTATAGAGCTCTACATTTAAAATAGATCGTAAGCACGGTTCTACCTAACCTAATTATAAAATTAAGTAAGTTACCTAGCTAATATAAAGGGTCTAAATAACCTTTAACTAGGTCTACCTTATTTATTTAAAAACGACTAATGCTAAACGTACTTAGCAATAAACTTAGCGACCCGAAATGTTTTAAGATCGGAAATTCGACTATTCCGCGATACTCTCTTTATAATAGACGTCGATTACAAAAATACTGGAAAGGTCACACTATAGTACCTAGCCAAAATGCAGAAGAGTATATTTGCTTAAAACCCGATTATAGAAAAATTAAAAGTATAATAAAAGTAACTGTAACGGACCGAAACGACGTTAATAGTAGAACTAATCCATTCTTAGAATACTAAGGTGAAGAGCTAAGAACAGCTCCGCACGATGCTAATATACAGGATTCTGCCGGGCGGTGAAGGTCACGTGACAGGTCTGGAACCAGAACTGTCACATTACCCCCTCCTTTCAAGAGAGCTCGTCCCTGAGCTCTGAAGCTCTAAAGACAGGTGTTCTTGTCCATTTGTATATCTACCAGTACGATTGTTTGTACCTAAGTCTATATCCTTCTACTAAGGCAGCCGTAAGATGCTAGCTCTGTAATAGCAGCCAGGTGCCAGCTCTTAATAACACGGTGTCAACTTCGAGGGATTTATCGGTCGGCAGCAGTAAGGTGCCAGCTAGGCGCCAAGATGGCTGAAACGCTTCATGCTTTAAATGTGATATTTATCCATATGCCCTGCTAAACGGCCAGTGTGTTCTCCTACGATCTTATCAACTATCGCAACGTGGGCTTTAAGGGCTTTCGCTATATCAGTAGGAGGAGGAGGCTTTAAGAGTTGTCGGAAAATAGCATTAGCAAAGGTAAGGAGGTCGGCTTGAAACGCTTCTTTCGTCGGGGCGTAAAGGGGCTCCTTATCGGCAGGAGGCTTGGATTGGCCGATAACGAGCTGGATTAGCTGTCTTATCGAAGCGTCAATAGCACGAGCGTATTGGTGCTTGCTATTGATAAGGGATTGGAGCTTATAAGCCCAGCAAACGACATCGGAGTCCATAATCGGTTTAGCAGTTAGGTGCTAGCTCTTTGGGGGTCCGCAGACGCCAAAAGGAGAGGTCTTAAGCTTAAGGTCGATTCGAGGGTCACTATCAAGGTAGAGGGCTGGGAGGCCGTGGATAAGGCCAGGGGCTCGCAGAGCGCGACGGCGGCAGGAAGCTGGAATAGAAGAGAGATCAAGAGCTTGATATATTTTAGATCCTTCACAGGATAAGAAAAGAGACCTTAGTATAATGTGACGGACCGGAACGACGTTAATAGTAGAACTGATCCATTCTTAGAATACTAAGGTAAAGAGCTAAGAACAGCTCCGCACGATGCTAATATACAGGATTCTGCCGGGCGGTAAAGGTCACGTAATAGGTCTGGAACCAAAACTATTACAGTAACGGGGTTTTATTGCCCTAAGTCCGTTATACAGATTTATTACTATTACTACGCTAGTACGAGCTTAGAAGTTACTTACGTATTAGTTTACATAGTTAAGCTCCCTAGAGAGAGATCCTTAGATAATAGAGTTAAAATATCTAGAGATTTCCTATATCCGTACTTATAGGAGTATGGTATAGGGCGACTCTCTCCTATAAGAGAAGAATTACCTTCCTTAGTTACTACTTCTACCAAACCTACTCTCCACATTTAGTGTTTATTAGATAGATAAGTAGCTTATATATTACCTCCGCGTCTTTAGCCTAAGAGTGCCTTTAATAATGGTCTTTATATAAACTTAGTATAGGTATTTCGTCAGGGCAGCCATAATACTATTCTATTAACTCTTTAAAACCCTTAACATTTAGGCAATGCCATAGATTAACGGTGTTATCCCCGCATTTCTTAACAGATTAGAGAATTAAGCAATTAATACAATTTATTTTAACAAAAAAAGACTATTTAAACCATCTTTGGGCATTCTATTAGCTCTAATAGTAATTAAAATAAGAGTACTAGTCTCTTAAAAGAAGCGGTTCGCTAGGTGGAGGAGTTTAAAATATCTACTAACGTTTTTAATAACAAGATATTTAGGGGATAACTAGCATAACTTGGAGGAGATATATACAGATTACAAACTTAATAGGTATAACCCTATTATCTACACCTAGATCTACGGGTATTGCACTAAAAAGATCTATTAACTCTCCTTCGGATACAATTACTTAGCAGCTAACTCCGTTAAGGGGAAAGAACTTTGCTATACGAAGAGCAGCATTAGTTCTAGTAAACCCATTCTAATCGGATACTCCAGTAATTATAAGGTCACTAGTAGAATTAGGGATATTTAGGCCTATAAGGAGCGGCTCTAGGAGCTTATTAGCTTAAAAAGTTATTAGGTAGGCCGGGGGGGTAGGGGGGGGATATCCTTTAGTACCTCCTAGTGATAGAAATTGGGGTTAAAATTAGGGTTAGGCGCTAACGCAGTTAATAAATAGTAGAAAGAAAAATTCCACTACCGGGCCACTAGCTCCTTAACCAGCATCTATAATAATATTTAGAAGTTCATTAGTAGAGCAATTATACTAATCCTAGGACCCTAGAATAATTGGAGCTATTAGAGTAATAAATAACGGAAGGAGCTATATCTTAGATAGCGATTAATCTAGAGAGTAAGATATAGGATAGGCCGACAGCTTCTTTATAGATGGGATAACCCCTTAAACTTCTATATAAGGCCGGACGGGACTAGAACTGGTCCCTTATATAATAAAAATAGTTTACCCTAGCTATAAGGGCTGATTTTCGCTACTATTTTTAGATATAAGTTAATGAGAAATTTTCTAACAGCTGCCGGCTTTTTAAATTACTAAATCCTAGAGTAGAGTAGTATATTTAACGATTATAAACGGGGGTAAGATATACGCGAGGAGAATAATATACTAAGGGAAACGACTACAGAATTACGGAAACTATCCCTTTAAACGGTAACGTCTATCTCTAAGTTAGTCCGTGCGGGAACACTAGAATTTCTAAGCATAAACGATTTAATTTAGTTAATTTAATTAGCTAGTTCTTGTCAATAATAAATAAACGCAAATTACGTGTAAAGGGATAATTATTATCTGTCAGTTGTACTGTTTGCTATATCTATAATTACCCACTTTAGCCCTTAAAATTATCTAGAACCTACCAGCTAAGACGCTACTAGTTAAAAGAGAATTAGTAGTGTATACAGTGCGGGATTAGAAGTTGGAAATAGTAGTAGTTTAGGGATCCTACTGCGGGAGTGGGTTTAACGGCTCCCCTTAGATAGGACCGGCAATAATATTAAAGTTAGAGTAGGTTATATAGTACTTATTTTTCCTATTAGGTAGTCCCGGAGTGCTAAATTCTGTTAGCTATTACTATACCTAGTATACTGTATACGTAGAATCGGGTTGCAGATCCGTAGGGATAATAAGATCGGTCTTATACTACTATTTATTAGCAAATCCGGGCTGACTAGGAGTTAGGTTAGAAAACTTCTTCTAATATACTATAGAGAGGTCGCCATTATTAATTTAATAGTATCTATTATTGTTAAAGTTCTAAGTAGTTAAGAGTTTCCCTCTCTAGTCACCGCTAGCGCCGTCTACCATCTACTATAGTACGTCCGTTAATACTTCGCTGCTACTTAGCTAAGTTATTCCAAAAACGTAGACCGTCCTAGCCGCTATTAGTTTACCTAGCTAGTTTTATAGTAGGGTAACATGTCCATTTTTAAGGTACTTTATGGCTATATAAGCCCCTAGCAAGACCTAAAGTCGTAGAAAATTTACTATTTAATTAGCGATCCTCTGTGTTAGAGTATATAGAAGATCTAAGCTATCTACCCTTGTCCTTTCTAAGGCTAATAGCGGTAATAGATAAGTTATTATATTATTATTAAAGCTAGGATTAGTTTAAGAGATATATCTATAAGGGTAACTATTAGCCCCTATAAAGATCCCGTTTTTAATAACTATAAGCTGTTTATTCTAAGTATGGGTAAGACCTTAGTGGTATAGAAAAGCTATTAAAAGGAAGCGAAATATATATATTAGCGATATAGCGAAATGCTATAAGATAAAGGATAGAATAAATTAATGTTTAGGTTCTTATAAGGTTATAGTGCATATAAAGTAGATCTACTACCATCTAAGCACAACTTATTTATATTAGGTTATATTTAGGGTCTAATTTCAGCCCTTTAACGGGATTACTTTTAGGAAGAATTATAGACACGCTAGTAGTCCGTTAAATCTAAAGCAGCCCTCCATCTAAGCACCGCACCGTAAAAGACATCCTTTGTCTTAACACAGCGGTACATTATTCTAAAACCTCTCCCTAAGTCCTCTTAGAAATAAACGTCGCTTATAGCCTTACCCGCGTTATCCTGTCCTGCCTCTTACCACCTTTATCTTGCGAAATAAGCAATTCCACTATATTATTGTAAATTGTTCTCTTCTCCTAATCCCTCTTAACTTAGACCTATTATCCGTCTCCACCTTACGTTCTGCTATATAAAATCGCCTAGATATTAGAGGTTACTGCACTATAGGCCCTACGTTACTAAAACCTAAGACACTCTCTGGCTATTTCCAATTTTAAATAGGCGCTGTAATAGGTCGGATGGGATCGTCTAGGTATTTTTGAATTGCTATATTATATTAATGCACTTCTAACCTCGTTAACCTAGCTCTAGAGGCGTTTCTTAAGTGATTTTGTAGCACCTTTAACGTCCCCTTTAAGTTTTAGTATTAACTCTATCTATAGCCTTTAGAGCCAAATCGACTAGCCCTTAAGTTGTTCCCTATTTATCTTCATATTAACTATATCTATGCCCTTTATAACCTCCAATACCTTAGTACCCTAAGGGGTCATTACACAGAAAGTCTGTCGAGGTGCTTAATACGCTAATTGTGCCGTATAATAAGGTTTAGTTCGGTTTTAACGTTTTAAGATTATATAGGTAGAATAAGATTAACTAAGGTAGGTAGAGCGCTTGTAAACTATCTAATACGGGGCTTTTAGCGCGGTGTGTAAGGGTTTAAATACTTAGGCGGATAGTGCTATATTAGCTTGCGACTTAAAAATAACGTTATTGTTATTATTAATAATAGTAATAGTAAAGTTAGGTAGTAGTCGTCTTATTATATATGCTGCGAAGTTCCCTATAGCGGAATATAAGAGGTACTACCTACTTAATATAACTGTATTCTCTTACCTACAAACCTAAGTCGTAATAGATACTTTTATATCTTATTATACGCTAATTTCTAACTTATCTTACAACTCTAATAATATACTTCCTCGCTCCCCTCTAATCTATTAAGCCTAAGGCTACACCCTTACCATTACCTCCTTTATTTAACCCCTAATAACTACGGTCCTAACATAGAAGACGCTAAAGGAAACCCGCTTATACTTTTCTCTTCTTTAATATGGTTAAATTAAATAATAGCAGTTCTAGAAAGATTAGTGCGTCTTTCGCAACTAATCTTTTAGGTAGATTTATTTCTAATATCTGCCCTTCTTTAGATGTTAATTCCCTAGATATAATTACTTCCCTAACCTTTTTCGATCTCTTCTTCCTAGCCGTACTTATAGGCCTTAAATACTTTCCTAACCCAATTCTCTCTATATCTATAGGTAGCTCGTTTATAGACTTAGGATGCGCTAGCTGCTTATTAGACGTTAGAAGTGAAGATACCTATAACTTAGCTACCCACTTATAACTTGCTCCTTAGACGGCCACTATAACTCTAGATCTGTTAATATATATATATAGATCTCTTTTTTTTTACAGTTCTGGATAATTAATGCCAAATCGATATTTTCTAGCTTTCTATACTAGTAGTATTTACTTTTTAGGCCATCTAACCGTCTCTTTAGTTGCTTATTATAAAGTTTAACCAACTGCTTTTGCTTCGCTATAGTATATACTATAAAGTATGCGAATGTTCCTAATCCTCCAGTCTTAGATTGCTAGCCGTATATTAGCGAAAATTCTATTTCCAAAAAAAGCTTAAGGCTCTTAGCCGGTGATCTTGTTAGATTAGCGTAGCGTAGATCTAAGGCAAAATCCACTCCATCTACTAAGCGCCACAGCGCTCCAGTTTTAATATATACTATTTATAGCAAGTCTTAGCATATTTTAGGTATTAGAAGAAAAAAAATAGATATAATTTTAGACTTATTAAACTTATATCCAATTAAAGTATGCTATAGAAGAATGGGATAGGCCCGTGCATAATACGTATATAGGTAGTAACCACGTAAGCTTATACCCCTTACTACCCTAACTACTTCCCCCTATACACGTACCCGTTACTACTTAAGGACTTCTATTTTAGGTATAGTATTAGCGCTCTAAGAGCGCTAAAGCTCCTAAATCCACTTAACGCCACTAATAAAAGTACTTAATCCACTGCTAGAATAAGTTGGCTCCATCTAGCACGCCAAATTGCCACCAATCTAACAATATCACTGCTCTTAGCAAAGGACCCATTTCTATTATCCTACCTTTTTAAAGTATAACTAATGTTAGTATATTCTAAGCTGAAGTCGGTTAAACATAAAGCATGGATAGTAAGCGTACGCCGCGCTTATAGGCTTTAAAAATCACCGTTCTTACTTACTATGGATATTATATAATAGTATTTAGTGGGCTTAGGCCTTGTAGCTTTATTCATCACCGCTTCTCCACTATTAAAAACTATTAAATTTGCCCGCACCTACGCAACATTTTATTTTTATAAGTATATATTTTATCTATAGATCTATCAATATTTAAGAGGTCCTAGAAAGACAACGCTATTTAATACGGTTTTGATTCTAGCATTCTTAGTAGCAAACGTTCTTTACATTACCGTTTAAGTTAAAGATATTTCTAGGCTAATAAGACGCTCTGGACTAATATCTATAATTAATCTTACGCCACTATTATTAGGGGCCTAGATAAATCTTATTACTAGCCGCTATAGAATTAGGCTTAGTACCTACGCCTAGATACACTGATGGTTAGGAAGAGTAGCTATAGTTAAAGGCCTTATTTATATAGCGGCGGCTATATCTTTATAGAAGCCTAACCTACATACACATTTAGATATGGCGGCGCTAATAGTAAGCTAGATTTAGTCCTAGGAAGCAAATATAAGCTAATAGAGCTCTTTAGGCTGCTATTACTATAGCTATTATACTGCTCTCTTCTGTTGCTAGTATACGTTAATACGCCTACAAAATCTTCTCAAAGCTCCACCTAATACTTAGCGCTATAGTTATAGCTGCGATATATCTTTATAGTCCATCTAAAGAGTTATTAACGCCGCTAGCGGTATATTTATTCGCAGCAATATACCTTTAGATATTTATAGCTATCCTACAATTCGGTTAAGTGCTATACCGCAACGTTAAGTATAAAAAGCCGCTAAATTGAGTAAGAATACAATAAATAGCTATTAAGACACCTTATAGGAGGGAGATACCCGTTTTGGATGCAGTCTATATATATATCCAACTATTAAGGCCTTAGAAGCCTCGAGCTGGCCAATATATATACCTCTATATTCTAGAAGTAAGCTATACCTCGTTTACACAGTTATATTCCTTTTACGTATCCTAGTAGTATCGCGATGCCGAGGGCAATAATGTTATAGTTTTAATTATTTAGAAAAGGAGTGGATTTACTAGGAGCCTATTCTTATACGCTAATAATAATCTCGTCTATAATTCTAAAATAAGAGCCGTAATTAAGGGACTATATAGGAATAAACTTAACCTCAAATTATATGGGACGGTCTTACTATTTGCTACAGGGATTAGAATAGTAGGTCAGCTTCTATATATCACATAGCTTCTAGAGGGATGCCATAATTACGAAGTAAAAACCTAAAGGATCGCTCTATTTTGGGAATTAGACTCTAAATATAAGCTCTCTTACACTTTTATAGGAATAACTTGCTAATAACCTCTCTAAAGTGTACGCGGCTTAAGTCGCTAACATAATAGTAAAGCTACTTAGTAGAGATATTAATAAGGTTTGTCTACTTCTAGATATAATATAAGGTATTTATATTAATTAGGTGTTAGATTTTAGACATTTAGCTTTTTATCTTAAGTAACTATCTTTCCAGCCAAATAAAGTAAGGAGATATTATTTACCCTAGAGAGCGTATTAGTATAACGTATACCGTTATAAACACTAAAAGTCTAATTAGATCTAAAATTGAAGGTCAAAAGGGTTATATAGTGGTTTCTTATAAGTTATAATAACTAGTCCGCTTTTTAATTACTACTAAATATAAAAATAGTATGCACAAATAATAAGATAAGCAACAAGATTCGCGAGATTATTTGACGCATATTAGATAAGGATATTTATTTAAAGGAACTGGACTTTTATCTATACTTACCTAGAGGACATAACAGGCGGCTAAAAAGTGTATTTAATCTTAAGAGATTGAAAGACATTGGAGGAAGTGTATAGGTTCGCTTAATATAATGGATTTAGAGGGGTAGATTTTCTTAGATACCTAAGAGTCTCCAGAGTCCTCTTGTAATTTAGTAAATATAGCTCACTAGTTATACCCTAAGCATTACACGGATATAGTAATCGTAATTACTTAGCTGGATAGAAAGTGGGTTAGAGATTATAGTATTTTAACTATAGGAAGTTATTAAAGTACATCTAAAGGAACTAATATTTTGTTAATTAGGAGGGTCTATAAATAGGGATAAATTAAAGATTCTAACTCTGAAAATAGGCTCTGGAACCTTTATATATATATAGTAAGGGAGCCGGTACTAAAGATTGTCAATTAACGATATATTAGCAATACAATTTTGGCGATTATTTTAACTTAATTTAACCCCTACGCAATTTCATCCTCAATTTCCTTCTGTAACTTTTGGCAATTATTAAGTACCTACTAAAGGGATTTAATAATAAGCCTTGCTTCTACCACAACATATATACTTCTATAGTGCTTTTACCGTAGACGCTAAAGCTCTAGCATAAGCTAGCCATTCTCCCACATCGTTCGCTTAAGCATCTGTTAAAGATTAGGAGTTAGCATTTCCTTAAATATTTACAATTTGTCTTTAGTCGCTTTAATTACTACGGATGACTTATCGTTGTAGCTAATTTCTATATTAGTAGCGGTGGGCGTTAGAGGTCTATTAGAAGTAGGGGGGAGAAGATAGATTTTTATTCACTTATATCTAGGCATAATTCTTATATTAAGAGTTATCCATAGGTTTATACTTACGGCTATAGATTCGCATCTTTATAGCATTATACTAGGGGCAAAAGTCGTTTGCTATTAGTACTTAGGGCCCGCTTTTAGTCTGTATTAGATTTAGAAATTATAGGGTCCCAGTTTACGGCTTTTACCGTAATACTAGGGTCCGTAGAGCTTAGAAAAGCTTATACCTAGCGTAAGTTATATCCTTTCTATAAGGGAGATATAAAAGTTCTAGTAATGCAGGAGAATAATATTAGTAACTTCTCGCTAATTAATTTAGTGGCTACTCTCCTAGCTTATACTAGATATAGGGTATTAGTTCTTAAACCCTTTATACAGTCGTCAGCATTTAACGGTCTAAAGTTTTCACTTAGTCAAATATTGGCATTAGGGAGAGACGCTATTTAAAGATAAAATTGAAACCAACTAATATATAAACAAGTATAACTATATGCCTACTATACGCTCTAGAAATAAGAGAATGCTAGTACTATTCTTTAACTCTATTATACTTTTACATCCCTATATTATACCTTATTACTACCCGCCTACGCTTTTTACCCCTCCTAAGGGGCATTACCTGCTGCTCTAAGCTCTCTCTATGTGGTCTTTTCCTAACACTTAGGGACTGGATCGGTTCCGGAGATGACTTTAGGCCCACCAATTCCAATTACATCCGCTTAAATTTACTAATTTTGCTCTTAGCAGCACTGATATAATTAGCAGCATTAATTAATGCATTCTAATAATCTTATATTATCTTAGACTTTTTGTTTAGATAATCTCGCATTATCTTAGACTTCTTATTCTTATAATCTTGTATTATCTTAGACTTTTCGTTTATATATTCTTATATTATCTCAGCCTTCTTATTTAAGAGCTCCTTAATCCTACCTTTAAGTACCTCCTTTATTACAGTAGCATTTTCTACTATATCCTAGTCTGCCTTACTTATATTATAGTCCTTATTATTACCTAGAATAGCCTTACTACCTAGACGTTACTCGTATTTCTAAATCCTAGACTTATAGGTATAAATTGTAACGGCTTATATAAATGCCTCTGAACCGAAGTTTGTAAATTGCTATCTCGTAAAGATACTAAGCTAAGGAGAAGAAGGAGAGGTATATATAGGAGGTAGAGTAAATAGATATCCTATAAGGGCCGCTAAGACGCTAGTAATAAGCAAGCCAATAATAGGTTGGTAGAATTTGGCAGCAATATGGCAGAATTTAATAGGTGACGCGCCCTAGCACCGTTATAATGTCTCCTTGTAGGTTAAGGGGATTAGCCTTATATAGTGCGCTAAACATCTATTTATTCTTTATTTGTAAATCTAAGGATTATTCCTAAACTATATTACTTAGATATAGTAATCTTATTAGATCTAAATCCACCTTATATTAAATCTAATATAAAGTTATACCTCTTTAAGTAGGTTTCTAGCTAATATAGGAAGACACTAAGCCTAAAGCAATTTAGACTAGAGTGGATCTGAGGCCAAATCTACTCCACTTCTATCCAACAAGATCACTGCTTAGATAACACGTCTATAACGGCGTCGCTTACAATATAAATAGAGTGGTACTCTACTAATAACTAATAAGTTTAACAGTAATCTTCTGGCGTAAAGTAAGTGCTAATAAATAATTCTAATTAATTGCATTATCGCCTCTACCTTTATATCTATATATAAAGCAGTAAAGCAAGAAACCATATTAGCGCTAGATTAAAACTACAGCTATCTAAATAAAGATAGCAGATAAAAGCGTAGAAATATCTAGGAAGCCCTACTTAGATAGGATACCTACTCTAGTGAGAATACTAGGGTTTATTAGCGTGGGCGTTATAAACGGTTAAACTAAAGGTTTAGCAGTTGCGTTAAAGTTAAAGGATAAGTTGGCAGCGTTTAGCGGGATTATAGTAATATTAGACTAAAAGGTTGCGAAGCACGTAGTGGGAGATCTGTCCATTTAATAAGGACCATAATATAGTATTAAGGTTAAGTTTAAGAGAGAAGTACTTTTAGGCCTATAAGAGCTAGATATAATGGCGAAATTAGTGAGGCTAATAATACTAGAGCCTAATAGATTACCAATCTGGATTTAAACAGTCGCCTCTACATAAGGGTACGAGCTATTTACTAAGGGTAAAAGATAAAAAGGAGTTAGTGCGGGTTTACTGGCGAATGTAGTTATAGCTAGGGCAATACTACTAAGGTTTTAATTTTAAGCTAGACCTAGCCCGGTAGAAAATATATAAACTTATATAATAGCGAGTAAATATATAGCCTTTTTTATTATTATGGAACTTGCTAATATAAGTATAGGAGTAACTATATTTATATAATTGCCCTAAATATCCTAAGAATATAGAAGGGGTTTAGAATACGGTCCTTGCGTAGAATAGTAAAGCTAACCCTTAGAGTATAGGTAACTAATTATAGCTAATAGAAGCCGCTTTTTAGTCCCTCTTATATAGAGCCTAAAAATAGGCCTTAGACTAGGTGGCCCCTTTTTAGTCTTTAGAGTTCCGAATGCCAAAAAGAAGCATAAAAGGACGGTGCTTTACGGTAACTACATCCTACGTGCCCTAAAATCGTTTTACGTTTTTCTACTTAAATTGCTTATAGATTTTAATTAGCTAGCCTAATTTTACAAACTAGATAGTCTAGGGCATGCCTTGTTTACGTCCCTTATTACTTAATATTAAGTAAGTATAAGCCTCAAACTCGTCCGCTACGTAATCCGCTAGTAAATAAACCAGTGGACATTAAAGCGTACGTCTTAGTAGGGAGCCTGCTTTGCGGTTGCCGTAGGGCTACAATCTATTACTAAGAAGAGGCTTAGTGCCCTAGGCGCGAGGTCATTAATCTAATATTACTTTTTATTTTAACTCTATACTATCCCTAAGACAAAGTAATCTACTAATTTACAAGGAGCGCACTGGTTAAATTCCTACGTATACAAGTGCTACAACCGTAAAAAATATACCACCACCACCTTGTTTTCCCCTACGACAATTTATAAAGTTTACTTCTATTCCTACTACTACTACAGCCATTATATCTGCCTCTAAGCGCTTATAACAGCTACTAGAACTTTCTAATAGGCCTTCCTCTAGTAAGAACGCTACTCTGACTCCCTTTAGCTAGTAGTAAAAATAGTTGTTATAACCTATAGAATCTGGCACCTTATCCACTTTAGTAGGTAAATAGCAATCGCCTTCTAGAGATATAATTTCTAAAGGGTCTCCTAATATCTCTCCTTTATCTCCGTTAACTTTATAGCAACAGCCTATAAAATTAATTAAGTCTACTTTAATTCCTAAATAACCTTAGTGGTTAGTGTTACTAGAGACCTAATCTTAGTCACTAGCCCCTAAAGAGGAAGTTACTACCTTATCTACGCGTAAATAGCAATCGCCTCCTAGGGATCCTATTTTTAGAGAGTCTCCTAATATCCCCTTATCTCCGTCAACTTTATAG
>Ga0307515_10003192_pt1 | contig 34671 bp, 31 predicted proteins | sample 17_EM_MG_FD_194513 | JGI IMG/M metagenome (GOLD analysis project Ga0307515, IMG submission 194513) | Populus trichocarpa ectomycorrhiza microbial communities from riparian zone in the Pacific Northwest, United States - 17_EM | ecosystem: Host-associated > Plants > Roots > Unclassified | place...
AGAGATAGACAGGGATGACTTAACTTCGTGTTCTTAGGTGATGGTAGAGTTGAGCACAAGAAAGAGAGAGATCAGAGGAGATGGGGGAAATCATCATGAGAAACTGGGACTTAGAGAATTTCGTGTGTGAGTCAATTGACCATCCCCGATACGGCAGGAACGAGTCCCGATCCGGCGTCTAATAACACCGATACGAGGTCTTCCCAACCCAATCAGGCAAGTCGTACCCCTGATTTCTCATATCCGCTCGTATCCTCCATATCGTTCTCATCTTCACCCCCCATCTCTCTCTTTCTCGTCCACAACTCAACCATCATCGCAGAACACAAACTTAATTCATCCCTCTCTATCTCTCCATGCCATCATCATCAGTTGACACCAAGTACAGCATACACCGAGTACAGCATACACCGAGTACAGCATACACCGAGTACAGCATACACAGAGTACAGCATCCACCCACGATTGTTTGTCTTCCCTTCATTCTCATGATTACGAGTTGACCCCTGAATGTAGCTTCAGCTTCCAGCGGACCTCCCTACATGATTCCCACGGTTGAGAGTTAACTAACTGATGAATAGAGTCTCAACACCCGGTGCACCATCCATCGACCGCCTCCAAGTACTTGTCCAATCTCGCTCTTTCACGGCCTCCAAGTGAATCTCCGCACTGGCTCGATTACGGCCTCCAAGTTCGCACGAGCATGGCCCCCAAGTGCATCTCCAAACTCGATCAATCACGGCCTCTGAGTGCATCTCTGAGTTCACTCGATCTACATCCCCAAGTGTATCGCTGAGTTCACTCGATCTCAGTCTCCAAGTGCATCTCTGAGTTCACTCGATCTACGTCTCCAAGTGCATCTGAAACACACTCGATCAAGTACATCTTCAAGGTGCGATGGCCGTTGTACGGAGATACAGGGGTAACGGAGGTGGACAGAGTGACGGGGAGTATACGATCACGGCCTCGGAGTATAACCGCCTGCAGCCAGTCCAGATATAGGGTGTGTAGATGGGTAGCCATATAGATACATAGATACATGGATGAGAATACAAACTGAATACATGACTGTGATTCGAGGTGCTCCCAGGCTTGTCGCCGGCGCTCCAAGTTACTCTGAAGGCCGGCAGGATTGCCCTCCTATGGTCTGAAACTCTCCTGAAAAACGGCGTCAGCATAACTGCAGCCCCTGCGAAGAGTGTAACACACGTGTCGTTCTGATGATGCGTATACGTCACCACCAAGTAAAGGAGGTATGTATGCAACGTGACCGATCGCCTGGGCGACGCACAGTGTGTAATTCGCTGTCAGAGCGTACGAGGTTCCATCAGAGCCGTCAGAGCAGTCCGGAACACCCGGGTGTTTCAGACGGAAATTAGGGTCGTTGCTGATGTACCTCATTCATATTCACTTTGGTTGCCACCGTACAGGTGATTGATGAGTGTTTCGTCCACTCTCAGGCACCCTCATCACTACAATTGGTCCTCCAAAATACCACAGCTGACAATACCATGATATGCAAACTCACAAACTGTGCGAATGACCACCTTGGTCGACAACGGATGTTTCCTGGCACCGTCAGTGATCAATTGGTCTCATAGGTCTCTACCTATATACACTGTACATCATACAGTTAGTTGACGGCTGATTACTACGATATTGATATACTCACATCCAATTTCATGCCGTTTCGTATTCTTGCTGCTTCCGGTCCTTTGGACAATTTTGAAATATTCATCCTTGGTCACGGTGTCGATGGCTTTATATGCAGTGTCGTTGTAGAATAACCGGAATCTGCGTTGTTGCTTTGTGCTAATACATGATGTATCGGATGAAGGATCTGTTGATCGGCTTGATATACATCTCCTCTCAACTTGCTGTGGTGTTTGTGGAGCCATGATTTGGTGGTTTCGAACAGGAGAGGAATATAATATTGAGAAGTAGTGGGAAGTCCTGAGGAATATATAGTTAGCAACAAGTTAGAATGGAGCAAGTAACAGCCAACTTGTACGTTCGACTCAAGGCTGATTCTGCTGCGTAAGGCTTCAAGTCGGAGGGGTTTTTCACCGTGTCACGCTTTGCAGAGATTCAGCCCGATATGGTTCATATGTGTACAGGGATCAATAGAATTTTATGACAGCCAAGATCGTCAGATTGTGAGATATAAACATGAATTTCGTCCAGGGGAAGAATATCTGGAGATGTTTGTCAGAAGATATCCCTGGGTTATTAGTTGAAACAGACGCTACAAATCCTGTAATGTTATGTCATAAGCATAACTATTTGCATTTTTGTTATAGTGAACGCACAGATTTTCCTTTGTTCAACTTGCTCAAATGTACCGAACTTCACATAAACAACACAGCTTGCCTCCATATCGTCCATATGTTGCAACATCCAACATGTCACCCAGCAACAAAGTCAACACAAACTACAATGTTCAATGTTCCGTAAACAAATTGGTCCCCACTTCCAGCACCCAAATACCAAAATGCAACAAAGTGTTCCACACGTCATCATCCTCATGCCAATGAAGGCAAGAGCCACTTGGATGCAGTAACAGTGCAAGCCCTTGGGGCATTTCATAACATACGATGCAAACAGAAGCTTGCGGCGGAGAAATTACAATATATGCACTCTTTAAGCAGCAAAGAGAAACAGAAATGCATTGAGGATTATGTTGGGAGTGAAACCGCTGTGGCAAGAAAGCCAGTTGTAGATACGGAGACAGCAATTATGCAGGAACAGCAAGATCAGAGAAATACAGAAATCAAGGGAGTGACAACTAGAGAGCCCGAGAAAACTTTTGAGCAGATGATGATTACTAACCTAGACATTGTGAGTGATCTTCCAAGTTCAGACAAGAAGCAGGATACAGATGATTAGGATGATGACGATTCAGAGCTGTGCATGTTGAGTCAACATGACGAACACGGCAGGCTGACGGGTGCAATCTCCAGAATGGTACAGTAGTGCATCGAGAGGTTTCGCCAGAATCTGGAGATCCTTGATGAATTGAGACAACTGGGATGGTGTGACGCAACAGACTACTTACCATAAACATATATGAAGTACGGCACAACCAAATGGGGTTTTCTGGCAGTTGCTAAACAGCAAACGAATGACATTGCAGCTGCACCTTCACCTACATCATTTAAAGCGCTTATGGAGTCTCTTGCTGTTGGCCCAGGAAAATCGCGAATGCCAAATGGGACTTCTTGACAAGGATGTAGTCATGTGAGGCTAGGTGCGATGAAGCGACAGTGAAACAAACACATACTGTCTCCTCTGCCTGATGATGAAACTAATTCATCACTGATTAAGCCATCGAAACCAGTTGAACCCATAAGTTTCTATCCCCCCCATATTGCCGCACCGGGCAATTGCCCTAGCGAAATCCGATTTTGACGAAGAACCTGTGAACACACCTGCATTGCCGGTAGAGTAGATAGTCATATTGCTATTTTCGACGTCATATCGGTTAGATAAGCAATTTGTAAGGCAATTGTGCTATGTGTCAGCTTTAACTGGATTCCAGTGACGAAATTGTCAGATACAATAATTTGTCACTGCATGCGCAAGGGTCATACACGCCGTGGGAAAGTTACAGACTCCGAATCAGGCTGTAAGACGTCCACTAAACTTGATATCTTTTTGTCTGTTACTGCTATATGAGAAAGCTTACAGTCTATTAGTGATGTATTTTACTGACAAAATTTGAGTGAGTGATGTCATACAAGTGATAGAAAGAGGGGTCACTACGCAGTGCAAACCTGTCTGAATGCCGACCGTCACGCTGCATTCTTCCATGCATCCAACAGCATAACTTTCCGGTCACATCTGGCGCACCTGGTTGAGATTCTGAATAGCGCTTATGGTAGGTCATGCAAATCGAGTAGAAGGAGCTAGATCAGGAAAGGTGTGCAAGTCCCTCTCTATGTATCGAAAACTAGTGGAACAATTTACATGCAGTAAGGTGCCAGCCGGAAGTGTGGGAATGTGAAAGAACCAAACCATCCTTTGCTGAGATGATGTGTATTGTGGTTGATCGGAAATAAAGAGGCCACAAAGCTTGTGGATGCAAATGATACTATATAGAAATGCTATATTGGTTGTCAATAATACCTATCTGATTCATAGCATACAGTGATTGAGCATACAATCACTGTTAGGGTGTGTTATATATGAGCATCAACAGAGCGTCAACCATTTTTACTCTTACACTTTCAGAAATTACTGGGCTGCACAGCCACATCCTTCCAGGGTGATAGTAATGGTCGTAGGTATAGGCGATAAGCCAAGTGACAAGCTTGTTGCCCCATCCTAAAAATCTTTGTTGACAGAGCCTCACAGATTTTTGGCCTTACATTTTGGATTCTCCAAGGACTGTGCCACGACATTAACCCACAACCAAAGTATTGACTGCCCTTCTAGTCAGAAATTCTTGTGAGAACATGGCTACTATCTCCGAAAAATGAGTGTCCACGGGGCGTTTAGGATTGTTAGTCTTGCAACTCTGGTAATCAAAGGGCTGTGTATCGACTTTAACCCATAATCAAAGTATTGGCCGCCTTTATGGCCCAAAATGCTAGTAACAATACCACTGCCACCTCTTAAACATAAGTGTCAGTGGAGAGGTATCAGGTTTTGTGGGGCTCAGAAAGCATCACAGCAACACACTGCCTTGCATCATTCATAAAATGCAATCTTAACTGTCAGTCTTTTCAATATGTCCTTGTATACAACTTCAGAACTATCCATGCAATGTCTCTCAGGTATTACTGATGTTTTGCGTTTGGCTCTAGAGTATATACTTAGGAACCAGCATTCTACATAGCAGTAACAAAACTTTTGACAGTCTCTCAACTCGAATTAGACAGCTTTGAAATTCCTCCCACCATGTCAGATTCACAATCTTTAAATACCTCATTGCTAGAGGTTATGATAACTTCCAAAACTGAATGTATCTTCATTCGTGATATTAGCCACCTTACTTTACAAATCACATTTTATAAACGGTGGCCGACAATTAAGGTACGCTCGAAGTGTTCGATTTGTTGGAACAATTGCGGAGATGCACCATTGTGAAGATTCTATGTGCGCTGCAGAATTGCTGATACCGGTAGCCCTGGCATCATACGAATTGTTTGTCATTGGTGTTAGCAACGATTCCATGTTACGTGGCAGCAGTCTGTGTTGGAACAGACCAGCACGCACCGGTGCGGGTTAGGAACCTCTGGACACCCACAAGCGGGCGACTTGCGCGGCGTTGTTCACCACACAGCACATACACCCCCGGTTGTTTGGCCTGGTTCAAACCAGGCAAAGGTTCCATTATACGATTTCTACAACTTTGGAAGTACATTGGTAGCAATCAAGTTTATGAGTTCTGATCATATCATTAGATGATCAATACCTAGATTGTGTAGTCTGGCAACCTCTTTCACCTCCCCCATTCACATTGGAAATGCAACCAAGGTTCCGTGTATCTGTGTGAAATGACGAGAGATTCGATGTGAAATTCTTGGGTTTTCGATAGCAACAGAACCAATATTTGTCAGATCGCAATTCCGAAAGCAGGAGGTGAAATCGCACCGAATCCTACACAATCGATGTATTGCTCATCTCATGATACGATCAGAACACAGATACTTAATTGCATGCAAAGTGGTGAACCTGAAATGCCTGGTGTTGATGGTAAAACCTGCCGCATTGCAATGGTCCGAGTTTTTGGGGGGTATGACCTGGTGCAATGAGCCAGTTCCAGGTTGAGATCAGACCTGGAACAGAACCGTGAATTTGGAACTGTTGCAAACACGATTTGTCATCAGGTTCTTTGCCATCCATCAGAACTTCGGACTAGCTCAATGGGGAAACACTTGGTGGGAAAAGCGCTGATTGCAAAGTTAAACAAATTAACAGAGTTGGAAGTTTCTGATTTTACAAGTACAGCTGTTGATGAAACAGCTTTGGCCATAGTGAAGAGAATGGAAAGTAAAGAAATTACAATAGTAAGTGTGCAAAGAAAAATCATATTCGACCATTCGATCTTATCTGCATTAATTCACTTGACTAACAAAACTCTGCAAACTGGCAGTTAAGGACTTCCCAACGGTCTTATTTCACCAAGCAACCAAGAATCACTACGTCATATTGTGATTAGATTCGGCTCTCATCCCAACGAATGCTATGACGAAGCTAGTGCGACGATGGTTATGGATAACATTATGCACTGATCGGGTGCGTCCGTCTCCCTCCACAATTAGTAACATACACCGGAGGGATTACGCACACACAGTGGATGCAATTAAGATACCATTGCCATCAAGAAATGAAGTTAGCTTAGCTTTGGATGTGTGGACATCAACCAACAAATGAACCATAATGTCAGTCAATGCTGAGTATATGGATGGAAACTGGGCTTTGCGAGGAGTACAACTTGCTTTGGATGAGGATGATATCATCTTCATTTCCAATTTGGAAAGCTAAATATGGATAATAGGTCAATGGTCATCATACTGGAGCCAGACTTGTCATGCATTTGAAGGAAGTTCTTGATTGTTTTGAGCATACCAAAGGCCATGTACTAGGAATTACAACTTATAATGCCCCCTCAAATTACTCAATGACTCGCAGACTTCAATCAACTATTGAGGCTTCCAAAATTGAGTGGCCTGGATTGAGAAACCATAGACAATGCGTGGCGTACGTCATTCAGCTTTCTTCAGGTGCATTCATGGGCAGTCTTGATTAAAATGGCCGCACCACATCCTGGGAATCGCATTAGCGTGATCAACGATTTGGAGACAATGAAAGCACAGACATTACGAACGGTCATAGTGGAAGGACACATACACCAGTGTCCAGTGGTATAAGGATACAGTTGCATAGGTAGATCAAAGTGATCTTGAAAGTATGTTCAATGGTAAGATTCGCAATAGTGAGCTATGATCCATGGCAAGGTCTAAGTATGGTTGTGCTTACCCTGCCTATGATGTGGACCGCTGCAACCCTAACCGCTAGTACAAGACCACCGCTGTTACACATAGACTGCAAAATGAGGGCAATGCTTGAATGAAGAAGGTGTCAGCTAGGAAATCAGGTCTGGCATAGATATTTGAGAAAGTACGTATTTGAACAAATTTTGAAAGTCCTGATCCTGACCATCATATAGCAGCACAAGCTTGGGGCATTAATTATGCTGATACCTTGTCATTGAAACAAGATCATTGTCAGTCAAAAACACAAAGGACGAATTGCAGTATCACCTCTTGTGGATGTGAAAACGTGGCAGAATTCAACACTGGAGATGCTTGAGTGAGCTAACCGAATACCAGTTTTCACCTGCAAGTGGCTGAGGAATCGAACTCTCAAAAATTACCGGCTGCTCCTCACAATACAGGATGAATGGACTATGGTCAACTATGTCATAGAACATTTGAGGCCATCCCCATACTGGACCCTGTGGATGTCCCCAAGGCGTACGATTACTCTGAATAAGATTATTACTGTGGAAAATGACATGATGGATCATATCGATTGCGTTGTGTGAGCATTTGCTATGAAGATGACATAATGCAAGGAAGACTTATAATATGCCAAGAACGTTGCGCTGAAGAATGTGTCCAAATATTACACTGACGTAACTCCAACGACTGGAATGCTTCTCATTTCAGCACATATCCTTGATGCTCACTGGAAGTTGGAATCATTTTGGAAGTGAGACTAGGGACTAGATACTAATCCTGAGCATGAGACTTCTCGTACTACACAATACCCAGAGGGGTTTCTGAATCATGTGGAGAACGGATACTGAGCCAAACAGAGATGATTGTCCGTCATTAAGCCTGAAAATGCTCTGAGCTGAAATCCCTTCCACTCTGGAATGGCTGCTAGTTCTGGTCAATCATCTTTTGATCCATATGATTTGTCTAGCAATGATGAAAAGAACTGAACGCCTAAAAATGTAGCTGAAAGCCTACCTGCACAAAGTGATCATACAGCACGATTAATGATCGTAACAAGGCTCTATTTGAATTCACTGCCCGAAGCTTCAAAAAACTGGGTGCAAGTTTATGCTAATCCTATTCATTACCACTCTGACCCCATGGAGATTGGAAGTGAATGTCGGTTATAGATTATCCTCAACTGGTGCCATCAAGAGGAGGAAACGCTCTGACAGTGTTCTGATCTCTCCAATGCGGCACACAACATATTCTCTAGCATACCACATGGTGCCAGAGAGGAGGCTTGTTTTTCCCTAGGGTGATACATCATAGGCTGCATGCAGTTCAGAACCAATGGGCACATCAGTCATGAAAAAGTCATAGCAAGGCGGTTTGCTTCAGCCACTAGAGGAATATTGGCAGGTGATTACACAGCATTGGTTACCATGGAGACTGAAAAGGACTTGGAATTGAAAAAACAGGCGGAGGAATGAAAATCACAAAGAATGGCCAATGTGCATGACATTTTGGAGATGTGGCAGGACAGGCAAACCTTACATGCTACACTAAACAACTCGTGGCCAAAATACGCTACCAACAGCGGTAGGATACATTTCAGATACTGCACAGATCGTGAATGCATCCTGGTCAAACTCCTAAGACGATAATGCTGCTGCGTTTGAACTGTCGGAAAGATCACCTTTGCCACAAGCTTTGAGTGCGACGGATATCCCTTGATGGCAAACGCAAGAATTAAATATTAGATTCAAAGAATCAACTCCTATCTATTTGACAGTGATGAGGGTAGCGGACCTGGAATCATTTCCGAAACTGACAATTGGCGTAATTGTACTGGGTACTTGGACAATCCAAATGTGAGCGAAAATGACTGGGACGCAGATGATGAAACAGATGTGGAGCGAAACAATGGCATCAAGGATCAACATAGCCCAACGCACAAAGATTTGAGGGCCGCAACAAATGTTCCAGAATTGATTCGCAGAATGTGAAAGATAGTGGAACTGGCAGAGATGAGGTTGATGACGGTAACCGTGATGGAAACAAGGAGCAGAATGGGAACCCAGAAGATGTTGGACAGAATGGGTGAATATGTTGTCTCCAGGTACTTTATGTTGCTTGACCGAGAATCTCACTTAGAGGCATATCATGGGACCACACTGAGCAGTGGCATTTGAATATTGGTTGATAAATAGCAGTATAGTGTGCAAAATGAATCATTCAGCACAATTCATAAATTGTAATAGCTTGAGAGCCACCTGTGTAAGAATATTTCTGGGCTCGGCTTTGCCAAAGGGCTGTGTCTCATTCAATCAGAATGGCAAGTAATAAGGCTTGAAAATTATTCATACAATTATTAATGGCAGCAGATTTTGACTGGAGAATACATTGAAATGAGCATCCACAGAGCTTCAACGATTTTTAGTCTGGTAAGTAAGACAATTCCAAAGTGAATTGGTAGCTGTTATGCACAACCGACCTCTTGGAAACCTGTATAGGCAAAAGGAAAAGCGACATGGTCACAGTGCCATTCTGAAAATGAGTGTCAACTGTGGATCAAAGAATTCTGGCTTTGCATCTTGGGTTATCTTAGTGGTGATTGGTGGCAATAATTCATATACCATCTGTTGGCAGCCTTTTCAGGCAAAATAGTGCATAATTTCTTTGTTACCCCATCACAAAGATGAGTGTCAACGGAGTGTCAATGATTTTTAGTCTTTGAAGTCAGATAATTTAAAATTGATCAGGTAGTGGTTATACATACTGAAAGTAATGTCAATATTTATAGACAAAACTCACTGTGACACTGACAGTGCCACATTCCGAAAATGAGTGTCAACGGAGTGTCAAAGATTTTTGCCTTTGCAATGTGGATTATCTAAGTTGTGATTGGTTGCAGACATCCATAAATATGGTATTGGCCGGCGTTAACGGCCATAACTGAAGTCGCACGATCCCTGCCCCATGCCATCACTGTGTGTTATTGGAGTGTAAACGATTTTTGGTCTTGCATCTTGGGTGATGTAATTGTTGCTTTCTGGCAATAATTCATCTACCATGTAATGGCGGCCTTTTCAGCCAAAACAGTGCACAATATCTTTCTTACTGCATTATCAAAATGAGCGTCAATGGAGTGTCAACCAGTTTTTGTGTTGTATGTTGGGTGATCGAGGCATCATACAGATAGTTGACCTCATTACACAACTTTTGACTGCCTCAGTAGTCAAAAATACAAAAATCAAAAGGAACAATACTTATTCCAAAATAATCGATATCGCAAACTGCGAAGCATGCCAAGAGTGCTAACAGGTTGTTGAATAAGCGATTGTGATCAAATGCTATTATCAAACATCACAACCAAGAGCACTATATGAATCTACAGATGGACCCGGTAGACAACCCACTGATAGTGGTTGCAACGGTCCCGTTTTGGGATGGTTTCTACAATAGCGGTTCCAAGAAATCCTGGACCCAGCCAGTTCAGTCCGGGTTTGTGCCAAAAGGTTCCCTCAATCGAGTCCTTGATCATTCATCCAATAATTTAGTGTTTGGTACATGAAATATGGAGCTTAAGACTGTGCATCTTTTAACATTCTCCGATTTTTCATATCTTGAAAACTCAGCAACCTGCTTTGAAATTATTGTCATTTTTGGCCGAAAGATGAGGATTTTGGGCTACCGATTACTCAGATTTGAAGGTATCGAAAATCGGAGACGGCCAAAAGATGCGCCGCGCCGGGCTGGATATTTTATATACCAAACACTAAACTCTCCGAACAATATTCGTGGCCTTGAAGTGATGGTTCGCGTAAAAAATCATCGATTTTTGATGGGGTAAGGCCGTTGCCATGCAGACCTATAAAACCGGCCCGGTCCAAAACTGGAACTGTTGCTAACACTACCCCCTGACAATCATCCGGGTCTAGATGGGTTCGGAGTTTTGCATCTAACTGTATCTTATGTAACGCTGTGGGTGTATTAACAACCTCGACCACAAATTTGGGATCAGTTTGATTCCGACCCAGGCCCGGACTCAAAGTAATGGTCTGGCTGCACTGCTCACACTACATTCAACCGTTGCCTTTCAAATGCTTTCAAGTTGAAACTTGGACACACTCTGAAGAGATTTTTGGTGGAAATGTGGAGAGCTACAGGGCAGGAGATTGCTGAGCGTGTTATCAGACCGGAAAGGTAATTCCTGGTAGCTGTGTTATGGCTAGCCATATGCAACTGCTATTCATTCTGCCTAGACTCAGGAAGATTCTGAAGAGGGTGGAAGAGTGGAGGGAGAAGAGAATGAGGGGGAAGAGAATGTTGCTTGTATTAATGCAAGTTCTGATTGGATAAATCGAATTGATTGTATTCCATGCATATATAGTGATTCAAATGGTTGTATGTCTGCAAAATATCTAAAACTGCAATGAATTTCAGGAGTGCTGGAATCTGAGTCCATCTGCTCAGCTTGCATCGCAGCAACAGACAGAGATCATTCAGGGCGAAAAGAACACGGGCAAAGGTGCAAGGGAGGTCCAGGAGCTAGTGGAGGATGGTGAGGAAGTCCTTGATCCAGAAAATGGCAGTTCAGTATTGAACACTGTTCTCAACAGAATCAATAATGAATGAGAACACGAGTATCTTGATGTGGCTGTGAGGTTGCTGAATGCCTATCCTGTTCGCCAATAAACAGATAACTTGATTTCAGGCTCCCAGTGTTCAGTCGCAGGCCACCTCGGAACTAGTGTTCGCAACAGTTTCAACCCACGAGAACAGTACCGGATTAGGGTTGGGACCGGGACCGAATAGTTGCAATCGGTTTTACCAATCGAAAACCCGGACCGTTGCCATTGGGCCACTTTTACCACCAAAAACCCGGCATTTCAACCTCACAGCTTTGCCTCCAATTAAGTATTTGAGATCTGATTGTATCCTGACATGATCAATACATACATTCTGCATTTTTAGACGCTCTTTCACCCCCAGCTTTCAGTTTTGCGATGCAACCAATATGTGTGGAGTCGTTATCGAAAACCCGTGAGTTTCAAGCAAAAATAGCATCGATTTCACAGCCATACCACGAATATTTGTCGGATCGCAAATCTGACACCGGGACGTGAAAGAGCATCTAAAACTGCACAAGCTAGATATTGATAATGCCATGATACGATCAGTACTCAAATACTGGATTGCATCCAAACTACTGGCAAAGTAGTAGGAACCGCAAGATGGAACCACGGCCCAGATTCAACCCGGCCAAAAAACCGCGGGTTGATGTCCGGTCCGGGTAACAACCCCGCCTAGACAAAGGTAGTCCGCTTTTGGCCGGGTTTGGAACCGATCTGAACCGAACCGCCGGTCACAATCCGTACCACCGGCGAGTCAGCTGGACCTGTTGCTAACACTACCTGAAACCAAGTTTCTGGCACTCCTGGTTTGGGCCGTATGGTTCATTGTGAGCAGGTGGGTTTGGGATACTCATATTCCAGGAGCGCTGGTGGCAGATGAAATGAATCTTGGCAAGATTTGCACCTACTGATAACAACAGGTCCTGGTAACCGCCCAAAGCTGCGGTTAGTGTCCTGCGGTTCAGTTCGGTTCGGTTCCAGACCTGGCCAAAATCCCGACCAGCTTTGTCTTGGGACGTATGTTACCCAGACCGGACGTAAACACGCGGTATTTGGCCGGGTTAGACCCGGACCGCGGTTCCATTTTACACTTGTTACAACTCTGGTGCAACTTTAGCTCCAATTCAGTATTTGAGTTCTGATCGTATCATGACATGATGAATACGTAGATTGTGCAGTTTTAGCCCCTCTTTCACATCCCGCTTTCAGATTTGCGATCCGACCAATATTCGTTGAATTGCTGTGGAATTACAGGAAATTTCAAGCCAGATTCGCGGGTTGTCAATAGCGACTCAATGAATATTGGTCAGATCGCAAATCTGAAAGCGGGAGGTGAAAGAGGGGCTGAAACTGCACAATATACGTATTTATCATGTCATGATGTGATTAGAACTCAAATATTAAATTGGAGCTCAAATTGTGAGTTTCAAATGCCGGGTTTTGCTGGTAAAACGGGCCAAATTCCAACGGTCCGGGTATTTCGTGAGGTAAAACCCGTTGCCATGGTCTGCGTTGGGGTGGAACCGGACCCAGAACCGACCTGGGAATTTGGAACTGTTGCCAACACTACTTTCACCTCAGCGGCAGAGGCAATCATATGCATATTGGTGACTTAGACGGTGGTAGTGGGGATACCACTGTCAATTTTGTCGGGTAATACTGTTGAAGAGTTTTTGAATATGGCACAGAGCAACTTTCCTCTGGTTATTGGTGAACCCCAGGAGTGGTATCTGTCACAGACACTGGAGTCAGTGCCCCGCCTTTCAGAGACTCAGACAACTCCACCCCAGGGGCATTCAGCTCAGAAATAAGCCATGGAAGCAATCCTTGGGGACACAATGCCCGGAGTGGCAGTAGTGTTTCCAACAGTTGAGGGTTGAACAACAGCGGACAGGGTCGGTGATGGAACCATTGCCCAGGTTGGGTTCTGGCTTTGCCAATGCTCTCAACCACTCAATGATGAGCAGTTCAAAAACAGAACTGCACACAAAGACTCAGTATTCTGGCCACGTTATGCATACAGCAGAGCCTCATTTTTGTGTACTCTGAACATTGGCTCCATTTAAGTAGGGGAGTTCTGATTGTATCACAATGAGATATATACATAAATGATCTAGTTTTGGATGCTATATTACCTCCAGTGCTCCAATTTGCAATCCGATCAATAGTCAAGAAGTAACCACAAAAAACACCCAATTCCCGGCGTTGTTTCAAACTAACACAACGAATATTTCTCAGATTTGACATTGGAGACTGAGAGTTGAAAGAGCACCTAAAACTGAATATTTTCATATAGATTACATTGTGATACAATCAGAACTCAAATACTTAATTGAAGCCAAAGTTCTGTGTTTACAAAAATGTGAAACCTGCCAAACAACCGCGGGATAAGGTGTTATTCGGTCATTCAATGTGGAACAACCCGTTGAAGCAGTGCCAGGTGGGTTCAAACCCCAAACCTGAACCTAGTGTTAACAATGTGTCCAAAATCCCGGGTTGGTTCCGGGTCCGGTTCCACCCGAAACCGGACAGTTGCAACGGGTCCTACCACACCAAAAACCCGGACAGTTGGAAATGGGCCAGTTTTACTACCAAAAATCCGGCCTTTCAAGTCCACAATTTTGGCTTAAATTAAGTATTTGAGTTCTGATCGTACCGTGACATGATCAGTACGTAGATTGTGCAGTTATAGCTGCTCTTTCACCTCCCGCATTCAGATGTACGATCGGACCGATATTCACTCAATCACTATCCAGAACCGGCGAATATCACTTACAATTCGCTTTGATTTCACAGCCACTCAACGAATATCAGTCCGATTGCAAATCTGACATTCGGAGGGGAAAGAGCGTCTGAAACTGCATACTCTACGTATTGATCATGTCCTGATATGATCAGAACTCAAATACTCAATTGGAGCCAAAGTTGTGCCAGAGTGGTAGGAACCATAAATTGGAACCGCAGCCCGGGTTCAACCCGGCCAAAAACCCGCGGGTTTATGTCCGGTCCGGGTAACAAACCCGCCAAGACAAGGCAGCTAGGGTTGCCTGGCGGTTCCTGACCCAGACCGGGGCCTTTGGTTCGGTTCTAACCCGGACCGAAGCCGGGTAACCACGAAGCGTTGCTAACACTACCTGAACCAAACTCCGGATTCGGAATGTTTGCCCACTGTAAATGGCCGAGTTATTGAAGAGATACATTGAGTCAATGACATATGGAAAAAATTTCCTCCACATTAACTTCAGGAATACGGATAATGCTAATCTTACCACTGAGGATCTGAACTCCAGTACAGATGAGACAGACAACTGATGCACTATCCATGGTTCTTCATATGATACCTGAACATCCAGAGCCCAATGATTAAGTAATGGCCAACACTCATATGGTTCATGGAATTTTGAGATTTTTGATGAGTCCCATTGGTACAAGAGTCAAAACAGAGTGGGCTGGCAAATTGGGATGAAAGCGAGAATTATAATTAAACTTCCAGTCGCAGCTCTGCCAGGATTTCATTCACTCTGTAACTGATGTTATCAGGCAATGTGGCCATTTGCAGGTGTGCCTGAAGATGCAGATAATGATTCCGCGATGCAAAAGCTTGGTGGAGTTGAATTGTATTCTGCTGTGAAGAGTTTGATGCATGATATCCGGACTAAAGACGAAGAAGCTCAACAGGATACGGCGCACTGGATGACAAAAATTCCAAAGCTTTGGATGATAAGTTGGTGGAGGCAATCTGCACTACTGAATGGAAAACCACTCATCCACATACCACAGGATACTGCACACCTCATCGATCTCAGGTGGACTGAGGAAGAGCAAGCAAAGCTAAAGACACTGCTCGAGAGGTACACATCACGGTGCCCTTTGGGTGCATGCAGTGTTCATCGGTGGCAGCTAGCATGTTTGATTGCAGCTAGCATGTTTTTTATTTGAGTTGGAAGGCAAGAAGGATCCCTATGACATTTCTGGACAATGGTACAATGAATGGCCGCTTGCTGGTTGGGTGGATTCCCCGATTTTCTGATGACTGAGAGACAGAGTACTGCCAATCCTTGTCAGCATACCAGATGAGTATCCCGAACCTGACCAAGACGACGCATCAAGTGCGACACTCCTTCCTGATCAGACAGATCACAATGCACTGGCCAATGCACTTCCTCCACAAAAGGCATTGAGATTTGATTCTCTTCCTAGCCAACTTCATCAGGTTTTTCGGGAGCATGGAGGATGGAGAGGTGGCGGCCAGCAAGTTGTACGTCTGATTTAGGAGACGCCGAGGATTGCAATGAGGTTTCTGGACAATGGTACAACGAATGGCCACTTGCTGCTTGGGGGGATTCTCCGATTTTCCGATGGCTGATAGAGACATTTCTGCCAACGTTTGTCAACATACCTGCAGAGTATCCCGAACCTGAAGATGACGACACTTCACGAGCAACATTCCTTCCAGACGACAGGAATGAAAATGCAATGCCCTGTGTGCCTCGTCCACAAAAGGCCGTATAATTTGGTTCTCTTCCTTGACAACTGTATTATTTGAAGTGCTGGCTAACCAAGTGTTTCCCAGATCATGTAGATATATTCCACATGTATACAGAGATTGGCAATGATGAACGCACAGAAATGCAGTGCAAAGTGCAGCATTCATGAAATTCTGCTGTATTCATGACCACACACAAAGTTGGTGGGACGGCCTTAAATCTTACCACTGCAAACCATGCCGCAGTAACTCAGAAATTTTGGGTATCGAATAAGCAGCGTCAGGCATGTGCACAAGTGGTTTGGCTAGGGCAAAACAGAGTACAATGCACATGACTACTATATAATGGTCTGGGTGCCTGCGATAGCTACCCAAGTGATCCCCACCAACACATTGGAGTGTCATGATTCAGAGTCCTGTACGGGTTGAGGTGTTGATCAGAAATCATGACCAACATGATTTAACAGATTCTGGAGTTTCGCGAGGACATTTCCAACTGGCTGGCAGAGAACGCAGACACATTGCAGTCTGGTGATCCATTCATCTTAGAGTGTTAGGATGCTTTCATTCATATATGCCTCTTTAGACATTCAAGCAACATAATCTTCCTAACTGATACAAATAGTCAAAAATGTCGTTTGTAAGGCACACTACACTGCATAAATCAATCCTTTTTGTCTGCAATTGTGAAGTGAATTGATGTTCTTATGTTAGAATTGTTATATCATAAATCAGAAATTGCTAGAGTGGGATTTCATTGGCTTTCTGCACTATGATTAATGACCAATTTGAGATGATGTAAATGGATATGCTACATTACAAGTTCCCGGGCAGACGCGTAACACAACAAATTGAAACAGTCGAATTATTTCAATGATGTGGCAAAGGGTGTCAAATAATTCTGCAGTTGGGGATTTGAGGTGCAGCGGAGAATTAAAGCAGCATACGCATTTCCGATGAAAGAGATTAAAAAGTATGCATCAACTACTTTCAGGTGCACCAACGTGTCTTCTGCAGTTGTCAGGTGTATCGTTACAATGGATCGGGCACTGCATATCATCCAATCCCATTGCGCAATCTGACAGTCTAGTCAATATTCACTACTTATGTCGGGAGTAAGAGACACAGCTCACTTATTTGTGGCAAATCCCAGCTTTTGCTGGCATAGGTTCGATGATCAGTTGGACTGGAGAGTATTGCCCACATATCGTTATGACCAATCGATCAATGTGTATTTGCCTATCTCATTTGAAATACACTGAGTCCACGCCATAGTGAGTACCCTTGTCAAGATATTAGTAGCAAAGCCGCAGCTGTTGGTGGCCTATGGTCGAAGTTCCAGTGCACTTCAGAATCCTGGGCACATCATTGTGACAGATCCCTCACAGCACATTTGGCAATCCCATTTAGTAATCAATACCGACAAGCTAGGATTCAGTACTTGTGTCTGTATATGAGACACGAGCTTACATATTCATCACAGAGCTGCTGCTTTTGCTGGCATACCATCGAAGTTCAGTCACACCTCTGATCCACATCCCAGAGAGTCAGATGCTGAGACACAGCTGAGGTATTCATGGCTAAGCTGCGGATTTCGCTGGTGGGTATTTCCAGGCCTATGATCCAAGTCCAGGCACAACTTGGATCTGCCATCCAGTCCAGAATGAGCTTCTTGGATATTTATTAAGCCATCTTTGAAAAGATTCGAGTCATTATGGATGTCATATTCCAGCCTAGGAACACTTCAAAAGCGACAAATAATCCACCTAAGCACATGCACCCTTATTTGTCACGAACTTCATATTTTGGTTTGCATGATTCTCATAATGTTTGCTTAGACTTTGAATCAGTGGATGCAGTGCATACAGATCTATCAAGACACTTCACCTGTAGGTGCAGGCGGGTCATCCCAATCAGAGTTAGTTAATATATGAATCTACACGTGATCAGTATGTGGGGACCGCTGCCATCATCTCTCGAAATGATAGCTCCATGTCCACTGTCCGTTGGAGGAGGGTTGCCACTGTACAACGACACAATACATGTACAGACCTGGCCAATTCGTAACCCCACTTGACTACATATTGACTCAGTCGTATGTTTGGACCAATAATTCCAATTCCTAAAATAGCTTCCGCAAGTTCAGGCTCTGTCAAAAGAGCTGGAGCTTGAGAGTGAGAAACTCCAAAGACTGATGCTGCCGAGCAACTCTGCAGGATGGCTGGCAACTTCCGCTGACACATGTACCGCACTTTCTCACAGAGGCCTTAGCACATAAAGCTTTGAAGCAACAGTTAACTGTAATTTGCACAGATGTATGTTTGGGCCGCCAAAACCCGTAGCCAAGAATAGATGATTTGAAGCAATTTGCATCAAGCAAAGTTTGAAAAGAGACAACGTTGAAAGCTCAAGCTATGAAAAGCCAGCTACTAAGCATGCAATTAACTGGCAGAGTAAGGCAAGTCTGCCATCCTCGGCCACTGAATCGAAGCATAACCATTCAAATTTCAGCTCACTTCATTTTCCAAGAACTGCATGGATGCAATCACTATTCCTCTGCCCGCCATGAGATGACAACTCAGTATACGTTCTTAGCATTGGGGAATATAGCCCTCAACCAGAACTTGTATTTTAAGTAAATATTGTTGTGGTGAGATTCATACTGAATATGTGATTTAACAGTGTGTGATTTACCACATATCAGGCGCAGAATCAGAATGTGAGTTAGTATTTATGACCCATTTGTGGGCAATCATGGCATTAGCGAATGCTTGAATCAATATGATTAACCCTGAATCATCCATCATACCTTACCATTCTTTCACTACACCTGTATCACTTCTTTGTAGATCAAATTCTCTCCCTTCTCTATTAACTGTAATAGTGCTGTGAAGAATATTCTGCAGACATGGCACAGATGGAACCAAGAAAGTGAGGTTATGGTTATGATATTGCCTTATCGACTGCCGACTTAGCTGTGACGTACAAATATGATAAAATATTGGGAAAATACATGCATACTCCTGGTGGATATGAATCATACCGAGATTCATATTTCACCTTGATTGATAACAATCTCAAATATCAACCATTGCAGGTCAGCTGTTACTCACAACGTCCCAAATCTGTCAAAGTCTGCAGATTCTGAATGCGGCACCAATTCTATGCCATGCTGTTGATTGGAATACACGAACTTTCAGTCATAGAGACTAGTGTTAGCAAATGGTCCGTGTAACCTGCGAGGGGGTCAGGCATGGACAGCAATAATGGGTCGCTTTGGTTCCTTATACGTCCAAAACCTGACTGACTGCCTCTTGGCAGGCCGAACCCAAACACTTGCCATTCAACCCACAGGTTTGCCCCGATCAGACTCCACCCGTCGGTTCCAATCTCCAGTTCCACATTTTGCGTTTCTCTATTTCTTGTCGGTTTCAAACATGCTACTGTTAATTGCAACATATTGACATTTGTATGTCACAGTATATTTTTGATGTCTTGGCCACCTTAATCATCTAATGTAGAGAGACATGTACCCTACCACATCTCAAAAATGAGGGTCGATGGAATGTCAACAATTGTTGGCTGTGTATTATGGGTAATCTGGGGGGCAACCAGTTGCACGCAGTCATAACCATAGTATTGGCCGCCTTTAGAGCACAACGACCACGCATAACGCTCCCTACCACCTGTTTGAAAGTAGCGTCATTGCAGTGTCAACAATGTTTGGTCTTTTATCTTCAGTAATATAAGTGTCACTTGATCACATGCATCCAGATACAAGGTCATGGCAACCTTAATAGGAAAATATCTACGGGATATTCCTGCTACATCCTCCGGGACATTAACATGTTATTTCATTTACACAGCTACCACCAAGTGTTCTTGAGTCTTTGGACATACAAAACCAGTCAGAACAATATAGATACGAAATGACAACCACATCGCGCTGTGATTAAGCATGATACAAGGCGAACAGTGTTGACCCTCCATTGACACTCATTTCCAAGATGGGGCAGGGAGCATCTCAGTTCGACTTTTTTCTATAAAAGTGGCCAGTACTTCGTTTAAAACTTTCTGCAACCTGTTGCCACCATGATTACACAAGATACATGACCAACAATCATTGACGCTCTGCTGACACTCATTTTGAAGATGGGGCAGGGAGGGTATTGCAATCTGTGTTTCCTATAAAGGTGGCCAGATATTCTTATATGACTGTCTGCAACCTATTGGCGGTCTGAGTACCCAGGATGCAAGACTGAAAATCATTGACGCTTCATTTACGCTCATTTCAATACATTGTATAGTCAACATCTGCTGCCATCGATCATTGTATAAATGCTTATTTTGACTAACTGGTTGCAATTCAGTCTGATTGGGAATGATCCCGTTGGCAAAGCCGAGCCGAGGATTATTCTTGGAAATGACTTCATAATTCAACCCAAATTAATATATCTGTCCCAATCTGACATATCGCTGGCTATAAGTTTATCGATGAACAAATATCCTCATGCGACTGCTCACTATCCTCCCATGGAATTTTGCTATGTGAAATTCTCCATCAAGCAATATATAGAACCTGGTGGAAACATATTGACCCAATCAGTCCCACTTTTTCTTGTTTGACTTATTCCTCCTTGTTTTCATTGGACTGACAGTCGTTAACTCCTTTTCAGCCTGTTGCATTGGGCTCCATGCGGGCCAAATCAATCCAGAAACATTGGTTACGGCTCTCACAACCCCATGCTCTGGGCTGACCAAATCCTTGATGGCATTGCCAAGCGCTGTATGTGATTCAGTGTCAGCGTCGCAGTCATCTTCGCTATCGTTTGGAATGTTCCAATGACAATGCAAGTTCATCTAATATTCCAATATTCTGTTTCGGAAATGCTTTCTGGTGGGCCAGCCTCATGACTTTGGGCAGGATGATGGTCAATTCTTCTGATTCGGCGTACATCCAATGCTTGGGTTCGTCCTGAAGGTAGGTTCTTTGCAGACAACACTGGTGGCAAAGGTGATGTTTCAACATATTTAGATGCAGCCGCCCCATCGGGTTGGAAGTTTGACCAGGATGCTCTGACCATCTGTCTGGTATCTGAAATGTATATTACCACTGTCATTTGCTTGTTTGGAGGTGGAGATTCCATCTGTGTATCACATAGGTTTTGGCTGCCCAGCCCCATCACTAAAAAGTCATGGATCTTGGGCATTCTGTGCAATCTTCTATCCTCAGCCGATGTCTTCAATTCCAAGTCATTTATAGTGTCCGCGGTATCCAATGCTGCACCATCGCCTGCCAATGATCCGTTAAAGGCTTGGGCAAACTGCCATATGACGACTTTTTCCGGAAGAGTCTCGCCAGTGGTTTTGGAGTCTCTCCAGCCAATAAGAGCAAGCCCAAGTGAAAATCTGGCCTCGACTCCAATACCATGTGGTAGAATAGAGACTATGCCGGTTGCCACATCGTACAGATATGCCTACCTTGAGAGTGATTCCTCCTGCTGGCACCACCCTTCAGCAACAACCGTAGATTCCATCTGAAACACCCGGGTGTTCCGGAGGGCTCTGACGGCCCTGAAAGAACCTCGTACCCTCTGACGGAGAATTACACTTATCCCGTTGCCCAGGCGACGGGTTGCGTTGCATCCATACCTGCATTACTCTGCGCCTGCTATACGCTCCATCAAAACGACCAGTGTGTTACACTCTTCGTACGGGCTGCAGGTAGGCTGTAGCCGTTTACACGACCCCTGGCGATGTTTATGGCTTTCTTCGACCGATAGCCACATTCAATTTCGCTGCTGTTGCTATTGATATATATTGGATGCCGCACTCGCCCCATATGTGTTTAGCTTTGAGATTTTGTCACATATCGCAATACAGTCTTCGCTTCGGATACATCGCTTGCCGTTGCATTGGCTTCGCCATTATCATATTTTACATGTCTGAAATATACAGTCTAATCTTCACACTCTCTAGTACTATGCGCTTAGTCCTCCACATTGTGCGTTGATCCATCATCGGCTTGCGATGCTTAGTCCTCCTCATCCGCATCCGCATCGTCGCCATCCTCGCACTCATACCCATCGAGATTACTGGTTCCCAGGTCGAATCTACTCTGCCATCAGGCCTCCTCATTCTGTGTTGATCCATCATGGGCTTGCGATTCTGCTTCTTCCTCATCCGCATATGAATCATCGCCATCCTCGCCCTCACACCCGTTGACATGACTGGTTCCCAGCTCAAACCTCTCGAGTTCAGTCACGGGCCGTCGTCGCCAGCTGGCGGTGGTGTTGGCATCGCGCACTTCGCTTTCATCACCTTCATCTTCGTGATCCCCCTGCCCCCTGGCATCCCGAAATGAAGTTCGTCATTCATCCAATTGTTGTCTATCGGGTTGTTTGGGTCAGTGCTTCCGATCTCAGGCTCCTCAAGCACCACTTCGGAGGTCAAATAATCAAGATGAAGACGATTGTCAACAGGCGCTGCATCCACGCTGATCACCACGGCAGGCGTTGGGTTCTCCACCTGTAAGAGCTGACGCTTGATTGTAGCAAACGTGTTGTTATACACCGTCTGTTGGGTACCTCTCCAGTAGTGTGTTCCACGTATTCATCAAGAATGCATATGTGTCTACAACACGAGGCAAGGTTAACAACATAGGACCCATTGCAGCGCTGCAAGATGCATTCTTACCACCGTCATTCATGTAATTGAAGTAGTTCGAGCGATCCGGTCTGTCCGCATTCAGGTTTGACTTGGAAGCTTTCGAAAGAACGCTTTCGTTGTATTGCCACTCCAGGAGAGCATGGCGCAACGCGGTGCAGGTAAACATGATCAGTGGTGCGGGTATATGACCCTGCTTGTCATCAATCTTGGAATTATAAAATCCATCAGCATACTTAGCGCAGTTATTCGCCCGATGATAAAATTTGCTGTAGATGAACCGCGGGATTGCTTCCGCCAGGATGTATAGTGGATGCTGGCAATTCTTTGGCAGTTTTCAACACTCTCTACATTGGATTTGGACTGTGTACACCACCTTCCACACACTCTTCCAACGGAACAAGATACTTATCGTCTGCCGCAAGGGACTGAATGAATTCCAAACGCTCTGCGTTGGATTCAAAGCGGTGAAGATTATCTAGCTCTGCAATATTGTCCCGTGCTGATTGAATAAAATGGGTTTCAACATTATCGACCTGTGGGCGAACCTGGTACCGGTTTCAGCATGTAATATCCAACATGGGCCGTTGATTCAGCATAACTCTTTCACGATCTCCTTTTTGTGTGCCTCAAATGCTATGGACCAAATGATGTTTTGCTGCATTGCGGTGTTCCAGTACGTCTCTTTTATCTACCAATGGGGGCTTCCGCGAATGCTTTCGCCACCCGTCGCGTTGCCTAACTTACCGTCTCCAAGTCACATGCAGTCATAAACGGCCGTCTGGTCTACATGTAGAGCTCCAGGAGTTTGCCCGTTCCAAATCCAAGCCGCGTCATGTCGGAGTGACAAAATCGATGGATGCTGCGACTGCCGGACACCACTGATCGAGGTGTAGACACCTCCTGCGTTTGCAATTGCCACTGCCTCTGTCTCTGATTCATTGCTGTAGCTCGCGTTCGCAGTGGATTTGTAATGATCGTGCAGGCATCGGGATTAGGGATCGGGGTAGTCAGGTTTTCAAGCCCGCTGAGAGGAGTGGGAGTGCTAGCAATGCCAGATGCTGAGCTGGATACAACGCGACGCGTTGAGTCTGTCTGTGATGTTCCTATGGGTACTGGTGTGTTACAACTGCTTCTACCCAGCCTGGCGGTTGGAGTAATTATTGACCATCGTTGTGTAGCGGATGGGGTAATATCTGCAAAGCGGTAATTATTCCGCGAAGATGTGGGGGTGGAGTTCTGACCTTGGATTGTAGAGGCTATGGAACGCCCTCCTTGAGAGGAATCCCTCTCGCCAGCTGGTACGGAAACGCGTCTCTTAGCAGGGGGAAGTTGCAAAATCCCCCACGGCCCACGATTTGATCGATTCTGACAATTACCACGACTTCGAACATTTCGTACGACAGGTGACGTGATATGGTGAGGGCTTTGGGATGGCATCATCCGATATGGATGTTCGACGTGAAGACTGTATAAATAATCTCCTCTTCATACATATGCAACGGCAGGTGAATGAGACTCCGATTGGAGCGACCGTGAAGGGATTCCACTAAAATGTGAGGCGCAGTGTAGACTGCGCTAGACAATACACTGTGACAATACTCGGGGACGAGATCCCTTCAAAAGCATTCAATTATGGGGTTAACTGCAATCAGATTAAACTCAGATTCAACTCACCATTGATATTCACTGTTACAGCAACGTCTGAAGGTCTATTTGCACCGCTTGAAGGGTGTTTATGCCATGTTAGCAAGATTATCATCATATTGCATTCGTTCTTGGAACAATACATCGAACCATCGATTGTGTATATCCTCAGCTTTCCGGTGGAAATCCCCCTTTGGCAAAGCTTAAAGCATCGCAGAGCGAACAATCACGTATTCTCTATCCTATGACATCAGTTGCGTGTTCTTTTTCCACTGGTAGGTGTTGGTAGCCGTGTTGCTTGGTTGCACAGTTGCGAGAACCTGAGAACTACTCATTTCGCTCCGAGATGCACGAGGTCTGAGCAGGAAATATGATGTGTGATGCAGACACAACGCCTCGCGTCGTAAACTGTCCTCTCCGTGAGTACAAAACCTCATCTCGAGGCTTGTGGTTGATGAGGTGCCTGGTGGTTCTGCTAGATGAAGGCCGGGCCGTTTTGTGTTCGCTAACCAACGCAAGTCACAAGTTGAACCTAGAAATCGCCAGAACTCGAGTATATATATCCCTTCTTCCCACTTACACCGCCTTTCTCTTTTCCTCCCGTATCATTCACACCAACAGCATCCTGATGTTGACATCTCATGACTTGCACAAAACAATGCCTCTCGTTCCAAAACACACCCGATACCCTCACAACTTTCTACTCTCCCTCTGGGCTTCCTTCCGCTCCATGCAACTGTATCATAATGCAAATGTTTACTATGTAGATTGATTTTAAACTCACAGCGATGTCACCAAAGGGCAGCAGCAAAGAAAAGGGGATGGCTAGGGCAAAGATGCCGACATTGGTTATATATCGACGCTTGTCATTGGATCGGGACAATATACTGGGATACATCTTGGAACACATCCGTGGACTCATACGTATATACAATGTTTGCAGTGTCAAGGACGAGAGGGCATGGGACCTCTTCTATGATATAATCTTTCTTGATTCAGTCACGACTCGCCACATTTCACAATTCCACCTGATGTGCCAGCACTGCAGGAGCAGGATTTCGCCTCGTCGGGAGAAGTGGGCTGCCTTCCGCTCATATATGAGGCATATGTTTCACAAAACCCGCGACCAAATGAACCATTGGAGGTGGGACAACCCCCATGCTTTCGGGAATCAAGTAGATCGCTCCATTCCGCAGACGACCAGTTCGGGGAAGGTTAAATGCACCGTTGAGCGTATCTCTTGCTACGATACGGATGATCTCACGGCAATAATTGAGCCGCCAAGCTGCCGGTAGTATGAACCAGGCGACTTCCTGGCCATTAGACCACTGAATTGGGATGAGATACTTGCTGAGGATGATAACAATGGGAACAGGGAGTATCCTGGAGCGCCGAGCAGTTGAAGGAGCCGTCCTGGCAATGACAATGACAATGATGACGGCGACGGTGATGAGGACACCTAGGGTGGTGAGAAAGGGACTAGGAAAATGAACGGAACAATGCATGGGAAGGGGAAAGGGAAGACGACTGTGGACGGGAAGGGGAACGGGAAGGGGAAGGGGAAGGGAAACGCTAAAGGGATAGGTATTGTTCAACCAACCGCAGGAGGAGATGATCTCTCTCGTGCCGTAGCTTTGCGGTTGAAGAAGGAAATATCACGGGAAGACTTGGACACGGAGGGCTAACTACAGTGGGTATATTTACTGCCGGAAGCATCGCCAGCCGTGTAAATCTCCTGAGATAATGGTACCGACTCTTTCGAGTTGGACGGCGAATATGTCTCAGAACGTGATTGCGATGTGGATATAAGCATGGAGGATGCTGTGGACACACTGGATGGCGTTGATTTAGACGGCGATGTGGCGATGGACAGGGACGGTGAAGATGAGGAAGATAAAGAGGAGGAAGATGAGAAGGAGGAAGAGGAGTTGGATCAGGAGGAGGAAGAGGATGAGGATGAGGATAATAGCAAAGAATCTCGGACGATTGGCCACGGAGAGATGGTGAATACATCGGCTGGCGATACTGATACCATGGTAGACTAGGAGCCAACAGTGCTACATGAGCACGGCCAGGAGATGTGCGGGCATACCCCACGGCCACAACCACCGGCGCCTGCCCTCCGGCCACAAATCCTGGCGCCTTGCCCACAACCCCGAACTCTGGAGACTCATACCTTCAGTGGGCTGGAGTTTTTGGGGATTGTGACGGCACAAAAAGCTCACTCAGCGGCGCCAACTCTGCGAGAAGCTGAGGCAGCCGGAAACACCTCAGATGCCAATGTGGATCAGCAGCTAATCAGAGATTCGGCAGGTGGAGACAGTCTCCCCGAAGTCCCCCCCGGGATGTCCCACTTCCGGATGTCACCCTCCCCGATGTCCCTCTCACCGATGAGCATCTCCCTCAGGCGCGCCCGGATAGCTTAGTAGGCGAGAAGTGAACTTTTCCTCGGGTTGCAGAGGCAGCGTCCGTTCGGCTTAGAGTCGGGTTCTTGTCTTGTGAGTATCCGTTGCTGTAATCTGATCATCTCAGGCACTGATTAAGGCACGCGGGGAGGTGATTTGTCTGTTAGGGTTAGGGTTGTGGGCTTGTTTGTTTCCTTTATTATAAGCTATTTATCTCAGGGATTGATTATCAAACGCGTCACGAGGTTTTTGGATTGCTCAGTGTTCATTTTGAATTTATTCATAGTATTATGGGACATCGCGCATGCAGTGTTTTTGCAACTCCTGGTGTGTAAGGAACCTCCTTGTGATGGTGTTGAGGCTCAATAAATCTCTCAAGTATCGGGAGCTTATACCCACAGAAGACTGCTCAGGCCCAGCACCAACATTTGTCCCATTCAACAGTGAATACTCCATTCATCGCCTGTCGTTGACAATGCAAGAGACGACCCCTTTCCGTCGCCCCGAATATTCATGCTGACAGAAGTTCACCTCACACAGCTGGAGACTTAAATATATCATATTACACCATCTGGAACACCTTCAAGTTGCACACCAGAAGAATCTGATTGTTTGCAGTGCCCCCCAACGCTTTGAACCCTCTCAGTGTTGTGAATTCACCACTATGTGACATTCATTGGAAGACTTGGGCGCCCTTTCCTACCTCGAACACCTTGAAAACATTGCCGACTCGGAGTCTCAACCATCGCCTCCTCCTCTGCCATGGACGGAATCATACCCCACCGCCGGTGCTCTGCTGAGCGATTACATTGCTGAGCCATTGGACCGCCACCCTCAGGGTTTCCTTGAGATGATCCTACAAAACAATACCTACTACCTGTTCACGACACATGAAGAGTACAAATATATCCAGTGTGGGATCAAGAAGAAGTGTATGAAGATGTACTATGACAACGTGCTGAGAGTGGAATACACCTCTCTGCGTTTCCCAAGCTCCAGTAACGGGGATGGCGTCCAGCAGCTCAGGGGTAGCATGCCAGATGATCTGGCTCTCGGGGAGTGGGAACGACACACTCTCCACGATATGAAATGGAATGAAAATCACCAATGCTCTATCAAATACTGGAGTCAAGACATCAACAACAGCATGAGATGGTTGATGCGGCAGCCAGTGTATGCTGAGCATCTTATTTACGCCCCTCAGCGTTGCTTTATCAGCGATACGTCACTGAAACGCCTCTATACCGACATGTACACTGCAGACTGGTGGTGGGAGACACAGGTACGAGCGATACCTGGGTATGATGACGTGCTATCCGACATTAAGTCAACGCTCAGAGTGGGAGATACACTGGTTCCCTTGATCATCATGTCTGACAGAACACATCTCTCGAATTTTTCTAGCGACAAGAAAGAGTGGCCTGTATATATGACAATTGGGAATCTATCTCCGAAGCTCCGCCTGATGCCCTGAGGAGACAGCGTCATAATGGTCGCTCTCCTGCCGTTTCCGAACAAGAACAGCAATATTCGTCAGAAGCCACCAAATGAACTGGGGCAATCAAAGCGAGAGGTGTTGAACGAGGCACTCCGGTGGGTACTCCACCTTCTCACGTTTAAATAAAATCCCAGCACTGAGACTGGGTATTACAACGTTCTCTGTGCAGATAGCAACTTCAGGTGTTGCAAACCGGTTTTAGCAGCATGGCTTGTCGATTGCCCTCAGTATAGTGACCTACATCATCCTGAGCGACATGTCTGCTTTTGGTGTGAGTGTCCAAAGAACCAACTGGGAGATTATGACCCTCCTGACAAGCAACACCACTGGCGGGATCACAACCTATATCGAACGCTCAGCAATGCCAACAGCAAGGTTGGCGATGCCGAACTCTCGTCACGCCATGTTCACCGAGGATTCAACCTGTTTCAACATATTCCCTGTATTGTGAGCGACCTCCCGATGTCCGACATCCTCCATACCATGCAGATCGGCATGCTTGATCACCTCCAGAAGTGGATTTTCCACTTCATGAAGGTGCACGAACGCCTCGACAAGTTCAATGCAATCTGGTTATCCATGCCTGCTTACCACGACCACACACCAAACTTGACTAAGTCATATGAGGAAGTTTCTCAATGGGATGGGAAGGAGATGAAGGAAATGAGCCGGTACTTGCGTGGAGTTGTAACCCAGTCTCTACGAGGAGGAAGCCACGCTCAGCGTCCCATATTCAATTGCGCAATTGAGTGCACAGGGGCATTGTTAGAATTCTCTATGTATGCTCGATATAAATCTCACGATGATTCAACATTGAGCTACAAGGAAGTTCCCTTTTGTTGTTTTCACACCTTCAAAGATGATTTCTTACTCGGGCGAGCCGGCTAAAAGGCAAGGCCAAAGCCAATGCTCTGAGAACGGAGCTCGTGAAGAAGCGAAAGGTAGACACGGAATCTGTGCTGAAACATGTACGCAATCCAAGAAGTGGTGCGAAATGAACCACTGGCAGGATTATATCAGCCATGAGATGGATGGTTCAAAGGAGTTAGATAAGGACTTCAACTTTTTGATGATCCACTTGATGTTTCACTGGGTCAAACAGATTCGTTGATACGGAGCCTTCCAACAGTATTCTGCTGAGAGACATGAACAAGCACAATAAACGAATCTCAAGGATGGTTGAAACGCCATCAATCACAATCTCAACTACCTGCTGCAAATGATGACCTGTTATGGTCGCATTCTCTGCTTTGAAATCAGAGAGCTCAATCTCCAAGCCCTCGCTCGGCGTCAAGAGATCAGCGCTGCCACTCGCAAAGTGCTCCATTCCGGCGCTGATGTGGCTGCCCGCCTGAGCTCCCAGTAATATGCGAAGCCCTGATTCATGGAACCCCATAACCTCCGTGATGGAAAGAATCCTGACGGTATGATCAACGACTTCAGAGCATTACTCGAGAATACGCAAGACGCAACGCAATGCGTGACAATAGACAACGGCACCCGGGAGTTTCTGAAGCATAAACGTCGTAAAAAGACGTCTATATGCGATGAACAACTGCATGCAATGGAGCTCTGTATTTACCATGGTATTAAGGTTAAAGTTGAGGGTTCAGATGGTGAACGCATATCTCAGATTTGTCGATACACAGCAAGCCACCGCTGGGGCGGAGGGGACCGACCGAACAACTGCGTGTGGGTAAACCAATGCCCCGGGAGATGTTGAGATGCTCTGAATGTTCGTCTCCCATGGCAACTGCAAGGACTATTCAAAATCAAGCTCCTGAACGAGAATGGAGCTTTCATTGAGTACTGGTTAGCCCTGGCGCTCTCGACAATACCTGAACACTCGGGTAACTTGGATCCAGTCTCGAAATTTGTACAAGTGTGACGAGCACCGGCGGCAGATGCCTTGGATGTTCTCAGCGTGGGAAACATCGTCGGCTGCACTCACTTGACTCGAGAGATAGGTACTAGTAGTATGACAGGAGACGGACGGAATGTGCCATGGATTGTCAATTGCCATATAGATCTGGCGACTTGGAATGATGTGTAGCATTGGTAAAGAGAGAAATGCATTTTGCGCGCAGTTAAAAGGAAAGCGAGGAGAGGTTGTCGCAGCGTCACCCATCGCAGTGCAATCCTGAAGCAAGCGCGTGCCCAATGAACCCATTCCTACGTATGGTCGCAGTTGGCCTTCAACACCATAGTGTTCTTCGAAAATAGGAGACTGACAGAGCGAGAAGACACGGTGGAATTGCGTGGGGAGGGCGATATGCAACACAATGCGTGGTATTGACACTGGGCGCGGAGTAAGCCGCCACCGGGGTGTCACTGATGGCCTTGACGGACAGCGTCCACTCTAACGGAGCCATTCCACCCGGACGGAATTATTCTCTGCTAATGCCAGTTGGTGAGATACGGTACCCTCAATTGGCTGCTAATCTCCTTTGGGTCAGAGTGGTGATCATCAACATTTAGATTAACTTGCCACCACTTCTTTGGTGATTCGGGCGGAGGATTCAAAAACAGTATTGCAGCAGTCCCTAAGCGTGCTGCACAATCGGTTTGCGCAGGTGTTTCTCTGCCATGCTTGTATATGTTAAGTATTCTTCATCATCACTTTACAAACCATATAGATCAACAGATGATTGCATAAATCCAGCAGCATTGACAGTGGGGAAGAGATTGCTATTTGAAATGTTTGCGGGTGTATTGACGGACCTTTGTCGAAGTTTTGCGAAGTATTCGTTTTCCATATACTTCACAAGGACTCCCTGGTAGTGGGTATTATAACAAGTTTGATACTCAGAATGAATATCCATCATCTTGTCCCACTTTCTAAATGATCAGAACTTCCGGAACAGGTCAAGGATGGGTCCTACAATGTGAAGCAGACTGGTTGTTGGAGTAACATTAGGACAATATTTGGTCAGCTTTTGTCGCACAACCTTCACGGCAAAGTATAAGTCTTCCATTCACTGTGTGTTCTTCCTAGCCAATGATCGCGTATTGCCATCCATATAATCAAACATGTTATTGTAGACAGAGATGATATGATTTATGGTAACTATATGCTATTTCAACATCCAGAGGGTCCAGTATCGGAATGGCTTTAAAACGGCCATGATGTGGTTGACGATGGTCCATTCATCCAGTGTTGTGAAGAGTGGCTGGTAATGGCTGTATTGTGGATTCTTCAGCCACTCGCTGGTGAAGTCTCGTAATTGATATACTCACTCAAGCGGCTCCAGTATCGAATTGCACCATGTTTGCACATCCATAATAGGTATCACTGCAATCGGTACTTGGGCTTTTTGATAGTTAATGAACTTGTTTCGATGATGAGATGTCAGCGTAAAAAATACAGCAAGCATTCCCTGTCATATGAATGTATGTTTCAGCTCATTAAGAATGTCTTGAAATATGAACTTTCTCAATTATATTTCTCAAACCCGGTCGCATAGTCAACTCCTTGTGGATTGTAGCATTGCCCTCTCTGCGCAGTCTTCGACTCTTCCCAAAGTGTACGATTTCATTCTCTCCAAATTGCTGATTGCGCTCATGTGCCTCGGAAGACTTGTTGTCACCTTTTACACCGAGACCGCTCATGAATGCACCGAACGCATGATGCTTGACGTGCGCCATGCATGGTCAGTGGTTGCTCATTGCAGGCCACATAATACCAGAGGCAGCAAGGGTTAATTCTAGTTCCCGAGTCATCGAATAATTTGGAGAAGCAGTATCAGTCGTAATTCCTCATTAACAGCCGTCAGTAAGCTCCACAGGATTAAGATCTTTCTCCAAACAAACGGCTTGCCTTGTCCCAGTATGTTGACAATTAACCTAGGATTCTGAATTAACATTCGAAATACGAAAAGGATAGATTATCAACCTTGTCGAATGCAAGTTTCACTTGTTGTAATGCGCAATTGCGAGCCATATCGCAAGCAACCACCGTTGTTTTTGCTGCTTTGTTCCTTGATGTCCACACATCTAATGCTAAGCTAACTTTATTTCTTGATGGCAATTGTTTTTTAATTGCATCCACTGTCAGTGAGTATTCCCTTCAGTAAATGTTGCTAAGGGTGCTGGCGGATGGCGGTGCCAGCTTGCAACGTAATGCATTGAATGACAGTCCTAACAGGAGATTAGATAGAGCGTTGCATAGAATCTGTGCTGAAACGAAACCTACCATGAGGTAGCGACTCCGGATATCTTGGTGCAATTGGCATGTAAGGTAGTCCTTTGCTGCCAGTGTGGAGCGTTGTGCCTGTCAATTGTATTGATATCGGTAGCATCTAACAGTCCATGATTTTCTTTTGCGAGCTTACTATTATAATTGCACGACTGCCGTGTCTCTTCAATATGGCAAAAGCTGTTTCATCAACCATTGCACTTGTCAATTCAGAAACTTCGGACTCTGTTTATTTGTTTCACTTTGCAATCTGCACTTCTGCCAGCAAGTGTCTTTCTATGGTGCTGGTCCCATGTTCTGATGGATGGCAAAGAACTTGATGGCATACAATACATATGATGCCAGGGCAGCCGGTCTCCTCAATGCCACAGTAATAATAGAATCACCATGAAGGCCCATGTCTAGAATTATTCCAAGGAATGCGACGCTTCGAGCACACATCCATTGGAGCCCACCAAGCTTCAAAGAAGAATTGTAAAGTAAGGTCGCTCAAATCGCGAATAAAGAATTGTTCATTTCTGGAAGATATGGGATTCTCTAGCAATGAGGTATTTAAAGATTGGGAATCTGACATGGTTGTAGGAATTTGGACGCTGTGTAATTCCAGATGAGTGACAGTCAAATGCTATATTATTGTTAAGTAGAACGTTGGTACTTAAATATTGACTTTTGTGCTACATGCATGTCATAAGTAACACCTGTGAGACATTGCATTCATACATGTGAAGTTGAAAACAGGGTAATTCTGACAAGACAGCCCGATAAAGACACCAGTTAGAAACGACGCAAGGCATTTCGTTGCGGCAATGCTTACTGAGACTGACATAACCTGTTGCGGCTCCACAGACACTTATTTCTATGGGGCGATAGCGGAATTGTTAGTTGCATATTTGCTCACAAAAACGGCCTATATGTTGATTGCGTATATGTCAATGCACAATGCACTTGATTATTCAAGTTGCATGACTAGATATTGTTGACGCTCCGTTGAAATTCCGTTGATGCTCAGGTTCAGCACCTAGCAGCGAGGTTGCTGCAAGGATATTTGCCTAGGAAGGAAGCCAATAATTCTTTTATGGGTTAATGTTGCCGCACAGCCCTTGGATTGTCTAAGATGCAAGGTCCAAAATTGTTAATGCTCTATTGACGTTCAATTTCAGGACATACTTCCAATGTTGTAGCAAGCATTTTAGCCATGAAAGGCGGCCGGTTGAGTGCTAATGTGTGAATGTGGCAGCATAGCCCTTGCATTGTCAATGACGCAAAGCTAACATTGTTTGACATTCCGTTGACGCTCTGTTTATGCTCCGTTGACTGTATGTTGACACTCATTTTCAGGACACAGTACTGATGTTCCCTTAAGCATTTTTGCCAAGAAAGGTGGCCTGTAGTTCGATCATGGGTTAACGTGGCCGCACAACCCTTGGACTTTCTCAGATGTATGGTCCAAAATCGTTGACGCTCCGTTGACCCTAATTTTAAGGCATTGCAGCGATGTTGTCCTAGCCATTTCTGCCCAGAAATGGGGCTGTTTGTCCAATTTTGGGATCATGTTGGCGTACAGCCGTTTGATTTTCAAAGATGGGAGGTCTAAACATTGTTGATTCTGCGTTGACACCAGTGTTAGCAATGGGTCCGGGTAACCCGCCAGCGGTCTGGGTTTGGACCGGATAAACGGTTTGGTTCGGTTCCAGAACAGTCCAAAAACCCGACCCGGAGCGTCTTGGCGGGCCAAACCCGGACCCGTAACCGTCAACCCGCGGGTTTTGCCGGGTTTGGCTGGACCCATCGGTTCCAATCTTCGGTTCTGTGTTTCGTGTTTTTCTATTTATGGTCGCATTTAGATACCCTACTGTTAATCGCAAAATATTAACTTTTGCACACTGTCAGTTTTTTCAGATGAATCGGCCGCCTTGATAATTGAAAACAAGAGATACACGCTCCGTACCCCATTCTGAAAATGAGTGTCAACGGAGTGTCAACGATTTTTAGTGTTGTAAGTCAGGTAATTGAAAAGTGACTTGTCCTTTGTCATGCATAAGCGATGTATTGGCCGCCTTTACAGGCTAAAAAGATCGCAACACGCTCCCTGCCCGATCTTGAAAATGAGCGTCAACGGAGCGTCAACGATTTTTAGTCTTGTAAGTCAGGTAATTGAAAAGTCACTTGTCCTTTGTTATGCACAAG
>Ga0307515_10003193_pt1 | contig 34671 bp, 44 predicted proteins | sample 17_EM_MG_FD_194513 | JGI IMG/M metagenome (GOLD analysis project Ga0307515, IMG submission 194513) | Populus trichocarpa ectomycorrhiza microbial communities from riparian zone in the Pacific Northwest, United States - 17_EM | ecosystem: Host-associated > Plants > Roots > Unclassified | place...
TATATAGAAATCTGATGTGTTTCCTCTGGGTGTCTTAATTTTTGTAATGGGAGTTGTGCAAGCTTGTGTATAATCGATGTCTCAAGGGATTAAATAGTTAAGAATATTCTTGAAATCAATGGAACAGTTCAAAAAACTGTTGAAATGATTAAAATCTAGATGACCAACATGAAAGAAACAGGTGCAATAAATTAGCTTAAATGACTAAACACGTGTTGAGATGTCACGACGACGCGATCACATCATTGAACGCCTCGAACCATGGTGGAAGATTGCAAATATGTCGCTCGGATCATTTGTGGAGAATGTGGAGAAGGATCGGTGCATGGGGTCCATTTTCGGAAACCAATTTCAGTTTTTGCTGATTCAGGGCGATTGGAGAATGTTCTCGGAAGACCTCAAACCTAGGAGGGGGATACTGTCACGGTTTGGGTTACGAGTGATGAGTTGGGATGATAGTTCTGTACTTAAGGATAGTATCGGCTGTATGGAACGAAATTGGTGTTATGGAATGGCGGAGATGTTGATAGACAGTGAGATGGCGTGAGAATGTTGTAAGATAGTGGCAGTATAATTTCTTACGATAAGGAAGTGGGTTGAGGTGTTGCCATGTCAGCTGAAGCGGCGTGGTTGAGTTGATAAAGGATTATGTTGGTGGTGTGCAAGATCATGGTTGGATATTCGGATGGTACATTAGGGCATCAAGGATACCTCGATGGTGGCAGATGAATTTTATATATAGAGAGGTTGTTGGGCGTTGGAGGATTTCCTTTTCTTCTCTCTTTACTTGTTCCCTTGTATAGCGAAGAAAGCACGACTCTGACCCAGCTCTGACACTTGTCTTGCCTCGATTCTCTTGATACGAATTTTTGGAACATCTTGTCCCGATCCCCATATCACATGATTGTTGCCATTATCACCTATGTCCGACCTGGCCCGTAACAAAATGGTGGTGGTGGGATTATTTCTGATGATAAGGAAATGGTTTGAGCTATTGAGCCGTTGGACAATACGGCATGGTTGCAATGATACATCAGCAAAATGTAAATCTGTCAGGAAGCCACAGGCAACCCTGCCAGACACTCCGGTTGACCTCACCAGTGCTTCTAAGTACTTCCAGATGCTCCCAGGCCATCCTGGAGCTAAGCAAAGTGCTCTCAGACTCTGCAAGAGCTGTAGGTGGACGGCTCTGGTCATGTTGAGGTGCGGCTCTGTCGAATTAGTGGGGTTCTGTTGCGTCAGTGTGGCTCTGCGGGAGGCTCGCGTAGTAGTTAGTTCTAGCGAGATGTCAGGGCGATGATCACTATCATTCACTTCAATACTTACGGAGAGGCAATTTGCCCACATTGGTAGCAACACTCGACTTCTGACAGCATCACAAGTATCAGAAGCGATCGAAACACAACGCCCCATTGCGGATTCACTTGGTTTATCTTCCAACCAGTGGACTGCTGGCAGCTTGGAGGCATTCCAGGAGCCTTGTGACTTTCCGCCCCTTCATGCTACGCACAACACACACGACACGCACGATGTCAGTTTTACCGACAGAATCGATCAAGCTGCTTCAATTAGATTTAGCAGCAGGTTTAAGACCTCAACCAGCGCAGGCTTCCAACGTACAGAACTTCGCACAACAGAATACATCAGAAACCGAATGAAGGTCATCTACAACGGCCCCGGGGTCCTGTCTCACCAAGCAATCAACTGGATCAGGGATATGGAGGACATCCAATTGGAGATCATTGATGCTAACCTCTCCGAGAGCCTTGAATAAGCCAAAGAATTTGCCAAGTTATGCGACCTCAACGAGAGCTTGGCCACTGAAGTCAAGGACTTGGAGGCGACTGAGCCCATCTGAGATGGCCTGAGCAGGGAATCAGCAGCCGCTCGGCAGGACATTGAGGAGTTGGAGGAAGCGCTTCAGATCGAGAATTGTGGATCTGCGAAGTTGGAGAGACGCCTCACCAAGTGAAAGTCAGAGCCGGAGACAACGCAGCAGACAGATATCACACAGCTCCAGCTGGAGAAGGACAGGCTGCTGCACCAAGTCAAAAATCTCGCGTCAGAGAAGAGCAGCCTGGAATACGAATTGGGAGAGTTCAAATGCATCATTCAAGGACTTGTGACTAACCAAGTACATGTGACTCCGGCGCCGAACACCTCCCAACCACCTCCAGGCCCATTCGGGATCTGTGGCTTTTCTGAACTGACCTCTGGCCGATTCAGGATGCATGGCTTCGCTGAGCCAACCCCTGGCTTGTCTGGAAGCTGTGGCTTCTCTGTCAAGTCATCAAACCTTCTGACATATGAGGGCAAACGAACCTTGGATGATGTCACCACCTCTCTTTTTGCTTTGGAGCCACACTTCAGGAATGCAGCCCAGGCCATTGGATGGGTCGGCGTGACAAGCTGGGGAGATCAAGCAGTGCTTCAATCGAAAGGCAACGCAGCAGTGTGGGCCATGCACTGCTTCCCAACGAGTGCGCCCATCGAATGGTCCACCTTATGCACAGAGTAGAAAGCTATGATTATTCCGTCTAAGAGTTTGGACCTGGTCAAACGCGAATGGGAAGAACTGAATTGAAAGAAGGGAGAATGTGACACAGAGTTTAACGAGCGTTTCCGTCACCTAGGTTTGAAATTGGACCTGCACCAGCCTATGCCTGCCGAAATGTTAGCCGACGCTTATGGATATAAGATCAAAATCGGCAACCAGGGAGTTTAGAAAGACTTGGTTCGGTATATTGGCATGTGCAATAGGACTCCAACCCTCGAACAGAGCATGGAACACCTCGCCGCACTGGACACGTCTCTCAACAAGTCTCAATCTGGAAGTGGCCCCAATACTACCACAACTACAAAAGCTTCAGCTAGGAAGATGGACTCCAAGAAAGGTGGTACAAGTGGCACAGTTGGCCTGGCCAAAGACGACGGTTTGACCTGCCCAAACAGTGGCCAGGTGGGTCATATCTCTCGCAATTGCCCAAACCGCGACTTGATGAAGAAGCTACTTGAACAAGCTTTGGTCGGCAAAGATGCCCCAAAAGCCAACTCTGGATGCCCCTGTAAAGATAAGGAACAGGGAGGTGCACCAACTGGTAGAAAGGAGAGTGGGCGGCTTGCAGAGGAAGAGAAAGCTAATCAGGTGACGGACAGTGAGGTGGAGAGCGAGTTGGAGAGTCTCTTGGACTCGGACTCTGAAGCGGGAAAAGGCAAAGTAGGTCAGTAGCTGCAGCTGTACCTCCCATAAAAACACCATCATGTACAGTATCGTCAAACAAAAAGGGTGGCAAATTGGTGCCAGATAGTCAGTTCTAGTTTTTCACCAGTTACCACCACTTGAAAGTTAATAAACTAGATGACTCAGTGGTTGACCTGCTAAGGTAAAATGGGAAAATAAGAAACCAGATGAAAGGAGGATGGTGGAGCAGCAAGGAGGCAAGGGTAGCGAAGGACGAAGGTGCGTCAGAGAAATATGCGGAGTGGAAGTTCATTGATGAACCAAAATGCCAAGGGGCCGCCCTGCAGGCAAAGGAGGCGGGATGGATGATTGTGGAGACGGCCAATATCAAGCCAGAGGATGGCATCGAGATACGCCAAAGAGTCAAATGGAAACTATGACTCGGTGCTTCATATGTCTATGAGGCCAAATTTACGATCTACGACGTCGAGGGCTTCGATATTGTGCTAGGCAAAGGGTGGATGCATGATATAATCCGACGATATCAAATCGACCATGAACGCAATGAATTGTGGATTGCTGATAACCTCTGGGAGGAAAGAGAGGATGGCCGTGTACATTACTTGCCCGGCCTAAGCCCCTTGGACAATGACGAAGGAATAGTTGAGCAAGCCATATTCATGGGCATCCACATCATACGGAAGGCAGAGCTTAAAAACTTATCTACCCGCCTGATGAAACAGGCCTTGTTGATCCAAGTGCACCACCGCGGTGATGGCGACACACTTCCAACAGAACCACTCGGGAAGTTTCAAGATATGTTGACGGAATTCCAGGTGCTTTTCGGCAAGCCAACTGACGCAAATTCGCAGAAAGGAAGGCAAGTCGATTTCGAGACCAAAACAGACCCGAATGGCAAAATACCGTTCCCCTCACCATTCCGCATCTCTCCATGTGAAGAAGCAGAGCTTCGGAGGCAGATAGACAATGGGATTCGCCGCGGTTGGATTCAGCACAATCGAAGATATTCCAGCTCACCAGTATTATTTGTGCCAAAGCCTGATGGTACGCTGCATATGTGCATAGATTATCGGGCAGTAAACGCCATAACCGTCAAGGATCGTTATCCTCTTCCGCTTATCGAGTACTTGCTCAACGCCATGCCCGTCTCCTGCTGGTTCACACAGTTGGACTTAGCGGCTGGTTACCATCAAATTCGTATTGCAACAGCCGACAGGCATAAAATGGCCTTTACCACTGAATTTTGTTTGTACAAGTGGCGAGTCGTGCTATTTGGCCTGGCGAACGCACCCAGCCAGTTTATGTGCATGATGAATGGCATCTTGCAGCCAATGAAATGCAAATTCATCGCCGTGTACATCGACCATATCATGATTCAGAGCCACATATTGGTAGAAAATGTCGTACGTGTCCGTGAAGTGCTTACCTTACTGACGGAACATGGTCTCAAAGCCAAATGTGCAAAACGTGCCTGGGCTTGCCACAAAGTCAATTTTTGTGGCTTTGACATTGACAACGACGGCATCCATGCACAGGAACATAAGACACATGTGGTAATGGATTGGCCTCAACCTGAAAATAGTAAAGATGTCAGAGGCTTCCTGGGTCTCACCAGTTACTATACAAAATTCATTGAACACTACGCTCACATTGCAATGCCGTTGTACGCCATTTACACCCCTCCAAAGGCAACAGGAGACATTGGGCGGCGATGTGGAGAGCCGAGGAAGGTCAAGCGCACCCCATTCGCATGGGATAGAGAATGCTAGCATGACTTCGACACTCTCAAAAAAGCACTTTGCAATGCTCCAATCCTGGCTCTACCAGACCCCGAAGCCAAATATTGCCTGTACGTCGATGCTAGCTAGTATTCATTCGGCGCAGTTCTCTCCCAGGTGCAGAACAAGGCAGAGAAGGTACTAGGTTATTTCAGCCGTAAATTACACGATGCGGAGACGTGATACACCGCATCTGACAGAGGACTATTGGGCATTCAACACCCAATACTATACTGTAAAATCAACCTACATGGAGCTGAGCAACCATTTTTGGTACACATCGACCATGCGACCTTCCGTTGGATACACACACAACCACACCTCACCATATGACAGATGGATATCCTGACAATCCTCCACAATGTTGGCTGGGAGGTCACGCACATCCCGGGTGTAAAGAATCAAGTCGCGGATGCATTATCTTGCCGTCAGGATTTCCGATTGGAGCGATACAATGCAATGGCACTGGAAGTTACGGTGGCCAGAGAATGAATTGTTGATATCAAGGCGGGCATAATTGACTATGAATTGTTTGGGCCTATGGCGCATTCCTTGGCCAACCCAAGTCCTCACCCCCTGCCATCCACCGCATCCGCAAAAGAACACACATTATGGGTGTCAGCACAACGTTTCTATTTGGAAGAGAGTTGCCTACTGTGGCTACGTGGCGATTTAGAAAAGAAACAGGCGAAGAAAAATTCCAGGGCAAAGAAGAAGGACGACGAGGAAATGGAGATAATGGTAAGGACAAATGAGGAGGAGGAAGACGGAAGGGCAGAGAAGGAGGAAGAAGGAAAGGCAGAGAAGAGAAGACGGTTGTGTATTCCAAAGACCTTGCAGTGTCGAATCCTCCATGAGGCCCATGACACTCCAGCAGGGGGACACTTCGGGGCGGACCGAACGTACTTACGCATGAATGTCCAATATTGCTGGAAGCAAATGTGGCGCGATACCCAGCGTTACGTAGCGGGTTGCAACTTATGCCATCGAACCAATCACCGGAGCGGGAAACCGATGGGCCTCCCACAGCCAATTCCTATAGCCAAAGGTCTCGGTCGATGAATCGGCATAGACTTTATTACCGACCTGCCAGTCTTGAGAAGTGGCCACGACTGCATTGTAACGTTTGTTGACCACATGTCAAAGAGAGCACATCTGCGAGCCTGCAGAAAAACAGTTGACGCCCCAGCATTTGTGCGCATATTCATCGACGACATCATCCGTTTACACGGAGTATCTCAAGAGGTTGTATCAGACCGCGATGTACACTTCACTGCAGACTAGTAGAGTGAAGTTGCGAGGATTCAGCAAACGAAGCTGCTCATGTCTACGGCGTTCCATCCAGAAACGGATGATCTCTCGGAGAACTCAAACCTAACGGTTGTACGCTACCTGGGTGGCTTTGCCACTCACGATCCAGCCAATTGGGACGACTACCTTCAATCTGCAGAGTATGCCAACGATTCCTCAGTACACAGCTCGACAAAGCGGATGCTTTTTGAACTCGATTTTGGCTATGAGCCGCCTTTGCTCCTAGATTTGATTGCAGATCTCCAACGACCAGAAGCCAATGAATCAGCGAAAAAACTACAAGGCCACGAATTTGTTGAACGATTGCAGCACATTTTGGCAGTCGCCAGGGATGAGTTGCGAGATGCTCAGGACAAACAGATGGTGGAGGCAAATAGGTCACGACATCCAATTGACCCCGCCATCACCGCCAGTGCGAAGGGATTTTTGGATACAAAGGTTCTGCCAATCACATACACTTATGTCAATCCGACGCGACGCACACTGGTACATCGTTACATTGGCCCATACGACATTCTCCGAATACGCGAGAACGCCATCGAACTTGACCTCCCAAATGATATGAAGATCCATGTCACCATTAACGTCAGCAGGCTCAAAGCTGATCGCACGGATGATTCTAGGGTCATCTGTTTACAAAAATCTTACTGGAAATAGAAAGCGGCCCCTGCCTCTGCCAGTACAGACAAGCCACCCGGGCACAAGGTATGTTGTCCAGTCAATCTCAAATCACTGTCCAAGCTCTGAAGGAACCGGTTGGGAATCCGAAGTGACATGGGAAGGCTGGGAAGAAAAGAATAACACATGGGAGCCAGAGGAGAATATGGCAAAAGCAAAAGGAATGGTGGAGCAGTATTGGAAGGAAATGGGCGGGTGGCCATAGGCGAAGAGGAAAACGACCTGAAAGAAGGTGTGAGTAGCAGGCATTTTCCTCGTATAATTGAGAGACATTGCGGAGGCATGGTTGTTTTTGGATCAGGGTGTTTTGTTTCTTTGAGAGGTTTCTCGAAGATAATTGGAGAAGGTTGTGATGTTGGTGGACCACTCTGGTCATCTTAAGGTGCGGCTCTGTTGCATTAGTGCGGCTCTGTTGCGCTAGTGCGGCTCTGGTGCGCTAGTGCGGCTCTGGTGCGCTAGTGCGGCTCTGGTGCGCTAGTGCTGCTCTGCAGGAGGCTCACGTAGTAGTTAGTTCTAGTGAGATGTCAGGGCAATCATCAATAACATTCACTTCTATACGAACGGAGAGGATATGTGCCCACAAGAGCATTCGCCGGTGCTCCTGAAAGCACCGGTAGCTATGGAGGTGTATTCAGGATCCTACGCGATTTGACTTATAGGATTGTCAAATTTTGGAGCAGCTGAGACCTCTGTGCAAGTCTGCGGGAGACTGCAGGAGCAGCTGAGACCGCTGCGCAAGCTCTGCGGGAGACTTGGAGCTGTATTCTCACATCAGTGGTTCTTAGGGTTCCATAACCACAAGGCATGTCTGTCTATCATACTCGGCTTTGTTACAGTCACACAATTCGCTACCTCCAAATATGGCTTGGATTGTTTACATCTCAGGTTTCTCTATATACAAACAGACGGTGAATCTGGCCGTAGATGGTTGTGTAGCATAATGGGAGAAGCACTTGGAGACGGCGATCGAGAGAACTCAGTGATGCACCGATTGCAGGCAGTTGTGGTGAAACGACGGAGCTAGAAGACAGAGAGCCAACCATCAATATTCCGCTGCACCTCTCGCAACATCCAAATGGACTTGTTGAGATTGAGCAGTTCTGGCTCGAGGAGCGTAGAAACAGCGTGAGGAAATATGATACTACCTGGGCGTGAGGGTCCACGCAATTGTGTCGATTGATGAAATCTCAGACACGAGCAAGTGAGAACAAAAGTTGGGAAAAATAGAGTGTAAATTTTCGTTGAATGATAAGATGAGATGAAAATGAGATGATGTCTATCTACGCTAGGGTGTCCCGAATATATACTCCCTGTTGCATAGTCCACGTCCGGTACCACGGTATCTCCGTACACCCCCATCACTCCTTGCAGATGTACTTCGAGGCCCTGATCGAGCAAGTTCATAGATGCACATGGCGACCAAGATCCAGTGAACTCAGAAATGCACTTGGAGGCCATGACCCAGTGAGTTTGATGTGGACTGGCTGCAGCTGGTGCTTGAGAGCAATTCGAGGTGCGCCTGAAGATGATGATTGAGTGAACTCAGAGATACACTCCGAGGCCATGATTGAGCGAGTTTCAAGGTATAGTTGCAGGCTGAAATCGAGTGAACTCATAGATGCACTTGGAGGTCTATATTGAGTGAGTTAGGAGATGCAGTTCGAGGACAGGACTGGGCGAACTCAGAGATGCACTTGGAGGCCGTGATTGAGTGAGTTTAGAGAAACACTTGGAGGCCTTGATCGAGAGAGATTGGAGGAGAACTTGGGGGCGGTTAATCTGCAGGCATTAGTTCGGGAGGGAGGCGCGATGGGAGCTGAGACTGTATTCATTGGTCAACTCGTAATTGTGAGAATGCAGAGAATTGCATACAACATTGTCCGCTGAGAGATGAGAGATGGGTGGGAGCAGGGGACATTCGATCATGGGATGATGCAGTATGCGGTGTGTGCAGTACTCAGTGTACACTGTACTCGGTGTATGCTGGACTCGGTGTATGCTGTATGCGGGGTATGCTGCACTCGGTGTATGGTGTACTCGGTGGATGGTGTACTCGGTGTAAGGTGTACTCTGTGTATGGTTTACTCGGTGTATGGTGAACTCGGTGTATGGTGTACTCGGTGTATGGTGAACTCGGTGTATGGTGTACTCGGTGTATGGTGTGCTCGGTGTATGGTGTACTCGGTGTATGGTGTGCTCAGTGTATGGTGTACCTGGTATATGGTGTATTTGGTTTATGGTGTAATCGGTGTATGGTGTGCTCAGTATATGCTGTACTCGGTGTATGCTGTACTCGGTGTATGCTGTACTCGGTGTATGCTGTACTCGGTGTATGCTGTACTCTGTGTATGCTGTACTCGGTGCTAACTCTTGATCATGGCATGGAGAGATAGAGAGTGATGACTTAATTCGGGTACTTAGGTGATGGTAGAGTTGAGAACGAGAACGAGAGAGATGAGAGGAGATGGGGGAAATCATCCAGAGAAACTGGGACTCAAGAGAATTTCCCATGTGAGTCAATTTACCATCCCCGATACAGCCGGTATGAGTCCTGATCCGGCGTGTAATAGCACCGATACTTTGTCTTCTTCGCCCAATCAGGCAAGTCATTCCCCTCATTATTCATATCTTCTCGTATCCTCGAGATCATTCTCATCTTCCTCCCCCATCTCTGTCATTCTCATCCACCACTCTATCATCCTTGCAGAACACAAAGTTAAGCCATCCCTCGCTATCTCTCTATGTCATGATGATGAGTTGACACTGAGTACAGCATACACCGAGTACAGCATACACTGAGCACAGCATACACCGAGTACAGCATACACCGAGTACAGCATACACCGAGTACAGCATACACCGAGTACGGCATCCACCCAGGATCAATTGTCTTCCCTTCATTCTAATGATTATGAGTCGACCCCCAAATGTAGATTCAGCTTCCGGTGTGCCTCCCTACAGGATCGACCACCATTAGCCAGCTCTCCATGAGACCCCAAAGGTAAACTCACCATGTTGCATCCCCACGGTTGTGAGTTAACTGAGTGATAAACAGAGTCCCAGCACCCGGTACGCTGTCCATTGACTGCCTCAATGTACCTATCCAAACTCGCCAGATTATGGCCTCCAAGTTCGCACAATCACGGACTCTAAGTGCATCTCCAAAGTCACACAATTGCGGCCTCCTAACTGGCACTATCAGGGCCTCCAAGTGAATCTGCAAACTGGCACAATTACAGCCTCCAAGTTCGCACGATGACAGCCTCAAAGTCCATCTCCAAACTCGCCCGACCACGGCCTCCAGGTGAATCTCCAAACTCGCTCCAAGATGGCCTCCAAGTCCATCCCTATACTTGCTTCATTACGGGCTCCAAGTGCATCTCCAAACTCCCTTGATCGGAATTTCGTAGTGCATCTCTAAGTTCACTCGATCACAGCCTCCAAGTGTATCATCAAACACGCTCCATTGCCGCCTCCAAGTGCATCCCCAAACTCACACAAGCATGGCCTTGGAGTGTATCTCTGAGTTCAGTCAATCATCATTTTCAGGCACACCTCAAATTGCTCTCAAGCACCGCCTGCAGCCAATCCAGATATACCGCATGTATGTAGATTTGTAGCTATATAGATAGATAGATGAGATTGCAAAATGAATACATGAGTTTTAAAAATCGTTAAACGATAAGTAGTAGCTATGATTTCCAGGAGCACCAGCAGGGTTCCCAGAGAAGATGGTGATTATCCCAGACTGCTCGACTGTGATTCCAGGTGCTCCAACAATTGTTGCCGGCGGTCCTAGGCTTGTCATCGGCGCACCTAGGTGCCCTGTGGTGCACCCAAAGTTTACTCTGGTGCTCCAAGGTGTTTAAAACCCTGTCACAATCACTCCTCTGGTACTCCTGTACCACTCATCGGAGATTCCAGTTACTCTGAAGGCCGGCAGGAATGCCCTCCTAGGGTCTGATACTCTTATGAAATTGACACATCTAAGTTTACACTCCACATCCTCTCAGACACTCCTGGAGGCTTCCAGTGACTAAAATACATTCTGCTGATAAGTTCCAACCCTAACCCAGAACCGTTCTAGCTGGTTGGAACCTCAGCTTACACTATACAAGATCACAGCTGCTTCACGGGGCCTGTGCTCTGGTAACTGCCTTTCATATAGAGATTGCTCAACAGCTGTCGGAAATCAATGGGTATTACTGTGGTCTGTCTGCAGGTTAGCAAGGTAAGGAAAATTGTAACAGAGACCATATTGAGGAATTGAGCAACTAGGCTAAAGAACATGAATTGCGGTAACGCAAAAGCAGTGCCAAAGAAAAGTACGAAAGTGAAACGAAGAAGGTGAGAGCTGTGTGTCTAGATGCAGAAGAGAGAGAAAAAAGTATCAACAATTATACATATGCAGATAGGATATATCTTCATGGCCAAGACAAAGATGAGGACAGGCGAAGTTACTAGGGGTGATAATTAGCAGCCATGTATTGAGGAAGAAGTTCTGGATGTTTCGACAAGTGTGTTATGGGCAGGGTTTGGTGGAGGTGAAATTTAAAACAGTAATGTAATGTTGCAGACAAAACAAGAGGCTCAAAGTTCATAACAAAGTATCATGACATGACATGAGTTGAAGTTATACCAAAGTCATTTGTTCCTTTGCTATACATGAGAATGAGTAATGAGAGAAGAAATAGAAATCCTTCAATACCAAACAACCTATCATTATTTACAGTTCATCTGCCATCCTCAAAATATCTCTCATGGTTAAATGTAACATCCAAATATTCCCTTATGATCTTACACACCACCAATATGATTGTTACATCAGCAAAATGTATTTTAGTCACTGCAAGCCTGCAGGAGTGTGTGAGAGGAGTCGGAGTGCAAACATAGAAGCGTCAATATCAGGAGAGAACCAGACCCCAGGAGGGCATTCTGGCTGGCCATCAGAGTAACTGGAATCTCTGATGACTGTTACAGGAGCACCATGGGAGCAGTTGTGAAAAGTTTGTGAGCACCAGGGACTGTCACCAAACCAATGCAGGAATCCCCAACAAAATCTGAGAGATACATGGTTCTTGTGGATATTCATTCGAAGGACTGCAGGCGTTATCAGAGATTCTCCGAATGTCCACGAGCAATGAGAATACCCTCCATGTTTGATGTATAGATTATTGTTCATTATCGACTTCTAAATCATACTATAGTACCCAGCATCTCATCAACATCCTATTGTTTGCATCGCTACATTAAGGAGAAACAAAGACAATGGCGAGTGATTCAAAGATGAAATTAGGTAAAACTGAAATAATAACCCGACTAAGCGATTGGAATGATATCAATGGAACATAGTGTCAATGTCATCCACTTGATCTCCCATCTCATCAGGGCCAACAAATGCAGGAACACACAATTCATCAACGGTGCAAAGAATCTAGAGGTGCTCCGTGTATTTCCGAATGATTCGGGCCTGGCGAGTGGGTGAATTTGAATTCCAGTCTTGTTTGGCTCAATTTGTGATATCTAAAAGGTTTGGAATTGAGGTTAGCCTGTGGTGAATCAAAATGAAGTTTGAAAGGCAATATGATGAATTTGAGGGGAAAAGTGATGCGCCACCAGGAAAGGAGGAGTGCGTGATGTGGTGTGTGAGGTGGGCAAGGGGAGTGCTGATGGTGATGGAGGAGTGAAGAATGAAATTGAGGGGCGCAAATCCAGGCCAAGGAGCGCCGACGGGGATTGAGGAGCGCCTATCCAGCGGAGCAGCCCATCCAGGCTGAGCAGGGCCACAAGGGGAGGGAGGTAAAGAGTCTGGAATGAAATAGAGGCGCTCCTAATCGAGGTTGAGGGGTGGATGTAGGAGCACCTATTCTAGAGGAGGAGTGCAGACAGAAAAGGCAGTATGGAGCGCTGAATGAAACATCAAAGCACCAATCCAGACTGAGGAGCGCCTATTATAGTGGAGGAGCACCATTTTGGGGGGGTATGAAGCAGCCCTCCAGGTGTAATTGATGGGTGTAATGGCGTCTGCGGTAGTACAATCTATCACTGTGGAAGGGCAAAATTTACCTCGATATTCATCTTGAGAAAACAACACTGTAACCTTCTTTGGAATGGCATACTCAGACAGCGCACAATGAATGGCTGCAGCCACAAGCACTATTGTCTGCGGTGTTAGAGGTTGAAAGAACTGCGATGTGGTTGGTTGTCGCCCCAAGCTATTGGCGGTGAAGAAAACAATAGTAGATTAAGTCAACCACTTCCATCCACGCGCACCATGATTTCTTATCATCAATGACCATCGAGAAATCAGCATGGTCAAACAGGAGCCCCCTAATTCGGGTTCCAAACTCAGTGTCTGATCCTAAATCCACCCGGTAACAATGGACATTTGTTCGACAAATTCCTTCTGCCAAACGTCCTCGAATGGTACTAATTCTTAGTGGTACCTATGTATAGTTGGGGGTTTAGTAACATCATAAGTCTAATCGAGAAGCAGAAAACAGAATATTCACTTACAGCATCTCGGGTCAGCGGATCGATTTTAAGAGATGGACCACCGGGCAATTGACACACAGATGGTGCACCTACAGGAGCACCTGCCAATGCCTGCTGATGGTCCTGGGCTTCAATGGCTGGTTTCCAAGTTTCATCAACGATCGAGTACTTCCCATCCGTTATGGTTGGCCAGGAACTCTTTGTGAATACGATTGCCTCCATGAACCATTTCGCTAAGTCAAAAGTAGCCTTTTGGTGTTGAGGAACGTTGCGATCTCTACCGGCCTATGGTTGAGCCACATTCTGGTCTCCACAGGCCTTGGGAAGTGGGATGGCTTGTACAACGTCAGGCTCACATGATATGTTGATGGTTGACTTTTGGCGTTTGAGCAATGGTGGTGGTATGGCCATGGCTGGGAATTGTAGATTTGGCAGTGGAGTGTGGGCAACGACTGTATCGGCATGGCTCCGTTTCTTTGGCTGAAGAACCCTGGTAGTTCATATATTCTTATCACGGCCCGACTGGTTTGGATGTATCACCTGCTGCTGGATGTCCAGATCGTCTTCTTCCATATTGGATGACAAGGTGGACTCTCCAGCATCTTCACTTTCGTCATTGCTGATCTCCTGATTGGTATCGTCATCATCCTGCTCCATCAGATTTAAAGCACAGACATTAGCTATCTGCAACAATAGAGTTGAAAGCTGGGTTGGAAGTTCAAACATTTGATCGGCAATGAAGATTGGCTGTCTTCTGCAATGCATGTGCAAGTGCTCTCTCAAGGTGTGCTTCTTGATTCTTCTGTGAATAGTGTTTCCTCACCTGGCTGGCCATAGGTTCCATGTTTGAGGAAGTGAAGTTGGGAATGTAGAGAGAAGTATATAAGGGTAAATATAGTACAAAGTTAAATAGAATAATGGAAAACCAGGGCACCAAAGAAACACACAGTGGAGCAGAATGCAATTCGAGGCGGGCCTGGAAAGGGTCCGGAAGACATGTCAGTGGTTCATATTTATATCGCTGAAGCTTGCTCTTTGTTGTGATTTTGGGAGTGTCAGGTGCACCTGATTAGATGGATTCTTCATGCACCCAATTCCGGAATGTTGGCACTGGTATTGAAGTATGCTATTGATGCACGGATTGGAGGTTGGTTTAAGCCGACATACCTTGAATGAAAACAGGCACACCTGAAGAACTTGAGACATTACCATGGATGTATCGCTTACTAACTCTCTGGACCGGACTTGGATCATGAGAAATGGGTTGAAAATGATCCCCCATGCCTATGACTCCGCCAAATGTAGTTCATTACGCCCCCGGTTTGAGCATATGAGTGGTGACCGTGTCGAACAGAATTGTCGTTGTGTTGAAGAATCTGCCGAACTTGGATGGAGCCTAGAGTTGGGACCTTGGTGAGTGGCAACAGTTGAAGTTACATGGGTTCAGACTGAGCTTGTTACTGATAGTGGATAAATATGAATCTCCGAATGCAGTATGCCAGTCTGCAGGACACTCTTTTTCGTGATATTCGGTTGTTTCAGGATTCTGCAGCAAAGTTAAAGGTCGATTAGGCAATATCGTGTGCAGGACTTCACTTTCAGCAGACCAAGTCTGCTGAATCACAATACGTATGCGGTCAGTGTACGAGAAGATGGAGGATTTGGGGTTACAGAGAAGAGATTCAACATTGAGGAAGAATGGTAAAGGTATGATGAATATTTACAGGTAATCTAATTGATTCCAGTTGTCATCAAGGCCAAGATTGCTAGCGAATGGGTCATAAATAGTCACTCACATCAAGATGTTGCTCATATTATTTGTAAGAATGATATGAATGTGTCATACGGCTTCATCTGACAGCGGAAAGACCAAAAACAGCATGCAGTTCTGGCCAATTGAGGTGCAGCGAGCATTGAATCGGCATGCAAAATTCAATCTAATGTAATGGCTAGTATTTTAGGCTCGCCTTACTAGAACAGTTACTTGTACTCTCAGGAACTGTCTTTTCTTGACTCGAGCTATCATTACGAGTTGTTCTTCATGCACTATTGAGATTGGACTTTGGCGGAAATTAGATATCGTCTGTTCATGATTTGCCACAAACCTCTGGCGTTCAAGATATGCGGTGGGCGGGAGCTTGCGAGTCACCGATTAAGCCTCGGAGCAGCGACTGGAATTCAGATTCTATCTCTTCGAGCTCTCTTGATGGAAATCGGTTCATAATCTATTTCATGATATGGTTTTTGGCGCCCCAAACAAACAAGTTAGTCAAAATGTAGTTAAGTCTGCATCAGAAGTATTGTGAATATAAGACTATTTGAAGAAGTGTAGTATGCAAGAGAGCAGAATTTACCGGTCATCTGCAGAATCCCTTAGCAGAAACTGTCTTTTGAGGTTCACTCTCTCAAGCTGCGGCTTGATTATGGAGCCCAAAAAACAGAAGCTATATTGAGATTTTGGAAATGTACGGTCCAAACATAGTTCTTAGTCGAAATCCAGTGAAGTGTGGTTACTTATCACCCAGGGCTGTGCAGCTATGGTATACGTGTGGTGGACACCGTCCTCCAAAGGATTGGTTGACACGGAGCATGACACTTATACCATTTAAGCAGTGGCCTTCAGATACCAATAGTGTTAACAACGGTGCCAAATCCGCAGATCGGTTCCAGGTCCAGGTTGGAACCGAACTGGAACCGGCGCAACGGTTTTTATAATTGGGTATTTTTTTCGGTGACACAACCAATATTGATTGGATCACAATGTGGAGAATAGGAGGTGACAGAGCATGCAAAACAGCATCTTTTACGTATATATTCTATTCTGATACCATCAGAACTCAAATACTTAATTGGAGCCAAACTTCGGAGTTCGCGAAAATGAGGCTCTACAGTATGTAGAACCCAGCTAAAAAACCGTGGGGTTATGTCCAGTCTGGGTAACAACCCCGCCAAGACAAAGTGGGGCTGGTTTTTGGCCGCGTCTGGAACCAAACCAAACCCAACCGCCAGTCAAAACCCAGACCGCTGGCCAGTTACCTGGACCTGTTGCTAACAGTACATTCCGATCAGGCATGGATTCAGATATTAGCTGGGGCAGAGCAGGATGAGCCGTGCCTGCACCTCAAAGTGTAGTGTCTAATAGATGACACTCTGTGTGTGCTGGCAGCCACAGATTCAAAGCATTCATGAAGGAAGAAAATATGCTTGGAATGGAGCAAAATGAATCATTCAAGGGTGATGCATAGTGGGTAGAATACACGGTTCAGAGGCGTGCCCGGAGTGAGATCATATGTTAATAATGAGTGGCGGCTTGTCAAAATTTGCCGGTGAACAGAATGTGAGTGTGGTGTCCAATCTGAGACCATCAACCTCAACAGGAGAGTGGATTTGAGGTGTGCCTGAACTTCGTTCCTGAGCAAGAACATGCTCAGCTGTATTCTTGGGGTAAGCCTGCAATATGCAAGCTGTGTCTCAGGATACGATCCATCAACTCGATATCGCTTAGACAGTCTGTCTATCCCTGGATGATTAGTGATATACTGTACTGGATCTGTCTCAGGAGAGTTGAGAAGTTGACTGCGATTCTCATGTGCAATCAACTGTAAATTATTCAACATTGTTGATTCAGCGAATATCCAGAATTCTTTTGTGACTCTAGTATCCGGTGCGCCGGAAATTGACAAGCAACATATAATTCTAATCAAACTTGGAAGTTCAGGCGCACCTGAAAACACGGATCTCATTTGCAGATTTTGGAATCACAATTCCACACGGACAATATAGAATGAAGATTAGCAGTGATCGCAGCATCGACAGATTCTCACCAGACAATATAGAGCACCGCAGAATTTCACTTAGTCCACCATCAATGAGGCACACCTGCTTTTCTTCGCATATTGGTTCATCCAAATGAGGCTATGATTCTGTTTCCCAGATATCTGTTTACCATTGACATCATCTCATATTTATCACAATGATCATCTAACACGAGATGGAATCGAACTCTAACCAATACTCCTGGACTTCTCAATTGCGCCTTATTCTCCATACCATTTGCCTATTTTGCATCAGTTGGTGAGATTGTGTTGGTTGAATGTTTAAAGAGGCATACCTTGATATTGCTGCCCTGATAATTATCATTCATCCTCACCATCGGACGGCACGAAGTCTCTATGCTCCGTAAGCCACTTCGTATGGTCGTGACGACACTACAGAATCCCGTATATCATCCTTATCATGATGTTTGGTCCATTCATCAGACCATGCAGGACTCTCATTTGAGCCACTTCAGAGAGCTGGTGGAGATCACTTGCTCTGTTATCATAACCATTGGGTCCAGTGTTCAGTAGCCATGTGTGTGGAACTCTGTTTTGCCCCAGTCGGACAACCCGTGCAACTGCCTGCAGTGGCTCGTTCAATACCCAGAACTTCTGAGTCATTACTGCATGGTTCGCTGCTGTGAGATTGAGGCCTGTCCCACCCACTTTGGGTGTAGTTACAAATACAGAGGGATTTGGCGAATCTTGGAATTTGAGCTGCATTTCTGTGCTCTCCTTGTTGCCCATTTCTGCATACATGTAGAATATATCCAAATGATCTGCAAAAAACTTTGTGAGCCACCACTTCAAATGACAAACTTGGCCAGACAGAAGACAAAATAGCATGGCCTTTTGAGGAGGAGGTGCATGAGGCAAGGTGCTTTTATGACTTTCAGGTTTGTGCAGGAGCGCCTCATTTGATACTTTGTCTTTGTCAGGTTCGGGATACTCCACAGATTCATTGACAAGCAGTCGCAGAACTGTCTCTCTCAGCCATCGGAAAATCTGAGAATACACCCATGTATCGAGTGGCCATTCATCGTACCATTTTCCAGAAATGTCATTCAGATCCTCAGTGTCTCCCAATACCAATGAGAAACATGCCACCCGCCCTCTGTGTACCCTCCACGCTCCTGAAGGACCGTGTGAAGTGTATCTCTCCGCAATTGTCTGTAGTTCAGCTTGCTCGTCCTCGGTCCATTCGAGATCACCAACTTGGTGTGTAATGTTAGCAATGGGTCCGGGTAAGCTGCCAGCGGTCCGGTGTGTGGCAGGTGGTGCGGTTCGGTTCGGTTCCAGGCCTGGCCGAAAACCTGACCTGCTTTGACTTGGCGGGTGTGCTACCCGGACCTGGCATAAACATGGGGGTTTTTGTCCAGGTTGGATCCCGACCGCAGTTCCAACTTTATGGTTCCTACACCTTTGCCTCCAATTAAGTATTTGAGTTCTCATTGTATTGTGATATGATCAGTATGTTGATTGTGCAGTTCTGGCCGCTCTTTCACCTCCCGCTATCCGATTTGCGATCTGACTGATATTCGCTGAGTGGCTGTGAAGGAGGGGCAGATATTAAGCGAAATTGGCCGGTTTTCATTAGCGACTCAACAAATATTAGTCGTATGACATATCTGAGATTGGGAGGTCAAAGAGCGGCTAGAACGGCACAATCTACGTACTGATCATGTCATGTTACAATCAGAACTCAAATACTTAATTTGAGGCACACTTGTGATGTTGAAATGCCGGGTTTTTGGTGGTAAAACCAGCCAGTATCCAACGGGCCTGGTTTTTCGTGTGATAAGTCCCGTTGCCACAGTCCAGTTTTTGGTTGAACCCAAACCGGAACCGACCCGGGAATTTGGACTCGTTGCTAACACTAACTTACGTGTGAATTCTCCTTCGGTATCTGAACATTTGGTTTCCCATTTGAGTGTTTCAATTCTGAGCACCTCCTGATCGTCCAGGGCTTTGCAATTTGAATCATCAGGTGTGCCGTATCCGGTGGAGCGTGCTAGTCTTCAGTCTCGATGGCATGCATCAAACTCTTCACAGCGGAATACAGTGCATCAGCACGGTGCGTTTCCATCACAGTAGGATTCTCTGGATCTTCAGGCGCACCAGAAGACAGCCACATCATCTGATAACACCAGTCATAGAGTGAAAGAAATCCCAGCATTGCAGTGGCTTGAAGTTTGAATGCAATTCTCACATTCGTCTCAATTCTCCAGCCCACACTATTTTTCGTCTTGTACTGATGAGACTCATCAAAAATCCCAAAACTCCATGGACAGTGTGACAGCCGGCCATTGCTTGATGGTTTCGCTCTGCAGGTTAACGTATCATACAACATGAGGTGGATATTTTGTCGGTTTTCCGGCTCGTCAATACTGGTGTTCAGATCCTGGCGGATGAGATTCGCATTTTCAGTGTGCAACATGTTGACGAGTTTGAAATTGGTTGCATGTGTCACCTCATCGATGACAGTCTTGAAAGTCTCTGCCACTCCGGGCATTGTGACCACCATGATTGATTCATCTGCCTATATAAGTGCTGGATGCCCATGAGGTGATGTTGTCTGTATCTCCAACAGGCGGCGGGGCACAGAATTCAATCTCTGGAGTGGATACCACTCCCGTTTTCACCGACAATGCTGGGAAAGTCGTTGTGTGCCAAAATCACCCACTCTTCCAGGATATTCCCCCATAAAATGGACAGTGGCAACCCCATTACAACTTTCTCAGTCACCAATTTCCAAAGCATTGCCGCTGCAACAGATGTGAAAGTCTTGCCAATACCCATTTCATCCGCCACCAGTGCTCCTGGCATATCAGCATCCCAAACCCACCTCCTCAAATTGAACCATATGGCCACAACCTGGTGCACCAGAAACTTAGTTCCGGGCAGGCCTGGAATTGAATACTTGTGGCCTGGAACACGGTCATCTGTTGATTGGCGAATAGGATGGACATTCCGCAGCCTGACCGCCTCATGAAGACACCCATGTTCAAATTCGTTGTTGATTGTGTTGAGAACAGTGCTCGAAACTGAGCTGGTATTATCTGGATCGAGGACCTCCTCACCACGCACTTGCTCCTGAACCTCTCTTGCACATTGGTTGGTCGTCATTTCGTCCTCAATGATCTCTTTCAGTTGGTCCGAGGTAAGTTGGGCAGATGGGATCATACTCCGGCGCTCCTGCAATTCAGCGCGATGTTAGGTAATTCGCAGACAAGCATTTGGACCCAATAATATGTGGAATCTAATCAATTCTATTCACTCAATCAGAACTTACATTACTACTATCAATCTCTTTCCCACCTGCCTCCCTATCCACCACTCTTTCAATTTCATCAGATCCCTCCAAAGTCTAAGTATACTAATTAGCAGTGGGCATAACTAACGGTACCAAGGCAAGCGGGGATTAACTTGGCCTGTCTCATTTCATGCTCCACAATATCCTCCCCTGTCGCTGCCTTCATTTCTACCAAAATAGTGTCACATTGTGTCCCAGATTCAACTTGAAAGCATTTGAAAGGGAACTATTGTATGTAATCTGACCATATAGAGGGTCATTCATCATTTGCCCGGGTGTGTATGATCCCATATACTCTCCGTCCAATTCTTCTTGCGTCAAGTTGTATTTGTATAGTGCAGTCAGACAGTATGGTTCTTTTGGGCAACAATTTATTTCGATGAAATCAATCAGCTCCTCCCTGTGCCTCACATCTGTATACGAAGCTTGGAGTTGATTGCTGGATGTCTGGTCATGGTTGCTGTTCAGCACTTGACGGATTACAACCATGAAAGTTGTATTTGGCAACTCTGGGACGTTAGCTCTCGCATTTTTGGCCACACACTCTCACAAATCTGTCACTGTCAGTTGTTGTGTCGCCTTCCCTTCTTCCTCGCCTCCCGAACCTCACTTGCACATTTCTTCAAAAACATCTCCACCCACCGTCCCCGAATCCATTCGGCATTATGAAAATTTTCCACAGGCAGCGAGGTTTCAAACGTCTCGAAAAAAATCTGCAACCGCCATCGCCCAGTGAAGGAGTCCATCTTGCAGCTGTTTCAACCGTTTCTGTCCCGGGATAATGGACTGATGCTTCTTCTCCCAAAACGCAGCCACCCATACTTTCTTCCACTTGTTGAATGTACTAAAGTTGGGCTGCCTCATCCTTTTGCCAAATTGCTTCAAGGAGAATTCCGTTTGCTTAAAGCGGATTGGGGCTTTGCCTTCGGCCCCGCCCAAGTCTGACGAAGCATCGCTCTCAAACTCGGCATTAAATTTGACATACGGAATCTCTGGTAATGGGGGCAAATCCGCAATCCATGCAACATCTGTCCTGCACGGTTCCGCAACCAGCTAAAATTGTTTGGTTTGGAGGCTAATGGGAAATCTCCCAGGTGAACCGGGAATTTGTGAGTAAGGATGAGAGGGGGAAGATGTCGGCTGAATGACTAGAATGTTTCCAGGTGGTGCTGGAGGCACGTGAGGTGTGCCTGGAGATGACAGCCCCTGTCCTGTGAATTGCTGAGTGGGGAACATTTGAGGTCCACCATAACCTCCTTGGGGGAAGTTGAATCCTTGCCACGATAGACCATAACTTGGATATCCCTGGGTTGCACCAGAGCTTGGTTCCGAGCTTGGTGTCATGTTGAATAGGGCAGGGTGGTAAAAATGGGGAGCACGTGGAAATGCTGGCTGCGAAGGCGTGTAACTATACCGTGGTGGTGAATGAAATTGATTCGGGGGTTACCCAAATTGAGTGTCTTTGCTCGGTGTATTTCCACCATTATTATCTGATGCTCCCACAATCTCCTCTGCGTGTTGTTGTGAGCCGAACAGCCCACCCGTTGGAGCCATATTGGTTGTTTTCGGTGGAGATCCATTTGAAGACATCGCATGTGAACAAATGATGGTGGTAAACAAACAATCAATTCAATTGGTGATTTAGAATGAAGCTGAGTATAGTTGAGAATATTAAAGGTAGCAGTGACCTTTGGCAGAATGAACGCCTCTTATGTCCATCTTATTTGTCACGAACTTTGGTTTTTCACTGCACCTTTGATCCCATGAAACCTGTCTGACAAAAAGAAATCATAATCACACACATCCTGCCTGTCTTTGTTGTATGCTCGAATTCGTATACTAGGAACTTGGATAGAAGCTCGCCTTTGTTCTGTTCATGACTGTAAGGGTCATAGAAGGGATACACCATGATATCTCCAGGAAATCAACAGAACTGTATCTCATTGGAAGGTTAGCATGACTAGGGATTTTATACTCAAAATGTGTCTGTATGACCAACTGTTTCATTCAATATGAGGCCTGTTAGTCGAGCAGCAACAGTGATTGCTGCCTTTTGAACTCCATGTGTAAACTTCATTGCCTCCTAAGGATCCACTTACCGGTCAAGGATCATTACTGACAAAAACATCCTACCAGCCTATCAGTTCTCGATGCTCATTGAGTGGGTATACAGCCAGCTAAAACCTTATCAATTCATTGTAGTATGCTGATGTTATCCGCTGCTTGAGGCTCGAGCATAGACAAAATCTGCACAATGCCGCAATGACGTAGTATACGATAAGGCTGATCATAGTAGCACCTGATGAACAGTATTAAATGTTAATCGCAGTGATGACAAAAGAAACTTTCTCTGCTAACGATCTTTAGTAGATAATGTGCAGCATCATTGTGCGGGATTTAATTGATATTATCCTAGTTTGGGAAGAAAACTGATCACAGTGAGGTGACTTTGTTTTACCCCTCATCTATAATTGTTGGGGTGTGATGCGGCTTTGAAAGTGATACACTAACCTGAGTTAGCTCGCTTTCAAACAAAAATCCCTGAGGCTCAAATCCAGCAACAAACCATACCCCTTGAAGAATCATCAGGATTCGTCAGATCACTGAGCGTTTCTCAAATATGGTCAACGCTTGCCGGAAATTTGTTAAATGCTTTATCTGCAAAAAGAAATTATGCAATGAGAACCGACTGAGAGCTCACTATCGACAATATCACCCAATCTCGATGAATGTAAGGCTATTACCCAACGGGATTCTGCCACCAGCCAGCTGGGATCACCCTCAGCCATCATAGTTTGACTACAGAAGGTGCACCTTCTGGCCATCGACAAGCTGGCAATTGAAGATCTACTCATAGACAACATACCGGGAGTGCCAACACCTGAAGATACTTTCAATGACGAATCTATAGACCCTCACCAGCCTGATCTCACCTGTACCCCTGATCCAACAAATACAATGGCTCATAGGCAGGTAGTTGCAGTGGAAAATGTGGGGGGGAAAGCTTATGGCAAAGCAACTGGATTGTACAACAAGCATCGAAAGTACTCAGAACATAGGAATTGATGGCATCCATTTCGGTCCGCACACAACTTTCAGCAGGTTCAGTTGTTTAGCCAGCAAACAAAAACCTCCATTGATCAACATCTCAGGCGTGGACTGGACAACTTCAACATCGAATCATTCCAATCCGCAGATACACTAGGAAAGCTCCTCTCTGAGCTGGATTTTAGACTTGGTGATAATAGTTGGATTGAAGATGACTCACATCTCTTCAGAACATTATACTACCGGGATATTTTCTAATGAATCCAGTTTCTTTTGGCACGTTTCCCATTTCAGACGCACCCCAATTTGGAACCGGTGCGCCTGGCTGACTCTAAGGGTCGTTGAATCTACAGCGAGATGAACACGGGTGATTGGTGGTGGGATACACAGGATCAACTTCCTACCGCAGCGACAATTGTGACAGTCATATGTGAATCCTACAAGACTGCCTTGACCAATTTTTTGGGCGACCAGCATGCCTGGCCGCTGTATCTAGCAATTAGTATTATTCGATAAAATACACCTGAAAACTGCACCTGGATTCTCTCTGGGCTGCTTCTGTGTCCCCTGAAAGGTGCCAATAACATTGACGCAGCATGGCATTTCACGGTTGGAACTGTGCTGTCTCAACTTAGGCATCGTGAGATCGCGGGCCCTGGCTTGAAATTGGATTGTGCAGATGGATTCCAGCGACAATTTGACCCTCTTTTGGCTGCCTGCTTCGGGGATTTTCCGGAACAAGTCATGGTTGCTCAAGTTTCTTACGGCTCATACCGAGTGTGTGGAATTCCTAAAGGTGTGCTGATGGGACATTCATCTTTTCGACCACTCCATAACTCACGAGACCAGCATATTTACCTGGAGCTGCTGGAGGACAATAATATTCATGCTCTACACACTGTAGGTGTCCACCCAATCTGCAACCAGTTCTGGCAATACCCTCTCTGCAATGTCTATCACCTTTGGCAGCCTGATGAATTGCATCAGCTGCTCCTGGGTTTAGTTAAAGACTTATTGCACTGGCTGCTCAAATACCTCAAAACTAAAAATGTCAAGAATCAATTTGACAATCGATTCACATCATTGCCACGATATCCCGGCCACCAGCAGTTCCCTAAATCATTCAATTCATTGAAAAGTGGCACCTGGCAAGGTAAAGAGATCCGTGGAATGATCAGAACACTGGCAGTGAATTGCACTACATTTCTTGACTGCTAAAAGGATGACAGCAAATGTGCGGCGGAGAACGCCTCTGATGAAATGGTAATGGGACCAGTGCGGGCATTATGGTAATTCTCTCTACTTGTTAGCCAACAAAATCACTCGGATCAATCCCCCAAAGCATTAGACGATGCACTGAAGCAATTTTACCAGATGAAAAGTATTTTTCGAGAACAGAAAATGTTGAAGTCTGCAAAGGCCAAAGTGGATGACCTGTTGGCAAGGGAATCCCTGCAGTTACGCGAACAAAAGATTTATAAGATTTGTGCTGCAATGGAAGCCCTTGTGTATGGGGCTGAAAAGGTTTCCACAACAAAATGTAGGGAATTTCAGGTGCACCTGAACAGAGCCCGACAAGCGGCAACCACTTGGTCAGATGCTAATCATCAGAAGGCAATTAAGCGACTGGAGCGCGAAATCCATCAGTTGACACAAACTAAACGCAGGCATTTCGATAAATTATTCCAACGTCATGAGCAACAACTATTGCAGGAAGTCGGAACTAGTGCAACCTGTCCCAGAAGCAAATTCACAAAAGAACTTGCCATAATGAAAACTGCTGCCAAAGACAATGCTTACATGGTGGCAAAAATGACGGCGGACAAGCGACCGTAAATTCAAATACCCCGATCTGATGCTGAGACAGAAGCCACGAGCTGGAGCTTGGCTGATACGGAGTAGGTCACTAACCAGCTTGGGAGAGAGATTTATTGCATCACCTTGAATGAACAGAAGTGGTTCAAGAAGGAGTTCTCCATCTGCTCGACCGAGTTTGAAGCTTGGTGGGAGACAATCACGATTCAGGTGCTCCGGAAAACCATTGAACAATGCGTAATACTCTTCGGATATCCAATGGTGCATCCTTATGTGCGATATATTAGAGTCAATTGCACGAATGGGTTCCGGTGACAACTTTGCCACTTATATTTCTGAATGGCTACATATCAGTAGTGTTAGCAACGGGTCCGGGGAACCCGCCAGCGGCCTAGTTTTCAGCCAGCGGTTCGGGTCGGTTCGGGTCGTTACCCGGCCAAAGACTTCAACCCCTAAGTCTTGGCGGGTTTGTTACCCGGACCGAACAAAAACCTTGTGTTGTTCGGCCAGGTAGGAACTGGACCGCGGGTCCATTTTGCGGTTCCTACATTTTTGGCTCCAATTAAGTATTTCAGTTCTGATTGTATCATGACATGATGTATACGTAGATTGTGCAGTTTAAGCCGATCTTTCACCTCCCGCTTTCAGAATTGAGATCCGACTGATATTCGTTGAGTGGCTGTCAAATAAGCGTAGATTTTCACCGAAATTCGCGGGTTTTCAACAGTGACTCAACGAATATTGGTCCGATCGCAAATCTGAAAGCGGGAGGTGAAAGAGTGGCTAAAACTGCACAATCTGCGTATACATCGTGTCATGATATGATCAGAACTCAAATACTTAATTGGAGCGAAACATCTGGGCTAGCAAAGGCCGTGTTTTGAGGTGGAAACCGGCCCAAATGCCAACGGTCCGGGTTTTTCATGTGGTAAAACCGTTGCCACGGTTCGGTTCCGGTTCCAACCCTAACCCGGAACCGTTGCTAACACTACATATCGCCAAAATGAAGGAGGCATATCAATCTAGCAACAAATCAATTACATTCGACAGATGCTCAAGCACAATGACCGGTGTTCCGGTCTTGACTATATGGAGGAGACACTGTCATATCTTGCACTCCAAAGCTGGTACAATATTGACTCTGCAATATTTTTCAACCTACTATCTGCTACTGATCAATGGCGAAGCACACCCAGACCCATCTGTTATGTCTCCAAACAATTGATTAGGAGCCCTGTATCCACCCTGTATCACAGCAGGTATATCATTTGAGAGAAACGCATGTCCGCGGAGTGTGCAGAAGTATCAAATTAACCCCACTCAGAGATGCATCAGAAGATTTCGGAACTCCCAACTTTGCACAGCTATTCTCATCGCAAATTGCAGAGAACTGGGGACACAATGTTAGTGGACTCGTGCTTGGATGTGATCAGAATGTACTGCTTGACAGTATATTAATTAAACTCCAGAATGGGCTGTTGTATCACCATCAACCATTTCACAACCCTACTTCTGTTGAGCATCTAGGACTTGATTGCAAGGTAGAATATTCCAATGCCAACCAAGGGATCATGCCTGAAGCGAATAACATCTGGGTCCAGTATATGCAAAGTGAAGAGAATGACCTTGATAACACTTTCCACGGACCAATTCACTCTTTTCCAGTATTATACTTCAGCTGGACTCTGCTGCATCAGATTCTCCAATGTCAGGAGCGCCCGCCTGCCAGGAAATCATTATCGACCTTTTCTATGAGGTGCAAGAAGACTCAACAATAGGTATTATGTCCTCAAGCTCAAGAATACACGGTGGAGATTCCAACAAAGTACAAAGATGTTCATGGTTCGGCGGATTGCTTTAACGGGATAATCCTGGCTGTCAAACGAACAAATGAGATGCATATTGTAACCGTTGGAGCAATAGTTGGACCGGCGCATTTGGTGCAGGAGAATGCTGCATCAGGCGGCATCGATAGCGTAGGGCTTGTAAATAATCATGTTGATTTAGATACCTACTGGACTGTATATTAATTAAATTAGAATGCCTGATTCAGGTGTATAGCTGTGAGATAGTTTATCGAATTTCACTATTTGATAAAGGCATTATATATTGTCAGTCCCGGAGAGTCTGGCTCCAGGTGCACTGGAATCATCCTGGAGACAAGTGTTGTAGTACCAGCAGCTCCGAAATTTTACCAACTTAAAGGCATGATTTTATAGCATTCTGAAGATGACTTCATACTCTGTACAATAATCTTGTATTCTGTTCCGCTACTTCATCAGAAGGGTTGAGGTGCACCTGAATGCACTCTCGGAGTACCTGAGAAGCACATCGTTTTGCATTCAGCCTGTTCAGGAGCTTCTGGGAGCTTCTGGATGGATCAGTGTAGCTGTTCAGAAAAGCTGAGTCGTTGAGTTATGACTTCCGAACCATTTTACATTTTGCTGATCTGAACCTTGTCAGTGTCATTGCAAACAAAGTGGTTATGAGTCCGAAAGTACAATCAAAGTGAGCAGCGACAGATTTCCAATTCTCAACCAGCACCCCAATCGCGTTTTGGCTGTGCCATCTTAAACTCGTCCTTCCAGCCTGAGGTTGATCATCCACATCGTTCAAGTAGTTGGGAGTTATGCTGGAAGAGGAACTTGATTATCTTTTGCTGTCACTCCACCATCTCCTCCCAATTGATCTTGGATGGTGCAGTTGGTTCATCAGTATTATGCGCGGACTCATTTGGTTTTGCAGTGGCATCGTCTTGATTGCACTCATCGTTGGAGAGGGGGTCCACGTCATTCTTGATTGTTCTGCTTCGGCAATCGGAGTTTCCCTCAATTTCCTCCTCGGCTAGTATTGTTAGACCCACTGATCCAAATGTGATCTGACTGGTGAGACTCAGAGTGTCACGACCCATCAACACGCGAATTGTCTCTGTGCTCCCATGCTCATTGGCACTGCATACAGGAAGTCTATTTCTCCATTTGCGAGGCATTGAGTGGTCAATTGCTTAGATTTTCAGATTGCGTACGTGTGGCAACATGTCCAAAAAAAAGAGGTAAAATTCAAATCCCATAATCGAGATGTATCCGGTGAATAGTGTTAGCAATGGTTCCAAATTCCCAGGTCGGTTCTGGTTCCGGTTCCACACGAACCCTGACCGTGCAATGGGTTTTACCACACTAACAACCCGGACGGTTGGAATTGGGCCAGTTTTACCAGCAAAACCCGGCATTTCAACCTCACAATTTGAGCTCCAATTAAGTATTTGAGTTCTGATCGTATCATGACATGATAAATCCGCAGATTGTGCAGTTCCAGCCCCTCGTTCACCTCCTGCTCTCAGATTTGCGATCCGACCAATATTCATTGAGCCACTATTGACAACCTGGGAATTTCGCTGAACATTTCGTGTCATTCCACCGCGATTCAATGAATATTGGTCGGATCGCAAATCTGACAGCGGAACATCAAAGAGGGGCTAAAACTGCACAATCTACGTATTCATCATGTCATGATACGATCAGGACTCAAATGCTTAATTGCGGCTAGAGTTGCACCAAAGTCGTAAGAACTGTAAAATGGAACCGCGGTCAGGGTCTAACCCAACCAAAAACCCGCGGGTTTATTTCCAGTCCAGGTAACGAACCCGCCAAGACAAAGCGGATCGGGTTTTTGTCCGGGTCTGGAACAGAACCGAACTGAACTGCCAGCCAAAAACCGGACCACTGGCAGGTTACCCGGACCCGTTGCTAACACTACCAGTGACTGAAACACCAAGAATAGTATTTTGGCACATGTACCAGCGTCTGGCTAAGTAAGAGAATAAATTATACTTGTAGGGATACAGTTGCAAATAGGGTTACAGTAATTGCACATGGATGTGTATGTGGTAAGATGTTCGATCAGCATCATGATACTCACGAGTAGTTCATGTAGGGTTGTGGCTTACCTGGCTGCATCACATGCTGGCATAGCAACCCTAACCTCTAGTCTAAGATCTCGCCATTAGAGTTAAATATATTTGAGGGTAATACTAGTTTTCTTGTTAATTGCTACATCTGTATTGCTAGGTGCGACTCATTTAAATGTAGTTGATATTGTTTGCACATACTACATTGAATTCTATTTAAATTCTCTGTCGTTTTACATATATTGCAGTTATCTTTTATTACGGCGGTTCTCAATCCCAATAATCAATACAATACTTATTAAGACTAAATATATCCGCCTATTCACAAATGTTCCACTCTTCTTTCCTGGTCCTATCCCAAGACTCAACTTCCTAAAATCTTGTCCAAGAACGAACAAATAACCATCATTGTCTGAGGATATATTGTGATGATTGACAATCTCCTTAAGTTCTTGGTGCAGCACAAGTGTGGTGGTAATGTATCTGTGGACATCATAATGGAAGCCAGCAATTGCTGCAAAATTCAATCCCAGCACTGCAAGTAGATTATGTTACCATTCTTTATAATGAACATATAGGTCTCTGAAGATTGTGACCTTATCACTGAAGGCGGCCGGTAATCCTTATCATCAGTAAGAAGGTATACAAGAATGCTGAAATCAATTGGCGAAGTTTGGTTTTTAAAAGGGAATAGAATTCTTAATAATATTTTAAGGTAATCTTCACTACTAATGTCTGACTGTGGATTGCTGCTTGAGCTTGATTCTTCTCATTGCTGGAACAATGCAAGATCTTTATAGTCAAGTCATTAGGGGGAGTCCCCAATAGAATTGTTGCTATAGCACTATAATTGTCTGTTAGCTTATCACCAAGAACAATTCGCATATCAGAAAATACCTCATTGACATAGCCACAAATTCCCTCAACATTATCATATTTATACACATATAGTTTTAAACCATTACACTCCCATCTTGAAACCATCCTCACGCAACATATCAAACACACTAAATGACAGCTCATAACTTCAACTTAGTCATCTTGCTCTTGTTACTTTGGTAGTTGGATCATCTCCAAGCATATAAGCTTGCAGTGCTAATCACAGTTATATTAAGTTCTCACCATGATGTGGCTATTAGACAATGGCATCAGGGATTTAATCAGCAACAAACCAATACTCTGCTAAGGTACCTTAGGACATGGATGTAGCATTGCAATGGCTACTAACTCAAACCAATCAGCAGAGTCGCTTCAGACCTCATATCTTCAGCGTGTGCTATTCAATCTTTAGATACTACATATGCAGGCCTCACCTGTTCGAGGGCAGGGAAGTTTGGCATGCAGTTCCCTCTTCTGTGAAGATGGCTTGCAGAATCCACCTTGCTGCATATTGTGTAACATCTGCCGCACACGCAATGCTGCATAATTGCAACCTGACTTTGTGTTGTCCCACTCGATCAGATATAGAAGGTGTGGCCAATATTCATCTGCACTGCTGACATTTCATAATTCGACATCCCTGTAATGGCGATATAATTGCATCAACATATTTAAATCCGCTAGTGCAGGCATACCCTTTGCTAATCAATTGGCATGTGGCTCAAGCGTAACTGCGCAAAAAATGGCAGAACAGGGAAACATGACATTATTCATGAATAAGTATTATGCAACCTTTGTCACATGACACCAATTGAATTTACTACGATCCGCTACGTGCTATTACTACTGCTGGGGGAGAACCCCTAATATCTCTCAACCTGTAGCAATTATTGGCATTGCTGGCCAGTTTCACATCTTCCTACCAAGTCCAGTACAATAATTGCACCTCATCAGCAACAACTCTAATTTCCGTCAGAAACACCCGGGTGTTCCGAACGGCTCTGACGGCTCTGACGGAACCTCGTACCCTCTGATGGAGAATTACGCGCTGCCTGTTGCCCAGGCGACAGGTCGCATTGCATACGTACTCCTTTACTTTGTGGTGACGTTTACGCACCATCAGAAGGACACGTGTGTTACACACTTCGCAGGGGCTGCAGTTATGCTGAAGCCGTTTACACAACGCCTGGCGATGTTAAATCATAGCTACTACTTATCGTTCAACGATTTTCAAAACTTATGCATTCAGTTTGTATTCTCATCTATGTATCTATGTATCTATATAGCTAATATGTACTCCCCGTCGTTCAGTCCACCTCCGTTACCCCTGTATCTCCGTACACCCGCCGTCGCTCATTAACGATGTACTTGGAGGCCGTGATCGAGCGAGTTGAGAGATGCACTTGGAGGCCGTAATCGAGGGAGTTTGGAGATGCACTTGGAGGCTGTGATCGTGCGAACTTGGAGGCTGTAATCGAGCGAGTTTGGATATACACTTGGAGGCTGTGATTGAGTGAGATTGGACGAGTACTTGGAGGCGGTCGATGGACGGCGCGCCGGGTGCTGAGACTGTATTTCATCAGTTAGTTAACTCGCAACCGTGGGAATGTGACAAGGTGACTTTACCTTTGAGCTCTCATGGAGAGCTGGCTGATGGCGGTCGATCGTGTATGGAGGCATGCCGGAAGCTGAAGCTACATTCAGGGGTCAACTCATGATCATGAGAATGAAGGGAAAACAAACAATCTTTGAGTGCTGTACTCAGTGTATGCTGTACTCAGTGTATGCTGTACTTGGTGTCAACTCATGATCATGCCATGGAGAGATAGAGAGGGATGACTAAACTTTGTGTTCTGCGATGATGGTTGAGATGTGGATGAGAAAGAGAGAGATGGGGGATGAAGATGAGAACGATGTGGAGGATACGAGCGGATATGAGAGATCAGGGATACGACTTGCCTGATTGGGTAGGGAAGACCTCGTATCGGTGTTATTACACGCCGGATCGGGACTCATACCTGCCGTATCGGGGATGGTAAATTGACTCGCACACGAAATTCTCTTAAGTCCCAGTTTCTCATGAGGATTTGTCCCATCTCCTCGACCATCACCTAAGAACATGAAGTTAAGTCATCTCTCTCTATCTCTCCATGCCATGATCAAGAGTCAACCTGGCTTGAGGAGCGTAGGATGAGGGTGAGAAGATATGATACTACCCGGCCGCGAGGATCCACGCAATTGCGTAGATCCACGAAATCATAGAAAGAGCGAGTGAGATCAAAAGATGGGAAAGATAGAGTGTGTATTTCGTATAGACCGACAGAGCGAGAAGAAACGGCGAAACGGCGATCGGAGGGCGATATGCTATGTGACTCGAGGTATTGATGCCGGGCGCGGAGTAATCCGCCACCTCGGTGTCTCTGACGGCTCTGGTGGAGCGCATCCACTCTGACGGAGCCATTCCGCCTGGACGGAAATGTTTTTTGCTGATGTCATATGACTTCGTCAGCGAGCATCTGGCAGGAAACAGGAACCCGGCAGATGGACCCTCTGGACGACCTGATTACGAGATCGGATATGAGAGACCTACTGCACGACTTTTAGCAACTTAGCAGCCGTTGAACCTTACGACCTCCTACCGGCTATCAAGACAGCCCAGGCTACCGACACACTGGCTACCGATGTGAACAAGAAAATTGTCAATATCCCAATGGTCGGTAACCCTGACCTGACAGAGAATGGTAGAGCGGAGGGCGCAACGGACTCGCATAAGAATTGGAAAGTCGTCTCAGGGGCCCTGACCTACGAAGGGAGGATATACTGCACAAATGGCTACCGAAGCAGTTCCGAAAGAGATACCGAACGAGTGCAATATGGCAATTGAATTGGTCCTGAAGGAGATGGAAAATGACCACCGAGTGTACCGAACAGTTTACCGAATGGCATCACAAGAGACAGTCGAGATAACTACCAAGAGATGATCACCGAGATCTCACAGCGACGGATATCGCTGCCGAAGGACTTCACATGGAGATTGAACGAGAGGGTTACTGGGAGCCCAACTGGACAAAACCACTGATGAAGATGCTTACAGATTGGTGTACCGAAGGATCAAGAAACTATCGCCAAACTGCATGCCGAATGGAATGCCGAACCACCTTACCAGAGGCCTACCAAATGACTACCAAGAAGCCAACGGATATTCTACCAAAGCTGCCTACGGAGATGGCCACAGAGAAGTTGACTAAGAACGCACCGAAGCTGAAGAAAGATAGTCTGCAGACAAAGCTAAAGCCGAACCGAATTATGTGTCGAATCACAGAGAGATTACAATTACAATCCCGAATCCCGATTACACTGCTACCGAGCTACCATCGCAATCGACAATCGATATATATATAAGTCGTTGGCGGAGCAACGAATTTTCAAAAAGGGAGAGATAGCCATGTCTACACGATCAAGTCCTACCGACAAGTCAAAGCCCACTGGCAGGCAGTCTACCGAGACACGCACCCAGAAGTCGACCGAGTAGTCTGCCGAGAAGTTGACCGGCAAGTCTACCAAGTCGACCAGGATTCTACTGACGCCGCCTATCGAGAGCGCAAGCATGAAGTCGACCAGATGGTCACTGAAGCGGGCTTCGAACGACAAGTCAATGTTGAGTACCGATGACTACCAGCTGCAAGATACACTCCATAGAGCTTGTGGAAGCACAGCGCTAGCGCGCTTGAACTTGGTAAGTATAACCAGTTGAGAGAAGCTTACGTGTAAGATATCGACGAATAAGACGCGATTGACGTTTACGATTGACGGCTACGACCGATGCCGGCAGCGGAAGCTCCCATTGATGCTGAAGCATGAGTGGAAGCTCTACCACCCTGATGATTCCGACAAAGACCTACGCCTAGCTATACGGGCTACGGGTATGGGTTTGGAAGTGGAGATATGGAGGATGGAATCACTTTTGGATGTTTTCTTGTTCTCTCTTCTCTCCTTCTCTTCTTTGGATCTCGGCCCGGTACAAATGGCGTCGGCACGGGTTTTTACCACCTTCGGAGTCAATCAAGTGGAGGTGGATTTTCCCTGTGCGCCAGATCCGCCTAGTGTTAGCAACGGGTCCGGGTAACCCGCCAGCGGTCCGGGTTTGGACCGGAAAAACGATTCAGTTCGGTTCCAGAACCGTCCAAAAACCCGACCCGGAGCTTCTTGGCGGGCCAAACCTGTACCCGTACCCGTCAACCCACGGGTTTTGCCGGGTTTGGCTAGACCCGTCGGTTCCAGTCTCCAGTTCTCCTTTTCAGGTTGTTCTATTTATGGTCGCAGTCAAATATGTTACTGTTATGTGCAAAATATCAACTTTGGTACATCATTCTCTATATTTGTTTCATTGGCGGCCTTTATACTCAAAACAAGGAGAGACATGCTCC
>Ga0307515_10003194_pt1 | contig 34662 bp, 21 predicted proteins | sample 17_EM_MG_FD_194513 | JGI IMG/M metagenome (GOLD analysis project Ga0307515, IMG submission 194513) | Populus trichocarpa ectomycorrhiza microbial communities from riparian zone in the Pacific Northwest, United States - 17_EM | ecosystem: Host-associated > Plants > Roots > Unclassified | place...
TTCCGTTATAACTAAATGCGGTTAGATTTCCGTCATTAACTAGGTGGACCGTCATAACCCGGTGACTTACGTTAAAGGATTCCGCATGCACAGCCGGTCCGGAATCCGACCGACCACTCCCAACGTGTTGACTCTGTTGGTTGAGCAATCGTTGGGTAAAAACCACCAAACCCCTACAAGAGGCAATATTGAATTGCATGGTTTATCTTAACAGCTATCGCGGGTCAGTGCTAAGCCCCTGATGCCCCTTCTGCTTTTGGTAAACGTCAAGTCACCCCATACGCTTGGATTGGTTCAGATTGTGAATTCTCATGCCTAGAGCTGTGATATTTTGGTGTGAATAAAGGTTGCACGACCTATATCCATAAGAGGCGAACGCAAAGAGTTAGATGTGCAAGAGAACGAAATTTAAAGTCGGGCACATAAACATGAAATTCAATTTCTTTGCCTTTCATGTTACATTTCACGTGAATATTGTTCCAATTATTCTAGAAAAGAACAATGAGCAGGATCAAAGTTTTGGAACAGGCGACTCCAGACTACACTGGATTATTTGAAAGATCCACCTCGACAACACCATCTTGCGGCGCCTTCTTCAATGCGACGCACCAACTAACTTGATACTCATCCTTCTTCTCATCTCCGTATCTCTCCACCATGCGGATCATGCTCATACCCCTTTTCTCCGCGACATTGCTAACCTGCCCATTATCAAAATGCGCCACCATCACCTTCGCCTTCTGATTTATGATATCCAACACGCGCCCCTCGCTCAGGCGCACGCTCGCCTCCATCGTCTTCCCGTCCTGCTTCAACGCAATCACGCCGCTCGACAGCCCCGACTTCGGCACGAGCGTGATGCCCAGCACCGGCCGGCCGTCCCACAGCGGCAACCCAATTGTGCTAGCTGCGCCCGAATACAGTGTCGGCACGAAACGTGGGTTGCTGACCATGGCGATGCCAACGTTGGAGTAGTCGGTAGAGTCGAGCAGCGGCTCGGAGAATTGGTTGACGAGGATCTTGTCCGTGGGGTCGACGTTAGCTACGGCTTTTGCGGGAGCGACGGGAATCTCAATGGTTATTGATTTGAGTGTCTTGTCCGTGTCGGCGTTCTTCTTTCGGCGTACGGCGAAGATGACGTCGTACAGCGATTTGGTTCCAACCGGGAGATAGTCAATAGGCGAGAAGACGTCGCGCCCTGAAGGGCCTTCTGGGTCGCGGAAGGGTTTCGGCGGATGCGGCCGGTAGGCGGGATGCACTAAGAGTTCAAACTGGTGGTTGGGAGAGTCACCAAAAGGCTGGGTTACGTTGACCTTGACTTTGAGTGGGGCGCGGGCGATGACCGTAGTATTATTCATCCATGTCTTTGGTGGCTCGCGAGGTGGATTTGTCGTGGGAGCATTCGGAATGATGCCGCTGGGTGGTATTATCGATGGAGGAGGTTTTGGTTTACGCACTTTCTTGACGTCGTCAGGGTTAGGCTTTGATTTCCGAGGTGTGACCGCTGTTGGGATAGTCTTTCCGCACCAAAGCTTGCGAGTCCATGACGGAAACGGATCTGTTGGACCAGTAGAGCCAGTCGGACCGTCAATCCTCAGCTCATCTAAGTTGGTAAGAACCATATAAATAAAATATTAAAACATTTTTCCTTACATGCAGGATCATTCAACTCCAGCCCCAGAATACACGAATTGGTAACGGAATCATCGTAAGGCGGCTTGCCTTTGAAGCTCGAGTGTTGTCCCCATTTCTGAAGTAAGCTGTTTATACCTGTGCCGATCTTGACAGGATTGATGCAGCGAGTTTGATCATCGTAAAACTCCGACTGCTTCAAAGGCGAAAGGCCGTACTTGGTGAGGTCTTCCGGCTTGAACGCCATCCACTCTAGTGACTTTGTTGGATCATCGACTGCTAATGGAGGTGCCTGTGAAAGGTCGGTATAAAGCCGCTTGATCGAGATATCGGGAACGATTTTATGAATTCGTGGGTCATCGTCCTCTCCATGGAGTTTGCAGTTCAGAGCAAATCTCTGTTGGTGAGCAGGTTGAGCCATTTTGATGTACCGAATCTCTTCGGGTAGGCAGTCGATCAAACTCAAAATGGTAAAGTCGTCCATCTTTGTATGCCGGACCAAGCAGTCACGGTCTGTCCACGTAGTCTTGCCATCCTTTGTTTCCTGCGTCCAAGATCTGACAGTAAGGCGAAGGTCGGGCGTTGCTTTGACAACAGAGGATTTGAGCACGAACCCGTAGCGAGGGACTGGAGGGTTCTTGCCAGTATTTCCAATAGGGGTTTCCAAATAGTGGTTGACTATAGCTTTGATTCGCAGACGAGTATAGTCAAAATCCGGTTCGAGATGGTTTGCCACGCTGAGGGCCCCATCCAGGTAAGCATCGATCCATGCGTGGTCGATATGAAAGAAACGAAGCGCTTCGGGGTGAAAGGTGGATTGGCCTGCTGGCGTGGGGAACCGATTAAGACTTTGCAAATGGCTTGGCTCCGGGAACAAAACGTGGGCCGGAATGGTTGCAAGATACATGACATCATGAATCCAATTGAGGATCACTTCCCAATCACTGTTGTTCCCCGGGCTGCCGTCAAAACCGTTGTATGTAATAGCCTTATCTGCGCCTGCTGGCACCGCGCTCGATAGGTGATCGACGACGTGATCGATGAGTTCCCGAAAAACACGGTTCATTGTCTTATCATCAACGGAAGGCGGTACAAACAAGTCGTTGGGCTTGTTGATGCGCGACGCTGTGCCAGTAAAAGTCTCGCCGGAGATTTTGAGCGCATCAAGTGCGGCCGCAGCGCTCTTGTCGAGCTGGACGTCCTTTGAATCGATTCCGCCGGCAAACATGCGTGTCAACGAAGAAGCTTCCTCCCATACGCAGCTGCGAAAACGCATGAAAGCCGCATTGAAGGCTGAATCCGATATGGCCATCAATTTTCCAAGCGACCATGCGGCAGAGTATGTAGCGTCCATTATTCCAGTCGAGCTGTCAAAAACCGCGTAGTCTTTGCCCGTCATCGATAAGGAAGGCCACAAGCGATTTACATCAGCAGTGGCTGACGCGGTCGGGACATCTTGGGTTGGCATGGGAACCAGAGGGCCTCGATTAAATGCGACACTCTCTTCACCAGTAGGTGTTCGCCATCTAGCGATAGTGTAGCCTGAATTCAATCTCTCATACATTGCCTGCTTGACTGGATCGCCCGATTGGCCCTTGAGATTGTCCAAAACTTTCTGCGGGGGTCGAAGAGGCTGTGCTGTATTCGCCAATTCAGTCATAGTTTCCTTGAAGCTCACCGATTCCGGAATACAATTATATGTCCAAGAGAACAGAGAGACCAGTCCGATCCGACTGGAGTTGGTCGCATTGTCGGTAAAGTAGGACGATTTAGGATTTGTGAGCGTAGAATCGATGTGCTCCAGGGAGACAAGATGTACGATGTGTGTAGATGGCAGAGTCTCGTTTTGATCTCCGGTGACTGCAGATACAACGATGGAAAATAGCCCCTCCTCTTCCACTCCGGCGTCTGGGAAGCCAATGGTGTTGATATGCCGCACATGGGACATTAATCTTTGCGCTTTCAAGGGACTGAGATCCAGTACTGTTTTTGGTGTTGGGTTGGCCGCAGGAGATGTCGCAGCGGTTGCAGTCGGAGAAATTCCGCCGGCAGTCGCGGGAGTATTCCCACCTACAGTCGCGGGAGTATTCCCACCTACAGTCGCGGGAGTATTCCCACCGGCAGTCGTTGGAGTAGTATCGCTGGCAGGTGCTGGGGTATTCCCGCTTGTTGGTTGTTCAACAGGGATTGAAGTACCTCCTAACATGGTCTTAAGCTGCGCCTTGGTTGGGAAAATGACCGATGTGACTTCCGGGGATTTTTTCATATCCTGATATTCCTGATCCGCCGTCTGATCAAGCGGTTTCGTGTGGTCAGTCAAATGACCCAGCTGGTAGCCGGCTTCATAGCACACTCGAGATTGGATATTCGAAAGATACTGTCCAACCGACATTTGATAAGCACCATCTGGAGGCAGTTTCAGGGGGTTGTACGCTGTCATCCCATCCGCCTTCAACCCGAGCATTTTGGCGTCTCCATCGCTGACAACCAATTCGCTCGGTTGGAAGACCAAGAGAGCCAGCCATGGCATGAAGTTGTGTCCATCAGAGTCCGTAATCGGATTGACATCAAACGTATCTTTGTCCACAGCGTCGGTCATCCATTCACTCAGTCCAGCTGGGCGGTACCAGGGGACATGCGGGTCGGTGAACACAATGTGAGGCAAGATCCGGCCCTCATCCGAATGGCCCCCTGGTGGATAGTAGTTATTGATAAGTTTCGGATCCAGGCTGAACTGTGGCGCGATGACCTCGAACTCCTGCTGCAGCACGGTTGTGCCATCTTTGGTGTTGAATTTCGTCAGGGTATCGGGGCCCTTCTTGGGCGTAATGGTCTGTTTTGTTTCGATTCCATATCGTGCGGCCTCTGCCTTGAGTCAGAAATAAATCCGCTATCAAACCAAATTAGACGAACGTAATGATGGTCTGTAGTAACTATACAGTCGCTAGAGACTTTTAGCCACTCGTTTTAGACTGAATTATAAGGTAGAATAATACCATCTGACCCGGCCGAAGCTTGGCCGGCTTTGGTTCGTCTGACTCAACGTCACCACGTAGCTCTTTTGCAATCTGACTCTGCACCAGTGATCTTGCCATTGTGGTTCTGGTGTTTTACTCCGAGGTGTAGTGTCTAATTGATTCACATTATTCTATGTGTTCGCCTTTTCCGTCAATGCATGCCAGCTCGCCGGGTTCGTTGCCCATGTGCAACGAAATCAAGACGCCACGGGCTTGTTTGGAAACAGCGGGCTCCTCGCCTACCCATGACACTTCGTGGACTTGCAGAAGACGGTGCGAATGCAGATGCGAATGCAGATGCAGATGCAGAAGTAGTTCAGCCGCACGAGTCAACGGCAGTCAACATTGCAATATGTGGCTACCGAGCCCACTAAGGTACTCCTTGCGATAAGGCTGACGAGCTGAAAACTTCAGCTCGAATGCCCATGGGACGTCGCCAAGTGATTGAGGAGCGTATCTGGCCCGATTCTCTGCTAGAAGTTGTTATTGATAAGGAACAAGGAAGCTAAGGTAAGGATGTGGTTTCTCCATCTGCCTCCAACGGTGCTTGATCTGATGAAACGAATTCTAATCTCAGCAAGAGCGCGTCTAGACACCCATTATGGCGGGCTTCAAGCTATGTCATATTTGGGCCACATGCTCGTTCATGGTTCTCGAGCACTTTTCGTGGTCTTGGGGGCAGGTAATTTGAGCTGAGCTGAGCTGAGCTGCGGATCGATTTCTTTCCATGGAAATGCCGCAAGCGAGAAATTCCCATGCGGAATGGGAGGACAAATGTCCAGCGCTAATGCAACTCCGGACAAGAACATACTGGAGCACCATGCAGCTGAATTCACCACGAATTCACCATGAATCCAGGCCGGGCGGGACCAGACTTGAGCGGCGCTTGGGCCTCTAAGTTAACTTACCTTGCCGTCCCCTGTGACGCTGTCGTACCGACTGTCCCGGCACATTGCTAGCAGCTGGACTTCAGCCCCGACGCACGTACCTAGCGGAGTTGGGAATGAAAGTGATCGAGGTGCGAATGCTTCACAGCTCCAAAAATTCGCGATCCTGTGGTCAAGATTGAAGGGATGATCGACTCACCCCTGAGTTGGCCAACTTGGACAGCCTTCCAGCATGGCGACAACACCGCCAGCGCCAATTGGCCCAACAAGACCGCAACCGTTTCTGAAGAAGACCACTGAAGTCAACATCAACTCGGATGGACCATGGGGAGGGATCTTAACCTCTGAAGGCTTAACCATCAGTTCCGATCACGACGTTCATGATGTGGCGATTAGCTCAGGCGCCGGCGCATTTGGCATTCTTAAATTCAGTTCCGACAAAAACAATGCATACTTTGGATCATTGCAACTGAGCGACGTGGATTCCGAGGGGAGTAGCGATGGGATCGGTGATAGCAATGCCTGGATGGGGGATCCTTATGGATGTCAGTGCCCACAACGAACTGGTTCGACTCGAATGCTAATTTAATAGCCGGTGTATTGCTGCTTCGCGCCATTGACAGTAGCGTAGGAGAATTCAGCCTCGTCGCTCAAGTTTGTTCGATGTTTAGTGTCAACTTTACAGCGTCATCTGGTCCTTTGATTCTCTTGTTGAATCGCATCGACCCAGTCTCTAACCGGCGGCTCAAGGCGACCTTGGTCCCTCTCCCAGTGGTAGATGATAAGGATCCCACGAAAATCACACCAAACGTTCACAGCGATCTGCCTACAAACGGTCTCTGGTGCTTTGCCACCGAACAGACCTATGAAACTCACGTACGATTATCCTACACCATTACTGGAGCGGACAGTCTCGTCACGGATGCCATGGGTTGGATTCAGGACACCTTCCCTGGCATCTCTCCTAAATCACTCCATCTCCCTCCAGTAACGGCGACGTTCACCCGTAGGACGACGTTCCCAATTCAAGACATAACCGATCAAAACTTAATAAAAAGAAGTACCGCGATGTCCATTGCCTTTGACATTCCAGGCTTCCGGCTAAACCTTAGTGTCTCTGAGAATGAGTACGACCTTATTTTGCTTCCAAAGCCAGGCAAGAGCGTCGTTGAAACAATCACATCGGCATTCGATGGTCTGCTCGATCTCGACACAAGCTTGCTTCCTAGCGACGAGGCCACGAGAAGTGATCCTTTCGTGTCTCTTTTTGATCATGTCTATTTCTGGTATTTGCGCATTCTCAACGACACCACCCAGCCGCGCGAGCAGGCCATTCAATGGGGTGTTGGGCTACTTGCCATCTGGAAGCCGAACAACGTTGTTGTTGTCGCCTGTCTGACTTACGATTCGCAATCTCGTACCTTTGTCGGTCGCCTTATGCTGGAACAAGATTTTGAAGACACTAGAGATCTTCGGTCTCCGGACTGGGATCCGCAGCTGTCACCAAATTCGTTTCTCGAGCGTGAAAATATCACTCCCGCAGACATTGGTCATTCCTTGGATCTATGGGCGATGCTGGGCTTCAGGACCGAGGATCAACCTCCTATACCACACAAGCTCATAAATGCTCAAGTATCGTTCACTCGAGCATCCGCTGGAAATGGATCTGTTTTCAGCTTTGTGGCCGATCTTGTAAAAGAAGATCACCTTCCACAAAACACGGGCGCCCCTTCAGGATTCTCCTGGACTGGAGCAGGTCTTGCCCTCACTATTGTTTCGCCTCCAACAACCTCAAGCACGGCAACCAAACCATCAAAGACATATGCTATCGACGTCTACACCACATTCACCCTGAGCCCTCGGGAACCAGATCCCGTCCCTGCAGGCCAGACGCCGCCGCCGCCGATTGCACCAGCTTTTATCGCGCTCGGTCTGCACTATGACACATCTCAGTCTGGAAGCAGCTGGCTCCTCCGCGCGTCGGCGCAGAACCTCTCTGTAGCACTGCTGCGGTCGTTCTTCGATGATGGGCCGGCGTCGGACGGAGCAATGGCGGTTATGAGCAAGATCAATCTCCGGGAGCTCGATTTTCTGTACACGTATAGAAAGAATGTTGCCTCGTCCTTCTTAATCACTGCAGTTCTCACTCTCGGAGATCTTGAGCTCGATTTAAGCTACCAGTACGTCACCGCGTCCGGAGATGGTAGCGAAAAGACGGCGACCGCAGTGTACCTTGAAGAGAATCCAGACGGTGGACAGCTTCCAAAGGACAAAAGTCAGCACAAACTCAAGCTAGATGGTACTGCGTCCATGAAGTTCGTTGCGTCGCTGCGTGCATCCACTCCGCAGTCAACCATCGCATCTATTGCTGAGAGCATCGTGCCTGGAGCGGCAGCTAGCCTTCCGGGGTGGGTCGGCGACATTGTTGTTAACCCTACGACGGCAACGGGGGACAGTCCTCCAACTGCAGAGCTTGAGTTCAGCACAAAAAAGGATCCAAATGTACCCAACGGCAACAACTCTGTATTGACTGTATGGCTGAGCATCGCTGGGTTCAGCTTGACATTTGTCCAGTACAAGACCGCCGACACGGCTAACACCAAGGCGATATTGAAGCGCTTGATTCGAATTTCGGTTGACCAGATTCCATTGCTGAAAGATATTCCCCTTGTAGGGCGGCTTCCGCAGCCTTTTGACAACCTCGAGTATATGTGGGTCGATGATGAAACAGATACGCCAGTTGGAATCACAAGACAGGAGCTGGACACAATCAAGGACCAGTTCCCCCACGACATTCCTCCTCTGCAAACCAAGCAACCTCAAAAAGTTGATACGGGTTCGAATTCCAGTGGGCCGGCCACAGCCACAGGCCAATCTCGGGGTCCTGGTACGGATCCGAATACCGTTCTTCTCGAAGCTGGACACCATTTCATTGTCATTAGAAAGGGAAATGTTGTTCTGGACCATGTCTTCAACACTAGCCGGGATGAGACTGATAAGAAAACTGATGGGGACAAGACCGACGACAAGAAGGTCCAAAACAAAACCGAGTCTGCTTCTACTAATCAGGTTGCGAAGACAAAGACACCCGCCAAACAACAGCCAACGAAAGGGAACGTAGTGGCTAAAGTGGGCCCGCTTTCCGTCAGTGCGTTGACCTTTGACTACAAAGACGGATTCCTCAAGGTCACCATCGACGCCTCCCTCGAGCTCGGCCCAATTACCTTTTCAGTCATCGGCTTTGAGATCAAGCTCGACTTAAGCAAAGTTAAACTCGACCATCTTGCGGGTATCATCACCGACAAACTCGTCTCCGTTAGTCTTCATGGAATCGAAGTCGGCGTTGAGCAAGGCGGACTCTCGCTCAAGGGTGTGTTCCTGCACGAACAAACAGCGACGACGGAAACTTATAGTGGCGGCATCACTGTCGGCTTCAATCAGTGGCAAGTCCTTGCCATTGGACAGTATCTCATCAAATCGGAGGAAAATGGAAAGCCTGGCTTCAGGGCTGTTTTTGTGTAAGTCAATCCCTTGCAGTGATGAGCTGCGCTAATACGATGACAGATATGGCAAGCTCGATGGTCCATTAGTGCAGCTCGCTTTCGCCACAATTTCCGGAGTGAGACTGGGCTTTGGGTACAACTATGCTGTGCGGATGCCGCAACTTGATGAGCTATATGCCTTCCCCTTCATCAGTGACCATGCCTCGGAGAAGAGTGGCAACGACCCCATGAAGGTGCTGAATGCCATGATTGGCGGTGACAAACCTTTTGTATACGCAAAGGACGGCGCGTGTTGGTTTACTGCTGGCATGACCATCAAGGCCTTTCAAGTTCTCACTCTGACTGCAGTTCTCATGGTCGACATTGACAGCGGTAAGGGAGACCCGAGCGAAAAGGGTGTCATAATTGCTTTGCTCGCAGATGGCGTGTTCCAGATGGAGCCAGGAGCCGAGCCGAATGCTACGCTGTTCTACGTTGAAATAGTTGTCAGCGTGGAACTGAACTTTGTGCAGGGCTATATCGCCGCCAACGCCGTCCTGGCGCCAGCCTCACATGTATACGTTCCCCAGGCTCGGCTTGTCGGAGGTGCGTCGTTTTATAGTTGGTTTGGGAGCAACTCTCACGCCGGAGAATGGGTCATTTCGGTCGGCGGCTTTCCAAGAGGTTATCAATTACCATCGTACTACCCGAATCCAGACCGGGTCGGTCTCAACTTTACCGTCGGCGACATGATACAAATAATCGGCACGGGGTATCTCGCAATCACACCCAAATGCGCTATGGCAGGCGGAAGCCTCCACTTGTCTCTCAGCGTCGGACCTGTCACCGCTTATGCCGACCTCGTCTTCGATGCATTCATCAACTTCAGGCCTTTCCATTTCAAGGCCTTTGTTTCCTTGTCAGTTGGCGTTGAATGTGATATTGGTAAATATTACCAGATAACCATGTCCAGTGGTCGTGCTAACATCTCCAGACATTCTTTTCATCCACATCCACATCTCCATCCACCTCGGCGCTAATCTCACCATCTGGGGCCCGAACGAGTTTGGCGGCCACGCCCACGTTGACTTCTGGTTCTTTGGCTTCGGCATCGACTTCGGCGCGCGCGAGAAGGACATCAGCCAGGCGCTCGCCCTCAATGCTTTCTACGAGATGCTCAAAGCTGCGGGTCCGCAGTCGGCGCCGCCAACGAACGACTCAGTAGGCAACGATACAGAGTCGGTCCAGCACAAGTACAGCATCGAGGACGGTCTCATCCCCGCGAAGACGCCAAAGGCGGACACAACGAACAACAAGAATGACTTCCCGTCCACCGGCGCGCGGTCGGAATGGCAAGTCAAGGCGGGTACTATGAAGGTGCGCATCGACTCATTCTTCGCTATTAGCGACGCACACTTCATGAGCCCCCATTCCACCGCAACCGACCCGAAGAACAAAATCACCCTTCCGTCCCCGAAACCCGGAGCGGCCGCACCCGCTGCGCCGGCCATCTACTCCCAACCCATGCACTCCGCCGCCGACAACCCCATCACCTCCACCCTCGAAATCTCCGTCTTCCAAATCGACGACCCCGACAACCCCAAGCTCCAATCCAACTTCCGCGGCGAGCTCGTCCTCAAATCCGCGCCAACGGCCCACTGGAGCATCTACGACCCCTTCAGCGACCCGCTCCACGTCCGCAACCCCGGCGCGCTGCAAAACACCGCCGACAGCACCCGCGACATGGTGCTCGCCGTGCGCATCCTGCCGCCCAAGCCGCACCTGTACGAGTCCAAGATTGTGGACTTCGACGCTACGGCGGCCATGCAGGAGACCATTCCCGGATCCTGGACGGTGCCGCCGGCGCCGGCCCAGGGGGCGCGGTTTGCGGGCAAGTATTTCGAGCCGGAGGTCGCGGACAACGACGTAGACCTGCAGACGGCGCGGTGGGAGCATATGGCCCGGGCGTGGAATCCGCGACCGACGACCGATACTGATGCAAAGGCGGAAGATGACGCTGTAGCCGCGCTGACGGTAGCGGATTTGCAGGCGAGCGAGGAGATTACCACCGTTCCAGATCTCACGGCTCTGCGAGAAGGGTTTGTGAAGCAGATTGCAAGCGTGCTGGAGTGGGATATCCGGCCGCCTGAGGACATGACTGGGAATACTCCGACGCCGAGTAAGAGCAGTGACACGCCGGCGCCGTCTACAGACGGCCCGGTCATAGCTCCTGCTCGTGTTGAGAACAAGCCGAAAGTTAATGATGATGGGAGGACCGATTGGGAGCTGCTTGCGGCGCCACCTGACCAGCTCGTGAGTGATATAGATACTTATTACGCAGCGCTGCCGTTTGTCATTGGGCGGAGTGTAGTCGCGGCGGCGGCGTGAACTTGGAAGTATTCTAGGCACTTAATTGATTGACAGATGGAACGGTGTTGTTGCTCCACATTGGTATTATGCTAGATCGCATGTCCTGTTCCACCATGTTACCTAGCCTAGTACGAGGACATCTAAATCACACAAGCGCCCTGAAGAATGGAGTGATCAGCTCGGAGCTTTCATTGCCAGATGTTGTTGGACTAACAAACGGAATAACCGCACTACTTGAAGTGAAATGTTTCTAACCTGCACAAATATGGAGAAGCTTGTATGAAATGGAGAAATAGACAATAGGCCTGAACGGAATCACGCAAAGTTTCAGAATGCTACTGCCTCGCGGACCCTTGAGGCAGGTCGTTTTTGGAGGGATTCATGGTGAGAGTTGCTATTTCCACCTTTTTTCAAATTCATGATGGAGAACCAACTAGAGCAATAATTGTTATTTCGACGGTTGCCTCAGTCCTGAGGACCTGTGCTTTGATACGGGCCATCAATTCTATAGAATCCGATGAAAGGACCGGAAAAGACTTTAGATTGCATGCCTTTGCAATTTCCAGAAGAATCTAAATTATATAAAGGCTACAAGTCCTAAAAATTCCCCTTTCTTTTGTGATTCGTACTTGAGCGCAAAATTCCCTACGGTCCTTTATCCTTCTTCTCCTCCTCCTTCGAATCAGACCCCCCGCCACCCGAGCCAGATGATCCGTCATCTGGGGGGTCCACAGGTAGTGGAGGTACAATGACATTCCGTAAAAATTTTAGAACTTGTTGGAGGAAGGCGTCTTTCCCAACTGGGTCTCTTCGCTCAGTAGAGTATCCTTTGGCGCACCTTGCGACTCTGATGAAGTCAAAGTGGTGCCGGTCCAAGCTTGGGTTACTACTCATTGCGAACAGCTTCCGAATGTCGTTCTCATCGGCTGCATCAAAATCTATTTCGCCGGCAGGGACCTGGATATCCGGCACGGGATTCAATGGGTGCAAGACCCGCAATTTCGCGTGCACAATGTCCTCTGCGCATCCGAACGGCGGATTGGCGCTGGTGTATACGTCCAGCCTGTCCTCGCCCTCTATAATTGGAATATCGTACGCGTGCAGGATGCGGCACTTCATACACCGCGGCACGGGCTGGAACCACTGCAGATTCGTGCTCGCGTCGCGTAGAAAGCTGATCCGGTTAGCGGGAGCAACCAGATGCGACATGGCAACCTGGTCGGTATGATCGAGCGGGACCCAGCGGCGTACCGTCCGCCGGCGCTTCGCGATGTACATGTTGACTATAGCCCTACTGAGACCAGCTGGCGTGGCCTTGCCGAGATCCTCCGTGACCTTGACGTAGTCGCCGACCGCCGTCGCGACCAACTTGACGTACTCATAGTCGCTTTGGCGGACGCGGTTACTCAATTCGGCTCCTAGGTTTAGACCGAGAGACACCGGTGTGTTGGTGATGCGGCGCCGGCGGGCGGCTTCGAAGATTGGATCGACGGTGTCGGGATAGGCAGTACCGCTGGAGCCGAGGAGAAGCGTATCGGGTTTGTCGGCAGTTTCTGGCCCTTCCCGGGTGGCGAAGATGCATTCTGGTAGGCCGAGTCTTCGTTTTACTGGGCTTTCGGATTTCCAGTCTTTTGGATCTTCTTGGCCGAAGAGAATTCGAGGCGGTGTCACCATCTCCCTTAGCACATTGCGAACACTGTCTACAGTTCAAAACGGCTCTAGTTAGCTGCTTATCACAATGAACATGGACCTGAAACGAGAAGTTTACATACCTCGTGTCCTTAAGCGGCCTCTATTCAGCTTGACCTCGACCCACACGTAGAGTTGGCCCAGAAGCTCGTGCATTGGTTCACAAGGAACCGGCCTCGCGACAAACGGCTTAGCCCAGTCTGGAGTTGCTGTCGGGTCTGCCGAATCATTGAAGGGCAAAAGGTCCTGGGTGAGCAGCTCCTCCAGGACCTCGATTCCAGCCAGAGCCCGGGCAAGTTGAACTCTGTAATCATTATTTATAATCTTTGAAAGAGGAACGTTCGGGTCGTCAACAATCCGGATCCGGTCGGCGTTTCTAGAAGCAGTGTTACAAACGCGGATTTCCGGGTTGAAATTCAACATTGAAGGACCTACGGGAGCCACCAGATGTATACATAGCGGGCAACGACCTCGAAGAGATAGTTCAGCAGCCGTTTCAATCGTCGCGCGCATTCGGGAATGCCGTGAGCGGCGAAAACCTCCTGGGTATGCAAGGAGAACAGGATGTGAGCCGAGTAGGCGACGTCGGCGGCATTGCGAGCCAACCTGTGCCAGTATTAGTGTATATAACATTATATCCGCCGTGTGAAGAACGTGATCTGTCTCTCCATGTTGGAAATCGCATGCTAGTACGTACCATTGGCATTGGGAGATCCTCATTACGTCTGGGGCGCTCCTCGCCGCATTGGGAAACCATTGCTCTGGATCTGGAGATACGTTCACATCCTCTGGCAATTGTGCCATTAACCATTCATTCGTCTCAGTGGCCTTTCTGAAAGCCATAATGCTGTGTTGTTCGACTGAAAAGCGATTAATGCTCAATGGTCTTCAAGCAAGTACTCCACGGACAACACCAAATGGTTCTAATTGCCGGTGTTCGCGTAGTGCAGACCGCAACTAGAACGGGACATGCATGGCACTGGTGGTGGAAAGCATATGGGTCACGGTGTTCATTGACGCAGCACCTTGAGCTCAGCCTGGCATCCCTGGGAATTCAAACACTTGCACTGCGGCCTGCTAGCGAGGAGAAACCGAGAGCTGCACGGAGCATGCCTGATAATGCAGAGCCTTGGAGTATATTGGGCTGAATGTTGTTTAAGGAGCATACCGCTGACGGCACACCGAATCGGTGTGGTGGTCAAGGTCTGGTGCGGTCTGGTGCGGTCTGGGCTCCAACAGCTCCAGTTTGCATTGTACGCTGTCCGCAATGCGCTTTTCCCATTGTTCTCGACACGTGAAGACAACCTGACGGACTGTCCACTCTAGAAGGCTATGAGAGGTCGATTGAATATACCTCACTGGAAAGTACGAAATTATTTTCTCCAGCACGAATGTCAACGTCAACATGACCTCCCCCGCCGACGACGGACCGCTCCCCGCGCCGATTCAGCGGAAGTTCCCCGCCGCATTGGGTAAGAAATTATATCTCATTTTCCACGACAATTCAACCACTCCTTTCAATTCGAGCGACCCATTCAGACACACTACTCACACCTCTCCTCTCACAGCATCCCGCCTCGGCCCCGCCCAACTCGCCTTCGCCCAAGACGCCCAAAGCGTCTTCACCACCGGCTCCAACCCCCCGGCCGTCACGCCGCGCCCCGCCGCCGACTACCTCCGCGCCCTCGCCGCCCTAGACCTCACCTCGGACGTCGCGCTCTCCTCCTTCGTCGTCACCTCCTACCACGGCAACGTCGAGCCCGTCCCGCTCGGCACCCACGCCGGCGTGTCCTTCTTCCTCCAGCCCAGCGACGCCTCCGTCCCGGACGCCGGCAGCATCCAGCTGACGCCGCTAGAGCGCATGCGCGGCGCGAGCGCCTTCGTCCGCAAGTACGAGCACATTCCCATCGTCACGGGCGACGGCAGCGGCGGGCTCTCGGCGCGGCCGGACATTCGCTACGGGCTAGGGCTGGGTAGCTTGGTGCACCGCAAGGGGGCGGACGCGACCGCGGCGCTGGAGGAGACGGGGTTTTTTGTGCTGCTGGATGTTGCGGATCGTAGCGTGTGGATAACGGTGGATTGGGCGCCGTTTGCGCCGGATGCGAGGTTCCTTGATGCGGCGAGGACGCCGGGGTGGGGTGAGGTGCCGGGGGATAGGAGGTTGCGGATCGGGACGGCGAGGATCAGTCAGCTGAGGTGGGAGACGAAGGGTGCATTGAATATTACGGGAGGCGATCCGTTTGGGGTGTGGCCGGAATTGGGATGGAGGATGATTGGGAAGCCGGCGGCGCTGAAGGAGTTGAGTGACGTTGTGCCGCGTAAGAATGGCCACTGAGTAATCAGAAAGGTAATAGCACGGGAATTGGCGTGAAACGAGATTGATGAAGCGCTCTGGAAGTTATATAGGGCGTGTTCGTCGACGTCTGAAAATAAAGATGCGGTGTATTTCGTACAAGCTTATGTATATGCTTAACCTTGACCTCACTTCCTCCTCCTCATGCCCCTGAAACCTGCCATCGCAACAACAGCACCCGCTACCGCCGTCGTCCATGCCACGGTTGCATACACCGCTAAGCCTTTGCCTATGACCCAGTCGTCACCGGTGAAGTTGTTCTTCTCCGAGTCCGGCTGGTCATTGGTGGCGTGAGCACCGTCGGGCGTCGCCTTGATCACGAGTCCGACGATGCCGAAGAACTGCGCGAGGAATTGAAGGAAGGCGCCTATAAAGAGGGCGCCGAGGAGGAGGGAGAGGACGGTGGGTCCAAGAGGTGATTTCCTGGTAGCATGAGGATGGTCGTGGTGACGGCTGGCCTTTGGTTCGTCTTCCGAAGCAGCGGTTGCGGGAGTTTCTTCATGATTACGGCCAGATACCACGGCAAGGAAGGAGAGGGCGAGACTCAGGAGAAGACCGAGAGTGAGGAAAAAAGAGGCAGCGATCTGTAGATTCCCAGCATAATGAACTACAAAATGGTTAGCATTCTCATTCTCCTTCTGTCACGAGTTTGACCTACCCGCCTGGCACTCCGCTGAACCGCCCAACAACTCATGGGCCAAAGCATTCTGATTCCGCGCTTTTCCAAACTCGCCTGGTGACCTACAGCTTGTCGCGTTTTTCCCATATGGCTTGTACCATTGACACGACTCCGCAGGGATGACACATTTTTTGCCGTCGTCACCAACCTCGGGGATACCGCAGCGGTAGAATGGCGAGCGCGCGGAGACGCAGATCACATTGGCGGCGGTGTTGGTAGTTCCATCTCCTTGGGTTGTTGACGCCGGAGAGCCGTAGTAGGACTGCGTAGCCCACTTGGGGGAGCGGACAGCGAGGAAGGTGAAGGTTGTGGAGAGGAGGGTGAGGATGAAGAGGAGCGCAAGGGGGAGAATAGAAAGGCGACGCATTGCGAGAGTACCTAATGGTGGGAATTGGAGCGATGGCGAGAGAGTGCTCCTGGTGGTTGTGGTCGTTCAGGGGGAAACAGTCGAAAGTACTCCGTATCACCCAAGTTTTTTATTTAGCTCTTCTTACTAGTAGGCAGGTATCTACTTAGGCGTCGCACGGCCATTGCCGCTTCGCGAGCTTGGTTATCAGCTCGAAGACCACAGCTGCATGTGCATGACGAGGTTGGACGACTCAATGCACGACCAACGGAAGCTGAAAAGCTGCCAGTCTGCGTTAGGCACAACAAACCCGCCACAACCCCATTTCTGTGGCCCTCATTCTCGCTAGGGCTGAAGGCCCGGCATCTGGCCCAAGAGCTTTTCTTTTTCGTCGGCAGTTTCCGTGGAACCAGCTGAATTCATCCTTGCAGTTGGGCTGAAACGAAAAACGGCGCTTGCACAAGCTGCATGTATGTACCCACCGACAAAGACGGCATAGACTTAGCTGGACATCACAATGCACCATGACCAGTTAGACCGCTCTGGCCGGCCCAGCTGCGATCGATTATCGGTCCATTCGACATGGCGGAATGGGAGTGAGCAAGGAACAACTCCAACTTCGCAAAGAGCATGGGAAATTCGAATTTGCAATGCCTGCCCACTTGATCGAGGGGCATACGACGACACTTGATCCATGAAGAGCTTGGAATTCGATTAAAAGTCGCCGCCCATCAAATTAAAACTACCCATCGTCAATTCAAAATGGCGACGAATAATCTACCGGCCACCAAGAAAACGCTAGAACACGTCCTCCTCCCCATAGCCCTCGATGCCTTCGTCCTCAACGAGCCCGTCTGCGACACGGGAGAGAGTTTCATCACCCCCATCGTCCAGCCCAACTACGTCTCCCTGCGCCTTGATGACTCCCAGATCCAGCACGACGTCCTCCCACGCGTCGACCTACACACCGCCCGCCCCGCCCTCACCAACCCGCGCGTGTCCAAGGTCTCGGCAACCCCGTTCCGCGTGCTCAAGCCGACGGATCCCGCGCCGGCCCCGCGGCCGCAGCAGTTTGTCGACCGGAGCAGGCTGGGCGTGTATTTGCACTGGACCGTACCAAGGGTGTACCGCTCGGGTGTTGCCAGTGCCGCAAAGCAGTCTGAAAGCGCAACGTCGACGGACAAGCCGCCGGACCAGCCGACGAATCCAAACCCCGTGTTTCCGCTGGTGCCGAATCGATGGCTCCTGGTGCGGATTCTACGCGACTTCCAGCCTACCAATGCTATCCCTGACCGAGCAGCGGCATGGGTGATCGAGTCGGACAAACTACGCAAAATCGAAACGTTGGGCGACGACGTAGATTTGCAAACTGATGTTTCACCGTTCGTCGCCTATTCCGGCGATGTCGACACGAATGACGACATTCTCAACAACCAAGCCGAGATGTACATCGGCCTGAAGACGCCATTGAGCGGTTGGAGCGAGCCGACGAAGCCCGGCGTTGTTGCAGCCGATCGCGTCAAGTTGACGCTGATGAATACGTCCAATCCGCTGTTCGCGGACTTTTCGCTTCATAATCCAAACGTGTTCTCCACAAAGGACAATTTCCAGTGGAGCGGCGATAGTAAAAATCCGCAGTACTTAACTGAGGCGACATGCGACTATTTCATTGCCGGGTGGCATTCAGATCCAGATGACGATCCGCTCAGTGCTGCGAAGAACGCAGATTCGCCCTCCCAGCTACAATCAAGGCTGAAAAATCTGTTCTGTCTTGCTCAGCCGAGTTCAGACGGCAAGAATAGCACCGAAACTGCCGACACGGAGAACAAGGCGAGGGTCGAAAGCGCCCTTGGAACGAGGCTGATATGTCATGGGGCACGATATGGAGTCAAGTTTGACTTGGCCGTGAAGCCTCCAACGCCGGCGGACACCTATGCAAAGTTTTTCGACCCCAAAAAAGTGGCCATGGAGCCGGCATCGGTAGGGACAACGCCGCTAGATGCCGTGTTGGCTTTCCTCCAGGCCCATGAGAAGGATGCCACGTTCGAAGATGATGTACTCAAGAGCAGCTCGAAGCCAACCACAACTGTCGACCCCAAGACCGGAACCACCGTAACAACGCCCACGAAAACCGGTAGCCAGATCGCCGCCGGTCTGATGGGCATTCGGGAGCTCCTCTATCTAACTGAAGATGATTACGACTCGCGCGTCAAAGCCGCTGACCTGATCTTTGCCCACAACTTCGCTCGCGCACCCGGCGGCTTTTCATGGCACTACGACAAGCGCAAGACAGCAGATGGTCCGCCGATGCCGCCGTCTACAAAGCCTGTTGTCGACGCCAATGGAGTGGTGACGCAGAAAAGCGAGACCGACCAGCTTACCGAACTAAACGAGTTACAGCAGGTGTGGGATGCCAATGACCGCAAACTTACGCAACTGCGGTGGTCACTTTTCTCGGAATTTTTCAAGTGTGTGTCGGATCCGAGTAATAGTAGTCAGGACGTGCCGACGCAAGGGACGTCGCCGTCTGGAACCACGCCGGTTGATCGCTTTCAGCTTTACGCGACAAGAGTGCCGCTTCTGCGAGGAGAGGTTAAAGCACTCATAGACCAGCAGACAGCACTCGAAAATCGGATGAAGGCCCGCACCGTCGATGCTCGGAAGGTAGCCAACGACCCTTTTTTCAGGCGCACTGATCCTACTCTCTGTTTGGCAGGGATCGATGGCGGATGGGATCCAATGTTCCTGAACGACACGCAAACGCGGTTCTTGCTGGACGGCAAAGTTGGCACTCCTGGATCGGACGATCAGACACTGGCGAGCCGGACGTCTGGCCTTGTCACGAAACTGCTCCCACCAGACGTTGCCCCCACAGTGGCCACACTGTTCAAGGAAGCCTCTGGAGGATACCAGGACACGCTAGCTCAGTTTGGGCACAAGAAATGGACTGAACAACCGTTTTCGCCGCAGTTTGTCGAATGGGAAGGCGTGTACTACCATATTGGTGGTGACGATTGGAGGAAGCAGTGGGAGGTAGAGCTGGCACAGAGCGCTTTAAAAGCCAGCAACCACACTCGAGTCACATATGTCAATCAAAACCAGCTGTCTGCACTGCCTGGAGTATTAGACGACCAGCGTCACGTTTCCGGCCGCATGCTCGTACTGCCCCAACCGTCCTTCGCGCTCGGTGCTGTCGTCTCCCAAGTCCTCGACACCATTCCCGTCGACCCAAAGAGCCAGGCAAGCGACAGTAGCAGTACAACGGGTTTCAACCTCAAGAACCAAACAGACCGCGACGCTTTTCTCAGTGCTGTAAAGAGCCTCAAGTTCATCAGCGGCGGGCTCGCCGGATTCACTGATGCACTGCTAACCATGGCCACGGGCCAGCATGTCAAGCCGAACCTACGCGTACAAGGTAAGCCGCTGCAGCCTATGCAGGCAGCGGTCAAGGCGGGTGGGAAAATCGGACTGGAGTTTCAAGACTTTGTTTACATGGACGGGGAGACGGGGCGGACGCCGTACGGGACGTTGACGAATTTCGAGGCGGTTAATAGGAATCCGTTCAAGCCGGTGCAGCATGGGCAGTTTGGTGAGTTGGATTCGGATCCTATGTTCAGCAAATCCTAACTACAGAACAGCAATTACGAAGATTGCGATAGTAGACAAGTTCGGCCAGGCGATATCATACCCACCACCACAGCGGACGCCGCGGTCCGTCCTCACTGGCGACCCCGTGGTGCCCGATTACGTGCATCCATGCATCGACGAGCAGTTGATTCCGAGTTTGTCGGCAGATGGTTCGCTGAACACGGTGTACACGTCGCAGCAGACCCACGACGCAGCGAGCAGTTCCGGGTATCCCATGACACCGTTCATTCAACTTACACCTGCAATCAACCAAGAAGCGCGGATAAACGCCATGTTCTTGGAGCATGTGCTAGACAACGCGCAGAAACCGACGGGGTGGAAGCCCTGCAGTGACTGGGAGAATCCCATTTTCGGCTGTAAGTCTCCCAAGCTCTCTCGATGGACTTTTCAAGCGGCCTGGGAATCGTGGATAACCGGGGAGTGATCCGGCTACTTGAATAGCTCGTCGAGAGCTAGCTACAGAAAATCGTGATTCTAGCTAACGCTATACTAGGGATCGTTGTTAACTACGCCGACTCCTCACTCCAATTTTTCACTGGCGAAGGCATCTTCTACACCGCCCTCGCCTTCGGGGGACCCAAAGGCACCATCGAAACCAAGAAATGGCTCCCCTTCGTTCCTCCAGATGAATCCGAGAAGCGCTTCGTTTCGTCCCAGCTCGATGCCTTGATCAAAGAAATGACCGGCACGGGTGGGAGAGATTACCTTCTAGCGCTGTGGGATCTCATCCGCCGCGCAATTCCAACGATGCCCTTTCCTCCCTCGGATTACGCGCAGTATGCCAATGCGATTGTCGGCAAGCCGCTTGCGCTAGTTAATGTCGGTTGGAGTCTTGAACTTGCACAGCCAGCGTACTGGCCGCAGCATACTCTGCCACCACCGCCGGTGATTCAGAAAGGGGTGGAAATTGATCCGCTAAGGACGGAAGCGGAAAAGACAATGTCTGAGTATAGTTTCCCGGTGAAAATCGGTGATGTAAGTACTCCGGCCCTCAAGCTGGCGCATCTTCTCACGAAAAGCTCAGGCTGAACGACCGTATGACGGCGTGCTTGCGTATTGGGACTCGGAGAATCCGACGCCTAGTACTGATTTCGACAACATCTACACATATTTTCCTGATGACGAGGATGATGGTATTAGGACTGAAATAACACCGGATGAATACCCAGAGCTGCAGCCGTATTTCATCCACCCGGATCCACTGAACAATATCAACGGCACCGGCTTCTCCAAAGCGCACGTCGACAAGCTAATGATCAAAACAATTCTGATGGATCCCTACACGCCGATACATCTCTACTCTGGAATTCTGCCAATCAAGACCCTCCAGCTGCCGCAGTGGACTTTAAGTGCTGCAATGAAGAACATGAGTATGCACATTCGAACCATGTCCTTACTTTCCAAACTAACGCATCTTCTAGCTGCCTTCTTCACCATGGGCCCGCTCCTCATAACCAAAGACGTCCCCAAGGTCTATGACAAGAAGAACGAGCTCCACGCCGATAGTTGGCTTACAACGCAGAACGACCCCATAGCCCAGAAAGCACCCCCGCTAATCAACCTCCCCATTGCTGGAGGAAAGGGCATGTGGAATTGGCTGCAGCCGTATTACACCACGAATCCCGACCCGCCTACTACTAATCCCGCGGCCACGCCTACTACAAATCCAGGGGCCACGCCTACTACAAATCCAGGGACCATGCCTACTACAAATCCTGCCGCCACGCCCGGCGCCACTGTCACTGCTGCGGCGTCAGATCCTGGTTCAGGGACTCCGGCGGTTACCCCCGCCGGCACAAATACAGTTTCCCAATCCAGCGACGGCACCAAGGATACGTACTACAACGCCTTGGAGGTCGGTAAGGAGGACGGACGGATACGGAGCGATCCGGGGCCGTACACGTTCGTAGAGGGGTTCTTGCAGCTGGCGCGGCCGCTGGTTGTGCCGAAGCAGGATGCTATCTTCGGGGGGACTTCATGAAGAGGGGTTATAATGAGTTTCTTTCATTTCATCGATCGTAAGAGAAAACTATAGTTGGACGATAGGGAACAATGCGTCTCATCTACCAAACCAGATTGGCCCATCAGCAGTAGCCCGGCGGCAGTCCTCGCATGATTTTTCCGTGACGGCACTGACTGCATAACGGAAATATCTGGTTCTGAGAGCCAGACTCAGAGTATCTAGTCCAGAGAAAAAGAAAAGTTCAGAATAAGGAAGTGAGATTGAATAAATCCACCTCCTTAGAAGTCTTTCAGGTGAAGCCGGTTCGATTGGCGTCCTAAAAAGTAAGACACTGAAGAAGGGATCCAGCATCTGATCCGCGATGACTATAGCGACAGAATAGACTAGTTCCGCAAGTCTGCATGTAGCTTCTCTGCCAGTGCCATCCCTAAGTTTCGATCGATACGACGAAACTTAACGAACCAGATACGATCATCTTAACTCTCCTCAGTGTCAATCAAGATCCCGGTGGGCTGCTCGATGCAGTCAACATCCAAGAGATCTCAAATATATTCTAGAACGCCGATCTAGGCATCGAGCACGTTTAGGTATGCTAGTCGGCGGCTTGCTGAGCCGGGTTTGGAGCAGGCACGTTCGCTTTCTGCTGGCATTCCTTTTCGAGCTCTTCGGCTGCCTTCTCAGCTTCTTTTTGTTGGGCTTCGGCTTGGGCCTTCTCTTCTATAACTACTATCAGCGATGACACTAGCTTCATGTTAAGCATAATGTACCCTTGCTTTGCTTCTTCTTCCATGAAAAGATTCCACCAAAGAATGACTTGACTTTCTCAAATAGCAAGCGAAAGTACTTCCGAACGAAGTTGGCATTGAAAATGAAGTCCGCGACATCATCCAATGCTTCAACGATGAGCACATGGCTCAGCACCGATTTAGTGGTGCCCTTCAACCTTAGCCGCATGTTGCGCACAATACCGGTGAATTCCATCTGCTGCCCTCCAGCAACCGCAAAGCAGCTTAGACGGCGAAAGTCTTTCGACATTTCAGATTCTCTCAGTGATGTAACTGGTCTGGTTGGTTACAAATTTAACCTCTGTGACCAACCGATAACCCATTTGAAGCTCTGAACCGGTTTAACCAGATAATATTTAATATATTATAAGGCTTGGCATGGTATTAAGTTACAATTAATTATTAACAACGATATATTTAACAGTGTCTTCCTTATTACCCTCGTCTTCCTCCTGGCTCTTATCGCTCTCATTACCCTCATCGTCCTTATCACCCTTATCGCCCTGCCCTTCTTGCCCACCTCCTTTATCAGCTTCCTAATTTATATTACCCTATATATTAGAATCCTTTTTAGCAGCGGCTTCGGCAGCAGCTTTAGTAGTAGCCTCTTCCTTATATAAATTATTAACATTAGGATTAACGCCTTTCTTAAAGGCCTTCGGCTTTAGGCGTCCGTACCAAGATTTTAAGTACTTATTTACTTTAATAATATTAGCTTTAAGGCAATTACAAATATTAGTAACTAGGTGTTTTGCAGAGCTAAATACTCTCTTACACTTAGCGCTTATAAGTAGTATAGCTAGCATATTAAGGGCAAATTAAGCGAGCTCTAGCTATAAGAAATATTACAAATTCTAATAAGCCAGAAAATCTAGAGTAGGCTTAAGCTTAGTTCAAATATAGGCTTAATAGGCGTTAATTCTTATAGTAGGCGTAGCCTTAATCCGTTTATGCGAGTATAGCCCACTAAAAGTTTCGCCCTATGTAAACTTAGTAGTAGATAGCTCTTAGGTGGCCGCGGCTGTATATTTGCCTTTATATTCCTCTAGCCAGAGGTCCTCTACAAGGCCTTATATACTAAAATCCTTAGGGTCCTTAGGGCTACCATATAGCCAGTTTTTCTTCTCCTTATCCTTCTTAAATTCTTGCTGGAACTAGGCCTATTTCTTATCTAGAAGAAGGACTTATACAGCGTAGTAAGCGGCGCTATCGTCTATATATTTATAATATTGTTTACACTTCTCCTATAAGGAATAAGCTAAGGCTTCTAAGTAGGTGTATTCCTTACTACTACCATATAGTTCTTATAGTTCTTTAAAATCTTCCTTTATATTAAATAAATACCTAAGAAGCCAATCTATTATAGTAAACTAGCGGTAAAGCATATACTTATAGCCCTAGCTATATATAGTTGCCTTATAGAAGGGCTATAGAATAAAGGAGAGCTTCTTAAGTAAAAACCAGTAGTAGGTTATAAGGGTGTCATTTTCTATACCTTTGCCGCATTTTAGTATATAGTTGCTATAAAAGGCCTAGATACGTTATTTATAATTAATAGCGCGTATAATAGAGCTAAAATATAAGTTCTACTAGGTCGAATTACTTTAGATTAACTAGTAGAATAGAATATTAGAATATTTTAAAAAGTATATATATTGTGACCGTAACGGAGTAATATAAAATCCGGCACCAAATCTAATTAAACCCCTGTCCTACTATATTATATAGAGGTAGCAAGTATAAGATCTAGATTTTAGCTCTAGATTTTAGAACGTACCTTAAGTTAATTAAATTCTACCTACTCCCTACTAACTATAATCTTTTAAAACTCCTTATAACGCTGCGGCAATATCCTAATATGCCTTATAATATTATATAGCCAACTAAGCGCTTCCTACTTCCTCTAGATTATTGTAATAGCCTCAAAATCTTACCGGCCGTATGCTAACTCAAGCTCCTCCAAAGTAGTATCTGTAGTCTTGCCTAAAAGAAAGGCCTAGGCAGCTAGGTTAACTATATAGCTAAGATATTAAAGGCGACAACGTTTCCGCTGCCTCTCTATTATTTAGGGGTAGAGAGTTCTTAGAATTAAGTTAACAGCTATATTATTACTTAACGCGTTATTAAGTATAAAATACCCAATTTAACTTCCAATTCTATACTTACTAACTATATTAAGAACTACTTAGGCTATATTGGCACCGCTATACTCTCCCTTAAGCTACTATAAGGCAAGGAGCTTCGTCTAGTAAGCTCCGTCATAATTAATATAATAGGCGACTATTGCAATAATAGCGAAGTAATTTGGTAATGTCTATAAGTTAAAGGACAAGTATATATTCAAATAAGCTTCTCGTAAGTCTTCTCGCAGTAACCTCTTCTACTTCTTAAACTCTCTTATTACCCACTTACGTACTATATTTTATAAAGGAAGCAACCTTATAAGGCCCTTATTTAGATGCTAAATCATTTTAATAAAGTAGATATTCTTAATTTAGTAAAATGCGATATAGCAGTATATAAGCCACTAAATTAGTAGAAGCTTAAAAGCTTTATACTAGGCCTTTTAAATATAATCCTGCTATAAAATAAAGCGGCAAATTAGACCTTTAGCTGGAATTACTTTACCGTTCTTATTAAGTTAATAAGCCCGTCTCTAGTAGCCTAACACTATTAAATTACCATTAAGCGGTGTTTCTAAATAGTTAGTATTTATATAAGAGAGCAGGGTAACTTACTAAGAGGCTTATACTTCGGATCCTTCTTCTAATCTAGGTAATAGCAGCAGTAGTAATATTAAACGCCTATAGCCTTATAAATAATCGTATATCCTTTTCCTTTACCCTATATAGAAATCTTTTTACGGCCGTTACCTACGTTTTTTCCCCCACCTTAGAACTTGACTGTCCCCTAGTTAAATATCCTACCCCTTAGCGGAGCCTATTGCGGAGCCTGCTGCGGAGCCTACTGCGGATTAATAGCTTTAAGCGTTTGTCTCTAATAACCGTTTCTAAGGGTCGGACGATTCTGATAGTAGTCCTCCCTAGCTTTAGCTATTTTATTTATAGGCTGTAACCTAATCTATATATAATCTTCTAGTTATATATTGTTCTCCTACGGCTTAGTGGCTATCCTACTATTTCTAAAAGTTATACGACTTTAATAGTAGTCCCCCTAGTTTATACTTTTCTTATTACTAACCTTTAGCGCTACTCCGTTATGGAAGGCCTGCTACTGCATCTATTCTTTTTTTAGTCTATCTAGGTCTGCCCCTTAGTATATACAAAGCCAGTTCTTAATACCTTTTAATTATCCTTTATTGCCGAGCCACGGGAGTTTAGGTTTAGGTCGCTCGTATATCCTAGCTACTAGTTTTTTTTAAGCAGATAAATATATAAATCCCTACTAGATAAGGTCCTTTAGCCCTTAGCATTTATACTTAGTAAAACGGTGACTTCCTTCGCATCTAAAATAGGTCTATTAGCCTTGTCCTTACATGCCTTACTAACTCCGTGTGTCCCATTACGGCTATTTAAAGGTAGTAGAATCTTGCGGATATCGGGAGTCCTGCGGATATTAATAATCCTATAGAGGTTGAGAGTCTTATAAAGATTAAGAGTCTTACAGTATAAAGGGAGCTCGGGTGCTGTTCTGTTAGTCTTTATATCCTAGTGCTAAGCTATATCCTTATACTAGGCTTTAAACTGTAACCTAATCTATAGCGGGTAACTGCTGCTATATTAGGGCTCCTCTGTATATACTTAGTCTAACTAGGTTCGTTTTCTAGCTAGCTTAATAGGCGTTAACTATCTTATTTAGCTGAAAAATTGTAGGCGGTTAAAGGGTAGCATCTTTACTTATAACTGGCTACTAATTATAAAACTGCTTAACTAGCTAATAAAGGCTCTACTCCTCAGGGTCCATTTTTAATAGATAATCTACGCCCTTATATAAACTAAGTCTATCCTCTATAGCTCTCTGTAACTAATAGAAGTTAAAGGACTTTTATCTATTAGGATTAGCTCCCGTTTTAGCTATAATATATCTTTAATATTTAAGCGGAAGTCCTTTTACAAACCAGTATCCTTGCTAATTATTCTCTAGGTTACCTGCCTCCGTAACTCTCTAGGAGATTAATATAAACTGTTTATAGTACTCGTGTACGCTACTTAGCGGATTATCCCTACGCTGCCGTATATAGGCTTTTAAGAATTCTACCGTTTCCATTTACTAAAAGTAGTTACTTTCTTAGTATTCTGCCCTAAGCTTTCTTATAAGCTCCGTCTAATTGCCAGCTATAAATTTAGGCAAGCTTCGGATCTACATCCCTATTTAGTAATCGTAGTACTCCGGAAGGCCTTAGTACTTTTCCTTGCTTATTATATAGTGTTAGACGTATAGTTGCTTATACTACTTAATAAACTATAATACGTCCTATTTTATAAAGTACGGAGTTCTAATAGTTTCTAGGGCTGGCATAGGCTAAACCATAATGTAGATCCTATCTTAAGCTATTAACTGCTAGTTATAGGGTAACGTATCTAGAGCTTCCTGTTATGGGACGGGGGCAGTAGCTATAAAGCGTATGTATTTGAGGAGTCTATAAGACGTTACGCGATCGATCGTAAGGGTTAAGGGCGTAAGGAGGTAATATACCTACGCGTAGCTGACATAAGCTATACGCGAGGTGTATGCGAGAGCACGGGGCTCTCCTATAGAGGCCCCTGCGGTAGGGTTTCATAATACTACCCCCCCTCTTATAGAGGCGGAGCTTCGGTAACGCTGTGGTTACTATATATATAAAAGGGACACTTAAGGTATAAAAAAGAAGAAAAGGGGGGTATTGTTAAAGGCTTAAAACAACGTTATATAATAGGGCTTGGCATCTAAAAATCCGACTAATTAGATAACTTTAACCGCCGGTTAAAGTTCCTGGACATCTTAACGATATTCCAGTTATATAATCGCACTTTGCCGCAATTTAACGGCAATCTAATGGCAATTTGCCCTTACGTGGTAATGTATAACGGTTTAACTCTATAAGGGCTTCTATAAAGGATTAGGTATAAAGTCTCTACTTAGGCCCGATTTCTATAGGTTTATATAGTAAAAGTTGCTAATTAGATCCTTTGCATTTTTAAAGTCTTTCTATAGTTGCCATTCTAGCTAATCTATATTAAATCCTATATATATAGCTCTGTAGTAGAGCTGTTATCTTCTACCTTTACTAAAGTATTTAGAGTTAATAATTTATTTAACGGTCTACTCCTTATAGTTCTCGTCTTTGTTCTTATCTTAGATTAGTACTAGTAGGGGTTTAGGCTATATCTACCTTAGTAAGGGGTTAGGCTAATAGAGGTGTAGTAGCTATAGGTAAAATACGGGCTATATCTTATAGGTGGCTAGGGTAGGTAGGAGTTCTAGCTTATATACGGCTCCCCTATTAATAACTTGTTTAATTAAATAGGGGCTAAGGTTCTTATAATTAAGTGACTTTATAGGCCTCTGCGTAAAGATATTACGTATATTTAGCTATACCTAGTTACTAACGCGCATCTCTAGTAGTGGCGTTTTATAACAGTTAGCGAAGTAGGCCTACTTTGCTTAAGCCTAGGCCATTTCTTCCTTATAGTAGTTAAGTAGATTTTTTATACGGTCTATATACTAGTTAGTGTTAGTATACTTTAACAACGTGCAGAATATATATATCACAATGATATGTACTATACAGTGTTGTAAATAGATGTTGTCTTTCAATACGAAGAAGGGTGAGGAACTTAGGGTTTCTTACCACGCTAGTGCCGCGGCGACACGTGATGGCAACTTGCCTTACATAACGGCAACTTGCTACACGTAACGGTAGCTTGCCGCACGTGACGGCAATTTGCCTCCTATTGCAATGCAATATATTCTAGCTACACTAGGAGTACTTTTAAAACGCGAAGAATTAGTATTATAAAAATCCGTATATATACTTCTTCTTCCTTCCTTCCTTCCTTACTTCCTTGCCCTATGCTTTTAAACCAGTGCTATTACTAGTAGCACGTTCTACCCATTCTACTGTCTTTAACTCGATTTGGTTTGTGTTAATAAGTCGCTTAAGGGCTAATAATGGTTTGCTTTTAGTTATAGCGTCTATAGGGTTACTGTCTCCATTAATCCACTTAACCTTAGCTATTTCGCGTCTTTTATATAACTAGCGTAGGCACATAACATCGATTATAAGTCTCTTCTCCTATGTAGTTCCTAGCTTAATAAGGCATTTATAAGTCGACTTGGAATTAGTGCAAAGGATAAGCGGTAGGCTAATGTTAAGTTACAATTCGACTATGGCCTTAATTGCAGCGCCGATGTCGAAACCATAGGCCATAGCATATAATTCGGAGGCTAGTACGCTTCTAGTAATTCTCTTGCACTTAACTAAGGACCAGTAGACAATATTCGCCTTATTTAATAAGTCTGCTAGTACTAGGATATATCCAATCTATAATAAAAGGTCCTTATTATTTGCAAATAAGGAATTAGTAAATATAAGTAGTTATAATGTCTCTATATCAAGTTTAATAAAGCTTAAACCTCTTATTAGGTTCTTAATTTGCTACTAAATCCTCTTATTAAGTAGTTTTGCGTCTTTCTTATCAGGGTTAATTACCTAGGCAGCGTAGAATAAATTAAAAGAAGCTTTAGGCTGGCATACGGACGCAATATAAGCTCCTCTTACTCGTTAGGCAATGTATTAGTCCTTAAGTATAAATGCTATATAAATAGTGCCTCTGGAACTAGTTATTATAATAGCTTCCTTAATATTAATAAGGGTTAAGTTCTAGCATTAGCGCTTCTGCGTAAGCGTAATTATATAATCCTATTATCGGATAATGCCTCCATTAAACTTAATTAGGTGTTCCGGCGTAAGTTATTCGCGTTCCTTAGTTAGGAACTTAGCTTTCTTAATCTTCTTCTGTTCTAAAGCTGCAAAGACTAAATTAGCTAGTAGGAGGGTGTTATTAGTCTATAAACCAACTATTCCGAAATTTATAGGGTTATTAAGGTGGAGTAAGTAGGGGTTATAAGTAGATTGGCTTATGTTTAGTTCTTTAATATAGTAGTTATAGTAAGTCTTAAACCAATAATTGCCTACCTTAGGAATGCCGTATAAAGGTCTAACAACCTTTAGAATTGTACCTTATAAGACTCTAAGTGCCATACTAAGTTCGAGAGATGCCCTAATATAGAAGTCTAGATTTAGTCTTATAGCTAATTATACATAGGCCTATAAAATATCTCGTAAGTAGAGATATATGCCATTATTCTAAGTTATGGCCGTAATATAGAGAATAAGGCGTTGGCTAACTCGTTAGATTGTAGGTAATTGGGTTAATATAAGGTCTTTTTCTAGGTCATTATATGCCTATACAACTAGTCTTAATTTCTTAAAGGCTTTATCAGAACCAGGGTTCTTAATCTCGTTAATAAATCTAGAGTTAAATACTCTGTTGCTTTATGGTATATCTTTAAGGTTAACTAGTTTAAAAACTCCTTTCTTAAGTAATCCCTTAATTTCCTTCTAGCGTAATACTATAAACTAATTAGACTTTATAAGTTAATTATTATCTTCATCTTATAGATATATTAAAATGTTCGCGGTATTAGCTTTAATAGGGTACTTACGTGGTTTACCTCTTCCACACTTAACGGGTTAAGGTCTAGGCTTAGTTTAAGGTAGGGGTTTAGGTTTAGTTTAAGGTAGGGGTTTATACTTAGTTTAAGGTGGTTCGCTTTTATTATCTTCTAGTTACGTATCCTCTATAATCTTAGGGTTTACTAGATATAGTTTCACGACCGTACTGCGGAAGTTGGTGGGTCTATAGGGAAGTTATATAGTACAGGTCTTATTTTTAATGCTAAGTAGGTTATACGGACTAGACTAGTAGCCAGGTTGGCTTATAAGTCCTTCTCTCCATACCAATACGGGTAAGTTAAGTGGTAGGTTATAGATTGCAGTTATTTTAGGTCCGTTGTGTATATTAAGGGCATCTGCTACTTAGCGCTTAGCTCTAAGCTTCTTAACTTCTTCCATAGCCTTTTTAAGAGCTGCTGCTCGTTATATAACTATAGGGTTAGGTACATCGGATTCCACCATGCGTAGGTAAGCTCTAAATACTAGTAAGGTAGGTATAAGACCGTTAGGGCCTACGGAATCGTTAATTGCTTTAAAAGCTATTTATAGGGCCATGTCCTTACTAATATCTGGCAGTTCTATAGTAATGATATAGTATATGCGACGGAGGGGGCTATAGTAGCGTTTTACCATTCCAACTAAATTATGGGCTTCGACAGGTACACTTCTTATAACTATTCTAAATATTATAGCGTATTGTTTAAATTCCTTACTTATAAAATTCTTGCCTGCATTATATATAATAATATTAGGAGGTCCTAGGTATGTGTTAATCCAGCATATTTATAATACGTCCCATATATGCTTGGCGCTAATATTTTACAGCTATCTGCCAGCTTAAAATTGTATTCCTTTATTAACAATATACAAAAGGGGTACGCTATTAATATACATAATATCAACCACGATTAAATAGTTAAAATTAATATTATTATATAAGGTAAATCTAAATCTACTAGGTGACTTTCCATGTTTTTAACAATAGTAGTAGTAGTGTGTAAGATAATCTAAGGTCTTGCTGTTAACATTATGCCCTAAGCGTTTAAGTATTCGTACAAGACGCTTAGCTAAAGGGTGGCCAAAACGGCGATATAGTCGCTTTAATTCTACGTCGGTAAGGTAGCAGGGGTTTTATTTAAATAACTTAGTTAAATAAGTACACAGAGATGTGTTCTAAAGTAGGAAAGGGTAGCTAAAGCAACGTATAACGGGTACTTCGCTCTAAGGGGTAATTAGCATGTTTTTTTAGGTTATTATAGTATACTTATAGGTAATCTATATCTGCCAAGCAAAGCAAAAATAGGGTATTGACCTTAATAATATAAAACTCAATTATGCTAATTAGGGTAATTACTTTAGCTGATTCGATTAATAAGGTTAATCTAATGCCGAACTATACGTTAACCATACCTTATGTGGTGGTATTAAGCTATACATCAGTATCAAGTCTCTGGAATACCAAGAATTGGCCATATCCTACTATGGATCGTTTAGATGCTCCTATATTAATCATTATACCTAGAAACTTGTCTGCAGTATAGCGGGACGTGGATATAGTTACATTATAGGTAAAGGGGTCCTAGTTGGTTATAAGAGGTACTATATTGTCTATAATTGTGACCAAATAGCCAAAGGCTTTATCAGCTAGGGTAGCGGCCATAGAAATTGCTTTCTGCTGTTCTACTTAGCTAAGGGAGGTATAGTAATGATTAATATTTAGTTATAAGTTCTTATTAGTTGCCTCATGACTTATATTAATAGTTAGTGCTTAAAAAGCTTCCTTAAGCTCTTCTTCTGAGTCGGTATTGTTATCCTCGTAATCCATAATATATTAGTTAAGTCGTTTCTTAAATCGGTCGTCGAATTTACTAAACCTATCTCTATTAGCAGTTCTAAACTTAGCTTTAGACTCTTTTTACTCCTCCTTAGTATATCTCTATAAGCAACATCCTTCCCTATTATATATAAAGTAACGTGGTTTCTTTCGGTTGCGGTTATACGGAGGGTTATTGCGGTTACTATGGTTATAGTTGTTATCTCTTTTATAGAACCGTCGGTCTATAAAGAAGGCTTATATCTTCTCCATATACTCTTTCTCGTATACTATAATAGACGATTAAAGTTTATTAATAAGGGCTTTAAGGTTGTTCGGTAGGTTAGAGACTATATATCTATATACTAGTATTCCTTAGTAAGAAGTAACAATTTTATTATAAAGGAAGTCTATGGTTTGTAAGGTAGGTCTAAGGCCATACTATAGTTAACGAAGTCTATAGATTAACAATTGGAGACATTCGCTTGTTAACTTATCTATATTTCCTGCTATTACTATTATAAGTATAATAGTATTCCACTTGTCTAGGTTCTTACGTTAAAATCCTAATCCTTTAAAGAAATTCTAAAGGTGCTCGCAAGCTTTGGCAGGTAGTAGGTGGGATAGTTAGTTTATATAGAAGTGGTCCAAAGCTAGTCCTTTTAACATAGTAGGGAATACCTTAAGGTAGGCTTCTTAGGGTACGTCCGCTCGATTGCAGATGTCGTAGAATATTATTAATTTATAGTTAAGGCTTTCGTTCATGCCACTATATTTCTACTCCTCTATATATATCTTGGCTGCATTTACAATTTCCTTACTATAGCCAGTTATAGTAATAGGGTGGTTCTCCTTATCTGTAGATTATACATGGAGTTACTGTATTATTATTGCGGGTTAAGGCGTAGCAGATAGCATAAAAGTAGGCGTAGTCGTAGATTAAGGTATAATAGATGGTGTAAAGGTAGAGATAGTTAGTGTACCAGTTAGTTAGGTTACGGTAGCTTTAGCTTATTATTGCTCTTCTAAGGTACCCTCTGTTATATATACCTTAATTAATCTTAATAGCGTCGGTCCGTACTTATTATTAGCTAATTTAATTATCTCTCTACTCTATTTAGTTTAGTTTTCTTCTTATACTATATTATATAAAGACTAAGGAAGTATTTTATTTCGTTTATAGTTAATATTAACCTATACTCCTCTAATATTTAGGCAGTTATATAGTTACTAAAGCTAGTATAAGGGGATTTGCGTAAAGATATCAACCGTAAAGTCCTTAAAATCTCCCTGGAATAATTCTTAGAGTGTTAAGTTGAGCTAGTTGTATATCTTTGTATATAGGTACATCTTGCATTATAGGTAGTTAGTTAGTTTATCTTTAGAGGCTTCTATTAGGTTAATCCCATTTTCCTATTTAGCTACTTCTTTCTCCTAGTCTTTCTCTGTTCCTAACATCTTGTTTATTATATATTGTTTAGGTAAGTAAGGGTAAAGGTAAGGGTGTTTAAAAGGTAAAGGTAGGGGAACGGTTAAGGAGGCGGTTAAGGAGGCGGTTGAGGAGATAGTTCGAGTTAATTAAGTAGGGTAAAGTGCTCTGCGCAGTAGTCTTCTGAAATAGATAGAATGAGATATTTAGAAGTCGTCGTGGATACCAGACAAGTACTCCTAGGTAGTTTCTCTTCTTCTCTTTAACTAAAATAGGCTGATATAAAAGGTGGATAAGTATAACTATCTTCTAATCTGCTGCAAGGTAGATAGTATAACTATCTTCTAAGCTATCTGCGTGTTTCCTAATCTATACACGCTTACTAATTAGTGTTAGTATGCTTTAACAACGTGCAGAATATATATATTACAATAATATATACTATATGGTGTTATAAATGGATATTATCTTTTAATACGAAGAAGCGTGAGGAACTTAGGGTTCCTTACCACGCTAGTGCCGCGGCGACACGTGATGGCAACTTGCCTCACATAACGGCAACTTGCCACACGTAACGGCAGCTTGCCGCACATAACGGCAATTTGCCTCCTATTGCAATGCAACATATTCTAGCTACAGTTAGTAAGTAGTATCTTAAGGCGTTTTCTATATAGCGGTTTCTTATTAATAGGTTCTAGTAGCTCTATACTGGATTAGGGGTAATAACCCTTATTTATAAAGAATGGGGTAAGTCCTATAATAGTTAAGACGTAGTTATTTACTGCGAATTTACCTAGTAGAGGTAATCTACCTAGTTATTTTAACTATAGGCAACTACCTATTATAGGTACGCTTTTATACTAGTATTAGCGTTTTATGGTTGACTAATAG